>Ga0114898_1001437_pt1 | contig 14121 bp, 14 predicted proteins | sample Malvired_Geostar_FD_83496 | JGI IMG/M metagenome (GOLD analysis project Ga0114898, IMG submission 83496) | Marine viral communities from the Global Malaspina Expedition - Malaspina viral metaG DeepMed_Geostar | ecosystem: Environmental > Aquatic > Marine > Oceanic | place: Mediterranean Sea... | reverse complement strand
GCAATCGTCGAGACGTCAATGCCCGAAGGCCCCCTGCCCCACGATTTGAAGCCCATCCGCTCCGTCTGCCTGTTCTGCGGCTCGTCGGATTCGGCCGATCCCGAGTATGTGGTCTGGGCGGCGGCGCTGGGCCGCGCGCTGGCCCACGAGGGCATCCGTCTCGTCTATGGCGGCGGCGGGGTCGGCCTGATGGGCGCCTCGGCCCGGGCGGCGCACGAGGCGGGCGGCGAGGTGCTGGGGATCATGCCCCTGTTCCTGCGCAGCCGCGAACGGCTGTTCGAGGAGGTGGAGACCCTGGTGGTGCCCTCGATGCACCAGCGCAAGCAGCTCATGTACGACGAGTCCGACGCCTTCGTGGTGGCGCCGGGCGGGGTCGGGACCCTCGAGGAAGTGGTGGAGATCCTGTCCTGGAAGCGGCTGGACCTGCACGACAAGCCGGTGATCTTCCTGAACCAGGGCGGATTCTGGGAGAGCCTGTTCGCCCTGGTTCGCCACACGGTGGACGAAGGCATGACGCCCCCGTCGTTCCTGGAGGCGTGGGAGGTCTGCGACACCGTCGAGGAGGTGATGGCTGCGCTCAAGCGCGCGCACGAGGCCCCGGCCTTGCGCCATGATCCGCGATAACTTATCAGCGATCATTCCGACGGGCCGCGTGGGTTGCGTTTGCAGACCCGCCTTGACAGTTTTGATTAAAAACTGACACATGAGGCCGTGGGGCCGTTCGCGCCCCGGCATCATCGGAGTCCTCCCCATGCGTGTTCTCATCGCCCTCGCGGCCCTCGCCCTGGCCGTTCCGGCCGCCGCCCAGGCGCCGGCCACCAGCCTCACCCTGGCCGACGCCTCGTCCGCCCCGTCGGGCCGCGTCATCATCGACGGCGCCGGCTGGACCTGCGACGACAACGGCGACTGCACGGCGTTCGGCGGCCGTGAGCAGCCCGCCGACCGCGCCTGCCGCCGGGTCGTGGCCCGACTGGGGCCCGTCACCGCCTTTTCGTGGAAGGGCCAGGCCCTGAACGAAGAGGAAATCGCCGCCTGCAACGCCTCGGCGCGCTGAAGACGCGATACCACCTCCCCATCCCTTGAAATGGGGAGGTGGCGCGGGCGCGATCCAGCGCCCGTGACGGAGGGGGCGGCGCGATGTCCGACGGTTGTCACCAGATCGATCTGAGCGGCTGAACCAACCCCTCCACCACGCCCGTCGGGCGCGGTCCCCCTCCCCGCTCGGGCGGGGAGGAGATCAGGCCGTCTCGCCCTTCAGCCGCCGCACGATGCGGTCCCGGTCGATCAGGGGCAGCAGAGCGGCCATGTCGGGGCCGTGGTCCATGCCGGTCACGGCCTGACGCAGGGGCATGAACAGGGCCTTGCCCTTGGCGCCCGTCCTTTCCTTCACCGCGCCGGTCCAGACGCTCCAGCTGTCGGGCCCGATGTCGGCCGGAAGAACCTCCAGCGCCGCCGCCGCGAAGGCCGGATCGGCGATGACGGGCGTCACCGGACCGTTCACGATCCGGGCGAACGCCTTCACATCGGCGAACTTGCCCAGGTTCGGGCGCACGGCGTTCCAGAACCCCTCCCCCAGATCACAGTCCATGGCGACCAGACGGGCGCGGGCGTCGTCATAGGCGACGCCGTGCAGGGCCTGGGCGTTGAGGCGATCCAGGTCGGCGGTGTCATAGCGCGCCGGCGACCGGCCCATCTTGGAGAAGGCGAAGGACTGGCCCAGCGCCTCCACCGACTCCGCCACCTCCAGAGGGTCGGACGTGCCGATGCGGCCCAGGTGGCTGGTGATGGCGATGGGCTCATAGCCCTGGTCGCGCATGTCGCTGATGGACAGGGAGCCCAGCCGCTTGGACAGGGCCGCGCCGTCGGCGCCCACCAGCAGCGGCATGTGGGCGAAGCCGGGCGCGTCGGCGCCGAGCGCCTCGAAGATCTCGATCTGGGCGCCGGTGTTGGTGACGTGGTCCTCGCCCCGGATCACATGGGTGATCTTCATGTCGATGTCGTCCACCACCGACGGCAGGGTGTAGAGGAACAGCCCGTCCTCGCGGATCAGCACCGGGTCGGACATGGAGGCGGTGTCCACCTCGGCGTGGCCGCGGGCCAGATCCTCCCAGGCCACGCGCTTGCCCTCCAGCCTGAAGCGCCAGTGCGGGCGGCGGCCCTCGGCCTCCAGCTTCGCCCGGTCCGCGTCGGTCAGCTCCAGCGCGGCGCGGTCGTAGATGGGCGGCAGGCCGCGTGACAGCTGCACCTTGCGCCGGCGGTCCAGTTCGTCGGCGGTCTCGTAGCAGGGATACAGGCGGCCCGAGGCCTTCAGCCGCGCGGCGGCTTCCTCATAGCGGTCGAAGCGCTGCGACTGGTTGTAGCGTTCGTCCCAGGTCAGGCCGAGCCATTGCAGGTCGGTCTCGATGCCCGTCTCGAATTCCCTGGTGGAGCGCTCCAGATCCGTGTCGTCGATGCGCAGCACGAAGGCGCCGCCCTGCCCCCTGGCGAACAGCCAGTTCACCAGGGCGGTGCGCACGTTGCCCACGTGCAGGCGTCCCGTGGGGGACGGCGCGAAACGAACCTTGACGGACATGGAATTCAGACCTTGCAGAGAAGGCGCACAGGTCGGTCAGCGGGGCGCCGAAGTCAAGGCGCGTCGTCCCGCCCGAACAGCCACAGCATGCCCGCCCGGTAGGCGTCGGGCGCATTGGCGGCGTGGGTGCCGCCCTCGATGCGGACAGCGTGCAGGCGCCATGGACGCCCTGGCCGGCGCTCCCAGTGGTCGAGCCACTGAACGGCCTCGGCCTGGAGGTCGGGGCGGTCGCGCGCGCCGCTGCTCAGCACCACCCCGAGATCGGCGCGCGTCGCCGGAGCGGCCGGCTCCAGCAGGGACTCGATCCCCGGCGTGATCGAGGGATTGCTGGCGATGCGGCCCCAGAACAGGTCGGGGTCCGTCACCGCCGAATAGAGCACGAAGGCGCCGCCGCGCGACTGGCCGAACAGCACGCGCCGTTGGGGATCCGAGCGGTAGTCCGCCTCGATGCGCGGGATCAGCTCGGCCCTGAGAAATTGCTGGAAGGCTTCCGCGCCCGGCTGTTCGACGCCGACGCCCGGCGACTGGAAATCGATGTTGCGGCGGTTCACCGACGGCTCGAACCCGCCGTAGGCGATGCCGACCACCAGCGCTTCGGGCAGTTGCTCGTCGTAGTGCAGGAACAGGTGGTTCGCCGCCAGGATCGGGAACAGGGAATCCCCGTCGGTGAGATAGACGGTGGGATAGGGCACGTCCGCCGACGGCTCGTAGCCCTCCGGATAGCGCACATAGACGTGGTAGGGCCGCCCGGTCGCTTCGGAGTCGATGCGGAAATAGTCGCCGCGCAGGGCCGGCAGGTGATCCAGCGGCGTGACGGCCTCGTCCGGGGTCCGGGCGCATGCCGAGGCGCCCGTCAGCGACAGGATCAGCAGGGCCAGGACAGCGACCAGCCCCGGCGTGCGCATGTCAGTCGTCCCGGTGGACGCGCTCGCGGCGCTCGTGGCGCTCCTGGGCCTCGACGCTCAGGGTGGCGGTGGGGCGGGCTTCCAGACGGCCGAGGCCGATGGGTTCGCCCGTCTCCTCGCAGTAGCCGTAGGACCCATCCTCGATCCGGCGCAGGGCCTCGTCGATCTTTGAGATCAGCTTGCGCTGGCGGTCGCGGGTGCGCAGCTCCAGCGCCCGGTCGGATTCGGACGACGCCCGGTCCACCAGATCGGGGTGGTTCTCGGTCTCGGCCTTGAGGTTCACCACAGTGCCCCGGGACTCGCGAAGGATGTCGTCCTTCCAGTCCAGAAGCTTCTGCTTGAAATAGGCCAGCTGCCGTTCATTCATGAACGGCTCGTCGTCAGATGGCCGATACGCCGACTGTGCGGCGGTCATGGTCGCGGATACGGTCATCACAAACTCACGCTCGCTCCGAGCGCCCCCCTGCGAAGCGAGTGGACGTATATGGCCCGCGACGAGTCGCCGCAACGGCGTTCTCGCATCCGTGATGGAAAATTCATCGATCAGGCGAAATCCGCCCCGCGTGCGGGGAAATACCTGAATATCAGGGGTATTTTCACGCCCCGCGGCGCATGTCCGCCTTGGCCAGCTCCACGGCGGCGCGCAGGTCGATCTGGTCCAGCACGGCGTCGAGCCCCGGATCGGCGCTGTCCGGGCGCTCCTCGCGCACCGCACGGGCCAGATTGTTCAGCACCCCGACCCCGTCCTGGCCGGCCAGCATCATCAGCTTCAGCTCGTCCAGCCGGTCCAGCAGACCGCCGCCCCGGCGCAAGGCCCGGCGACGACGCTCGGTGGCGTCCTCGACCCCCTGCAGCGCCATCAGCGCCGAAACGCCGGCGACGCCGCCGGCCGCGGAGGCGGCGGAGGCCGCGCCCGCACTGGCGGTTCCGCCCGCAGGCAGGCTGAAGCCGCCGCCGGAGGCGCGGGCGGGGCGGCTGGACGGGGTCGAGGTCGTGCCCGAGGGACCGGTGACCTTCATGGACGAGCGCTCCTGAACCTGGCGCGGACTAACACGGCGGCACCATCGGGGGGTTCGCGTCACTGTTTGGTTAACGGCCCGGCAGCATTTGCCCGGCAGGCCGAAAATGCACGCCGGGAAACCCTGATTCCAAACGCTTTTTCCGTGGCACGCATCTGGCATCGCGCCGGGTGAACAGTATCGGAATTCACCATGCGCCTGATCCCCCGCATCGCTCTCGCCGCCCTCGCCGCCGCGGCCGTCGGCTGGGGCGCGCCCGCCCTGGCCCAGTCCCGCATCAAGGACATCGCCTCGGTCGAGGGCGTGCGCACCAACCAGCTGGTGGGCTACGGCCTCGTGGTCGGGCTGAACGGCACGGGCGACTCCCTGCGCAACTCGCCCATGACGCGCCAGTCGCTGGAGGCGATGATGGAGCGGCTGGGCGTCAACATCCGCGACGCGAACGCCAACACCAAGAACATCGCCGCGGTCATGGTCACCGCCGACCTGCCGTCCTTCGCCACGGCGGGCTCGCGGATCGACATCAATGTCTCCGCCCTGGGCGACGCCAAGAGCCTGCTGGGCGGCACCCTGCTGGTCACCGGCCTGCAGGGCGCGGACGGCCAGGTGTATGCGGTCGCCCAGGGCACGGTGCAGACAGGGTCGGTGTCGGCCTCCGGCGGCTCGGGGTCCTCGGTGACGCGGGGCGTGCCCACCTCGGGACGCATCGCCGGCGGCGCAAGCGTGGAGCTGGAGACCGGCTTCTCCCTGGCCTCCATGAGCGAGCTGCGGCTGAACCTGCGGAACCCGGACTTCACCACGGCCCAGCGCGTGGCCCAGGCGATCAACCTGGCCTATCCGGGCACGGCCTTCGCCGACAACGGCGCCGTCATCACCCTGCGTCCGCCGCCGCAGCTGGGCGCCGCGGGCTTCATCAGCCGCATCGAGAACCTGCCCGTGAACGTGGACACCCCGGCCCGGGTGATCATCGACGAGGTCAACGGGGTCATCGTCATGGGCGACGCGGTCCGGGTCTCCACCGTGGCCATCGCCCAGGGCAACCTGACGGTCTCGATCCAGGAGCGCCCGTTCGCCAGCCAGCCGGCGCCGTTCAGCGACGGCGAGACGGTGGTCCTGCCCGACACCGAGGTGACCATCGAGGAGGAGCGCGGCCGCCAGATGCGCATCGTGGGCGGCGACACCTCCCTGTCGACCCTGGTCAACGGGCTGAACGCCCTGGGGGTCAGCCCCCGGGACATGATCTCCATCCTGCAGGCGATCCGGGCGGCGGGCGCCCTGCAGGCCGAAATCGAGGTGATGTGATGACCCCCATGGCCCCTTCCGTGGACATGCTGCGCGGCGCCCCTTCGCTGACGGCCCTGTCCGGCGCCGACGAAGCCCGCATCCGCCGCACGGCCCAGGAGTTCGAAGCCACCTTCGTGGCCCAGATGCTGCGCCCCATGTTCGAGGGTCTGTCCACCGAGGCGCCGTTCGGCGGCGGCCATGCGGAAGAGACCTGGCGCGGCTTCATGATCGACGAGATGGGCAAGCAGATCAGCCGTTCGGGCGGAATCGGGCTGGCCGATCAGGTCATGGCCGAGATGATCCGCATGCAGTCGGAACAATCGGCCGCCCCCGGCCAGGGAGACGCCGCATGACTCCGGCCGAACACGCCGCCCACCTGACCGCCCTGACCGAGCGCCTGACCGGGCGCCTCGCCGAGGAGACCCGCTGTTTCGAGGCCCACCGTCCGCAGGACGTGGCGGCGGGCGTGGCGGAGACCCAGGAGCTGGCCAACATCTATCGTCGCGAGACCGCGCGGCTGAAGGCGGACCGCGGTCTGCTGGAGGGGCTGCCGACCGCCGAGCGGGACGCCCTGATCGCCGCGACGCGCGCGTTCGAGGCCGTGCTGGCCCGCCACAACCGGGCTCTGGAAGCCGCCAAGACCATCACCGAGGGGCTGGTCCAGGCCATCGCCCAGGAGGTGGCGGCCGCGCGGGCGCAGGGCGCCGGCTACGGCGCCAGCGGCAGGGCGGCTGCGGTGGACGGCCGCGCGGTGACGCTGAACCGCAAGGCCTGAAGTCCCCGGGCGTTAACCGCCGGGATTGTGCGCTTGTTTACGACTAACGGCGATACTGCGGCCATGTCGCTGACCCGCAATCTTCTGGGCATGGCCTTCGCCTCCGCCGACCTGCTCGCAGAAGTCGATGAGAACGGCCGCATCGTGCTGGCGCTCGGCGCGGCTCCGGAAGGGACGAACACCGAGGGTCTGAAGGGTCAGCTGCTGGCCGAGCTTTTCACGCCGGCCTCCTCCGCGACGATACGCGAGGCCCTTGCCGCCCCGACCGAAGGACGCCTGTCGCTTCCGGTCGAGATCCAGTGGGGCTCCTCACGGGTGCGCCCCTCGGAGCTCAAGCTGTTCAGCATGCCGGAACTGGCGCCCCACCGGTCGTGCGCCATCGTCTATCGCGGACCGGCGGCGTCGGCCCCCGCCAGGGCGGCGGACGCCGCGCCTCCGCCCCTGGTGGACCAGGACGGTCTGATGGAGAAGGTGCTCGCCGCGTTCGAGGGGCTGAGCGTTCAGCAGCGCAGCCTGCTGTCCTTCACCTTCGTGGACCTGCCGGGCGTCGAGCCCCATACCGCGGGCCCCGATGGCGAGGCCCTGATGGGCGCCCTGGCCAAGCTCCTCCAGGCGGCGTCGTGGAACGGCGCCAGCGCCGCCCGTCTGACCGACGAGCGCTACGCCCTGCTGGGCCAGCCTCCTGCCGTGGACGATCTCGGCGGGGACCTGGAACGCCTGATGGAGACGCATGGCGCCGATGTGACTCCGCGGACCCTGTCGGCGCCAGTGCCGCCGACGCCCGACCCCCTGCCCACCCTGCGGGCGCTTCGCCTGGCCCTGAACGGCTTCCTCAGCAACGGCGCCGAAGGTGAGCCGCAAGTGACCTTCGCCACCGCCCTGATGCGGACCATGAAGGACGGCGAGCGGCTGAGGACGATCATCTCCGAACGGGCCTTCGAGCTGCACTACCAGCCCATCGTGGACCTCCACACCGGCGACGTGCACCACTTCGAGGCGCTGACCCGCTTCAGCGAAGGCGTCAGCCCCGCCGGCGCCATCCGCATGGCCGAGGAACTGGCGCTGGTCGTCGAACTGGACAAGGCCGTGGCCGACAAGGCCATCCGCAAGCTGAACAGTCCGGGCTTCGGCCTGATCCGGATCGCCGTCAACGTCTCGGCCAACTCGCTGGAGGGCGACGACTATGTGGACCGGCTTCTGGCCATGACGGCCGACCGGCCGGACGTCCGCCGGCGCCTGCTGGTGGAGGTGACCGAGACCGGCGCGCTGAACGATGTGGCGGCCGCCAACAGGCGTCTCGCCCGCCTGCGGGACGCGGGCATCCAGGTCTGCATCGACGATTTCGGCGCCGGCAGCGCCTCGTTCGACTATCTGCGCTCCCTGTCCATAGACATCGTGAAGATCGACGGCTGCTTCGTGAAGACGCTGGCCGAAGGCGGCAAGGAGACCACCATGGTTCGCCATCTGGTGGAGCTGTGCAACGCCCTGGACATCGTCACGATCGCCGAGATGGTCGAGACGGAGGCGACCGCCGAGACGCTCCGCGGTCTCGGCGTCCACTTCGCGCAGGGCTATCTGTACGGCAGGCCCGAGAAGGAGCCCCGTCTGCGGCGCCCGCAGAAGCCCGCCAAGCGCATGGGCATGGCCGAAGGCTGGGGCTAGGTCAGCCCCGGCAGCGCCACGCTTCGGGTCAGCCGGAGCCGCTCGAGGAAGACCGGGTCGTGGCTGACCGCCACCAGGGCGCCGTCATAGGCGTTCAGCGCCGTCTCGACCGCCGCGATCGAATCCAGGTCAAGATGGTTGGTCGGCTCGTCGAGAAGCAGGAGGCGCGGCGGGGCCGCGCCGGTCACGACGCAGGCCAGCGCCGCCCGCAGGCGCTCGCCGCCTGACAGGGTGGCGACGACGCGCCGGGCCTCCACATTGCGGAACAGGAACCGGGCCAGGGCTGCATGGGCGTCGTTGGGCGACCCTTCAGGATTCAGCCGCAGCCAAGCCTCGATCAGCGTCTCGTCCGGCCTCAGCACGGCCGCGTCCTGATCCAGCAGGGCCGCGCGGACGGGCCGGCGCACCTGGCCGCCGGTCGGTTCGATCGCCCCGGCCATGAGCTTCAGCAAGGTGGTCTTGCCCGCGCCGTTGGGGCCCTTGATCGCCAGTCGCTCGGGGCCGGTGATGCGCAGGGAGAACGGGCCGAGGGTGCTCGTCTTGCCGTGCTCCCCGCCGAGCGCGATCCTGGCCGCATCCATCTCCAGCACCGTCTTGCCGCAGGCCATACCCGTGGAGGGCATGGGAATGGACATCAGCCTCGCCTGTTCAACCCGCGCGCGGGCGGCCGCCAGATCGGCCTCCATCCGGACGGACTCCCGGGCGGCCAGGCGATTGTTGCGGGCGGCGGAGTTCTCCGCGCTCTCGGCGCGCATGCCCAGCAGGATCTTCGGCATGTCGCCCTTCATGCCCTTGCGGCGCCCGGCGCGGTCGCGGCGGGCCTGGGACTCAGCGCGGCGACGGGCGTCTGCGGCCGCCCGGGCGGCGTCGCCTTCGACCGCGGCGAGGTTGCGCGCCGCCGCCTCGCGCTCTGCGGCCTTGCGCGCCTCGTAGAGGGCCCAGTCGCCGCCATAGACCGCCGCGCCGCGGCTGGACAATTCGATGATGCGGTCGACGCGGCCCAGCAGATCGCGGTCGTGACTGACCACCACCGCCCCGCCGTCCCAGCGTTCCAGCACCCCCGCGACCAGGGCGCGGCCCCCGGCGTCCATGTGGTTGGTGGGTTCGTCCAGCAGGATCAGGTCGGGCCGGGCCAGCAGCAGACCGGCCAGACGCAGGCGGGTCAGTTCGCCGCCGCTGAAGCTCGTCGTCCTGCGGCGCAGGTCGAGGCCGGACAGACCCACCTGGGCCAGGGCGTCGTTCAGCCGGTCCTCCAGCGCCCAGTCCGCCTCGCCCATATCCGGCACGGAGCCCTCGCCCGCCAGCACGCGCCGCAGTACGGCCAGCGGACGCGCGACGCCCAGCGTCCCGGCGGCCGTCTCGCCGGGCGCCGGGTCATGCCGCTGGTCCAGCACGCCGATGGTCCCGGCACGCGAGACCGCGCCGCCGGCGGGGGCCTGCGTCCCCGCGATCAGGCGCAGAAGCGTGGACTTGCCCGCGCCGTTCCGGCCCACCAGGCCGGTGCGCTCACGGCCGAAGGCCAGGTTCAGATTGTCGAAGAGGAGGGTTCCGTCAGGCGTGCGGGCGGCGACGCTGTCGAGCGTCGCGTATGCGGACGGGGACGGGTTTGGGGCGAAGCGCGACATAGCCGATGACCAGCGAGAGGGCGGAAAGGGCGAAACCGATTTCCAGCGCGCTGATCATGGTTGTGTCTCCTTCTGAGGACCGAAGCCTGCAATATAGGAACGAAATGTCCGGTTCGCCAAGTCAGGTTCCGCTTCACGACCTCGTCAGGGCCTTCGGGCGCGTGGGGCTGATCAGCTTCGGCGGGCCGGCCGGCCAGATCGCCCTGATGCACCGGGTGGTGGTCGACGAGCGCAAATGGCTGGACGAGGGGCAGTATTTGCGGGCCCTGAACTTCTGCACCCTGCTGCCGGGCCCCGAGGCCCAGCAGCTGGCCACCTATGTGGGCTGGCGCCTGCACGGGGTGGCCGGCGGCCTGATCGCGGGCGGGCTGTTCGTCCTGCCCGGGGCGGCGGTGATCCTGGCCCTGTCGATCCTGTACGCCTATGCGGCCGACCTGGCCTGGGTCCAGGGGGCGTTCTTCGGGATCAAGGCGGCGGTGCTGGCCATCATCGGCCAGGCGCTGCTGCGGCTGGCCGGACGCGCGCTGGACACGGGGCTGAAACGGGGGCTGGCGGCGGCGGCGTTCAGCCTGCTGTTCCTGGTCAACGCCCCGTTCCCCGCCGTGATCCTCGGCGCGGCCCTGATCGGCGCCCTGTTCGCGGCGGCGCCGGCTATCACGCCCGCGCCCGATGCAGCGCCCCGGCCCCGGAAACGGGACACGGCCTGGCGTACGGGTCGCACGATCGCCGTCTGGGGCGCGATCTGGGCCGCGCCGGCGCTCGCCGTCCTGCTCATGCTGGGCCCGGACCATGTGCTGATGGACATCGCCGCCTTCTTCTCGAAGCTGGCGGTGGTCAGCTTCGGCGGCGCCTATGCGGTGCTGGCCTATATGGCGCAGGAGGCGGTGCAGACCCGCGGCTGGCTGGACGCGGGCCAGATGGCGGACGGCCTCGGCCTGGCGGAGACCACCCCGGGGCCTCTGATCCTTGTGACCCAGTTCGTGGGCTTTCTGGCGGCGTTCCGCTTTCCCGAGCCGTTCACGCCCCTGCTGGCGGGCGTGATCGGCGCCGGGCTGGCCACCTGGATGACCTTCGCGCCCTGCTTCCTGTGGATCTTCACCCTGGCGCCGTGGATCGAGCGGCTGGAGCACGCGCGGCGCCTGCAGGCCGCGCTGGCCGGCGTGACCGCGGCGGTGGTGGGCGTGATCGCCAACCTGGGCCTGTGGTTCGCCCTGCATGTGCTGTTCGACCAGACGCGACGGGTGCAGGCCGGGCCGCTGGACATGACCGTGCCGGTGCTGTCGGACTTCCAGCCTGCGGCCCTGGTTCTGGCCGCCGTCGCCGCCGTCGCCCTGATCCGCTTCCGGCTGGGCGTCCTGACCGTGCTGGGGGGCGCGGTGGCGGCGGGCGTGGCGCTTCAGGCGGTCGCATAGCGCGGGCCGCGCCGTCGCCCTATCTTTCACCCATGACCGCCAACCCGGCCCGCACCGAAGCCGAACACCGCGCCCGGCGCGAGGCCGCCACCGCGCGGCTGCGGGCCGAGACCGGCATCGACGAGACCATGATCGATGCGCTGGTCGAGAGATTCTACGCCCGGGTGCGCGACGACGCCCTGATCGGACCGGTCTTCGCTGCAAGGGTGAAGGACTGGGGCCCGCACCTGCATCAGATGAAGCTGTTCTGGTCGTCGGTGGCCCTGTCGACCGGGGTCTATCAGGGACGGCCCATGCCGAAGCACCTGCCCCTGCCCATCGACGCGCGGCACTTCGACCGCTGGCTGGAGCTGTTCCGCGAGACCGCCCGCGACCTGTGCCCGCCGGTCGCGGCCGGCCACTTCATCGAGCGGGCCGAACGGATCGCCCAGAGCCTGGAGCTGGGCGTGGCGTCGAGCAACGGGGTGATCGTCGGGCCGGGCGAGCGGTATGTGATGCCGGCGCAGGCCTGGACGCCGGAGGGCGGCTAGCGGTCCTCGCGGGTGTGGAAGATGCGGGTGACGATCACCTCTCGGTCGAGCACACGATAGACAATCGCATAGCCCCCTGATGCGTGACGAAGGGTCAGGGTGCGGGCGCCGTCGGCGCTGACAGGCGCACGTTCGGAAAATTGCCCGAGCGAAAGAACAGCCTCCTCCAGCAACTCGCCAATCCTGGTGGCGGCACGAGGGTTCACATCGACCAGAAAATCAGAGAGACGCGCCAGGTCGGCTTCCGCAGCATGAAGCAAACGGACCCTACGCGTCACCGCGCCGCCAGCTTCTCGTTCAGAACGCGCCTGAATTTCGCGAGCGCCTCTTCCGCCGGAACGCTCTCACCGGTGCGCTGATACTCCGCCCAGCGGCGAGCCTCCTCGCCATCCTCCATCGCCCGTTCCAGCGCCTGACGGACATAGGTCGCCGGATCGACGCCGGACGCCTCCGCCGCCGCCCTGAGGCGCCGGGCCTGGTCCTCGTTCAGGTGGATGTCGAAACCATCGGCCATGGCGGACGATACCGCACGGGGTGAAACGCCGCAATGTTCCCACATTGTTCTTGCTGAATCACCCGGATTGATCCCCATATAGGGCGGCTGCGTATCTGTTCCGCTGAACCTTCCCCGCATCTGACGGCTTATTCCTCCGCATGACCGAAAAGCACGATTTCATCCGCGTTCGCGGCGCCCGCGAGCACAATCTCAAGGGCGTCGACGTGGACATTCCGCGCGGCCGGCTGGTGGTGCTGACGGGCCTGTCCGGCTCGGGCAAGTCGTCCCTGGCGTTCGACACCATCTATGCCGAGGGTCAGCGGCGCTATGTGGAGAGCCTGTCGGCCTATGCGCGCCAGTTCCTGGAGCTGATGGGCAAGCCGGACGTGGACCTGATCGAGGGCCTGAGCCCGGCCATCTCCATCGAGCAGAAGACCACGTCGAAGAACCCGCGCTCCACCGTCGGCACGGTGACGGAGATCCACGATTACATGCGCCTGCTGTGGGCGCGGGTGGGCGTGCCCTATTCCCCGGCCACGGGCCTGCCCATCGAAAGCCAGACGGTCAGCCAGATGGTGGACAAGCTGACCGCCCTGCCCGAGGGCGAGCGGCTGTATCTGCTGGCCCCGGTGGTGCGCGGCCGCAAGGGCGAGTACCGCAAGGAGCTGGCCGAGTGGCAGCGCCAGGGCTACCAGCGGGTCAAGATCGACGGCGTCTTCCACGCCATCGAGGACGCCCCGACCCTGGACAAGAAGTTCAAGCACGACATCGACATCGTGGTGGACCGGCTGGTCACCAAGAACGGGCTGGAAAGCCGTTACGCCGACAGCATCCAGACCGCGCTGAACCTGGCCGACGGCCTGGCCACGGCGGAATGGGCGGACCTGAAGGAGGGCGAGACGGAGCCGCGCCGGATCATCTTCTCCGAGCGCTTCGCCTGTCCGGTGTCGGGCTTCACCATCAGCGAGGTCGAGCCGCGGCTGTTCTCGTTCAACAACCCGTTCGGCGCCTGTCCGGCCTGTGACGGGCTGGGGGTCAAGCTGGCCTTCGACGCCGATCTGGTGGCGCCGGACCGCGACAAGACCCTGCACAAGGGCGCGGTGGCGCCGTGGGCGCGCGGGCCGTCGCCGCTGTACACCCAGACCCTCCAGTCGCTGGCGCGGCACTTCGGCTTTTCCATGGATGTGCCCTGGCGCGACCTGCCGCAGCAGGCCCGGGACGTGATCCTCCACGGGACGAAGGAGAAGGTGAAGTTCACCTACGACGACAACGCCCGCAAATACGAGGTGGCCAAGGCCTTCGAGGGCGTGCTGCCGAACCTGGAGCGGCGCTGGCGCGAGACGGACTCCGCCTGGGTGCGCGAGGAGCTGGGCCGCTACCAGTCCGAGACCCCGTGCGAGGCGTGCGGCGGCAAGCGCCTGAAGCCCGAGGCCCTGGCGGTGAAGGTGGGCGGCGAGGACATCGCCGACATCTCGAACCTGTCCATATCGAAGGCGCACCTGTGGTTCACGACCCTGGACGACAGCCTGACCGAAAAGCAGATGGAGATCGCCCGGCGGATCCTGAAAGAGATCAACGACCGGCTCGGCTTCCTGAACAATGTGGGGCTGGATTATCTGAACCTGTCGCGGGCGTCGGGCACCCTGTCGGGCGGCGAGAGCCAGCGCATCCGGCTTGCGTCCCAGATCGGCTCGGGCCTGACGGGCGTGCTGTACGTGCTGGACGAGCCCTCCATCGGCCTGCACCAGCGGGACAACACCCGCCTGCTGGACAGCCTGCGGGGCCTGCGCGACCTGGGCAATTCGGTGCTGGTGGTCGAGCACGATGAGGAAGCCATCCTG
>Ga0114898_1001436_pt1 | contig 14121 bp, 16 predicted proteins | sample Malvired_Geostar_FD_83496 | JGI IMG/M metagenome (GOLD analysis project Ga0114898, IMG submission 83496) | Marine viral communities from the Global Malaspina Expedition - Malaspina viral metaG DeepMed_Geostar | ecosystem: Environmental > Aquatic > Marine > Oceanic | place: Mediterranean Sea... | reverse complement strand
TCGGCGCCTGCTTTCGGCAATCCATTCAGAATGCCGAGTGTCGTGTCGAAATCCGGATCGCCCGCCGTGATGAAGGTGACAAAGGCGGCACGGCCTTCTTGTTTCAGCGTCGCGAAACGCTTCTCCAGCCTCGTCGTCACAATGTCACCCCCAGATGGTCGGCAACAGCGAAGACATCCTTGTCGCCGCGTCCGCACATGTTCATCACCATCAGATGATCCTTGGGAAGCGTTGGTGCGATCTTCGTCACATAGGCTAGCGCATGCGCAGGCTCCAGCGCCGGAATAATGCCTTCAAGGCGCGAACAGAGCTGGAATGCCTCAAGCGCTTCCTTGTCCGTCGCCGAGACATACTCGGCACGGCCAGTTTCATGCAGCCATGAATGTTCCGGTCCGATGCCCGGATAGTCGAGGCCGGCCGAAATCGAGTGGCCGTCCTTGATCTGTCCGTCCTCGTCCTGGAGCAGATAGGTGCGGTTACCGTGCAGCACGCCCGGTGCGCCGCCCTTGAGCGATGCGCAATGTTTGCCTGTCTCGATTCCCTTGCCCGCAGCTTCGACGCCGTAGATTTTCACAGAGGTGTCATCAAGGAAGGGATGAAAAAGTCCCATCGCGTTCGACCCGCCGCCGATGCAGGCGACAACACTGTCCGGCAGTCGCCCTTCCCGTTCCATCATCTGGCGTTTCGTCTCCTCGCCGATGACGGACTGGAAATCGCGCACCATGGCGGGATAGGGATGCGGTCCCGCAACTGTGCCGATCAGGTAATAGGTGCTGTCGACATTCGTCACCCAGTCGCGCAACGCTTCATTCATCGCGTCCTTGAGCGTACCCGTGCCCGAGGTTACCGGTACGACTTCCGCGCCCAGAAGCTTCATGCGGAAGACATTGGGCTTCTGCCGTTCGATGTCGGTCGTCCCCATATAGACGACACAGGGAAGACCGAAGCGGGCGCACACGGTCGCAGTCGCCACGCCGTGCTGGCCTGCGCCCGTCTCCGCGATGATGCGCGTCTTGCCCATGCGCTTTGCGAGCAGGATCTGACCGAGGCAGTTGTTGATCTTGTGGCTACCGGTGTGGTTGAGCTCGTCACGCTTGAAATAGATTTTCGCGCCGCCGAGATGCTCTGTCAGACGTTCGGCAAAATAGAGCGGGCTTTCCCGGCCCACATAGTCGCGCTGCATGTAGTCGATTTCCGCCTGGAAGGCAGGGTCGGCTTTCGCGTCCTTGTAGGCGTGGTCGAGATCGAGGACGAGTGGCATCAGCGTCTCGGCGACAAAGCGCCCACCGAATATGCCGAAACGTCCGCGTTCGTCGGGGCCGCTGCGGAGTGAATTTGCTTTCGTCTGGCTCACGCTTGCCACTTTCTTCCCGTTCAGGTCCGCCCGTCAGGCGGCCTTTGCCGCCCTGATAAAGGCTTCGATCAGTTCCGGTGTTTTCCGGCCCGGCGCATCCTCGACACCGGATGAAACATCGACCGCCTGCGCCCCGGTAATCCGGATCGCTTCAGCGACGTTTCCTGCGTTCAGGCCGCCCGAAAGCATCCAGGGTATTTCCGGCCTGTGTCCGGCGATCAAGGACCAGTCGAAGACGAGGCCGTTACCGCCCGGCAATGCACCTGTCATAGATTTAGGTGGTTTGGCATCGAACAGCAACAAATCGGCGGAATCGCGGTAAACGGCAGCCTTGAGTGGGTCTTCAGGCTCCGCGATTCCAATGGCCTTCATGAGTGCAAGGCCGTATCGCGCTTTCAGTTCCATCAGCCGTTCCGGCGTTTCCGCACCGTGAAGCTGCAGAATATCGGGGTTGAGCGTTTCCACGATCTCATCGAGCGTCCGCTCGTCCGCATCGACGGTCAGCGCGACCTTCAACACGGATGAAGGCACGCCTTGCGCCAGTATGCGGGCCTGCTCGGTTGAGATATTTCGGGAACTTTTGGGAATGAAGACAAAGCCCAGATAGTCCGCACCGGCCTCGACTGCGGCTTCGACTGTTTCGGGCGTCGAAAGCCCGCAAATTTTGACCTGAATACTCATTGCGTGCTCACGCCGCAAGCGAGCGGCCGATTTCCTCGGCCGCCGCGCGCGGATCGTTCGCGCTGGTGATGGGACGCCCGATGACGAGTAAGTCCGCTCCGAGTGTCAGCGCTTCGACAGGCGTCATGATGCGCTTCTGGTCTCCGACGTCGCTGCCGGCCGGCCGAATGCCGGGTACGATCAGCTTGAAGTCCTTGCCGAGATCGCGTCTCAGCACCTCGATCTCATGGGCGGAACAAACCACGCCGTCGAGCCCCGAGGAAGCGGCGAGGCCTGCAAGGCGGCGCACATGGTCGCTTGGGCTGCCGCTGACTCCCGTGTCCCTGAGATCGCTGGCATCGAGGCTCGTCAGCATGGTGACACCGATGACAAGGGGACGGCTTTCGCCGGCCTCCTTCGCCGCGTCGGCGGCGGCCCGCATCATCGCGCCGCCTCCTGCCGTGTGGACATTGACGATGGCCGGCCGCAGCGGCAGCACCGCGCGAATACCGCCCGCGACAGTGTTCGGAATGTCGTGAAGCTTCAGGTCGAGAAAGATAGGCAAGTCCGTCGCGGCGATCGCGCGGTAGCCCGCAGGTCCATGTGCGTTGAAAAATTCCATGCCGATCTTTGCCCCGCCGACGCTGCCCGCGAGGCTCTGCGCAAGCGTTTCCGCCCTGCCGAGATCGGTTGTGTCGAGGGCGCAGAAAACGGGGTTTTCGAGGCTCATTTTGCACCTGCTGTCCGGGTTTCGGGCCTTATAGCAGATCGTCCATGCGCGGGGCTCGGCTTTTCGGGCCTCAGTCGCGCAAGGCAGGCAGATTTTCTCCCGCCGGGGAGGACATGCGGGCTTTTGCGGCCTTTCTGCGGGCCTGTGCCCATGCCCCGGCACCGCCGATCAGAATGCCGATCAGCACCGAAACCAGAATCACGAGGAAAAGCGGTACTTCAAGGCCTATCGCCGGGGAAACAGGATCGAAGGGGTCGAGGCTGAAGGTCACGGGTGCCCGGTTCGCGACGGCGAGCGCCATGACGATAACCACGACCGGGGGAAGAATAATCCAGCGCAGGAGTTTCACGAGGCGGCACTTCCGGTTCGGAATGCGAACAAAGGGGCAGATGGCAAGGCGTCGGAGACGGATTTAATCGTCGCTGTCGTCGTCGCCATCATCGTTCATGAGCTTGTCGTCCGCGATATCGGCATTGTTCAGCCGTTCGCGCAATTCCTTGCCTGTCTTGAAGAAGGGTACAGACTTCTCCTCGACATGCACAGGCTCGCCGGTGCGGGGATTGCGTCCTGTTCGTGCGGGCCGGTTTTTGACGGAGAAGGCGCCGAAGCCGCGAAGCTCCACCCGGTCCCCCCGTGCGAGCGCCGCGCTGATTTCATCGAAAATTGTGCTGACGATGCGTTCGACATCGCGCTGATAGAGATGCGGATTGCCTTGGGCGAGGCGGGCGACGAGCTCCGATTTGATCATGTTCTTCCGTCCCCCGGCTTCTTTCCATTCAGCTTCGCACGCCACCGGAAGCGGTTAAAGCTCTTCCCATATCAAAGGTCAGGTTGCCAAACGCTCGTAAGACCGTCAAGTGTAAGTCGTTTTGCCTGCTGTGTTTTTCCGCTCAGGCCGTCGATTGTCGTGACGGCGGCCTCGCCCAGCGCCCGGCCTGCAAAGCCGGCCATCCCGAGTTCAGGATAGGCGGGCGTCCAGTCCCGGACAGGCAAGTCGTCGTGAATGCCGTGTTCGCTTGCGAGCCAGGCGATAGCCTGCTCCTCGCCGCCGAGTTCGTCGATGAGGCCGTTCTCGACTGCCTGCCAGCCCGTATAGACGCGGCCGTCGCCGAGTTCTTTTGTCTTCGTTGCGTCCATGTTGCGCCGTTCTGCGACAAGACGCAGGAACCACTTATAGGATGTATCGAGCATCGCTTGCGTAACGCGAATGGCCTCGGGGCTGGTCTTGTGAAAAGGGTTCGGCTCGGCCTTGAGCGGGGCCGATTTGATCTCCTTCATCTCGACGCCGATATTGCCGAGAAGCTCCTCGATCTGCGTCCATTGAAACAGGACGCCGATGGAGCCGGTGATCGTGTTGCCACGGGCAACGATGTGATCGGCCGAGATGGCGGCGATGTAGCCGCCCGATGCGGCCACCGTTCCCAGAACGGCCACGACGGGCTTCTTGTCGGAAACTTTGCGGATGGAGGCGAAAAGGGCCTCTGAGCCGGTCGTCGTGCCGCCGGGGCTGTCGATCGATAGAATGACCGCCTTCACATTGTCGTCTTCTGCGAGCTGTTCCAGCATTTCCTGCTGCGGGCGGTCGTCCACGATGATGCCGGTGATCGAGACCCGAGCGATTTGCGCGCCGGGCAGCACAACTCCGCCTTCGGCCAGCAGGACGATGACAGCGGCCGCGACGGCGGCAATGGCGCCGGCCCGCCAAAAAAACAGGCGGCGTTTGAGGCGCCGCCTGTCCGCTAACGTATCTGCATCGAGAGACAAGAGACTCTCCTCCGAATGGTGCGAACAGGTGCCGGGAGCTTAGAGGGCGAACCTGCGACCGTAAACGTCTAACGCCGCCCGATATGTCCCCAACGCATGAAAGAGAGGTCTCGAAAAAGGTCCGGCGGGAAGGTTTGAGCCCTCCCGCCGGAATGCCTCACTTGTCGTCGGTGCTGGCCTTGTTGAGGGCCGCACCAAGGATGTCGCCGAGCGACGCGCCGGAGTCCGACGAGCCGTACTGCGCCACGGCTTCCTTTTCTTCCGCAATTTCCAGCGCCTTGACGGAAAGCTGAATCTTGCGCGACGTGCGGTCGAACTGTGTCACGCGAGCATCGAGCTTGTCGCCCACGGCGAAGCGTTCGGGACGCTGATCGCCACGGTCGCGGGCGAGTTCCGCACGGCGGATGAAAGCGGGCATGTTGTCTTCGCCCACAGTCACTTCGAGGCCATTATCGCTCACACCGGTCACCGTGCAGGTGACGACGGCGCCCTTGCGGACGGTGTCGCCAAGCGACTCCATTGGATCGCCGCCAAGCTGCTTGATGCCGAGCGAGATGCGCTCCTTGTCGGTGTCGACGTCGAGCACCTGTGCCTTGACGACCTGGCCTTTGGTGTAGTCGGCCATGGCTTCTTCGCCGGAGCGGTTCCAGTCGAGATCCGACATGTGCACCATGCCGTCGACATCCGCATCGAGACCGATGAACAGACCGAACTCGGTGATGTTCTTGATCTCGCCCTCGACGATCGTGCCGGGCGGGAAGCGCTCGGCGAACGTGGTCCAGGGATTGTCCATGCAGTGCTTCAGGCCGAGCGAGATGCGGCGCTTTACCGGATCGACTTCCAGTACCATCACTTCCACTTCCTGCGAAGTGGAAACGATCTTGCCCGGATGCACGTTCTTCTTCGTCCAGCTCATTTCGGAGACGTGAACGAGGCCTTCGACGCCCGGCTCAAGTTCGACGAATGCGCCGTAGTCGGTGATGTTCGTCACGCGGCCCTTGAAGCGCGCATTGAGCGGGTACTTGGCTTCGACGCCTTCCCACGGATCGGCTTCAAGCTGCTTCATGCCGAGCGAGATGCGCTGCGTCTCGTGGTTCACCTTGATGACCTGGACCTTGACGGTCTGGCCGATCGAGAGAACTTCGGTCGGATGGTTCACGCGACGCCACGCAATATCGGTAACGTGGAGCAGGCCGTCCACACCGCCGAGATCGACGAACGCGCCGTAATCGGTGATGTTCTTGACGACGCCCTCGAGCACCTGACCTTCCTTGAGGTTCTCGACGAGTTCCTGGCGCTGTTCGGCGCGGGTCTCTTCGAGCACGGCACGGCGCGACACGACGATGTTGCCGCGGCGCTTGTCCATCTTCAGGATCTGGAAGGGCTGCGGAATGTTCATGAGCGGGGTGACGTCGCGCACGGGGCGGATGTCGACCTGGCTGCCCGGAAGGAACGCAACGGCGCCGTCGAGGTCGACGGTGAAGCCGCCCTTCACACGGCCGAAGATCTGGCCTTCGACACGCTCCTGCTTTTCGAATGCGACTTCGAGGCGGATCCAGCTTTCTTCGCGCTTCGCCTTTTCACGGCTCAGTACGGCTTCGCCCATCGCGTTCTCGATGCGCTCGAGATAAACCTCGACGGTGTCGCCCACGCCGAGCTCAGCCGGCTTGCCCGGTGCGCCGAATTCCTTGAGCGGCACACGGCCTTCGGTCTTGAGGCCGACATCGATGATGGCGAGATCGTTTTCGACGCCAACAACGGTTCCCTTGATCACGGAACCTTCCTGCATGTTGCTGTCCATGAAGGACTGCTCAAGCAGGGCGGCAAAATCTTCGCGGCTCGGATTGAGCGCGCTGTCTGTGTTAGCCAATGCAGAAGTCTCCTGACGGTGCTTTTATTCCGGCCGACGGTTGGGTCCGGCGGTCTTCCCCCGAAATCGTGGTTTGTCCGGGAGCACGTGGATTTGGGCAGTGTCGGTTAAGGGTTGCACATATGTCCGCACAACCTGTTCACGATCATCTTTCGCCAATGCCAAAAAGCGCGCTCGCCGACGGGCGAAAACGCACTTAACTCATTGCTTTGTCTATGATCGCGACGGCCATGTCGAACGCCGCCTCTATACTCAAATTGGACGTATCGAGCAAGTGCGCATCGGATGCGGGCCTCATGGGGCTCACCGCTCGTTCGGCGTCCCGGCGGTCCCTTTCGCGCACATCTTCCAGAATTTGTGCCTCGCTGACCTCCACCCCCGATTTGTTGAGTTCCAGCCAGCGCCTGTGCGCCCGGATTTCAGGGGTTGCGGTCACGAAAAGCTTCACCGTCGCGTCCGGGCAGACGACAGTGCCGATGTCCCGCCCGTCCAGAACGGCCCCTTTTTCGCCACCGGGCGGGGAGGAGGCGAAATCTCGCTGAAAATCGAGGGTTGCGGCCCTGACGGCGGGCTTGACCGCCACGATGGATGCTGCGTCCCCGGCTTCTCGCGTCCTGATTGCGCGTTCGTCTATATGGGCGGCGTCGAGGGCCTGTGCGGCGGCGAGGGCGGCCTTGTCGTCGTTCGGATCGCCGCCCGCGGCCAATACCGCCTGACCGGTCGCGCGGTAAAGCGAACCCGTATCCAGATAGGCATAGCCATAGTGCCTGGCAATCTGGCGGGCGAGCGTGCCCTTGCCCGAAGCGGCAGGGCCATCGATAGCGATAATGGTGACGGCGCTTTTGGTCACGACGCCACTCTCCACAAGGCTGCGCTCATTGCGCCTGTCCGGCAAAACTCGCGCCCAGCCCTCGCATGAGCCCTATGAAATCCGGGAAGCTCGTCGCGATCATCGATGCATCGTCCACCGTCACGGGTTTCTGCGCCGCAAATCCCATCACCAGAAAGGACATCGCGATACGATGATCCATGTGGGTCATTACATGGCCCCCGCCCGAAACCTCGCCGGCGCGTCCCTCGACCACCATGCCGTCTTCGCTCTCATGGACCTTTATGCCATTCGCCCGAAGGCCGGAGGCGGTTGCGGCGATGCGGTCGCTCTCCTTCACGCGAAGCTCGTGAATGCCGCTCATACGTGTCGTGCCCTCGGCAAAGGAGGCGGCGACGGCGAGAACCGGATATTCGTCGATCATCGATGCGGCGCGATCCGGCGGTACATCAATGCCCTTCAGCCGGCTTGAGCGCACCCGCAGATCGGCAACCGGCTCGCCTCCCTCGTCGCGCTGGTTCATGACCTCTATATCGCCGCCCATCTCGATCAGCGTCGCGTAGAGCCCGGCGCGATGGGGATTGAGTGTGATGCCTTCGACCACAATTTCTGAGCCTGGTGTGAGCAGGGCGGCAACTACCGGGAAGGCGGCGGAAGAAGGGTCGCCCGGCACTACGATAGGGCAGGGCCGGAGTTCGGGTTCCCCCGTCAGGCTGATGGCGAGAGCGCCATCCTTGCCGGTCTCGGTTGTGATTTCGGCGCCGAAGGCCTTGAGCATGCGCTCTGTATGGTCTCGCGTTGGCGTTGCCTCGATAACGGTCGTGATACCCGGCGTATTGAGGGCAGCGAGCAGAATGGCCGACTTCACTTGTGCTGAAGCGACAGGCAAACGGTAGCTGATGGGCAGGGCCCGCCGGGCACCTGTCAGCGTGAGCGGCATCCGGCCGCTCTCCCGCGCATGGAAATGCGCACCCATCTGCGTGAGCGGCGAGATCACGCGGCCCATGGGCCGCCTGGACAGCGAGGCATCGCCAATAAAGGTGGCGGTTATCGGATGGCCGGCCACGAGACCCATGACAAGGCGCGCGCCCGTCCCCGAATTGCCAAAATTGAGAGGCTCTTCGGGTTCGCGAAGTCCGCCCGTGCCCACGCCGTGGACCGACCAGGCGCCCTCGCCGAGCCTTGTCACGTCAGCACCGAGCCTGCGCATGGTCTCCGCGGTCGCGAGAACGTCTTCTCCCTCAAGAAGCCCGCTGATTCTCGTTTCACCGACAGCGAGCGCACCAAAAATGAGCGCCCGATGCGAGATCGACTTGTCGCCGGGCACCTGGACCCGCCCGCCAAGGCCGTGCGAGGGCTCAGCCGTAAGGCTGGCGGAGGCGGAATGAGAAGCGGAATGAGAAGGCGTGGCCAATTGAGATCCGTCCAGCGGTGCATGGGAAGAAGAGGCCGGGCATTTCCCGGCCGCTGCGGGAAGGCATGGTTCCCCGCTCTGAAGCGCGAATAGGTTTTGACAGGAGCAATTTAACGTGGCAATGGGAAAATCCTTCTTGACTGACGCCACGCGCCCATCGGCGCAAGGCCTTGACGCAAACTGGTGCGGGGAGAGTAAAGCTTGTCGAAACCGGAGTTGGGAACGAAACGCGATTGCCCGAGCTGCGGCGCAAAGTTTTACGACCTGAACAAGAACCCGGTCGTGTGCCCCAAGTGCGAGCATGAATATGTCCCGGATACGGGGACAAAGGCGAAGCGCGCCAAGCCGGCGGAGAAGCCCAAGGAGAAAGCCTCCAAACGGGTGGTCGCCGCCGACGATGAGGGAAATGTCTCGCTTGATGCGATGAGGGATGACGAACTCGCAGCCGATAGCGATGACGAGGATATCGATCTCGATGATGTCGGTGTGGATGTCGATGATGACGATGACACCAATGACGCCTTCCTCGAGGATGATGAAGACGGTGACGATGTGACCGGTATCGTGCGCGGTGGTAAGGGCGGCGACGACGATTGATCGCGGCTCCCTTCAGGGAGCGTAGACGCAGGAAGATGGCGGCAGTGCCAAGTTTCTCTTGATCGTGAGAAGGAGCGGCACTAAGTTCCGCCACCGTCGGTGGGGCTGAGGCCGCACCGCACAGGATGGGGGCCATAGCTCAGTTGGGAGAGCGCTTGCATGGCATGCAAGAGGTCGTCGGTTCGATTCCGTCTGGCTCCACCAATCCTCCCCAAGCTAACTGACGACCTCTAGGGCGTCTCTGGAAAGTGTCCGCACTTTCAGAGGCTTACCATTCAATTTTTCATCGCGATCGCGCACAGAGACACTGGCATTTGCTGACTTCTGCGCTGTTCAGGGGCCGTTTCTCTGTCTGGCGTCGAACTGGTCCGCTTCAGCCGCTTTCGATGCACGATGATGCAGCGTGATGCGGTGGTGCATCGGCGCCTTTTACGGAAGTTACTGTGGAACGAAGACACCCGCGCCAGAGCGCGGGCGGGACTGTTCGGGTACCGTGTAGTCAGTCGAACCCGAGTAGGCTCCGCTGCTCGGTCCAGATTGCCGGGAGCTTTGGGATGCGAATGAGCCGTTCTACCCTGAGGCCACTCGGTTCGCGTCAGGCAAGGATCGCTTTCGTGATGTCAGGCGCAAGGAGGGCGAGGTGGATGGAGCGGGCGACATGCCGCTCATCAATTGCATCGCGGATGGCGATCTCCTTGTAGCTAAGCCCGGACTTCAGATCGTCGAACCAGGCATGCGCCCGGGCGATGGTTTTAGGCAGTGACGGATCGGGCTGAGAGTTCTCGTCGGTGTTGTTCTGTTCAATGATGAGCTTCTTGCCGTGTCCGCAACGTTTGAGCTGGAACGCCCGCGTCATGAGATGCGGCTCCTCCGGCGTTCCCCTGGTTTTGCTCTGCATGGAGGCTTGGGTGTTTGTAAGAAGACTCCGCAGCCTGAGCGGACTGATAGCAACCGAAATTTGCTTCTCGCCAACCGTCACCTTGTCGACCATCTGCAGGATCAGATCTCTGCGCGGGCGGAGTTTGAGCTCTGCTGCAGTAAATTCGGCCTTTGCGCCCGCGACATCCATTTGAGCCGGATCATCGGCACGGATGATCCGGCAGATTTTTGTCTGCCGTCCGAGAAGAATGATCAGTTCGCCTACGACGAAGCTGTCGATCTCGTGGGCGGGCAGGGTGCCGGAGGGATGCACATAGTAGTGGATATGGGCGCCATTCTTGTGTGTCTGGCGTGGCCGATAGGGTGCGCTATCTTAGCCATCTCTGCCGAAGCCCCTTCATATCGAGGTTGCTGAACTCCAGATCACTGCCGCTCATCGGACACCCCCGGTCTTCGGTAGGCGATAGATAAGGCCGCCTCGCACCGGATCCGGCGTTGCGCTCACGGCAAGGCCGTGGCGCTTGCGTAGCTGGCCGCTGATTGCTCCTCGTACGGAATGTGCCTGCCAGCCGGTGGTCTCGGTGAGGTCATCGATGGTGGCACCTTTGGCGCGCTGCAACAAACGGATGATCTGGCCGAGTTTGCCACCAGCCGGCTTGGCAGTCTTTTGGGCAAGATTTTTGGGTGATTTCTGCTGAGTTGTCATGAATCAGGCTCCTTTGTGATCAGGCGCCCACCAGTCAGGCGCCCTCACCCCGAAAGCCCCGGACTAGCGTCTCTCGGGGCGAGAAGCCGAGTCTGTCGCCGGATTCGAGTTCCGGCGCATAGCTCTTGGTTTCAAGGTTCCATAGTCCGGTTTCGTCATTCGGTGGGAGGGATGAGAGGATGAGAAAGCTCTCCGGCGTTATTCTCCGGTAGAGGAAAGGTCGTTCCTGCGTGTCCGGTGAAAAGAGTGTCCAGATTAGCGCATGGCCCGCGTCTTCATGGATGGTTTTCATCAGCAGTGTGGTCACCGCGCCGGTTCGTCCGCCCTGTCGAAGTTTTGCGCGCGTAAAATATTGTTTGGGGGCGCTCATGCGACTCCTCCGTCGGGCAGAAAAACACGGCGTTCGGGACGTATGTCATGCTGGCGCGGTGTGTTGGAGCGGAAGCTGTCGCGCCGTTCGGTGGGTTCATGCGCATTGGCGCCGAGCGGAGCGTCGGTGCCGCACCAGATTTCGGGACGGGCAACTGCGGATGCGTATCGCGAGGGATCGTCCCGCTTGATATCTTCGTTCCGGTAGACGGTGAACGCCTCTTCGGGCGTGCCGGCCTCGACAGAAAGCGGGGCCGGCGGCCGGCTAAGCGGAAATGCCTTGCGTCCGAGATAAAGCTGGAGGGCGGGACGGGTAAGCGCTTCGATGATCGCATCGGTCGACGTACCGTCAAAATTGTCGCGCGGCCATAGTGCAATGCGATAGCACGGCGCAACGTGGAAAGTGCGCTGCGAGAGCATGGTGTTGAGATCGTCGCAGGAAAGCTCCTCTCCGCGCGTTGCCAGCGTGCGGTGGTGGATTTTGCGAAATCAGTTGAGCGCGGCCGCCACAGGCGCCTGCGCGGTGTGATAGTCGCGCGCAGGTCGGCCCGCACGTTCGATCAGCACCGCAAAGCCGAGACCGTGATGTAGCGCGGAGAGCGCTGCTTCATCTGTCCGACGAAGTCCGAGTGCCGCGGCCACCAGGCCGATGACGGCGGATTTGGATGGGCGCGACCTCGATCAACTCCGATGCTGACGACCTTGCCGCAACCGCGCAATCGGCCCTCGATGAACTGGTTTCCCTTCTCAACACGCAATACAACGGCCGGCATCTCTTTTCCGGCAGCATGACGGGCAATGCCCCCGTCGATCTCGATGGCGCCAGCTACGATCTGTCGACGCCTCAGACCGACTACTACAAGGGCAACGACCGCAGGGCATCGGTGCGCGTTTCCTCCTCTCAGGTCGTCGACTACGGCGTGATGGCGGACAGCGACGGGATCGAGACGGCCATACGCGTTCTGGCGAGCTTCGCATCCGTGACGGGCGACACCCTCACCGACGAGGCGCTGGGAGACGGCATGTCGCTTCTGTCCGGCGCCATCGACGACATTCTCGTCAGCCAGACGGGGCTTTCCCTGTCGGCCAGCACTCTTGAAGGCGCCATCGAGCGCAACGAGAACGTGACTTCGCTTACCAGCGAAACGGGCGGCGACCTGACGGGCGTCGACGTCGCGCAAGTCGCCGTGAATATCTCCTCCTACGAGGCCCGGCTCAACGCCTCCTACGCGGCGCTCGCCAAGATCCTCTCCGTCAACCTCGACGACTACATCCGATAAGATCCCGGTCGCGGCCGACAAGCCGTATCCGGCGGGCGGGTGCCGCGTCCGGGTTCAGCGCCCGGGTTCGGCGTCGGGGTTCGGCGTCGGGGGATTTTTCTTTGCTCCCCGTTACCGCTTGTGGCATGGCTAAGGGAAAGTCATCATCCTGCGGCAAGTCCATGCGTCAGAAGAAGTCGGTTCGACATCGCGAGATCATTGCGCGCCTCGCCAACCAGTCGACGCTTCGGGTCAGCGAACTCGCCGACCTCCTCAATGTCACCACCGAGACGATCCGGCGCGACCTCGACGAGCTGACCGACCAGGGGTTGATCAGCCGCACCTACGGCGGCGCGGTCCTGCGCCAGGGCGGCGAGCCGGTGGTGCAGCAGCGCCACGAACTGATGGTCAACGAGCGCACGGCGATCGTGAAGGCCGCGGCGCCCCTCCTCAAGGGCGCCTCGGTCATCATGATCGGCTCCGGCTCGACCACCACCCACATGGCGCGCCGCATCGCCATGGAGATGACCGGCATCACCGTCATCACCCATTCCTTCGGTGTGGCGACGGTTCTGTCCTTCAATCCGACGATCAAGGTGCTGATGCTGCCGGGCATCTATCACTCCGGCGAAGGCGCCATGCACGGCCCGCAGGCCCTCAGGTTCCTGGAGGACTTCAACGCCGACTGGACGATCGTCGGCGCCAGCGGCCTATCACCGGATGGACCGACGGACGCGCTCATCGAGGCGGCCGAGATCTACCAGGCGATGATCCGCCATTCGGCAAAACGCATGATCGTCGCCGACGGCACCAAGTTCGACCGGCTCTATACCGCGCGCTACGCACGCTGGAGCCAGATCGACTGTCTCGTCACCGACACGAAGCCGACCGGCCCGTTGCAAAAGGCGATGCAGTCGGCGGGCGTGGAGACGCACGTCACCGAGGTGGATTGAGGTCTCGGACGGTTTTTGCTCGCTCAACTCAAGCGAGAGACGCCTACTCCGCCAGCACCGCTTCGAGGGCATCGGCGAAGATGTCCGCTTCCTCGACCGTCAGGCAGAGCGGCGGGCGGACCTTCAGCGTGTTGCCATAACGCCCGGCCGCGCCGATCAGCACGTGGCGGCGCTTCAGGCCGTTGATGACGCGGGTGGCGAGGTCCGGGTCGGGCGCATCGGGGTCGCCGTCGCGGCAGAGGTCGACACCGATGAAGAGACCGGCGCCGCGTACGTCCGTGACCCGGTCATCGCGGGCCGACAGGTCCTTGAGACGGGCGTGGAGATGCCCGCCGACGGCGAGCGCGTTTTCCCGCAGCCCTTCGCCGGCGATCGCGTCGAGGACGGCGCGGCCGGCGGCGGCGGCAACCGGATTGCCGCCGAAGGTGTTGAAATAGCCGACGTCCTCGCAGAAGCGGACAAGGAGGTCCGGTCGAACCGCGGTGCCGGCCATGGGGAAGCCGTTCCCCATGGGCTTGCCCATCGTCACCATGTCGGGGACGACGCCATGGCGGCCGAAGCCCCAGAACGCCTCGCCGGTGCGGGCGAAACCGGGCTGCACCTCATCGGCGATATAGACGCCGCCGGCCTTGCGCGCGGCCGCCACGGCGGGGGCGAGGAAACCCGCCGGATCGCCATGGACGCCATCGCTGGAAAAGATTGAATCGCAGATGAAGGCCGCCAGCCGGTGGCCGCGC
>Ga0114898_1001435_pt1 | contig 14128 bp, 10 predicted proteins | sample Malvired_Geostar_FD_83496 | JGI IMG/M metagenome (GOLD analysis project Ga0114898, IMG submission 83496) | Marine viral communities from the Global Malaspina Expedition - Malaspina viral metaG DeepMed_Geostar | ecosystem: Environmental > Aquatic > Marine > Oceanic | place: Mediterranean Sea... | reverse complement strand
TTTTTTCCCGCGTGGTTTTGACTTTGCGGGTGTCTCCTTCGCGGGCACGGCTTCCTTTTCGCCGGTCGTGTCCTTGAGGTCCATAACGCGCTTCCCTGTGGGCTTCTATCGTGAATTTCGGGCTTTTTCCGCCGCCCTGCGGAAATGCCCGTTTGCAGATGGTTTCACCTGAGAAGCGTATACTATACGCTGGAACATGTCCGCCCGATGACGCGGATATGGGTCAGGAAACAGGCGCAAACAAGCGCAGCAGCAGGAGTGCGAAGATGCCGGAGATGGCGATTGGCCGTAATGTGAACAGGGTTGCCGCAGCGGCCCGCGGATGCGGATTTGCGGCGGTGCTGATCATGGCCGGGATCGCGGGCGGCTGCTCCATGCTGTCGGACGACGTGAAGCCGGATGCAGCCTATGGCGGCACGCCCGACGCGCCGCCCGCGGATGCGGTCTTCCCGGACCTGCGCGACGTGCCCGAACAGCAGCCTGCCGCGACCCCGCTAGACGAGCGCAAGGACATTGCCAAGGGCCTCGCCGCCGACCGGCAGAATGCCTTGCATAGCGACCAGGTGCTGCGCGGCGGCACGGAGCCGCCCGCACCTGCGCCCGTTGTGGCCCAGCCGACGCCCGTGCCCGCGCTTGAAGATGTGCCCGAGGAGGCAATGGACAAGCAGTCGCTCTATGACGCCGCACCGACCATTCCCCTGCCGGGCGAGCGGGGCGGACATGGCGACTATTCCAAGGTGCTGCCGCAGAAGGAAGTCCAGACGGCCGCCAGGGAGCCGGATGAAGAGCCGGACGTCATGAGCGAAGACGGGGCTGCGGCCGCCGAGCCCGCCGAGGACACCGGCCCCGAAGTGACGGCCGCGCCGACCAAGCGTGTGACCGTGAAGCCGGTGATCGGCCAGCCCTGAAAAGGAGAGGCCGTGAGGCCTTGAAAGGGCCGTTTTCGCATGGCCTGTCTCTCTGTGGAGCCATCTTGCCGGTTCCGGCACCGCTGAAAGGCCCCGAGCCGCTGTTTTGTTGCGCTTCCGGGCGTCGAACAGCCCGCTTTTGTTCAAAGGAGGCTTCGCGTGGGAGCGCTCTGGCGGTATAAGACGCCGTGAACCGCCGCGGGCTCGAATCGGGCGCCGGGGATGGTGTCCCGCGTCTCCAGGATTTGGTCATGAGCGAAGAGTTTCACCGCATAAAGCGCCTGCCGCCTTACGTTTTCGAGAGCGTCAACAAGCTCAAGGCGAAGGCGCGCGCCGAGGGCAAGGACATCATCGATTTCGGGATGGGTAATCCCGACATGCCGACGCCGCCGCATATCGTGGAGAAGCTTGTCGAGGCCGTTCGCGACCCGAAGACGCATCGCTACTCCGCCTCGCGCGGCATTCCGGGGCTTCGCCGCGCACAGGCCGGCTATTACGAGCGGCGTTTCGGCGTGAAGCTTGACCCCGAAACGGAAGTGATTGCGACACTCGGCTCCAAGGAGGGGCTGGCGAACCTGGCCCAGGCGATTACCGCGCCGGGCGACGTGATCCTCTGTCCGAACCCGAGCTATCCGATCCATGCCTTCGGTTTCATCATTTCGGGCGCGGTGATCCGCTCCGTGCCCTTCGAGAGCGAGATGGGCTTTTTCGACATGCTGGAGCGCGGTATCCGCCACAGCGTGCCGAAGCCGACGGCCATCGTGGTGAGCTATCCCTCGAACCCGACGGCGCAGGTGGCGGATCTCGACTTCTACCGGGAGCTGATCGCCTTCGCAGCGAAGAACGATCTTTATGTGATTTCGGACCTCGCCTATTCGGAAATCTATTTCGACGGCAATCCGCCGCCCTCGATCCTCCAGGTGCCGGGCGCGAAGGAGCGGACCGTCGAGTTCACCTCGCTGTCCAAGACCTATTCGATGCCGGGCTGGCGCATGGGTTTTGCGGTGGGCAATGAACGGCTGATCAATGCGCTGGGGCGCGTGAAATCCTATCTCGATTATGGCGCCTTCACGCCGATCCAGGTGGCGGCGACGGCGGCGCTGAACGGGCCGCAGGAATGCGTCGCGGAAATTCGCGAAACGTACAAGCATCGCCGCGATGTGCTGGTGGACAGCATGGCCCGCGCAGGCTGGGACATTCCGAGCCCACCCGCCAGCATGTTCGCGTGGTCGCCGATCCCGGAGAAGTTCCGGCATCTCGGCTCGATGGGATTTGCGACGCTGCTACTCGAACAGGCGGATGTCGCGGTGGCGCCGGGCATCGGCTTTGGCGAATATGGCGACGGGCATGTGCGTATCGGTCTCGTGGAGAACGAGCAGCGCATCCGGCAGGCAGCGCGCAATGTGAAGCGCATGATGCAGAACGCCGATCAGATCGTCGCCGAATATGAAGACCGGCTCGGGATTGCATCGAGCGTGGTTCCCCATCCGAACGCAAAGCAGACAAGCGGGGCCGGGCGGACGTGAGTAATTCCCTACGGATCGGTATTGCCGGCCTCGGCACGGTTGGGGCGGGCGTGGTCAAGATTTTGGCCGAGCGCAGCACACATCTCACGGCGGCCTGCGGGCGGCCGCTCGAACTCGTTGCGGTGTCGGCACGCGACAAGACGAAGGATCGCGGCATCGACCTTTCCGGCGTGCGCTGGGAAGACGACCCGATGGCGCTGGCGAGTGCCGCTGACATCGACCTCGTCGTGGAACTGATCGGGGGTTCGGAAGGGATCGCGCGCGAAATCGTCGAGGCGTCGCTGAAAGCGGGCAAGCATGTGGCGACCGCGAACAAGGCGCTGGTCGCGCATCACGGCACGGCGCTGGCGCAGGCGGCGGAAAGCAAGGGCGTCGCGCTCAATTATGAAGCGGCGGTGGCGGGCGGTATCCCGATCGTGAAGACGATGCGCGAGGCGCTGGCGGGCAACGAAATCCGCAGCATTCACGGCATCCTCAACGGCACCTGCAACTACATTCTGACCGAGATGGAGACGACGGGGCGCGACTTCGCCGATGTGCTGAAGGACGCGCAGGATCTCGGCTATGCGGAAGCCGATCCGACTTTCGACGTGGGCGGCATCGACGCGGCGCACAAGCTCGCGATCCTGGCGAGCCTTGCCTTCGGCACGGAGGTCGATTTCGACAATGTGCATATCGAGGGCATCGAGAAGATCAGCGCGACGGATATCGCCTTCGCGAAGGATTTCGGTTTCAAGGTGAAGCTGCTCGCCATTGCGGAAAAGAGCGATGATGGCATCGTGCAGCGCGTGCATCCCGCGCTCGTGCCCGAAGGGACGCCGCTGGCGGCTGTATCCGGCGTCTACAACGCGGTGGCCGTCGATGGCGACCGGGTGGGACATCTCGTGCTCGAAGGACGCGGCGCGGGCGAGGGGCCGACGGCATCGGCCGTTCTCTCCGACATCGTGGATATTGCGCGCGGGCTCATCGTGGCGCCATTCATCGTGCCGGCAACGAAGCTGAAGGCACCGGCAAGGCCACTGATGGAAGCGCACAAGAGCTCATTCTATCTGCGGTTGCGCGCTGTGGACCGCGCGGGCAGCATGGCCGCGATCACACGGGCGCTGGCCGAAGCCTCGATTTCCATCGAACGCATCGTGCAGCGCGGCGGCAAGGGCGACGACAGCGGCCGGCTGCCGGTCGTCTTCGTCACGCATGAGACGGACGAGAGCACGATGGCGCGCGCACGGACATTGCTTGCGCAGCATGAAGACGTGGCGGGCACGCCGCTGATGATCAGAATTGAGGATGGCGAGCTCCGCTGAGCCGCTACAATATGACGCCCGGCGGAACGGGCAGAGGAACGGGGACTGAGATGGTTGAGAAAAAAGCTGGCCTGAACCGTATGCTTGCGCTGGAGATGGGGCGCGTGACGGAACGTGCGGCTGTCTGCTCGGCCCTGTGGGTGGGACGCGGCGACGAGAAGTCCGCCGACCAGGCAGCGGTCGATGCCATGCGCAAGGAACTCAACGTACTCGATATCGACGGCACGGTGGTGATCGGCGAAGGTGAGCGCGACGAGGCGCCGATGCTTTACATCGGTGAGAAGGTCGGCACGGGCAAGGGCCCGAAGGTCGATATCGCGCTCGATCCACTGGAAGGCACGACGCTGACGGCCAAGGCCATGCCCAATGCCATGGCCGTGCTCGCGGCGGCGGAAGGCGGCACGCTGCTCAATGCGCCCGATACCTATATGGACAAGATCGCGATCGGCGGCGGTTTCCCCGAAGGGCTGATCGATCTCGACGCGACACCGGCCGAAAACATCAAGGCGCTCGCCAAGGCGAAGAAGACCGATGTTTCCGAGATCACGGTGTGCATTCTCGACCGGCCGCGCCATGCCGAACTCATCCGCGCGGTGCGCGAGGTGGGGGCGCGCGTGACGCTCATCACCGATGGCGACATTGCCGGCGTGATTGCAACGACGGACCCGGAGACGGGTGTCGACCTCTATATGGGTGTCGGCGGAGCGCCGGAAGGCGTGCTCGCGGCGGCTGCGCTTCGCTGCATCGGCGGCCAGATGCAGGGCCGCCTGGTGACGTCGAGCGAAGAACAGAAGGCGCGCGCGGCGAAAATGGGCGTGAAGGACTTCAACAAGAAGTACGACCATACGGAAATGGCTTCCGGCGACGTGATCTTCGCGGCAACGGGCGTGACCGATGGCTGGCTGCTGGACGGTATTCACCACCGCAATGGCGGCGTGACGACCCACACCATCGTCATGCGCTCGGCAACAAGCACCGTGCGGCGCCTGAAGTCGTTCCACGCCTATCTCGACAAGTTCCAGTAAAGCCCGTCGTCCGCCGGGCCGGTCCCTCGCGCGGGGGTGAGCTTGTTTCATGAACGATTCCCCGGGGCTTGAGCGATCCAGCTTCGTTTCGGGCGCAGCGACACCATGACTGGAGTCTGGCGCGATGAAAGGCGGCAACTTTTCCTCGGTAGAACGTATCTTTCCGAAGAACCTGAAGTTCCTCTCAAAGCAGTCCAACCGGCTGACGAAAGGGCGCCTCTGGCTTCAGGTTCTCATCGGCATGGTGCTGGGGATCGCAACGGGATTGCTGCTCAATCCCGATACGGGCTTCGTGTCCCGGTCGACGGCGAATACGCTCGGGGAATGGCTGGCATTGCCGGGCAACCTTTTTCTCGCCTTCATCCAGATGATTGTCGTGCCGCTGATCCTGGCTTCCATCGTCCGGGGCATCGCGGCGGCTACCGATGTCCGTCAGCTCAAGAGTACGGGCGTCGGGCTCGCTTTCTACTTTATCGGTTCGACCATTGCGGCGGCTGTTCTCGGCGTTGCCATCGGCCTCGTGCTCAAACCAGGTGAATATGTGGACCGGGCCGCCGCACCGCAGGTGGAACTGACGGGTCAGGTTGCCGAACTTGCCGAAAAGGGCGAGGCGGAAGCGGCAAAGACATTCAGCCTGGTGAGCATCCCGAACGAAATCACGGAGATTTTGCCAACCAATCCGCTGGGTTCGATCGTACGCGGCGACATGTTGCAGATCGTTATCTTTGCGATCGTGCTGGGAGTGGGGCTGCTCAGCGTTCCGCCTGAATCCTCGAAACCTCTTTTCGAGTTGCTGGGGTCGGTACAGCAAATATGCATGGCCATCGTGGCGACGGTGATGACCTTCGCACCGGTGGCCGTGTTCGGGTTGCTGGCGCAGGTCATGATCAAGACGGGGCCCGGTATTCTGGCGGGGCTTGGCGCCTATGCGGCGGTTGTTGTTTTCGGCATGGCCGTATTGCTGGCCTTCTATCTCGCCATCGCGGCGGTGCTGGGCGGACGCAACCCGCTTTTCATGCTGCGTTCGATCCGCGAACCATTCCTGCTCGGTTTTTCTACCAATAGCTCGGCGGCAACCATGCCCGTCACGGTGAAGACGGCCGAGGATGTGTTGAAGGTCCGGCCATCCCTGGCGCAATTCATCGTTCCATTGGGAGCGACGATGAACATGGGCGGCACGGCGCTCTATCAAGCGCTTGCCACGATTTTCATGGCGCAGTTCTATCAGATCGACTTGCCGATCGGTGTTCTGCTGGCGCTTGTTGCAACGACAGTCGGCGCCTCCATCGGCACACCCGCCGTGCCGGGTGTCGGCATTGTCGTTCTGGCGTCGGTCCTTTCCAGTGTGGGGGTGCCCTTGACCGGTCTGGCATTGATCGTCGGGCTGGACCGTATTCTTGAGCGGTTCAGGGCAAGTCTCAATATAACCGGCGACCTTGTGGCTTGTGTGGTGATGGATCGCTTTGTACCGGCGGCAGTCTCGCGGGAAAGCGAGGTCCGCAGTGCAGAGGAGCGCGAACATATACAGGAAGCCTGCAATGAGGACGTGGTCATCAGCCCCTGAATATGGGCTTGCGATTGTTCGTTCGACCTTTCGTGATCTGAGGGGCTATCCTCTTTCCATGTCCATTTCGCACAAGAACCCGGTCCGCACCGATGAGTACTGATGCCATCTCCAGAGGTTTTCTCGGTGTCGAGCGCTCTGTGAGCGGGCGTTCATGGGCGAGCCGCCTTGGCGATGAGCGTCTGGCACTTGCGATTGCGCAGCGTGAGGGGCTTCCTGAAATCATTGCGCGGGTGCTTGCGGGACGCGGTGTTGCGCCGGAAGATTGCGCGGCCTATCTCGCCCCTTCGCTGCGCTCGCTGATGCCTGACCCCTACGAAGTCACGGATATGGAGAAGGCGGCCACGCGCGTGGCGCAAGCCATCATGGCGGGCGAGAAGATTGCGGTTTTCGGCGATTATGACGTGGACGGAGCAACATCGAGTGCGCTGCTCTATCGCTTTTTCAAGGCGGCGGGGAGCGAATTGCGGATCTATATTCCCGATCGCATTCGCGAAGGCTACGGCCCGAATGCGCCCGCGCTGAAACGGCTGAAGGATGAGGGGACTGATCTCGTCATCACTGTCGATTGCGGGACGATGGCGCACAAGGCGCTGGGGCTGGCTGCAGATTACGGGCTTCCCTCCATCGTCATCGATCATCATCAGGCGGAACCATCGTTGCCGCCCGCCTTTGCGCTGGTCAATCCGAACCGGATGGACGACGCCAGCGGCCTCGGACAGCTTGCCGCTGTGGGAGTGACTTTCCTTTTCGTGGTGGCGCTCAACCGGGCGCTGCGCGAAGCGGGGTGGTATGCCGACCGGGAAGAGCCCGACCTCATGCAATGGCTCGACCTCGTGGCGCTGGGCACGGTTTGCGACGTGGTGCCGCTGACGGGGCTCAACCGGGCATTCGTCGCGCAGGGTTTGCGCGTGATGCAGCGCAGGCAGAACAAGGGGCTTGCGGCGCTTGCCGATGTCGCGCGAATGAACGGGACGCCATCGCCCTATCATTGCGGTTTTCTGCTCGGGCCCCGTGTGAATGCGGGCGGGCGCGTCGGCCGGGCCGATCTCGGCGCGAGGCTGCTGACGACCGAGAACGAACTTGAAGCGAATGCCATCGCCGAAGAGCTCAATGTGATGAATGCCGAGCGTCAGGCCATCGAGGCGCAGGTGCTGGAAGAGGCGATCCATCAGGTCGATGAGAGGCTTTCCTCCCGGCGCGCGAACACGGTGCCGCCGATCATTGTTGCGGCGGGCAAGGGCTGGCACCCCGGTGTCATCGGCATCGTAGCGAGCCGCCTCAAGGATCGTTACGAACGGCCGAGCCTCGTCATCGCTATCGACGAGAAGGGGGAGGGGAAAGGTTCAGGCCGCTCGCTGTCCGGCGTGGATCTCGGGCGCGCGGTTACGGCGGCGCTGGAAGCGGGACTGCTCGTCAATGGCGGCGGACACGCGATGGCGGCGGGGCTGACGCTGCGCGAAAACAAACTTGAAGAACTGGAAGCCTTTCTTGCCAAGCGGCTTCAGGACGATGTGGCGGTTGCCTCCGAGGCGCGGGCCCTGAAACTCGATGGCGCGATTGCCGCTCGGGGGGCAACGCGCGAGCTTTATGAGCTGCTGCAACAGGCGGGGCCCTATGGCGCGGGCAATGCCGAACCGCGCTTTGCGGTGCCGTCGGTGCGCGTCGTGAGGGCCGATATTGTAGGCAAGGCACATGTGCGGGTGATCCTTGCCGGAGAAGATGGCGGCCGGCTGAAGGGCATTGCCTTCCGGGCTGCGGAATCGCCGCTGGGCGCGCTGCTGATGGACAAGGGGGCAGGGCTTCTGCACATCGCAGGGCGGCTCAGCGCCGATGAATGGCAGGGGCGGCGGGATGTTCAATTTACTATCGAGGACGCCGTTCCGACGCGGGATGCAACGCCATAGCTCTCAGCGAAGAGCCCTTGCGACTTGATGCAGCGCTTCTTTCAGGGTGGGCTTCCGGGCACGCAACTGGTTCGCCTTGGCTGCGACGGTCGCGAGTGTGACAGGGTTTGCCTTGCGCAATCCGGCAACCAGATATGAGTCGCTGAAAAATTCGTACCACATTCGTTGTTAGGGGAGCCGCTTTTGCGCGGACATTCCCGGCGCCGCGTTGCCGGGAGGTTCAACCCCGTCGGCACCGATGAGGCGTTCGTATCTCAGCTTGTCCGGAATAACTCGGAGAAGGTGCCGCGCTCATCGGCGTGAAGCGTCAGCGGAGTGGTCATTAGGCCATTCGGCAAATGACGGGCAATAGCAGGGCCGTTTGAAACGGGCCGGCCGGAACTGTCTCTATCCATGGAATCAATTTACTTGGGCCGGTGTGGCAAGGCTAAGCGTTTTCTGCGGGAGAGGGAAAAACCCGCAGATTTCTTGCGGAACGGGGCTGAAATTGGGGTTGCAAGAGTCGCCGCCGCCGCTTATAAGGCGCGCTCGTGGCGGGTGTTCCCGTCCGGCCTTTTCAAGGTACGTGCGCCCTTCGTCTATCGGTTAGGACGCCAGATTTTCATTCTGGAAAGAGGGGTTCGACTCCCCTAGGGCGTACCACATTTTTTCGGCAGGTTTGACACTCTCGCGCGGCGAGGTTTGACAATACGGCGTTCACACGCCGTTCTTGCCGGCCCCTTTCCAGTTTTACACTCGCGGCCTTGGCGAGAGTTTTGCTGTGCCCTCCGCGTTCACGAGCAAGAGCATGTCGTATCCCGGCATGGCCTCGATCAAGCCGGTCGTAATTCTCAACATGACCTCACGATAGTATGACGCCCTACCAGTGTCCCGTGTTCGGCATGGAAGCCCAGGGCTCTCTGGCGGGCAGGGGCGTGCCGGCTTGCAGTAATTCGATGGAAATGTTGTCGGGCGAGCGGACGAAGGCCATGCGCCCGTCGCGGGGCGGGCGATTAATGGTAACGCCCGCCTTCATCAGGCGGTCGCAGGTCTCGTAGATATCATCTACCTGATAGGCGAGGTGGCCGAAATTACGGCCTTCGCCAAGTTCTTCCGGGTCCCAGTTCCAGGTGAGCTCGACCTGTGCTTCTTTCTGGCCGGGCGCGGCGAGAAAGACGAGGCTAAAGCGACCTTCCTCGATATCGAAGCGACCGATATTTTCAAGGCCGAGTTTGTTGCAATAGAAGTCCAGCGACTTGTCGAGGTCGCTGACGCGCACCATGGTGTGGAGATATTTCATTTGTTGTCCTTGATGTGTACGGCAATTGCCGCATGATTCCCCATGACGGGGGCGAGGTCAAAGGAACGGGAAGGCCATGTCGAACGAATTGAAGCGGGCGATCGAGGATGCTTATCGCGTGGTGATTTTCACCGGGGCGGGGATCAGCACGGAATCCGGGATTCCCGACTTCCGCAGTCCGGGCGGCTTGTGGACCAAGATGGCACCTATCGACTTTCAGGACTATCTCGCCTCCGCCGAAACGCGCGCGGAAGCCTGGCGGCGGAAGTTCGAGATCGACAAGACCATCGAGAAGGCCGAGCCGAACAAGGGGCATATGGCGATTGCCAAGCTCGTGGACGAGGGCAAGGTCAGCCACGTCATCACACAGAATATCGATAATCTGCATCAGAATTCGGGCGTGCCGGACGAGAAGATCATCGAACTGCATGGCAACGGCACCTATGCGAAATGCCTCGATTGCGCCGCGCGCTACGAACTGGACTGGGTGCGCGCGCAGTATGAAGCATCGCAGGCCGCGCCGGATTGTTCGTCCTGCGGCGGTATCGTGAAATCGGCGACGGTTTCGTTCGGACAGGCCATGCCGGAAGAGGAAATGGACCGGGCGCATGAAGCAACGCTTGGATGCGACCTCTTCATCGCCATTGGCTCATCATTGCAGGTTTATCCGGCGGCGGGCTTTCCCATTCTCGCGAAGCGGAACGGGGCGCAGCTCGTCATTCTCAATCGCGAGCCGACAGAACTCGACCAGATTGCCGATCTCGTGATTCATGACGAGATCGGCGGCACGCTCGCGCCCATCGCGATGTTGAATTAGTTTTGACCCCCGGCGTCTTTTCTTCAAAGGCGGCGCGCGCATCGGCATCGGTGAAACTCGCATCGACACCGTAAATGGAGGCTCCTTCGGCGATGAGCGCGCGGGCGGAGGGCCCTCCGACGAAATGAGCGATATCCGTAATCAGAATGCTGCGCGCCATGTGTTTCCTCCGCCAAATCGGGATTGCCAGTTCTTGTGTGGCCGTGAGACTGTGTTGGCTCAAGAAGAAGGTCAAGAACGAGCAAGGACAGGGACGTGGGAAGCAAGGTCCAGTGGTGGAAGGGTGCGGTCGTCTATCAGATCTATCCCAGGAGCTTTCATGACACGAATGGCGACGGGATCGGCGACCTCAAGGGCATCGAACGAAAGCTCGATCATGTGGCGGGGCTCGGGGCCGACGCGATTTGGCTGTCGCCTTTCTATCCGTCGCCGAACAAGGATTTCGGCTATGACGTTTCCGACTATTGCGACGTCGCGCCCGAGATGGGGACGATGGCGGATTTCGAGCGGCTGGTCGAGGAGACGCACAAGCGCGGCATGAAGCTCATCGTGGACCAGGTGCTTGCGCATACCTCGGAGCAGCATCAATGGTTTCAGGAGAGCCAGCTTTCCCCGAATAACGAGAAATCGGACTGGTATGTCTGGGCGGATGCCAAGGAAGACGGGACGGCGCCGAACAACTGGCTCTCGGCCTTTGGCGGGCCGGCATGGTCGTGGAATCCGGTCCGGCGGCAGTACTATCACCACAAGTTTCTGAAGAGCCAGCCGAAGCTCAACTTCCACAATGAGGAAGTGGTGGACGCGTGCATGGATGTGCTGCGCTTCTGGCTTGACCGGGGTGTGGACGGCTTCCGGCTCGATGTCGCGAATGCCTATCTGCATGACGCGACGCTGACGGACAATCCGCCGCTGCCGATGGAAAAGCGGACCTTCATGGACTGGGCGCATGCACCGCGCCTGCAAGAGCATGTCCGCGACGCGAACACGCCCGAGAACGAATGGGCGATGAAGCGCGTGCGCGCTGTGATGGAGGAATATGACCAGCGGCTCGCCTTCGGAGAGTTTTCGGAGCGGCAGGAAATGCTCGGGCTCTATGCGGGCGGGCTGGAGCGGCTGCATACAGGCTATACGTTTCACTTTCTCGAAGACTGGAGCTTCGAGCCATCTGTCTTCCGCGAATATTACGAGAACCTTCTTGCGCCGCTCGTCGATCTCTTTCCCTGCGTGACCTTTTCCAATCATGACATCGTGCGGCCCGTGACGCGCTGGGGCGGCGGGCAGGGCGACGATGCGCTGGCAAAACTCGCATTGACGATCCTCGTCGCACTCAAGGGCATGGTGCTGATGTATCAGGGTGAGGAATTGGGGCTGCCGGAGGCGGATCTCGACCGGAAGGACATCAAAGACCCGGTGGGCGATCTCTATTTTCCGTGGGTGAAGGGGCGCGACGGCTGCCGCACGCCGATGCCGTGGGAGAGCGGGCCGGAGGGTGCGGGCTTTACGAGCGGGACGCCCTGGCTGCCGATCCCGGACTATCACAAGATCCGTGCGGTTGATACGCAGGCGGATAAACCCGGCTCCGTGCTGGCACATGCGAAGAAGATTGTGGCGCTCCGCAAGGCGCATCCGGCATTGAAGCTCGGCGATATCCGGTTTCTGGATACGGGAGGCAAGGTGCTCGCCTTCACGCGAGAAGGCGAGCGAGAGGCATTGCTTTGTGTGTTCAACCTGGGCGCGGAGGCGGCGAGCTACACGCTGCCGGGCGGCACAGGCGAAGCAGTGTTCGAGCTTGGCGATGTGACGCGCGAGAGCATGGCACTATCACTCGGCGCGCGGGCCGGCGTGATCGTGAAACATTTCTAGCTTCGCTGTTCCAGCGGTGCCTGTGATCGAAACTGAACTGTTGTATTGAAGCCTATACCACCTGGTCGTTATTCTGAAAGGCGTTTCCGCGCTTCGAGTTCAGCCTGTGTGTCGATATCGGTGAGCGTGGCATCATCCGGCATCGGGACTTCGCAGACGGCGTCTTCGTTTTCGCCGATCAGGTGTTTGGCGCCGGTATCGCCCTTCACTTCCATCATGGCATCGAACCAGTCGCGGCCCCAGAGGACGGGATTTCCTCGCTTTCCCGCAACGGTTGGTACACAGATGGTGCGGCCTTCTTCCGGGTCGAAGGCGGCGATCAGCTTGTCCAGATGGCTTGCGCGGATATCCGGCATGTCGCCGAGGCAGACAAGCACACCGTCGATATCGTCCGGGAGAGCCGAGAGCCCCGTGCGGAGGGAGGTCGAGAGGCCGTCCGCATAATCCGGGTTGTGAACGAAGGTGACTTCCGGCTCCGAGAGCGCGGCGCGGACTTCCTCTTCCGCATTGCCGGTGACAACGACGACTGGTTCGGTGCTACTTTCGAGCGCGGCTTCCACGACATGCGCGATCATCGGTTTGCCGCCGAGAGGCATCAGGAGCTTGCTCGGGAGAGATGCGTCGCCAGACTTCATTCGTGTGGAGCGGCCTGCGGCGAGGACAAGGGTGGCGATGCGCGCACGGGCGCGAGGCGCGGCGACACCTTCGCGGGGCAGGGGCCGTGTCGGGATTTCCTTCAGCAGGCCGCCGAGGCCCATTCCCATGATGTCTTGCGGTGTGACTTCGAGACCCGCCGCCAAGCGTGCCAGCACCCAGTCGAAGCCGTTGAGCTTCGGCGAGCGGGCGCAACCGGGAAGGCCGATGACGGGCGTCTTCCCATGCCGGGCGAGAAGGAGGAGGTTGCCGGGATCGACCGGCATGCCGAAATGCAGCACATCGCCGCCTGCGAGCACGATACCCGCCGGGACGACATCGCGCCGGTCGACGGTGGCGGAGGCACCGAAGACGAGGATGGGCGAAAGGCCTTCCTTCGCGAGTGCCTGCACGGCGCCGGCAATGCCCCGGGCCGTATGCGGCGTACGGATTTCCCGGGCGATGCCGCTGCCCATGGCGGCAAGGCGTGCATTGAGGATGGCGCGGCTTTTTTCGAGGACGCTCGTCTTTGTATTGGGGAGCTGGGTCGCGACAAGGCCGACTCGGCGCGGCTCGAAGCGATGAAGCGTGAGCGGGGCGGGACCGTCTCGCGCAATCGCCAGCGCCTTGTCGAGATCGGTGCGGGGAACCGCGAAGGGGATCACCTTTACGGTGGCGAGCATCTGGCGCTCGGCGACGGTTTCATGAGGCGCGACGGTTGCGACGGTGATTGCCTCGCCGATGCGGTTTATGGCGTCTATGCGTGCCGGATCGATGCCGATCACGCCTGCCGCCTCGGCATGGAGATTGGCGCGGCCTGTGAAGGGCGCGGAGGCGCGCACGGAAAAACCGGCAAGGGCGGCGGCGAGGGCGGCAGCCGCCTCGTCTTCGGGGACGTCGGTTTCTTCGAGGCGAGCGGCGACGACATGGCCGATGCCGGCATCTTTCAGGACGGCTATGTCCGCCCGGTTCAGGACGCGGCCCTTCTTGAAGGTTTCGCCGCCTATCTTTTGCGAGTGGGCGAGGATCGCGCCTTCCGCCTCGTCAGGGGCCATGTCACCGAAGATCATTTGCGGAGCGTCTCCGTTATCTGGGCCATGATCGAGATGGCGATTTCGGCCGGGCTTTTTGCGCCGATAGAAAGGCCGACCGGACCATTGATACGGTCCATCTCGTCTTGGCAGAAGCCTGCTTGTGCGAGCCGGGCGGCGAGGGCGGCATGGGGATTTTTCGAGCCCAGCGCGCCGACATAGAAAGCAGGGCTGCGGAGCGGCACATGGAGGGCGGGGTCGTCGGGCTTCG
>Ga0114898_1001434_pt1 | contig 14140 bp, 18 predicted proteins | sample Malvired_Geostar_FD_83496 | JGI IMG/M metagenome (GOLD analysis project Ga0114898, IMG submission 83496) | Marine viral communities from the Global Malaspina Expedition - Malaspina viral metaG DeepMed_Geostar | ecosystem: Environmental > Aquatic > Marine > Oceanic | place: Mediterranean Sea... | reverse complement strand
GCGTGAAGGCATGCCAGTCGGTGTGAAGGTCACGTTGCGCGAAGACCGGATGTACGAGTTTCTCGACCGGCTGATCACGGTCGCGCTGCCGCGCGTTCGAGATTTCCGCGGGCTCAATGCGAAGAGCTTCGACGGCCGCGGCAATTTCGCCATGGGTCTCAAGGAGCACATCGTGTTTCCGGAAATCGACTACGACAAGGTCGATCAGGTCTGGGGCATGGACATCATCGTCTGCACGACGGCGAAGACGGACGACGAGGCGCGCGAGCTGCTTCGCCGGTTCAACTTCCCCTTCACGAAGTGATTTTTTCAGCGGTCCGCACAATGCGGACGCACGGAGGTTAAAATGGCTAAGAAGAGCGCCATTAATCGGGACCTGAAGCGGCGGAAGCTGGCGGCGAAGTATGCCGATAAGCGTGCCAAGCTCAAGGCTGCCACGAAGGACGAGTCGCTCTCGATGGAAGAGCGCTTTCAGGCGCAGCTGAAGCTCGCAGAGCTGCCGCGGAATTCGTCGAAGACCCGTATTCACAATCGCTGCGAGATTACCGGCCGTAGCAAGGCTTATTACCGCAAGCTGCGCATGTCGCGTATCGCCCTTCGGGACCTCGCGTCCCGGGGTCAGATTCCCGGCATGGTGAAGTCGAGCTGGTAGGAGAGACGCGAATGACGATGACCGATCCTCTTGGCGATATGCTCACGCGCATCCGCAATGCTCAGCTTCGCGGCAAAAGCAAGGTGGTGACGCCTGCCTCGAAGCTGCGTGGCTGGGTGCTGGACGTACTCTCCGACGAAGGTTTCATCCGGGGCTATTCGCGCGTCGAATATCCGGGCGGAAAGAGCGATTTCGAGATCGAATTGAAGTACAATGAAGGCGCACCCGTCATTCAGATGATCGAGCGCGTGTCGACGCCAGGCCGCCGGGTTTATTCGTCCGTCAAGACGATGCCCACGGTTCATAATGGCCTCGGCATTTCGATCCTTTCGACGCCAAAGGGCATCATGTCCGATGCGGCGGCGAAGGAACAGAATGTGGGTGGCGAGGTGCTCTGTCGCGTCTTCTAAAGACGGGACGGCAACGAGATACTGACGACAGGAAACAGAGACCATGTCGCGAATTGGTAAGTACCCCATCGAAGTCCCCAAAGGGGTGACGGTGACGCTGAGCGGCCAGGATGTTGCCGTGAAGGGCCCGAAGGGCGAGCTTAAGCTTACGCTGGTTGACGAAGTCACGGTGGAGCAGGGCGACGCGGGACTGAAGGTTGCTCCGCGTGAGGACACGCAGCGCGCTCGCGCGATGTGGGGCCTCAGCCGTACGCTGGTAAAAAACCTTGTGGACGGCGTGACGGACGGTTTTGCGAAGACGCTTGAAATCAACGGCGTCGGCTATCGTGCGGCTGTCCAGGGCAAAAACCTGCAGCTGAACCTTGGTTTCAGCCACGAAGTGCTCTATCCGATCCCGGAAGGTATCGATATCAAGTGCACGAAGCCGACCGAAGTCGTGGTCAGCGGCATCGACAAGCAGAAAGTCGGTCAGGTCGCTGCCGAAATTCGCGGCTATCGGGCTCCCGAACCCTACAAGGGCAAGGGCGTGAAGTATGCCGGCGAATATATCTTCCGCAAGGAAGGCAAGAAGAAGTGAGCGGATGCAGGTCATGAGCAACACGAAGTCACTCTCCAATCGCCGGGCCCAGCGCACACGCGCAAAGCTGGCCCGTGCGGCGGCGATCCGTCCGCGTCTGTCGGTTTTCCGGTCGTCCAAGCACATCTATGCGCAGGTGATCGACGATTCGCGCGGCGTTACGGTCGCGGCAGCCTCTTCGCTCGAAGAAGCTCTCAAGTCGAAGACCGGCGCCAATACCGAGGCCGCAGCGCAGGTGGGCAAGCTTCTCGCCGAGCGCGCGAAGGAAGCGGGCATCACAGATGTCGTCTTCGATCGTGGCGGTTACATCTATCATGGGCGCATCAAAGCGCTCGCCGACGGCGCCCGCGAAGGCGGTCTCAACTTCTAAAGGATTTTGGCTGTGGCACGTAAAGACAACAGAGACCGGGAAGAGCGCGATAGCGAATTTGTGGACAAACTGGTTCACATCAATCGCGTTGCCAAGGTCGTGAAGGGCGGTCGCCGCTTCGGCTTTGCCGCGCTTGTGGTCGTGGGCGATCAGAAGGGCCGCGTCGGCTTCGGTCATGGCAAGGCACGCGAAGTGCCTGAAGCGATCCGCAAGGCGACGGAAGCCGCCAAGCGTTCGATGGTCCGGGTGCCGCTGCGCGAAGGCCGCACGCTGCATCACGATGTCGACGGCCGCCACGGTGCGGGCCGCGTCGTGCTCCGCGCTGCGCCTCCCGGCACCGGCGTCATCGCCGGCGGCCCGATGCGTGCCGTGTTCGAGACGCTCGGCGTTCAGGACGTGGTTGCGAAGTCGCTTGGTTCGTCGAACCCCTACAACATGGTGCGCGCGACTTTCGACGCGCTTAAGAATGAGCAGAGCCCGCGTATGGTCGCGGCGCGCCGGGGCAAGAAAGTCAGCGAGATCGTTGGCCGCCGTTCGGACGCCGCTGCCGAGGCCGGCCTCGAGTAAGGCGAGAGGAACGAGCGATGTCAGCGAAAAAGTCCGGCAGCAAGACGGTGACCGTGCAGCAGATCGCCAGCCCCCTGCGGCGTGAGCCGTCGCAGCGGCAGACGCTGGTCGGGCTTGGCCTGAACAAGATGCGCCGTACGCGCACCTTGGAGGACACGCCCGCCGTGCGCGGCATGATCAACAAGGTGGCTCACCTCGTCCGCGTCGTGGACGAGGCCTGAACCCCATTATCGACTGAGCATCAGGCTCGCGAGGCAAAGTTATGAAACTGAACGAAATCCGGGATAACGAAGGCGCACGCAAGTCGCGCATCCGCGTTGGACGCGGTATCGGCTCCGGCAAGGGCAAGACCGGCGGCCGTGGCGTCAAGGGTCAGAAGTCCCGTACCGGCGTCGCGATCAAGGGGTATGAAGGCGGCCAGATGCCGATCCACATGCGCCTGCCGAAGCGTGGCTTCAAGAACCCGTTCCGTCTCGACTACAACACCGTGAACATCGGTCGCGTCCAGACGGCTATCGACGCGGGCAAGCTCGACAAGAGCGCGAAGGTCGATACGGCAGCCCTCATCGCGGCCGGCGTCATTCGCCGCGCGAAGGATGGTGTGCGTCTTCTCGGTCAGGGCGAACTCAAGACGAAGCTCGACTTCGTCGTCGCTGGGTGCTCTGCCGGCGCGAAGGAAGCTGTCGAAAAAGCCGGTGGTACCGTGACTGTGGTCGAGCCGAAGGCGAAGGCCGCGGCCGAGTAATCTTCGTCACGGGACTTATCCCCTGCGCGCTCAAGGTGAGATGAATGGCATCAGCGGCTGAACAGCTTGCGGCGAACCTCAACTTCTCTGCCTTTTCCAAGGCAACGGAGCTGAAGAATCGCATCTGGTTCACTCTGGGGGCGCTTCTCGTCTATCGCCTGGGTACCTATATCCCGCTGCCGGGGATCGACCCCGCGGCTCTCGCGCAGGTCTTCCAGCAGCAGCAGTCGGGCATTCTCGGCGTCTTCGACATGTTCGCGGGTGGCGCTGTCGGCCGCATGGCGATTTTCGCGCTTGCGATCATGCCTTACATCTCGGCTTCGATCATCATCCAGCTGATGACGAGCGTTTCGCCCCATCTTGCCCAGCTCAAGAAGGAAGGCGAGCAGGGCCGCAAGCAGATCAACCAGTATACGCGCTACGGTACGGTGGTTCTTGCGACGCTGCAGGCTTATGGCATTGCCGTCGGTCTTGAAGGGGCGGGCAATGTCGTCCTTGATCCGGGCATTTTCTTCCGCGCCACCACTGTCATCACGCTGGTTGGCGGCACCGTCTTCCTGATGTGGCTCGGCGAGCAGATCACGTCGCGCGGCGTCGGTAACGGTATTTCGCTGATCATCTTTTCGGGCATTGTCGCGGAGCTGCCGCGCGCGCTTGCCGGCACGCTCGAACTTGGTCGTCAGGGCGCTATCTCGACCGGCGTCATTCTCTTCCTTGGCGTCATGGTCATTGCGGTGATCATGGGGATCGTGTTCGTGGAGCGCGCCCAGCGCCGTCTTCTCGTGCAATATCCCAAGCGCCAGGTTGGTAACAAGCTCTATGGCGGGGACAGCTCGCATCTGCCGCTGAAGCTGAACACGGCTGGCGTCATTCCGCCGATCTTTGCCTCGTCGCTTCTGTTGCTGCCGATCACGATTGCGAATTTCACGTCGGGGCAGGGGCCGGACTGGCTCAACACCGTCACGGCGCTGCTCGGCCATGGTCAGCCGCTTTATATGGCGTTCTATGCTGCGGGCATCATTTTCTTTGCCTTCTTCTACACGGCCATCGTCTTCAATCCGCAGGACACGGCCGACAATCTGAAGAAGTATGGCGGCTTCATTCCGGGTATCCGTCCGGGCCAGAGGACCGCCGAACATATCGATTATGTGCTGACCCGGCTGACGGTCGTCGGCGCTCTCTATCTCACCATTGTTTGCCTGCTGCCGGAGATCCTCATCTCGCAATACAGCGTGCCCTTCTATTTCGGCGGCACTTCGCTCCTCATCGTGGTGAGCGTGACGATGGATACGGTGTCGCAGGTGCAGAGCCATCTGCTTGCGCACCAGTATGAAGGGCTGATCAAGAAATCGAAGCTACGCGGGGCCAAACGATGAAACTGATACTTCTCGGACCGCCCGGCGCAGGCAAGGGCACTCAGGCCAAGCGTCTGGAGGACAAATACGGCTTCATCCAGCTTTCGACGGGCGACATGTTGCGCGCCGCTGTCGCGGCTGGAACCGAAGTTGGCAAGGTCGCCGAAGGCATCATGGCGCGTGGTGAGCTCGTTCCGAACGAGGTGGTCGTGGGAATTATCTCCGATCGCATCGAGCAGCCGGATGTCGCCAAGGGCTACATCCTGGACGGCTTCCCCCGGAATGTCGCCCAGGCCGAGGCGCTGGACGAGATGCTGAAGGGCAAAGGAACGGAACTCGATGCCGTCGTCGAGCTCGCGGTTGATGACAGCATTCTTCTGAACCGCATCGAGACGCGCGCCTCCGAAACGGCTGGCGGTGCTCGGGCGGACGACAATGCGGAGGCGCTTGCGAAGCGCCTGACGGTCTATCACGAGCAGACGGCGCCCCTGATCGCCTATTACAAGGGCAAGGGCAAGCTCAAGACCGTGGACGGCATGAAGGATATGGATGAGGTAACCCGCCAGATCGAGGCGGCCCTCGGGCTTTAATAAGGAAAGGGGAGTTTGCTTAGCCGGTTGACTGGGAAGTAGTAAATTCTATAATCCCGGCCTTCGCGGCGGTGCTTTCATGGAATTGTCCGGTTATGGGGCGAAAATTGGCGGATTTCCGCGGTTTTCGGGTGGTCCCATCCGGGGTTTTCGTACAAGCGTCGTGTAAGCGATTCCCGAAGTTTAGGAGAGACACGTGGCTCGTATCGCTGGCGTCAATATCCCGACCAACAAGCGGGTGGTTATTGCACTGACCTATATCCATGGCATTGGCGACACCAAGGCCCGTGAAATCTGTGGTTCTGTCGGCGTTCCCGCCGAGCGCCGGGTCAATGAACTGACCGACGCTGAGGTCATCCAGATCCGCGAAACGATCGACCGCGACTATCTCGTCGAAGGTGATCTGCGCCGCGACGTCGCGATGAACATCAAGCGGCTGATGGATCTCGGCTGCTATCGCGGTCTGCGTCACCGCAAGGGCCTTCCGGTTCGCGGCCAGCGCACCCACACCAATGCGCGCACGCGCAAGGGCCCGGCGAAGGCGATCGCAGGCAAGAAGAAGTAACGCCCTTAGGACATTGAGAGCCGGGGCGCGGTTTCGCGTTTCCCGCCTGACACGAAGGTTGAATACGGATGGCGAAGGAAAAGACGCGCGTAAAGCGCAAGGAACGCAAGAACATCTCGTCGGGCGTTGCCCATGTGAGTTCCACGTTCAACAACACCATGATCACGATCACGGACGCGCAGGGCAATGCGATTTCGTGGTCGTCGGCGGGCATGATGGGTTTCAAGGGCAGCCGCAAGTCGACGCCCTTCGCCGCGCAGATGGCGGCGGAAGATGCAGGCAAGAAGGCCATGGAACACGGCATGCGCACCCTCGAAGTCGAGGTTTGCGGTCCGGGTTCGGGCCGTGAATCGGCGCTTCGCGCGCTGCAGTCGGTGGGGTTCACCGTCACGACCATTCGCGATGTGACGCCGATCCCGCACAATGGCTGCCGCCCGCCCAAGCGGCGCCGCGTCTAACGACCGGTATCCGGCTGACACCTCCCCGGAGGTGCGGCCACGTCCGGGCTCGCACGATTGAATGGTGGAGCGGACGTTAAAGAGATCAGGTGGCGGATGTCTCCCGCCCGGAGTGCCACAAGCACTCCGCAAACGACGGCACGAGGTTATCGACGTGATCCAGAAGAACTGGGAAGAGCTTATCAAACCGAACAAGCTCGAAATCAATTCGGGCCATGACGCGCAGCGTTTCGCGACGGTTGTCGCCGAGCCGCTTGAGCGCGGCTTTGGCCTTACACTCGGCAACGCGCTGCGCCGCGTGCTGATGTCCTCGCTCCAGGGCGCAGCCGTGACCGCCGTCCAGATCGACGGCGTGCTGCACGAGTTCTCGTCCATCGCGGGCGTCCGCGAAGATGTGACGGACATCATCCTCAACATCAAGAATCTCGCGCTGCGTCTGCATGCCGAGGGCCCGAAGCGCATGTCGCTTTCGAAGAAGGGCCCGGGCGTCGTGACGGCCGGCGACATTACCGCCGGTAGCGACATCGAAGTGCTGAACCCCGAACTGGTTATCTGCACCCTCGACGAGGGCGCCGATATCCGCATGGAGTTCACCGTCGCGCTCGGCAAGGGCTATGTCGCCTCCGACCGCAACCGCCCGGAAGATGCGCCGATCGGCCTTATCCCGATCGACAGCCTCTACAGCCCGGTGAAGCGCGTTTCCTACAAGGTCGAAAACACCCGTGAGGGCCAGGTTCTCGACTATGACAAGCTCGCGCTGCAGATCGAGACGAACGGCGCCGTGACGCCGGAAGATGCGGTGGCCTATGCCGCGCGCATCCTGCAGGACCAGCTCCAGACCTTCGTGAACTTCGAAGAGCCTGAGCAGAAGCATGTCGAGGAGAGCCGTCCGGAACTCGAGTTCAACGCGGCGCTGCTCAAGAAGGTCGATGAACTGGAGCTTTCCGTCCGTTCGGCCAATTGCCTCAAGAACGACAACATCGTTTACATCGGCGACCTGATCCAGAAGACGGAAAGCGAAATGCTTCGCACCCCGAACTTCGGCCGCAAGTCGCTGAACGAGATCAAGGAAGTCCTCGCTCAGATGGGCCTTCATCTCGGTATGGAAGTTCCGAACTGGCCGCCGGAGAACATCGAAGAACTGGCGAAGCGGTACGAAGATCAGTACTAATGCATTTTCCGGCTAGGCGATGTTCGGCTGACCGGAAAAAATGCGACGTCCAAAGTAAGTAACTTATTGCCGCGTCCTGACGACGCCGCAGCTAACGAGGAGAAGGGCCCATGCGCCACGCAAATGCAGGCCGCAAGCTCAACCGGACCGCAAGTCACCGCAAGGCCATGTTCGCCAACATGGCGGTCGCGCTCATCAAGCATGAGCAGATCGTCACGACGCTGCCGAAGGCGAAGGAGCTTCGTCCCTATGTGGAGAAGCTCATCACGCTCGGCAAGCGGGGCGATCTGCATGCGCGCCGTCAGGCCTATGCGGCGCTGCCGGACAAGGTCTGGGCCGCCAAGCTCTTCGACGTGCTTGGCCCCCGCTATCAGGAACGTCAGGGCGGTTACATCCGTGTCCTGAAAGCCGGCTTCCGTCATGGCGACAACGCGCCGATGGCCGTGATTGAATTTGTCGATCGCGACGAGAGCGCGAAGGGGCAGGACTCCGGTCCGGTCGTCTCCGCCGAGGAAACGGAAGACGCCTGATCTTCGGGTCTTCTCCAGAGATTCAAGGGCGGTGCCTGCGCGGGTGCCGCCCTTTTTCTTTGTGCGCTCCCTTACTCTCTCAAGCCTCACTCCCTCATGCACTCCATGACGGGCCATGACGGAAACGTAACGCGGGTGCGCGCAATTGAGCCTTGTCAGGCCGCGCCCCTCACAGCAAAATTTACGCGCGGTGTGTGATTATCGGGGCTTTTTGAGGCCGAATGCCCGTCCTTTCCGGGGCGAGCTCAATGGTGGTGGAAATGTTGTCGGGAACTTCCTGGACGGGCGCGTTCACAATGGCGCTCGCAGCCGTGCTGTTCGGCACGGTGCTTGTCTTCTTTCCCTGGTCCGTGCGCGCGGAAGCGGCGAAGCAGGTGCCCTCCAGCCATGCGCAGGTCGAGCTTTCCTATGCGCCGGTGGTGAAGCGCGTCGCGCCCGCCGTCGTCAATGTCTATACGAAGCGTGTGGTGAAGGAGAGCGCCCGCTCGCCCTTCTTCAACGATCCCTTCTTCCAGCAGTTCTTTGGCAATCGCTTCAGCTTCGGCGTGCCGCGCGAGCGGGTGCAGCAGTCGCTCGGGTCCGGCGTCATCGTCGATCCCTCCGGGCTCATCGTCACCAATTTCCATGTCATCAAGGGCGGTGAGCAGTTCACTGTCGCGCTTGCCGACCGGCGCGAGTTCGAGGCGGAGCTTGTCCTTGCCGATGAGCGCACGGACCTTGCCGTCCTCCGCATCGACAATGGAAAGCAGAAGCTTCCTCATCTCACCTTCCGCAATTCCGATGGCGTCGAGGTCGGCGATATCGTGCTCGCCATCGGCAACCCCTTCGGCGTCGGGCAGACGGTAACGTCGGGCATCGTCTCGGCGCTTGCGCGCACGCATGTCGGCGCATCCGACTACCAGTTCTTCATCCAGACGGATGCAGCCATCAATCCGGGTAATTCCGGCGGCGCGCTCGTCACCATGGATGGCCGTCTTATCGGCATCAACAGCGCCATCTATTCGCAGACTGGGGGCAGCATCGGCATCGGCTTTGCCATCCCCTCCAACATGGTCGAGAGCGTTGTCGCCAGCGCGCGCGATGGCGGTCGCGTGAAGCGGCCCTGGTTCGGTGCCGCGCTTCAGCCCGTCGATAACGAGCTTGCGCAGTCGCTCGGGCTCGACCGGCCGGGGGGCAGCCTCATTCGCGATATCTACAAGGGTGGCCCGGCGGCGAAGGCGGGCCTGAAGGTTGGCGACGTCATTCGTGCCGTGGACGGTTTCGAGGTCGAGGACCCGCAGGCCGTTCGCTACCGTTTCGCGACCAAGGGGCTTGGCGGCAAGGCGCGGATTTCCTATCTGCGCGACAGCAGAAAGGGCGAGGCGGAAGTGGCGCTCGTGGCGCCACCGGAAGTTCCGCCTGCGGATGAAACGGAAATCAAGGGGCGCAATCCCTTTGCTGGCGCAACCGTCGCCAATCTCTCGCCCGCCATTGCCGACAAGCTCGGCCTCGATACAATGGGCGGGCAGGGCGTGGTCATTTCGCAGGTCGAGCCCGGTTCGGCAGCGGATCAGATCCAGTTTCAGCGCGGCGATATCGTGGTCGAGGTCGCAGGTGTGCGGATCGAGGAGGTGTCGGATCTCGTAAGGGTCACGAGGACGCGCCGTCCGAAATGGACCTTCTCTGTGAAGCGTGGCGAGCGCGTCTTCTCGGCGACGGTCGGGGGATAAGGCGAGTGGGGTGCGCTCCCCGGTTTGCCTTGATCGTCATTGCTTCGCTGGCTGGGCCTCTTCGCGACGACGAAAAAAGAGGTCTCCCTAAGACCCTTCCTCTCCCCCCATCTGCGACTGGAGATAGTTCTGAAGGCCGACCGTCTTCACGAGTTCGAGCTGGGTTTCGAGGAAGTCGATATGTTCTTCCTCATCCTCCAGGATGCGCTCGAAGATTTCGCGGCTGATATAGTCGCGCGCCTGCTCGCAATAGCCGATGGCCTCCTTGTAGAAGGCATGGCCCACATATTCGAGTTTCAGGTCGCATTCCATGCATTCGACCGGCGTCTCGCCGATCAGCAGCTTGTCGAGGTCTTGCAGATTGGGCAGGCCCTCAAGGAAGAGGATGCGCTCGATCAGCTTGTCGGCATGTTTCATCTCGTCGATCGATTCATGATACTCGACCTCGCCGAGACGCTTCAGCCCCCAGTTCCTGAACATGCGCGCATGCAGGAAATACTGGTTGATGGCGGTCAGCTCCATCTTCAGGGCCTTGTTCAGATATTCGATGACCTTGGCGTCGCCGCGCATGTTTGACCTCGTTTTGCCGACTCGTTTGACAGAGAGTAGGCCGAAGGCGCGCGGCGTCAAACCCGCATTTCAGAAAAATGCAGTAAAAACAATCGGTTGCGAATGCTTTTGAGAGTATTTCTTGACTGATCCGGCGCGCGTCAGTCTGCGGCGGCGAGGGCGGAGGCAATGGCGGTTTCGTTCCGCACTTCCTCGATCATGCCTGCAAGGGTGGGGAGGCAGCGGCCGCATTGCGGCTTGCAGCCCATGGCGCGGTGGGCGGCAGCGGGCGTGTCGACATGCGGCGCGTTTGCAAGGACGTCCCGCACGGTCCGGCAATTCTTGGCATTGCACACGCAAACGATCATCTGATGCCTGTTTCCTGGCCCGGTTTTCGCCTGTTTCCCGCCATTCCCGACGGTAGAATGAAAACATGCCAGCTCTGCGAATAGTTTGCAATAGCGTTGTGAGTGACAATCGCTCGCATTTTGCTGCAGGGCGCGGCCATGCCCTGAAAACGGTCTTGCGGCTGCCTCAGCAAGCCGTCCAAAACATGATACACAGCGCTCATGAGCAGTCTTTTTGAAGCCGCCGGCATGGATGAGGGAGCCCCGCGCCCCCTGGCGGACCGGCTGCGCCCGAAGGCACTCGAAGAGGTCGTGGGGCAGGATCATCTGCTGGGCGAGAAAGGTCCGCTCGGGCGGATGCTCGCGGCGGGGCATCTCTCCTCCATCATTCTGTGGGGTCCGCCCGGCACCGGCAAGACGACCATTGCGCGGCTTCTTGCGGATCGCGTCGGGCTTCACTTCGAGCCCATGTCGGCGATCTTTTCCGGCGTGGCGGATCTGAAGAAGATTTTCGAGGCGGCGCGCGGCCGCCGCGCCACGGGCAAGGGCACGCTGCTTTTCGTGGACGAGATCCACCGTTTCAACCGCACCCAGCAGGACAGTTTCCTGCCCGTCATGGAGGACGGCACGGTAACGCTTGTCGGCGCCACCACGGAGAACCCGTCCTTCGAGCTCAATGCGGCGCTGCTTTCGCGCGCGCAGGTGATGGTGCTGAACAGGCTGGACGATGCTGCGCTCGAAGAGCTGCTTTCGCGTGCGGAAGCCTTTTACGAAGAGCCGCTGCCGCTCGATGATGATGCGCGCGCCTCGCTCCGTGCGATGGCGGATGGCGATGGCCGCTTCGCGCTCAATCTCGCCGAGGAGGTTCATGCGCTCAAGCCCGCCGAGCCTTTCGACACGGGCGCGCTCGTTGCCGCCGTGCAGCGCCGCGCGCCGCTTTACGACAAGGGGCGGGAAGGGCACTACAATCTCATCAGCGCGCTTCACAAGTCGATCCGGGGGTCTGATTGCGATGCCGCGCTCTACTGGCTCGCGCGCATGCTCGTCGGCGGCGAAGACCCGCTCTATATCGCGCGGCGCCTGGTGCGCGCCGCTATCGAGGATATCGGCCTCGCGGACCCGGAAGCCGTGCATCAGGCGCTTGCGGCGAAAGAGGTGTTCGATTTTCTCGGGGCGCCGGAGGGCGAGCTTGCGCTGGCGCAGGCCACGATCTATCTCGCCACGGCGCCGAAATCGAATGCCTCCTATGCGGCTTTCGGCGCGGCGAAGCGGTCTGCGCGCGACACAGGCTCCGTTGCTCCGCCCGCACATATATTGAATGCGCCGACCAAGCTCATGAAAGAGCTTGGCTATGGCTCGGGCTATGAATACGACCATGACGCGCCGCAGGCCTTTTCCGGCCAGGACTATTTCCCGGAAGAGGTCGGACGCCAGAAATTCTACGTGCCGGTCGAACGCGGCTTCGAGCGCGAGATATCGAAGCGCCTTGCCTATTGGCACAAGCTGCGGGACGAGAGGGAGACATGAACAGCATTTTCGCGGTCGCCATTGGCGGTGCCATCGGTGCTGCAAGCCGTCATCTGTTCAATCAGCAAATGGCGCGGCTTTTGGGCATCAACTTTCCCTGGGGCACCTTCGGCGTCAATGTCATCGGTTCCTTCATCATGGGGCTTGCCGTCGGCTTCTTCGCGCTCAGATATGAGCCCTCCGCGGAGATGCGCAGCTTCGTCACCACCGGTATTCTCGGCGGCTTCACGACCTTCTCCGCCTTTTCGCTCGACGCGGCCAACATGATCGAGCGCGGACAGACGGGCCTTGCCGTGCTTTATATTGGCGGCTCGGTCGTGCTGGCTCTCGCCGGTCTCTTTCTCGGCCTCTGGATCGCAAGGGTAATGTTTCCCGCATGAGTGAAGTTTCGCAGATCGGCGTCACGGAAGAAGAAGACGGTGTCAGGCTCGACCGCTGGTTCAAGCGGCGTTACCCTATGCTCACGCATGGCCGCCTCGAAAAGCTCCTGCGCACAGGGCAGGTGCGTGTCGATGGCGCGCGCGTGAAGGCAAATGCGCGTCTCGGCGCGGGGCAGGTCGTTCGTATTCCCCCGCTCGGCGAGGAAACGGCAAAGCCCGCGCCCAAGCCCGAGCGTGCGGTCAGTGCCGCCGATGCGGAGGAAATCCGCGCCTGCGTCATCCATAAAGACAAGTCCGTCCTTGTGCTGAACAAGCCTGCCGGTCTCGCCGTGCAGGGCGGCACCAAGACCGAGCGCCATCTCGACGGTATGCTCGACGCGCTCACCTTCGAGGCGAAGGAGCGTCCGCGTCTTGTTCACCGCCTCGACCGCGACACGTCCGGCGTCCTCGTTCTGGCGCGCACCGCGAAGGCGGCGGCCGCGCTTGCAAAGGCCTTCAAGCAGAAGGATGCGCGCAAGATTTACTGGGCGCTTGTCGTCGGCGTTCCCATCCCGCGTCAGGGCACGATCAATCTCGCCCTTACCAAGCAGGGCGGGCCGCGCGCCGAGCGCGTCTTTGCGGCGAAGAAGGGCGAGGAGGGCGCGCGCGATGCCGCCACGCATTTCTCGACCGTCGCCACCGCCGCGCACAAACTCGCCTGGGTCGCCTTCATGCCGCTCACGGGCCGCACGCATCAGATCCGCGTTCACGCTTCGGCCATCGAGACGCCTATCGTGGGCGACGGCAAGTATGGCGGCGTCAATGCGCATCCGGGCGGCGAAATTCCGCGCAAGCTGCACCTGCACGCTCGCTCGCTTGATATCGCCCATCCCGATGGCGGGCGCCTGTTTCTCGAAGCCGAACTTCCGCCGCACATGAAGACGAGCTGGAAACTCCTCGGCTTCGACGAGCGCGATGCGAAAGATGCCTTTGCGGGGTTGGAAGAATGACCTCCCCCCTCCGCCTTGTCGTCTTCGATTGCGACGGTACGCTGATCGACAGCCAGCACATGATCGTCGCCGCGATGAACCATGCCTTCGACGCGCATGGGCTTGAAAACCTGCCGCGCGAAAAGGTGCTCTCCATTGTCGGTCTTTCGCTCGATGAGGCGATCGAGACGCTGGTTCCGCATGTCGATCTCGCGATCCGCCGCCGCGTCACCGAGAGCTACAAGGGTGCCTTCCATGAATTGCGCGCCCGCAAGGATCTCGCCGAGCCGCTTTTCCCCGGTGTGCGCGAGGCGCTGGACGCGCTCCATGCCCGCGACGACACGGTGCTGGGCATCGCCACCGGCAAGTCGCAGCGTGGTCTTCGCCACGCCCTTGAGCTTCACGGGTTGCGCGACTATTTCGTGACGCTGCAGACGGCGGATGATGCGCCCTCCAAGCCGCACCCCGAAATGCTGTTGCGTGCCATGCGCGAGGCCGGGGCGGAGGCGGCGAGCACGATCCTTGTCGGCGACACGAGCTATGACATGGCGATGGCACGTGCGGCGGAGGCTCATGCCTTTGGCGTCGATTGGGGCTATCATGAACCCGCCGCGCTCGATGCGGCGGGTGCGCATCTCGTGATCTCGGATTTCGCGGCGCTCGCGCCCGC
>Ga0114898_1001433_pt1 | contig 14144 bp, 9 predicted proteins | sample Malvired_Geostar_FD_83496 | JGI IMG/M metagenome (GOLD analysis project Ga0114898, IMG submission 83496) | Marine viral communities from the Global Malaspina Expedition - Malaspina viral metaG DeepMed_Geostar | ecosystem: Environmental > Aquatic > Marine > Oceanic | place: Mediterranean Sea... | reverse complement strand
CGGGGCGGCAGGAGATGTCTTTGGAGCTGGGGCTCAGTTAGGACAACTTGGCATGGGGGCAGGACAACAGATGTCCGGGCTTGGTTATGGCGCTAGTCAGCTATTGGGAACGGATATTAATAGAATGATGGGTATAGGCGGTATGCAACGTGGAATGGACCAACGTGGATTAGACTTAGGTTACGGTAATTTCGTAGGTCAGTATAATCTACCGATGCAAACGCTCGGGCAGGTAGGCGATATGGCTACGGGTTGGTCTCCGGCGATGGGTGGTACAACTTTACAGCAGAAGACCACAGGACAGCAAACTAATCCACTTATGCAAGCGGCAGGAACAGCACTCACAGCATACGGAGCATTTAATAATCCAAGTGGCAGCACAGCCACGGGCGGGGTACACCAGGGACCGCCGACAAATTTGCAGCTTAACCCACAGGCGGGAGGCACTGCAGGCTTATCCCCGCCGAATCCGTATTTAACAAGTCAACAGCGCGGGCGCGGTATGGGCATGGGAGTAAGATAAATGGCACTTCCCTACCCTGACCCCGGAATGGTGACTATTACTGGTGACCCTAATAATCCGTTTGGTGGACAAATTACCAGTCAAAATATGAATACGGCTCACCCTAATGAAACACCAGAACAGGCAATTATGAGGCTTCATCAGGGGGGATTAGCGGTACATGAAATAGCTGAACTCACAGGTTTTCCTCAAGATCAGGTGGCGATGCAAGTTGCTCTTGGGACCGGGGACCGTGGTTCTTTTTTGCCGGGAGGACAATTTGGTCAAGAACCGCCACCTACTGATGTGCCATCTATTGATGGCGGTATAGAGTCTCTTCTTCCTGCTCCTACTGACGCTGCCGCTCCTGATTTTGTAGATCTAGGTACTACCGCGGCTGATATAGCTGCAAATGTAAGAGGCGGTCTTGCAGAACCCAAAGAATATTTAACTGTATTGCAACTCCACGAAGCTATAACAAACCTCGGCGCTGATAGAACTGAAGCCGAAAACCAGGTATTAGATAACGACCCTAATAACCTCGGTCTAAAAGTTTCGGCCGCTAATCTTGCTGGCGCTATTGCACGAGGAGCAGGGGATAAAGATGCAATAGACACTCTAAGAACAGCAGGCGAAATAGATCAAGAATTTGACCTAGATAATACAGATGATGTAAAGAGTCGATTAGAAGTATATAAAAGAGCAGCAGAAATATTCTATGACACAGATGATTTAAAAGAATTAATTCCCCAGCCCGATAAATCACTTCCATTTATGATTGCTGGCGCTGCCTTGATTCAAGCGGGTAACGAAGGAGATACATGGGGAGAAGCCTTGTCTAATGCATTTTTACAATATACCATGTCTTCTAAAAAAGAAGAACAAGACTATGAAAAACAAATACTCGGTCTTGAAATAGGAAAGAAAAAAGCAGCTCAAGAGTTGGCAACTCAAATGTTTCTAGGAGACCGTGAACAACAACAAGCGTTCGCTAACTCGATGTTAAAAGCAAATGCCAAATTTTATAAAGTAAAAGGACAAAATCTTCCAGTACCCTTTACCGATGCAGAACTACTTGCAATTAGGAACATGGGCCCGGGGCCGGGTGTACCTGTCATACTTGACGAGTGGAACGCGGAGAGGCACGGAGTCCTAAAGAATTTCACAGTAACTGATGCCGCTGGTAACATGATGGTTCAAGGACTCACCGACACCGAAGCTCTAAAGCAAAGAGATTCAGGGCTGTGGGAAAATGTAACAGTAGGAGACAGAACCGGCGATTTGAAGCTCTATAACATAAACGGCGTTAATAAAATGATTTTGCCAGAAGACGCTCAAAGACTTCAAAGGGACGGTAAAGAAGTATTCGCCGCAACTCCAAACAATACAATGAAAGCCCTCGATACGACGACCAACAGAAATGTATTTGTATCTCGCTCAGCCGTTGATGCAGATAGGGCTGCAGGAACTGGTAGGTATGTGCCTGTGGAAGAAATGATAGGCTATGCTACGGATATTAACGGTAATCCAATGATTGGTCCCGCTAGTCAGGTATTTGGTGCTGTGGGTGTAAGAGGAGCCCAAAGAGAAATAGGAAGATTCCAAGAATTATACACAAACGCTAATTTTAATAGAAATAGAGTTCTTACCACAATAGATGAGATACGATCTGCTGTGGGAGCGGCCAGAAGTGAGAGTGGTACATTATTGTGGGGTACTGGTGGGCAAGCTGGCTTAGTTGGTAGAAGAATTATTAATGAAGTTAACCAGCTTAGCAAAGTTTTTTCTGACCCAACAAAACAATGGAATTTTTATATAAGTAACAAAGAAGATGGACTATATGATCCCCAAACAGATAGGACTCTTTCCTATGACTCCTTTCAAAAGAAATATGGGGACCGTTTTTCTGAGTCGAATCTTGGTAAATTTTTACTTGATACAGGATTAAGAAGAGTAGAGGTTAATAACTTAATTTTTCAACTTGCTTTAACTAGCGCCATGCTAGAAGGGCAAAAGGGACGGGATATTTCCGACAAGGATATTGAACGATTCTTAACTAGGGCAGGTGCCAACGCTACTTCAGAAGACGAACTACTGGTTTTACTCGATAATCTTGAATTTAACGCCATAGACTATGTTGATAAACTAGCGGATAATCAAGTCAGGCTTAGTCCAACAATGATGCCAAATCCAGACGGCGACGGTAGCGTCCGTGCTTTAGAATATCGGTTTCGAGGCATAATAGATGCGGATAACGACTATGTCCCCACACAAGGTAAAGAAACCATAGGTGAAAGAAGGCGAAGATTAGAAACTAGAAGACAACTGCCAGGCACAGTGGGGGGTGTATCTCCAAGTGTTGCGGTAGATGGACCTACACTTGAACCGCGTCCTCTCGATGACAAGTTATCAGGAGATGGGAATAGAACTTTTCTTCAAACCTATCAGTATTTAAAGAGTCTCGACAGACGCGCCCGAGATGAACACACACAACGGCTTTTGGAGGACTTGACAAATGAGCAGTTTAACGCTTTAGACAAGTACATTTATGACCGCGGCGGTTTATAATAATGTCAAATGGCAATGAAGATATAGTAGATCTTACATCAATACTTGATGAGATAGCAGCTGAAAGGCTAAGACAAGCTGGTAGAGATCAAGCGCAACAAACGCAACAACAAACAGCAGAACAAGAAAGACTCTCCAAACTTGGGGAATTTGGCTATACTGAACGTCCTCCTACTCCTGGTCAACACTGGGTTGCCCCTCTTGCAGACTATATGTCGAATAGGGCTGCAGAAGAAGCTGCAATTGAAAAAGGAATATTAGCGAACGATCCATTTTTTGTAGAAAATTATTTACCAACAGCTCGCCCCGAAGTTAAATCTAAATACACAGGGGTGGATTTTACAGGTGGCGCAGGTAATGATGCCAATAAAATAATTTCTCAGTTACCTACAGAGGTTGCAGAGGATCCATACTGGGCACAAAGGGTTATACAAACACTTTATGCCGAAGAGTATGATATACCGCGTACTTATGATTATAGGGTCAGATACGATCCACATGTTGACAAGTTAATCTTTAACGATCCATTAAACAATAATAAACCCACTATTATAAATCCTCCGGGAATGCAATGGGCTGATTTTGCAGCTCTTGCTGAGCCTATCTCTGCTGAAGTAGCAGGTGCTGTAGCTGGGGGTGCTCTAGGCAGTTTAACAGGTACTGTAATAGGAACTGGGGGTGGTGTTTTAGTGGGAGAAACTGTAGGAACTTTAGTCTGGAGACTAATGAATTTACAAGGGCTAAAAGATCGAGGTTTCCTCCCACCGGGATATAATATAGTGGATGAAGCCGTGGATGAAGCAGTTAATACCGCAGCGTGGGGTTTAGGGGCCATCCCCCTATTTAAAGTAGCAAAATGGGCATTTAGAATTAGCAGCCCAGGAAAAGCATTTCCAGTAGATGAAGATGAATTTGTAGCAGCATATGAAAAGGCACGAGTCAACAACCCACAAGCTACCACCGTGAGACCATTAGGATCAACAGATCCTAGTGAAATACAGACAGTACAACCGCCAAGAGGAGCATCAGATTTTAATGCCCAGCAGGAAGTAGCTGAAGATGTTGCTGCCGTGCAGGGAGGACAGTTATTAGATCAAACTGTCCCTCAAGTTATGCTGGGGGCCGCGGACTCGGGTGTACCGATTAAAAAAACTGATGCAGTAGGACTTGAGCAATACTTACGTTCAGAAGCTGGCACAGACTCACCAGCTGGGGAGTATCTTAGACAATTATTTGCTAGACAAGAAAAAGGAAAAACAGCAGCCGTAAGATCTATATATGAAAGAGAAGGTATACCACCAAGTTTAGCAGCGGCAGAAGCCGGTCCCGGTGCTAGAGCAGCCAGAGGAATGGACTTTAGTGAAGCTGCAAGACAAGCCTTAGAAACTAATCCTAGAATGCAACAGGCTGAAAAAGCACTTACAGATTTAGCAAATTCGTCAGACGCTATTTTTAGAGAACTTGGAGAAGGAGGTGTTTCTGCTGCAACCGCAGGCCAAAGTATAAGGACGACATGGAAACTCGCAAGTAATAGGGCATCTCAAGCCGTAGATACTGCCTACGATGACATCGCAAAAAAATCAGGTTTTGGCGATAGAAGACTCAAGCCCTATAATTACAGCACCTTAGAAAACCCTGTAAAAAGCATAGCTAAAATTATCAGGGAGCAAGGCCTCCCTGATTCAACAGAAGCCAATAGACTTCAGGGAATTTTAGAGTCTATTTCTCAAGGTAACATGAAATCTCACGAAGTTTTTACAAGAGATTTAAGTAGATTAAGATCAATCATAAACGAACAACGGGCTCGAGGTAGAAACACAGACGACTTGGTAAAAATACGAGATAGCATGCTAACTATCCGCAGAAACGCACTAGAACAAAGAGGTCACCCAGGAGCAGCGGCTGAATTTGAAGCGGCTGAAACCTTATATAGAGAATTCCAAGAAAACTATAAGAATCGCTTAGTGAAAAATATGCTGGCTCTTCAAAGCGTCAGTGCGGACAAGTATGTTCAGGGAGATAGACAAGCGTATGAAGGATTTGTTGATTTCTTACGATCCAACATAACTAGAAATTCCGACGGTACGTTAAACTCACCTGAGTTTATTGATAGTGTTCTATTAGATCCAGAAAATACAACTGGGCTACTAGGTCTGAGGGCAGGTCTACGCAATGAATTTATGAATAAAGTTGTTACTGAACAAGGTGGAGTATTAAAGCCTAGATCAGTGCAGGCTTACAAAAACTTTATGGATAAAAACGGCGATGTTATTCGAAAATTCTTTACAGAAGATGAAATAGCCCAGTTTGATAGTGCCGAAGCCTTCATTAAATCCTATAAGCAAAATGAAATAGCTTTAACAAAAACTAGAGATGCACTAGCTAGATCTACTACCTTAACAAATATCGTAGATCTAAAAGAAAAAGAAAAAGTTTTCAACCTAACTTGGGGACCAGGAAAAATAACCTCCACCAGAGAATTATTTGAAGCAGTCTCTGATTCTAATAATCAAGAACTCATAGACTCTTATAAAGCCTATATCTTTCGAGATATGATGGAGAAAACACAATCAAAGGGCGCATTAAATGAAGCTACATTTAATGGAGGGAAGATAGAACAATATTTAGATGATCATGGCGATGCCATGGAAATTTGGTTCGGTACAAAATTTAGAAGCCAATTATCTAATATAGCTGCAAAGATAAAACCCTATGATGATCTAGGCCCAGCTCAACTTTCTAAAGAAGATCAGTTTATACTAAGAAGTTTAACCTCTTTGGCAAGAGCTTACGTTGGTATATTTACAACTCCCGGTCGTGTAATGACTGCTGTTAAAACTATTTATGGTGGTAACGCATCAAGAAGACAATTAGAACTTTTATCAGATCCAGATAAATTATACAATGTTATTATGCAAGATAAGTGGCAAAAAAATCCAGTTACAAGAGCAGTAGTAAGAGAAATAGGAAGGATATTTTATAGAGAAGAGGTTGATACCCCCCGAGAAAAAGAAGCGGGACGAGAGTACACAGGTACTGAACCAGAACAAACTCTCCACATGGGTATTCCGGGATGGCAAGAACGTCAGTTTGATGAAGACTTAGGTGGTCTCAATAGAACTTTTAGATATGGTGGTCATGTGGTTAAGAATCTAGGTATGCCGCTAAAATATAGGATGGATGGATAAATGGCTTTATATACTGGAAGAAATCCTTCGCTGCCGCCACCGCGACCAATTCAAGTCCCCCCAAATAAAAGACCCCCTAGACCTAGCCCTAGTCCTCTGGGAGATCATTTAGCAAGGATGTATGACCGTGCTCCGGGGATAGCTTCTTTAGTTAATCCCCCAAGAACAGACCCCGGTGGGCAAGCCGATAGAGAAAAATTAATGGAGATGCAAAGGGAGACTTACCGAAGGTTCTTATCTCCACCTTCAGACGACGGTGGTGGCGGTGGCGTCGGGGCTAACCCACGTCCACCTTCATATCCAGTATATCCAGCATCGACGACTCCACGTCAAGAAACGCTAAATGATTATACGGTAGTAGCCCAGGCACATGGTCTACCTGAATCTGCTTATATATCAGAACATAATGATTTCTCTGATAGAGACTTTATTGACTCAATCTCTGGAGATAGGGATTATATTGACTCGCTTTTAGATCAGGAGAAACACTTCATTTTTAAGGATGATCTTGGACCCGGACCACCGGCTGCCGTTGGCGGTTTTGGGATAGAGGGAATTCCCCTTAGATGGGCTCCTCCTTCTTTATTAGAAGCCGGAGAGGAGACAGTAGCTCCTCCTGCATTTGATCCGAGTGGTCTTCAAGCGAGGTTAGATGCTCTAGAGAATAGAGAAATTCCAGGATTTGATCCGAGTGGTCTTCAAAGGCGGTTAGGTGCTCTAGAGAATAGAGGTGGATTTGATCCGAGTGGTCTTCAAGGGCGGCTAGGTGCTCTAGAGAATAGAGGTGGATTTGACCCGAGTGCTCTTCAAAGGCGGCTAGGTGCTCTAGAGAATAGAAAAATTCCAGGGTTTGATCCGAGTGATCTTCAAGGGCGGCTAGGTGCTCTAGAGAATAGAGAAATTCCTACGTTTGATCCGAGTGGTCTTCAAAGGCGGCTAGGTGCTCTAGAGAATAGAAAAATTCCAGGGTTTGATCCGAGTGATCTTCAAGCGAGGTTGGGTGCTCTAGAGAATAGAAAAATTCCAGGATTTGACCCAACTAATTTACAACAACAAATTGAAGAACTTCGAGGGGCATTAGGTAGACAATCAATGCCTGCAGCGAGTGCTGCAAGAACAAGAAGAAATCTAGGTGGTCTTGTCGGCATCCTACCAACTTAAACCAACCAATTTTTCCATTTTTCTTCACCAAGCACTGTTTGAGCAATATTTTGTTTCATTCTTAGTGCCTTAACTATTTTTTCGTCTACTGTGCGTTCACAAACAATATCAATATAGGTGACTTTATTGGTTTGACCAATACGGTGCGCCCGATCCTCAGACTGAAGCCGCTTTTCTAGATCATAGTTATTAGAATAATAGATAACAGTATTAGCAGCAGTTAGAGTGATACCATACCCGCCGGTCTGTGTATTACCAACAAAAAATCGTAGCGGGCTGTCCGGGTCTTGAAATTTATTAATCACTTCTTCTCTACGGTCTTGTGGCACATCTCCATAGTAAGTACCTATTGACTCTTCTCCGTAAAGTTTAGCTAGTTCCTTTTCTATTTTTTGAATATCGTGCCTATAGTTGGCCCAGATAATTACCTTACCATCAGTTTCTTCCAGTATTTCCAGGAGCTCCGGTAATCTTTGATTAGGTATTTCAGTAATGTTACCGTTGTCAAGTTTTACAAAACCACAAGAAACTTGATGTAATCTAATTATCTGAGTAATTAGATGTGTTATAGTCACTGTCCCCTGACTAAGAGAAGCCTTCGCTTGTTTTTGTAGTTCTTTATAGATACGTCTTTGTTCATCTGTTGTTTGAATACTTCTTTTCAGGTAGATTTTATCAGGAAGATCTAAACAGTCCTTTTTCAGTACTCTACTACTAAATTCAAGGAGACTCTCGTTTAATTCTGTCAGGTTTTTGTACCCTAGTACCTGCTTATACGTCCTACCGTTAGCAGAACGGGCGGCTAGATTAGCATATCTCGCTCTAAACGAGTAGTAACTACTAAAGCCCAATAAACTAGGATCTAAGAAATATGCCTGACTATATAAGTCAAGAGGACTCTTAGTTACCGGACTACCGGTCAGTATTCTTTTGTAGTAGGCGTATTTCCCTAAACGAACAGCGTTAATTGTTCTTTTTGCTTTATGATTCTTTATGGTTGTACTTTCATCTATTATGAACATAGATTTTCTTTTGAATAAAAAATCAGTCACAAACTGAGTACCCTTTTTTGTACTCAGTGCTTCTATGTTCATTATAAGAATATTGAGCCTTTCGGGTTCTTCTGACAAACTGGATAACAGTTTCTTGTTTTTCTTTGTACTAGAATTAGACCACTTTACAACATGGTAATTGGTTTCTTCTGGGGTGTGCCTTGGTATCTCTTTACTGTACCATGTGTCATAGACTCCCTTAGGGGCAAGTATGACAACCCCGTTTAGTTTTTCTTGTCTATACAGATAAATAAAATTATCAATTACAACCTTAGACTTACCGCACCCCATTTCCATAAAGAGAGCAAACTCTTTTCTTTCACAAGAAGTGTTCAAGGCGTCTAGTTGGTGCTGGTAAGGTTTTGTTTTGAATAAAAAGTTCATCAGGTTTCTTTTTTATAAGTCCTTTCTAAATAGGCTTTACCGTAGTATCGTATAGAAAAGGTTAAGAATATATACATGTTTTAGCATAATTACCACTAAACCGCTAATACCCCGATAATACTTTTGTCAATAATTCCATAGGTACTTAATTTATAAAGAATTTTAGCTAGCACCCTATTAGCTTATTGACTATTATCATTTTTTTACCACGGATGCTTTTATCCAAATAAAATTACCCTATAATAAATAGGTATAAGTTTCGTTTACCCCAATAAGTAAGAGACAAGAATTGTGTCAAAATCGACAGTTTATATTGTACAAAAACCCGACGAAAAGAAAAACATCACTTCTGCACTTGATTATGGAGAATTCCAGTTTCTCCTGAGTGAATCAACTAACAACACACTGTTGTGGACTCCACAAGAAGTAGTCTCTACGCTTCAAACAAAATTAAGAAATTTTAACGACAACGATTACCTATTACCAATAGGTGATCCTGTGGTTATTGGAATGAGTACTGCTATTGCAGCAGACTATAACGATGGCCGAGTTAGGTTTCTTAAATGGGACAACCGGGAGTATAAGTATCATTCAATTGAGGTGCAGTTATGGGAATAGTGGATAAAATGGAGAGTGATGTTACACAAGACATCACAGCTGATGATTTAAAAAATATAAGTGAACTGGGTCATCAGTTAACAGAATTAGAAGAAAAAATTCAGCTTGAAGAAGAACATTTAAAGTCATTGAAAAGTGACTATCGAAAGATTAGTGAAGATTTACTTCCAAATAAGCTACGAGAACTTGGTGTGTCCTCATTCGAATTGACAGACGGTTCAAGTATGTCAATACAGCAGTATTATTCTGCAAGGATTACCCCCGATAACCGTGATGTCTGTTTTCATTGGTTAGAGAATAATGGTCTGGGGGACATTATAAAGAATACTGTATCAGCTAACTTCGGCAGAGGTGAAGATGAATCAGCATCCAAACTCATGACACAGCTAGAAAGTGAAGGCCACTCACTGGTCCAAAAAAAGTGGGTGGAACCTATGACTCTTAAAGCTGTGGTCAGAGAGCAGGTTGAAAAGGGGAGCGACCTACCCCTCGAAACCTTTAATGTATATATAGGTCAAAAGATAAAGGTGAAAAAATGACAGAAGCAAATGAAAAAGTAACTCAGAAAAAAGTAACAAGTAAGCAGGACTCACTCCCCGCACCTATCTCTATATTTGAAGAGGATGCGTCCGGTGGACTAGAAAATATCACCCCCGAGGACCTCACCATTCCCCGTCTTAAGATACTTCAGGCGTTGAGCCCAGAAGTAAATAAGATAGACGGTAAGTATGTCCAGGGAGCGGCAGCTGGGGATATATTCAACACAGTAACTAGCCATTTTTACTCAGAAAGTGATCAATGTATAGTTATACCGGTAGCTTATAAGCGTATGTTTTTAGAATGGCAACCCCGTGAAAGTGGTGGTGGCTTAGTTAACCAACATACAGATGCTGCTATTCTGTCTCAAACTTCAAAGAACGAGAAGGGTGCAGATATTTTAGCAAACGGTAACTATATCCAAACTTCTGCTACCCATTATTGTCTGGTGGTGGAGGGGGATTCTTTTCAGCAGGTGATGATACCGATGGCCGGTACGCAATTAAAGAAATCTCGTACTTGGAATTCGGTAATGATGGGGCTTAAAGTTAAATCGAGTAACGGAAATGTTTTTACTCCCCCATCGTACAGTCATAAATATGCTCTCTCAACTGTAGCAGAGTCTAACGATCTTGGTACATGGTTCGGTTGGAGTATTGAGATAGCAGGGACGCTTGAAGAGGGAGAAATGTTTCTATATGATGCGGCAAAATATTTTGCAAATAATATAAGTAATGAAGGAGGTTCTTTAGCCAGCTCTACGACCTCCGAAGCTGCATTTTAGTTGAAGTTTTAAAACAGGGGTGGGTGATCCCACCCCTGTAGGACTGCGGTTGTTGGAAATAGCGCAAAAATTACACAGCATTTTTCATGGCTCAGGTAGAGCGCACGGTAGTTTTATAGTGGAGAATACTTCACTAGGTCAGAAAGCACAAGGGAAAGCAAAAACAATCAAAACCATTGGTGCTAGTATCAAACACTGGCGAGACCACATAGACGGTAAAGAAGGTCTAGGGGTCATTCCGATAGACGAAGAAAATGCGGTTAAGTGGGGAGCCATTGATATTGATGTCTATTCCCTTAACTTAGAGAAACTAGTTTTAAAGATAGAAGAATTTAAATTACCTTTAGTTGTTTGTCGTAGTAAAAGCGGCGGTGCCCATGTCTTTTGTTTTCTAAAAGAAAAAGTACCTGCAGCAGACATGCAAGATAAACTAAGAGAAATTTCTGCGGGGTTAGGCTACGGTGGGGTGGAGATATTTCCTAAACAAAGAGAAATTTTAGTAGAGCGTGGCGACATCGGTAGTTGGTTAAACATGCCCTATTTCGAGGGAGATGAGTCATTACGCTACGGTTTTAATCCAAAAGGTAAGGCGCTCTCTTTAACAAACTTTATAGCTTTTGTTGAAGAACGCTGTATAACTCATAAAGAGTTAATAGAATTAGAAATCCCAACGCTCGAAGACATGAAGGATGGACCGCCTTGCTTACAGGTTTTACTCAAGCAAGGGTTTCCTAAAGGTACAAGAAACAACGGTCTTTTTAATGTAGGGGTATTCCTTAAGAAATCTGACCCAGAAAATTGGCAAACCGAAATAGAAGAATACAATCGTAAGTATGTTTACCCTCCCTTACCCGCTCAAGAAGTTTTAACCTTAATCGGTACACTCAAGAAAAAAGAATACAACTATAAGTGTAGTGATGAACCAATCAAATCCTACTGTAATATCTCTAGGTGTCGGGGGTGTAAGTTTGGTATTGGTGGGGGGAATGCAACCCCCACCTTTTCTAGTTTATCTAAGCTAGACACTAAACCCCCTCTCTGGTTTTTATCTATTAACGATAAACGATTGGAGTTAACCACCGAGCAATTACAAAACCAACTAAAGTTCCAACGGGCTTGTATGGAATTACTTAATATGATGCCCCCAAAAATACAAGAGAGGGCTTGGCAATCTTTAATACAAAGCCTGATGGACAGTGGGATGGAGATTATTGAGGTAAGTGAAGACGTAACTATAGAAGGCCAGTTTATGGAATTACTTGAGTCATTTTGCACAGACATGGCTCAAGCAAATACAAGAGATGAGATATTATTGGGCAAACCCTACACAGAAGACGGTAAAACTTACTTTAGAATCAAAGACTTAAAAGATTATCTAGCTAAACATAGATTTACCGACATGCAGGTTAATCAGATAGCTTCTAAATTAAGAGACTTAAAAGCTGGGCACAAGTTTTTCAACATAAAGGGCAGGGGAACTAATGTCTGGTATATTGATGAGTTTAATTACTCTGATGAAGAAAAACTTGACACCCTTGATTTTGAAGGAAGCAATATTTAATGTGGAACATTGTGCTTGGTCCACCTGGGACTGGTAAAACTACTTATTTATTAAACAAAGTAGAACAGTTTCTAGAATCAGGTATAAGGCCAGAAAAACTAGGTTATGTTGCTTTTACTAAGAAAGCAGCAAACGAAGCACTAACAAGAGCAATAGCAAAGTTTGGTCACGACCCTGAAAAACTTATTTATTTCAGGACGCTTCATTCCTTATGCTATTATTGGCTAGGGCTTAAAAGAAGTGACGTCTTAACTAGAGGTAATTTGAGAGACTTCAGTAAAACGATTGGGGAAAGAATTGGTAGTGCCTGGGATGGTGAGAATCTAATGTCTCTTAATACTAAAGGAGACACTATGTTATTCTTAGAAAATATGGCACGTAATCGGTGCGTAGGTTTTAGAGAACATTGGAATAATGCAGATTCAAATATATCGTGGTTACATTTTGACTGGTTTATCAATAACTATTCAAAGTTTAAACAGAATAACTTTTTAGTAGACTATACGGACATGTTAGAAATGTTTCTTGAGTCAAAAGGTTCCCCCCACTTAGATATATTAATAGTGGACGAGGCCCAAGATCTTTCTACTCTACAGTGGCGTTGTGTAGAAAAACTAGCTGAAAATGTAAAGGAAATTTATATCGCAGGAGATGACGATCAAGCAATTTACCGTTGGGCTGGTGCAGATGTAGAGCATTTTATAGACCTAAAGGGTAAAACCACCTACCTGAAGCAATCTTATCGCGTACCTAGGAAAGTACACGATGTAGCACTAGGGGTAGTCAAGCGTATAAGTAATAGAAAGGAAAAAGTTTGGGAACCTAAAACAGAAGAAGGTTCGGTTAATTACCACACTAATTTTGAGCATGTGGATATCACAAAAGGAGAGTGGTTATTTTTAGCAAGGAACAATTATCTATTAAACGCAGTAGAAGAATACTTAAAGATTAATGGTCGGGTGTATCAGAGGAGTAATAAATCTTCTGTTTCTGAAAATTTAATTGCCTCCATTAAAGACTGGGAAAACTTACGCAAAGGGGCGTCCATCGAGGCTGCAAAGGTACGAAAAATATATAGGTACATGAAGGCCGGGAAAGGGGTTAAAAGGGGCTATAAGACGCTTAAAACGGTCAGAGACGACCTTAATTTATCCCTTACCGAGTTAAAAGCGGACCATGGGCTATTAGTTGATTGTATCTGGCATGAATGTTTTGATTTAATTGGTAATACTCAAAGGGAATATGTTATATCTTGCCTAAGACATGGAGAAAAATTACTCTCTTCTAAAATACGGTTGAATACTATACACGCCTCAAAAGGAGGAGAGTGTGAGAACGTGGTTTTATTAACTGACCTAGCAAATAAAACATGGGAAGAACTCTACTATAATCCAAATAATGAATGTCGAGCGTTTTATGTTGGTATTACTCGAACTATAGATAATCTACACATAATACGGGGCAAAACTCGTAAAGAGTTTTTATTTATATGATCAACTTTTTAAAGGGAAAATTAAAAGGGTACGACCCGGCCATAAAGAATTGGGACGAACCAACCACACGTGAGTTTAACGGTGAAAAGGTTGAAGGGCGACCAACAAAAGGGTACGGAACAAAAACCTTTGTTTACGCAGGAAAAACCTACAAACCTACAAAATGGACCCCTTCTATTTTACAGGTAAAAATGGCCACTGAATCGCTAGTCTCTAAAGAATTAGATAGGATTGTCAGGTTTAATTTTTGTTTGTGTGGGCTTTATAAAACGGGGCAAATAAGTATTCCTCATCAT
>Ga0114898_1001427_pt1 | contig 14210 bp, 30 predicted proteins | sample Malvired_Geostar_FD_83496 | JGI IMG/M metagenome (GOLD analysis project Ga0114898, IMG submission 83496) | Marine viral communities from the Global Malaspina Expedition - Malaspina viral metaG DeepMed_Geostar | ecosystem: Environmental > Aquatic > Marine > Oceanic | place: Mediterranean Sea... | reverse complement strand
TGCGCCGGGTACTTACAAGCTGTATGTAAATGGAACGCTTAAAGTAACTGGTGCTTCTGCATTAGACGACATTACCTGCGAAGACGTTTCCCCACGGGATGTTCTTTCGGCTAGAAACATCACGGCTTCTACTGGTACGTTTAGCAGCTACATCGCCGCCAACGGTGGCATAAAGGATGACGGTGGCGACTACGGAACCAACGGCCAAGTGTTAAGCACCAACGGTTCTAATGCGGTACATTGGGTGGATCAAAGCGGTGGCGGTGGTAGCGGGGATATAACGAGTGTCATTGGTGGTACAGGAATCAGCGTTTCTGGCGGAACCAGCGACGATGCGACAGTTAATTTGGATACGGCTGGGTCTGATTCAATGGTGAATGCTCTTGTAGAGTTGACCACCCCGCATGAAGATGATTTTATAATAGTATCGGACGAGGGAACCAGCGGCGACCCGGTTAAAAAATGTAAGCTAAAGCATCTTGAGTTCGTCAACAATACAACTTACTCCAGTAGCGGATGTGGTTTCACTATTAACTACCGGGACTGGGATAACCAAACATTGGATACGGTATCCATAACATTAAGTTGCGGTGGAGGGGGAAGCTAAATGGTAATTGTAAATTCTAGTAAAGATAAGTTGATACCTCTTCGGGATTCACTCCTAGCTGAAGTTGAGGCTAACGAAGATTGGGCGTTGCTCAATAGTGCGGGAGCCTTGCCTCCTAACTTGGAATACCATTCAATGCAGTTTGCGAAAACCAACGACAGCATAACGGTGGATGACGCGGAAGGGGTGGTTTCTGTTTACATTAAGCACAAGGTTATTGGTGGCGACATAGAGGTTGGGAAGGTTGTTAAGTTTGCGCTTGGCGATGAATTGCCAGCAGACAAGACCCTTTGGGCTGAAGGGCAAGAGGATGATCTTTACGCGGATGCTTGGGAGGTGTCTGGATATGCCGAGCAACAGGAGCTAATCGCAAAAGTAGAGCGTTTAATTAAAATCAAAGATGCCATCTCCTGACATAACATACGAATGGGTTCAAAGGCGTCCAGCGATGAGTTGTAATGATGACAACATCTGCCAATGGCTGTTCCACTTGCGGGCAACAAAAGGCGAAGCGGCTTCTTACGTTAGTGAGACTGTCCAGATAACCGGGGAACAGAAACCTATAGGCGACTATACTGCTGATGAAATAGAGAAGATGTCCGAGGCGTACCGCAGAATTAACAAGTGGGACGCTATGCTGGCCGCTGATATTGAGGAGCAATTAAATACCCCTAGGTTGGTGAACAGTTGGAACGAGGAGACTTTGAGTGTTGATACCTAAAATCATTCATCAAGTTTGGGATGGGCCTATGCTGCCGGGGATACAGGAGTGTCTGGATTCGGTGAAGCGGGTCATGCCTGATTACGATGTTAGGGTGTATGATGGTGAAGAGGTGAACAGGATCGCCCCAGAGAAAATGACGCTGGTTGGAAAGACAGATATTGTCCGCAACAAGAAGCTCTACGAGGAGGGCGGCTGGTGGGTGGACGCTGATTGCTACATGATGAAGCCACTCAACGGTGACTGCGCCTACAGCTACGGGCTACAGGAACAGCGGGATGGCTGCTGGAACCAAGTTTGTGATTGGTTGTTTGGGTCGGAAGCTGGGAACCCAGATCAGAAGCGGTGTCTTGATTGGATCAACACCAGCCAGCTTGTGAACTCCTACGAGGGTTACATGAGACGACCAAGGAGGCATTGTCCACGGTCGGGGTGGGGCATTGATACTGTTGGAGCAAAGGGGTTTCTCCCTTACAGCGAATACGGCTCCCGCTACTTTGCTAAGAACTATGGGAACAAGTGGCATCATTTTCCGGGCCGAAGCCCACAGAGAAGGAAGCCAGCCAACCCAACGGCGGTGCATTTGTTTATGGGTAGCTGGGTTAAATCAGCAACGGGCGTGTTGAGCGAGGTAAAGGAGGCTCAGAGATGGGTGTAGTGTGTGCCAAATGCAAGATGGCCTATGAGGAGATTGAGTTGATGTGGATTATTGTTGACGGTAGAATGGAACTTTTATGTGATAATTGTGCGAGAAAAAGGAAATAAATTATGGGAAACATATACAGATGCGTAAGGCTGGAGCCATTAGTGCATCCAGAGGGACACTCCCACGCGGGTAAAGTCTGCGAGGTAGTGATCGGGTTACAGGCACGGGACGAGAACGCCGCAGAGGACGCTCGTTGGCCGGGTTATGTTGACGGAGTTTGGCGTCCAGAGGACATGAGTAAGTGTCCAGCGGTCAGCACTTGGAAAAACAAGGCAGCCGCCGTGGTCAGTCAGATGGCTGCCGACAATGGGTGGATAGCCAACCTTGATTCCCAAGTGGAGGCTGACAAGGCTAGGGCCATCCCCGCGCCAGATTGGGTAGCCCCCGAAGTGGTGGTGGACACAACGGTTGAGCCAGCGGAGGGTAGCCCTGCTGCGCCGAAGCCACCACCCGATCCGCCAGTTGAGCCGCCTGTGCCAGAACCAGAGCCAGAGCCAGAGCCAGCGGAGGATGGAGAGGAAGAGAGCGGCTAAAAAAGTAGCTTGAAAGGTTCTTCAGTTACCCTAGAATTAAGAAGCCAACAGGCAAAGCAGAAAAAACAGAACAATGGACGAAAATAACGAACAGTTGAAAACGGCGGTGCAGATATTAGCCCAGATTGCAGACCAGGCTCTCATTAACGGCCCCAATGGCCGACAAAGGGATCAGGCTGTGCAGATCCTAGCCCAACATTTCGGGTTAGCACAGGAACCGGCCAATAATCCGCCGATTGAAATGCCGAAAGAAGAGGAAAAGCCTGAGTCTAATTGATGACATAAAAGTATTTGCAAGCGCCGCAGTAGGCATAGGGAATTGGTGGGTGGAAATCGACCTCGCCCTGAAATGCTGCGTTTCGCTGGCTACACTTGTCTATATCATCATCAAGATCAAGCACCTGAAAACTAAAAACAATGCTTAAAAGTAAAACAGTATGGGCGGCAGTAACAGCCGCATTGGGAGCCGTCGGCGGTTATTTTACCGGCGAAGTTGAATTAGGCGCGATGCTTCAGATTGTAGTAACCAGCGTGTTAGCTGCATTTCTGCGTCATGGCGTGAAAAAAGCGGAGGACGCAGCCAGTTAACCCGTGCGCTCCACCGGGCAGCGGGGTGAGCTGCTTGTAGCGGAGAAGTTGATAGCGAACGGTTGGAGCGTAGCACACCCTTTAAGCGACAGTACCCCTTTTGACCTCCTGGTCGCCAAGGGGGACAGGTTTTTGCGTCTTCAGATTAAGGCCACACTTGAGCAACATCATTACCCCAAAAAGTCCCCTCATTACCACTTCGGCACGAGCAAAGGGCTTGGCCTGAAGAAAAAATACTCCAAGGGAGAGGCTGATTTCTTTGTTTGCGTAGCCCTTGACTCTCTTCGGTTCTGGATCATTCCATTCAAGGAGATAAAAACCTACACCATAAAAATTTACGATGAGGAGGGAAAGTGGACAAAATTTGAGGACGCCTGGAAGATACTAGAATACGATTTCTAACTTTTCCGTCTCTTTCGGGAAAAAAGTGTTGCGTTCGCTTTTTAGTTTTTTTATCTTGCCTTCTTCGAGGGCAAAACATGAACAGATTAAGCAACTACGAAGAGGTAAAAGATCGACTCCCGCGTTTCTGGAAAGCTGTAGACAGAGGGAGAATTACAACGGAAATACTTAACCACAGCGACGACTTCAGCCGCGTGGTTATCAAGGCAAGCCTCTGGGATGGCGACTCTCTCCTGGCCACAGGCATTGCGATGGACTGGAAGGACAAAGATCGCAACGCCAACAGGACTAACTGGGTTGAGGTGGCTGAAACCAGCGCAATCGGGAGAGCCATAGCCAATTCAAGGTTCCAAGATCCGAAGGCTGCCAGACCCAGCCGTGAGGAGATGGAAGTGGCCATTGAAAGGCAGGATGCTCTTGCCGTGGGTGAGGCCCGACTTACCACCGACACAAAGGGGAGTGATAGTAAGCCTAAAGCACCCATACCCACACAAAAGCCAGCTTGGCTAATCAGGCTTGAAACCAGGTTCGGCACGAACGAGGGCAAGGTGACAAATTTTTACCTTAAAAAAGGCATAATAAGCAAGGGAAGCACCTGGCGCGACGTTCCAGATGCCACCATGACCAAAATAAAGAACAACCTGGAGGCGTTATGCCAGAGCTTGGGAATTTAGAACATTTTCTTCAGAGGCAATTTCTCATCGACGCCGCTGACGGACTGCTGGATCGGAAAAGGGCAGAGTTGCTACTGAAGGACGCCAAAGTCCGCGCTTCCGTCAAGAAGCACATGGAGAAAAATGCCCAAAACTGAACACAGAGAGAGGGAGCATCACCCTCGCAGCCCTAGCAACTTCCCCAAGTGGGAGCTTTGCCCTGCCTTTGTTAATAGGTTGGGAACAAGTGATGCTGCCGAGCGAGGAACCCAGCGGCATGAGGTGTTCGAGGCCAACCTAGCCATGCGAAACCATAGACTTGGGTTTGACCAACATCGAGGTGCTACCGTTGATGACAAACTCGAAATTGCCGAGCTTGACGAGGCTGGAGCCTTCTCGATTGACTACATAAATAGCGTGGTCGGCAGCAGTTTCGTGTTTGTCGAAACCAAGGCGGAGTACAAGGATATGTACTTTGGCTATGTGGACGCATGGGCAAGCGTCGATGGACACCTCCATGTTTTTGACCTCAAGACAGGGTGGGGTTCTGACCCGGACCACCTGGCACAGCAGGAGGGCTACTGCCTTGCCCTTCTCGACATGGCAAAGGAATCAACGCTGCCTGTTGGCGGCGCTACGGGGGAAGATGGGGACGATGGCCAGTTTCCAGATGTTGAGCAGACGCTGGAGGATACAGACACGGCCACCCTGCATTTAATCTGGGAGGATCAGCGACGCACTTATCGCTGGGAAACGACCTACAGCCTAGCGAAAGCCCTTGTCATGGAGATCATAGCAAAGCGGCTGGCCCCCAACCCTACCCCTTGCGCCAACAAGAACTGTCAGTATTGCCAAAACCTGACCTCCTGCGAAGCGGTCAACCATGAGCTTGTTGAGGTGGTTCGCGCTGGGCTTCCCACCAACTTTACATCACCAGAAGACCTGGCCAAAGCAAATCAATTGAGGGATTTGTTCAATGCCTGGGGTAAAAAAATCCACGAAATCACCGTTGCCCATATAGCAGATGGCGGGGAGCTTCCCGGTTTTTCCTACACAAAGGTCAAGGGCAAGGAGAAAGCCCCCCATATCAAGGACGCATGGGCAATGTGCAGAGATGCCTTGACAGAAATGTGTGGAAGCGAATCCAAGGCCAAGGACAAGATGCTGGAAGCCTGTTCCCTGTCCCCATCAAAATTTAGAGCCTTATTCAAAGGCGAAGACTTTCCCGCTCAATCAATTATGAGGCGGGGAGAACCGTACTATAGACTAATAACAAAAAAACGAACGATAAAATGAACAGTATTAACCTAGTAGGTCGGCTGTGTGCCGATCCAGAGACAAACCAAACCCCCAACAGCGCGGTGACGAGCATTCGCCTGGCCGTTTCGGGAAGCCGGAAAGAGGGCGACCAATGGGTGGACAACCCAACCTTCGTCACTTGCAAAGCATGGGCCGAAAAGGCGGAGTTCCTTCAAAAACACTTTGAAAAGGGGAAGGAAATATGGATCATGGGGTCGTTAAAGGAAGAGCGGTGGGAAAAGGACGGCGAAAAAAGGAGCAAGTTCGTCGTGAACATTTCCAGATGCGGTTTCACCAGTAATGGTGGAAAGAAGAAGGACGACGACATATTCGTATGAGTTGGTTGATAGCACTTTTGAAGGCAATCCCTGCGTTGCGTAAAATCGGTGAATTACTCGAACGGAACATCAAGGCAGCAACAGCCGCGTCAAGGAGGAACCGCAAGGACAGCCTTGTGGACGATGCTATTGCTGACGCTCTTGCTCATCCCCACGAGCGGGTGCGTGAACGTGCGGCACGAAAACGCCCACGACCTGATAAAGATGCACCGTAAGGGGTTCTCCGATGCAGTAAACGCCTCGGCGGAGGCAGAACTCTTCGTTCGGGATTGCCTTCATACCATCAATGAGCTTGAGGAAATCATAGAGAAACAATGATTTACCCTGCCCCCACTTCAAGCCCTCCTCTTCAGAGGCGTATGTTGTTAAGCAGTTCGCCGGGGGCAGGGTTTGGCTTCAAATAATGTGGATACTCCCCAAATCAATCATCTCAGCATTTGCGCCGGATACGGAGGAATCGACCTTGGACTCGGGCGAGTTCTCGCGGGTTGCCGAACAGTCGCTTATGTGGAGATCGAAGCCTTCGCGGTCGCAAACTTGGTTGCAAAGATGGAAGAGGGGCTGCTGGATCAAGCGCCTGTGTGGACGGACATTAAAACCTTCAACGCAGAACCGTTTCGTGGGCTGGTGGACATCCTCTCTGGCGGCTACCCGTGTCAACCTTTTTCAGCCGCAGGAAAACGACAAGGGGAAGAAGACCCCAGGCATCTCTGGCCGTTTTTCCGTCGAGCAATTCGAGTTATTCGACCAGCCAGGGTCTTCCTCGAAAACGTCGAAGGGCATATCACGCTTGGACTCGCCACAGTCATCAGCGATCTGGAAGAAGATGGTTATCGAACAGCGTGGGGCATATTCAGCGCGGCTGAAGTCGGCGCGCCGCACCAGCGCAAGCGGGTCTTCATCATGGCTGACTCCAATATGTCCAGCCCCACACGATTCAAACAACAGCGCAGGGAATCCTGCAATCAACAGAAAACAAAAGGAATTGTGCCACCAGGTAGCGATGTGGCCAACGGCAAGTGCGCGGGATTGGAAGGACAATCCGGGCGAGTGGATGTACAACGGAAAGAACCCGGACGGGACGGTGCGGAATCGGGTGGTTCAGTTGGCCCGTGCAGTTTACCACAACGATTCCCCGCCGGACCCGGACCACAATTCGACTGGGAACAGCCAAGAACTGTGGCCGACCCCAAGAGCGGGGAATCCGGGCAGCCGGAAACCTGGAACGGGCGGGAAGGTTCTGGTGGAGGAAGCGAAGAAACAATGGGGCGGCAAGCTGAACAGCAACTGGGTCGAGCAACTGATGGGTGTGCCAGTCGGGTGGACACAACTGCCTCCAGAGTGGACAGGTTGCGACTCCTCGGAAATGGTGTTGTCCCCGCAACCGCAGCAAAAGCATGGACAGTCTTGAGTGACAGCTTATGATTAGCAAAGAAGAAATCAATCTATGGCTGATGAGCAACCGCCTTTGCGTGATGCCGATTACCACCTACAAATCCTACTGCACGAAACTTGTGGAGGCAGAGGAGCGGCTGCACGACTTGGAGCCAAAGTTAAAGCGGCTTGAGGCAATGAAACTCGGGGACTTGGCCGAGCAAAACAAACATCTGAAAAAAAAACGCGCGAGCTTGAAAAGGAAATTAGAGAGATTGAAGACGAACAAGGTGAAGCGGCTCCTCTCCTTGTTAGCGAAAGCGAGAAGCAGGAACAGAAAAGCCCAACCCCAGACCCCATGAAATATGAATGTCACTATAAAGTTTTTCCAAAGCCCCTCCATCGAAACTGGTGTGGTCATGGGGCAGCGAGATGGAACGGGTATGCGTGGGAAGCAGGGTTTTAACTTGGTATGGAAGTTACCTTAAACAACGGGGAGGTCGCCATAGCCACGGTGATTGGCACAATGCGAGCCACCACGGCCAGGGCGTCAGGTGTCGCCAACAAGAAGGTTGGCCCCCAGTCAGATGTGAAGACGGACGTTATCGGGTTTGCTGCTGAATTGGCCTTCTGCAAGTCACAGAACATACACGCCGACTTCACAATTGGGCCACAGTCCCTTGGGGCTGATTGCACTATGCCAGCCCCGTGGAACTGCACGGCTGACATCAAGACGACAACTTATGAGACGGGGAGGCTGATCGTTCCCCCGAACAAGAAGGAAAGCGGAACTGGCCTTTACGTCCTTGTGGTGGGGAAAATGCCCGTGTTCAGAGTAATCGGGTATGCCCACGAGACAGAGGTTTTCCTGAAAGCAAACTACAGGCTTTTTAACGGTCAGCACTCCTACATACTGGAACAATCCCAACTCCACAGCTTTGATGAACGCAGTTGAACTTATTGACTTTGCAGCGAAAGCCATTTCCGGCATTCAAGGAAGAATGGAGGACATGACCAAAGCCGAGATTGCACAGGAGCTTGAAGTTATACGGGTTAGTCTCCTGACCCCCACATATACCATCTACGAAGATGTTGATACCGATGCCGATAAATAGCCGACAAAAAGGGAAGGCGAATGAGCGCAAGTGGGCCTCGATCTGCACAAACGAGGGCTATCCGGCCCGGAGAGGCCAGCAGTTTCGGGGTGGGGAAGACTCCCCTGATGTTATCTGCGAGTCCCTCCCGCTGTTCCACTTCGAGGTTAAGGCTGGCAAGCGTCCCCACCTGTGGGATGCCGTTGACCAGGCCGAGCGGGACATGAGAGCGGGACAGTTTGCAATCGCAGCAATGCACAAGGACAGGCATCCTTGGATGGTGGCCATGACGGCAGACACATTTTTCAGAATGTTACGGGGGGATCACCTATGCTGAACGTGATTTCACTTGGGGCCGGGGTGCAGTCTTCGGTGATGGCTTTAATGGCTGCCAGGGGAGAACTGGAGCCAACCGTGGATGCTTGTATATTCGCTGACACAGGCGGCGAGCCGGAGAGCGTCTACTCCTTCCTATCCTACCTTGAGGAAGAGCTTCCGTTCCCTGTCTACAGGGTCAAACACAAGGAGGGGCTGACAAAGGCAATCGAAAATTCGGTGGAAACCGGGAGCAGGATAGGAAACCCGCCCCTTTACACCAATAACAACGGTGAAATAGGGATTTTAAGCCGCGTATGCACAACCGAATACAAAATCAACCCCATCAAGAAAAAGGTTCGTGAAATGTTTGGGTTAAAGCGCGGACAGCGGGTGAAGGAAGAAATGAGATGCTCTCAATGGATCGGGATTTCCCTTGATGAAATGACCAGAATGAGGGTTAGCAAGGATAAGTGGATGGATTTCCGCTATCCCCTGGTTGAGAAGAAGATGAGGCGCGGTGACTGTCTGGAGTGGATGAAGAAGAATGGATACCCGGAACCGCCCCGGTCCGCCTGTGTCTATTGTCCATACCACGACGATACGGCGTGGAGAAAGATAAAGATGAAAGACAAAGAGGGCTGGGATGAGGCGATCAGGATCGACAGGCTGATTCGGGGCGGGATTTCAAACTCAACCTCGAAGCTGTATCTTCACCAGAGCGGGACGCCCCTTGAGGATGTTGATTTTTCCAATGACATTGACAGAGGACAATTAAGTTTTCTCGATGAGTGTGATGGATATTGCGGAGTATGAAAAAACCAGAGTTCCCGTGGCATAATACAAAGGAGTCCTCCCATTGCGGCAGGGCAGCAGAGGCGGCAGGGTTTAAGAAGCTCGACGAGTGGGCAGCAGACCTATATGAACGGCTGTACCACTACGGGCTGAACTGCCGAGAATATGTAAAACACCTAGAAGACGGGGCCGGAAAGGATGACTGACTGGGATGAGTACATGGCGAGTTGGCCCAAGGGGGGCGACAAAAAATATAAGAGCGCATATCTTGAATACGCCAGGGAAAGAGAAGAGAAAAAGAAGTTTTGGCTGAAATATTCGGCAGAAATCCTTGAAAAAAAAACGTGACAAGAAGCGAACTTGAGGCAGCAGCCGTTGGGGCTAGGCCGTTTGACGAGGAACTGGCCAAGAAACTAATGGAGCGAAAAGCGAAAACAAAGAAATCAAAGTGAAGGCAGATTTACAATTTGGGCTGGGCAACATCCCAAGATTGGCCGTAAAACCAAATGCGGGAATAGCCCCGTATTCCCTGGTGAGTGCCAGGGTTGGCCTTTTTACTTTCGGCCCCGCGTGTGCGGTGTGTCGTTGTCATGGTTGATTGATAAAAAAAAGGAGGTCAGGGCTATGGTGTCGTAAGAGAACTACGGACGGATGGTTTTGGTGGAGGTTGTTTTTAGCTTTCTTCCTCCACTTGGTTGCATCCCATGAAACACCCTGGCCTTCTTGTTTTTGAGGTACAGATATGAAGATAAACAAAGGAGAAATAATCAAAGTAAAGAACAAGGACGCCCGAATGGGGGCCAACAAGTTCTACTTCACCACCATACTCTCGGAATCCGGCAAGGACTTTCCCGTGATGTGGACTAGAAAAGAGCTAGACAGCGCAAAGGCTCGCGCCAAGAAAAACCCCGAAGATTGTCCACAACGTCGCAGCGTTTGGGACAGGTTCAGAAGGAGACGGTGAGCCAGGGGTTTGTCAAATTATTCCGCAAAACTCTGGATAATCCAAACGCCTCCAATCCTCTCTGGTTGGCGACTTGGAACTATCTATTGCTGCGGGCAACCCACAAGCCGTACACCATGCGGATCGGTGGGGAGAACCGGGTTCTAAACCCCGGCGAACTCATCACCAGTTGCCGTAAGATCGCCAACTTCTTCGAGGTTGGTAAGGACACAATCAACCGTATTTTAAGCATAATGGAGGCTGATAATATGCTGCGACGCGAAAATATCAACAGAAAGACAATATACACGGTGCTAAACTGGTCGTCGTATCAAATACATTCAGACGCGAATGGGGACACGAGTGGGGACACGAGTGGGGACACGAATGGGGACACTAACAAGAAGAAAGAAGAAAGAAGAAAGTTAGAATGCAAAAAGAAACCAAAACCAGCCTCTACGGAAACAGAAAAACTTACTCCGCTCGCCAGAGAAATTTTACTGGAGTTCAATGAACGGGCCGACAAGGGATACAAGAGCGATTCCAACCTAAAGGAAATAAGAGGAAGACTCCGTGAGGGCCGCACCAAAGAGGAGATGATTCTCGTCATAGACCACAAAGTAAGGGAGCTGAAAGGCACAGAGAACGAGGGAAAGTGGTTAACGCCTATCGGAATATTTAGGGAAAGCAACTTTGATAGAAATTTGGAGTGGGCCAAGAACTGGAAAGGCATTGAACTGGCTAGGCTCCAGAAGGAGTACGAGGCGGCTTACAGGCAAGACCCTGTTATGGCCAAAGGGATAAGAACAAAAATGAATGAAATAAGGAACAATGGAAAACTTGAAGAATCTAGAAGCTGAAAGAGGGCTGCTTGGGTGCTGCCTCCTGGGCGGCATTGAGGAGTGTGTCAGCGCCGGAGTAGATGGTACTTGGTTCTACGATCTGCGCCACCACGAGGTTTATCGAACTATTGAGGAACTCCACGAACGAAACGAGGAAGTGGACACTTCCAAGGTTATCTACGAACTGCGATCCAAGAAGGTTCTGGACAAGGTGGGAGGGGCAACCGCATTAACAGCATGGGAAGACCAAGCCCCAACGGCCCATAATGCCTCATATTGGCTCACAGAGCTATTTTCCTACCGAATCCGAAGGCAGACAAAGGCCAAGCTGGAAAACGCCTTAAATCGCGTCACAGGGGCAAGTGTAGACCAAATCGACGAAACCCTCTCTGATCTCCAGTCTTTCATCCTCGACATTAGCGACCATGTATCCCGCGAAAAGGACGAAACAATTAAGGAATCCATCATCGAGGTTATCAGCACCATCGAGGAGAGGTTCCACAATAAGACGGAAACTCCGTGGGGTATCCCAACCGGCTGGGGCAATCTTGATAACGCCCTTGGCGGCCTTCGTAACGGCGCTTTATACGTCTTGGCCGGTAGACCGGGTGTGGGAAAAACGGCAATGGGCCTTGGGATTACCCTCAATGTAACCCAGACAGGTACGCCCGTGGCAATTTTTTCCCTGGAAATGCAGAAGGAAGAGTTGGCCAAGCGGCTTATGGCTGCTTATGCCGAGATAGACATGACGGAGGTTCACAAGGGTCAGATGACCAAGATGGACTTCGTGAAGCTAGGGAAAGCAGCAAAACTGAATGCGCTGCCCCTTTATGTGAACGAGCGAACCGATATAACCATCAACATGATACGATCTGAAGCTCGTCGGTACGTCAAAAACTACGGAGTCAGGCTTATCGTGGTGGACTACCTTCAGCTTATCGCCGGAACAAGGGAATCAAAGAAGCTTGGGAAATATGAGGTAGTCTCTGAAATTAGCCGGGGGCTGAAGATCATGGCCCAAGAACTCGACATACCTGTCCTGGCGTTGGCGCAGCTTAATCGGGACTACGAAAAAGCTGGGGGATCAACCACCAGAAAGCCTCGCTTGTCGGATTTGCGTGACTCTGGTTCAATCGAACAGGATGCCGATTGTTGTCTTTTTATTTATGAAGGAAAAATAGAGGAGACAAGCCGAGCGGAAGAACCGCAGCTAAATTGTCTGGTGGCTAAAAATCGGAATGGTCAGCCAGGGCTGGAGGCTCATTTTGACTTTTTATCAGAGTACACAAAATTCATTCCTAAATCCCCAGTTTTTTGATGAGTACGCAGTCAAGAGGCTCCTCTGCACCGTCATCGAAACGGCTGTTGACGACTACAATCTCTGTAGGTCAAGGGGCTTTATCGTTCTCGGAGAAGTCCCCGGCCACATAACCCTTAAAAAGCAACTACCTAAAACCTTGGAAAACCTATCTGAAATTAAATCCCTGCTCTCCTTCTTTTTCGACGGAGGCATTGAAACCCTCATTGACGCCGGAAACCTACAGGACGAAACAGGGAAACCCCTCTCGTCCAGCTTCATACGAAAGGCATTGATGTGATGAAGAAAACTAGCATCCGCCTTCTCCCGAAGACCGTCCGAGGCAAGGTCGGTAAGTGCTGGTCTTGCTCCAAGCGACGCAAGCTCCAATACCGAGACTATGCCGTGGGGGGCGACATTTGTATTGAGTGTTACAACGACGCCCACGCCGTAGAGCAAGTCCTGGTCAACAACAAATATCTCCTGAACAAAGATGAAGGCATCCGCCACCCCCGCCCCGGTGAAGTCTCCGAAGAAGACAATCACTAGCGTTTATTTCGCTTCCAGGTGTAGGGACATTGCCAAGGATCTTGGCATGACCAGGGAACAGGTTCTTGCCGTGTACTACGCTATCCCCCGCGAAATTGTAAATCTGCTCCTAGAAAAGAAGAGGGTCATCTTTGACAATCTAGGCTCCTTCACTCCAAGGAAAATGCAGAGCAATCTCCCTGCTGTTGAGGAAACCTACAAGATCGCTTTTAAGCCCAGCAAAGAAACGAGAAAACTTATGCTGCGCCTTCGAGCAACTGAATTATGACTGATGAACAAATAAGAGATAAAGCGTTGTTCGAGTTTCAACTACGCGCAGCAAAAAAGTTTAATGCTGGTATCCGCGAACATAACTCGGACGGAACAAAGGGACTATCACGCATGGCTACGCTGGAACGAATACATTCAGCCCAGGATGAAGTGATGGATTTATGGTTCTACCTCTACACGGAAGAACTTTCTGCGCTGGGGTGGTTTGACGAGAAAGAGTGAAACACGCGGCTGAATCCGCCACCAATGTTGTCGTTGGCTATGTCATCAACCTGGGGCTGGTGTACGCCCTGCTGCATTGGATGGGATACCAAATCCAGATGAACGAGAATGCCGCCATGAGCCTGGTGCTGGCTGTTGTCGCGTTTATGCGCGGGTACACCATCCGAAGGCTGTTCCACAAGTATGAGGGAAATGCAACCGAACCGAATAATGAGAAAAGATAGGAGATTTGTTGGGTTCGCCTTTTGTCCTGATATACTCTCTCTACTATGTCAGAGACGACTAAACCCCCAATGAGATGGCACCAGGAACAGAAAGCTGAACAAACAAGAAAGCTGAAAAGTATTCAAAAAGCCCTTAAGGAAGCCGACTTGGCCCAGAGGACAGTCTGCTGCCAGGATGACCCACAGCCAATGAAGTGTAGTCACTCCTGACCTCCAGCAGCCACCTCTCCCACACCTTGTTAATCACCACCGGGAGATTCTTCTTCGGAACAGGGCTTCGCACCACAACCCTCATCTCAAACCCCTTCCCGTCTTCTGTAGGCAAACACGCCGCCCCCATGTCGTACTGCTTGCCTCTGTGCTTAACCGTTATGCCGTATGTGTGCGTTCGTGGGGACATCATGTGGGTCTGGTAGTCTGTGTGTCTGTGTGTCTGTG
>Ga0114898_1001421_pt1 | contig 14245 bp, 16 predicted proteins | sample Malvired_Geostar_FD_83496 | JGI IMG/M metagenome (GOLD analysis project Ga0114898, IMG submission 83496) | Marine viral communities from the Global Malaspina Expedition - Malaspina viral metaG DeepMed_Geostar | ecosystem: Environmental > Aquatic > Marine > Oceanic | place: Mediterranean Sea... | reverse complement strand
GTCGAAGAGTTGCTGCGCTCGGCGGACATGGCGATGTATGAAGCCAAACGCAACGGGCGGCAGCAGTACCGTTTTTTCTCCAGCGAAATGAACGGTCGAGCGCATGCGCGCCTGATGATGGAGGAAAACTTGCGCAGCACCATCGAGCGCAACGGTTTCGCCTTGGTCTATCAGCCTCAGGTTGTGCTCGAAACCGGCGAGGTGCGCGGGTTCGAAGCCCTGCTGCGGTGGGATTACAGCGGACGCGGCGTGGTCGAGCCCAACGTCTTCATCCCCTTGCTGGAGGAAACGAGGCTGATCGATCGGGTCGGCAAGTGGGCCCTGCGCGAGGGCCTGGCGCAGTGTCGTGACTGGCGTGAGCGATTCGGCGACAAGATGATCCTGAGCTTCAATATCAGCCCGGTTCAGTTCGGGCGGGCCGGGCTGATCGATGAATTGCGCCGCTTGCTCGACGAATCTCAACTCGATCCTCGTCAGCTCGAGCTGGAAGTGACCGAAGGCGCGCTGATGCAGGACCTCGAGCAGAGTTGCGACAAGCTTCGGCAACTGCGCGACCTGGGCGTACGGGTGGCGGTGGATGACTTCGGCACGGGTTACTCATCGCTGGCCTACCTGCGGCATTTCGACCTGGATACGCTGAAAATCGACCGACTGTTCATCGCCAACATGCTCGACTCGCCTCGTGACGCGGCCGTGGTCAGCACCATCATCGATCTGGGGCGGAACCTGGGGCTGGAAGTCATCGCCGAGGGGGTCGAGACCCTGGCCCAGCGCGATTGGCTGATCGCCCATGACTGCCAGGTGATGCAGGGTTTCCTCGTGGCGCCCGGATTATCGGTCCACGACGCCTTGGCGTTTCCTCGCAGAATCGACTGGCAGGGCCTGGGCGAGCAGGACGTCCGCTAGCGACGGTCATCCAACCGGTACCGGCGCTAGCGGCTCGGTGGATACTGGCGATGCAGCGCCTCGAGCTGAGCATCCTTCTCGGTCCAGAGCGCATTGACCCACTCCTGGAAGCTCAGCCGATAGCGCTCGTCCTGATCGTAACTGCGATGCAGGAATTCGGCCGGGATCGGCTGTGAATCGATACGCATCACGACCTGCCCGATGCGCCCGCACAGCAGGTCCCAGAAGCTGGGATTGCCGTCCGGGTAATGGATGGTGACATTGATCAGCGACGTCAATTGCTCGCCCATTGCATCGATCACGAAGGCGATGCCACCGGCTCTCGGTTTCAGCAAGTAGCGATAGGGCGAGGCTTGCTCGTCGTGCTTGTCCTGGGTGAAGCGCGTGCCCTCGAGGAAATTGAAGACCGACACCGGGTTGGTCCGGTAACGCTCGCAGGCCTTGCGAGTGGTGGCCAGGTCCTGGCCGCGCTTTTCCGGGTACTTGGCCAGATACTCCTTGCTGAAGCGTTTCATGAAGGGAAACTCCAGCGCCCACCAGCACAGGCCAATGACCGGCACCCAGATCAGCTCCTGTTTGAGGAAAAACTTCAGGATCGGCATGCGTCGGTTGAACTGATACTGCAACATCAGGATGTCGGCCCAGCTCTGGTGGTTGCTGGTCACGAGGTAGGAATGATGCAGGTCGACCTTCTCCAGCCCCTGCACGTCCCATTTCGTTCGGCGGACCTGATCCATCCAGAAGCCGTTCACAGCCATCCAGGATTCAGCCACCCAATGCATGCCGAAACGAAGCGCGCGCTGGATACCGGGGATTGGCAGCGCCAATTTGAGCAGGGAAAGGGCAAACAGGGGCCAGCACCAGAACAGCGTGTTCAGCGCCAGGGTCAAGCCGGCAAGCACGCCGCGCAGTGGAGCAGGAAGGACACTCAGCATCGATTGGCTCGTATACTCGTCAATTGAGGCGGCAAGCGTACCGATTGCGCGCCGAACTGCAAGTGGCGAGTGCGCTGAGCGAAGCGGGTCGGCGACAGGCCCGGCCCCAGAAGATCGGGCCTGTCGGTTTCCCCATCAGGCCTTCTGGCTGTCGGCCTGCAGGGCCGTGAGGGCGATGGTGAACACGATATCGTCCACCAGCGCGCCGCGTGACAGGTCGTTGACCGGCTTGCGCAGGCCTTGCAGCATGGGGCCGACGCTGATCACGTTGGCGCTGCGCTGCACCGCCTTGTAGGTGGTGTTGCCGGTGTTCAGGTCTGGGAAGATGAACACGGTCGCCTGACCGGCGACGAGGCTGTTCGGAGCCTTCTGCTTACCGACGCTGGCGACCGACGCGGCGTCGTACTGCAGCGGGCCGTCGATGGGCAGGTGGGGCGCCCGCTCCTGGGCAATGCGTGTCGCCTCGGCCACTTTTTCCACCTCGGCGCCGCTGCCGGATGTGCCGGTCGAATAGCTGATCATCGCCACCCGCGGGTTGACGCCCAGGGCGACGGCGGACTCGGCGCTCTGCAACGCAATCTCGGCGAGTTCGGTGGCGCTCGGGTTGGGATTCACCGCGCAATCGCCATAGACCAGTACCTGGTCGGGCAGCAGCATGAAGAACACCGACGACACCAGGCTATAGCCCGGCGCGGTCTTGATCAGCTGCAGTGCAGGGCGGATCGTGTTGGCGGTGGTGTGCACGGCACCGGACACCAGACCGTCCACCTCGTCGAGCGCCAGCATCATGGTGCCGAGCACGACGGTGTCCTTGAGTTGCTCGCGGGCATCGTCGGGCGTCAGGCCCTTTGCCTTGCGCATTTCGCACATGGGCTCGACGTAGTGGTTGACGATCGACTCGGGATCGAGGATCTCCAGGCTCGACGGCAGATTGATGCCCTGCTCGCGAGCGATTGCCTGGACCTCTTCGGGTTTGGCCAACAGGACGCAACGAGCGATTCCGCGATCCTGGCAGATGGCGGCGGCGCGAATGGTGCGCGGTTCATTGCCTTCCGGCAGGACGATGCGCTTGTTCGCCTGCTGGGCGCGTTTGACCAATTGGTAGCGGAATGCAGGGGGTGACAGGCGCAGCTCGCTGCGCGGTACGCTCAGGCGCGTATGCAGCAGTTCGGGTTGCAGGTGCTGGGCGATGAAATCGGTCACCTGGCTGGCGCGCTCGATATCGTCGGCAGGTGTTTCCTTGTTCAGCGCGAACAGATTGGTGGCGGTGTCGTACGAGCCGGTCTGCACGGTCATGACCGGCAGACCGCCGTCGAGCGCTGCCTTGCACAGCTCCAGAATTCGCGGGTCCGGGGCGAAATCGCTACACAGCAAAAGCCCCGCCAGCTCGACCCCGTTGAGCGACGCCAGGCTCGCGGCGAGAATGATGTCGTCGCGGTCGCCCGGAGTGACCACCAGCACGCCTGGCTGGAGCAGTTGCACGGTGTTGGGTACGGCCCGGGCGCACAGGACGATCTTGTTGATCCGTCGACGCTCGGCTTCGCCGGCGTGAAGCACCTTGGCGTCGAGCAGCTGGGCAATGTCGCGGGTGCGTAGCGCGTTCAGTTGCTCTGCATAGGGGATGGCGCCGATCAGCTGGAAATCCGCCGTGCCAAGCAGGGGAAGCTGCTCCTTCAGGCGCTCGACGAACGCAGGCACGCCATCATCGCTCTTGACCTTGTTGAGCACCAGGCCGAGTACCTTCGGGTCTCGCGCGCCACCGAACAGTTGGGCCTGGATCTCGATGCGCTCAGCCATGCGCTTGAGTGTGTCGCTGCCCTGTGCAGCGATCAGGATGACCTCCGCGTCGAGGCTTTTGGCCAGATGCGTGTTGATCCGCGAGGTGTGGTTGAACTCGCGCGTCGGCACCATGCCCTCGACGATGACCACATCCTTGCCAGTGGCCACTTCCTGATAGCGGCTGACGACGTCTTCGAGCAGCAGGTCGAGTTCGCCGTCGGCCAGTTGACGTTCCACCTGTTCCAGCGGCAATGGCTCGGGCGAAGCGATGTCGAGCGTCTTTTCCACCAGTACACAGGAACGCTCACGGCCCTGGTCGAGCGGAAAGGGTTGGGCGATCGGCTTGAAGAAGCCGACCTTCAACCCGGCACGTTCGAGCGCCCGGATCAGGCCGAGGCTGACTGAGTTGAGGCCGCCACCGAAACCACAGGGGGCGAGGAAGAGCGTATGCATGTAGATCTCCTGTCGAGCGAGGGGCGATGGCGTTGTCGAGTCGACGAATCCGGAGGCTCGAGGTCGCCCGGATTCTGCAGTGCGGTGCGTGTCGGCGCGTTGTCAGGCGTCAAGCAACGCCAGGGTGTCCAGCGCGATCTGTCGTTCCTCGTTGGTAGGTACTACGAGCACGCGCGGGCTACCCGCCGCCTGGATCTCTCCGCCGACGCCGCGGGTGCAGCGTGCGTTGGCTTCTTCGTCCAGCGTGAAATTGAACAGCTTGAGGTGTTCGAGCGTGCGGCTGCGCACAGCGGCCGAATTCTCGCCGATGCCGCCGGTGAAGATCAGGCCGTCCAGCTTTGGCAGCGCACAGGCCATGCTCGCCAGCGACTTGGCCAGGCGGTAGCAGAACACCTCGAAGGCCAGCGTCGCGCCTGGATGGCCGGCAACACGTGCTTCGTAGAGGGTGCGCATGTCATTGGACAGCCCTGACAGCCCCTTCAGTCCGCTGTCGTGGTTGAGTACGCGATCGATCTGTTCGAGGCTCCAACCCAGCGTTCGGTGCAGGTAGCTGTGCAGATTGGGGTCGACGTCGCCGCTGCGGGTGCCCATCACAAGGCCTTCGAGCGGGGTCAGTCCCATGCTGGTGTCGCGGCTTTCGCCGTTGACGATCGCGCAGGTCGAGCAGCCATTACCCAGGTGCGCGGTCAACCAGCAGCTATCGTTCACGGGCAGGCCGGTCATCTCGGCGGCGCGCTTGCTGACATAGTGGTGGCTGGTGCCGTGGAAGCCGTAGCGCCGAACACTGTGCTCCTTGTAGAGAAACTCCGGCACGGCATAGCGGAACGCATGTTCGGGCATGGTCTGGTGGAAGGCCGTGTCGAACACGCTCACCTGCGGCAGGCCCGGGAAAAGCGCGATGGCGGCGTCGATGCCCACTAGGTTGGCGGGATTATGCAGCGGTGCCAGTTGTGCGCTGTCGCGGATCGCCTTGAGCACATCCTCGTCGATCAGGCTGGAGCCGGTGAAGTGCTCGCCGCCATGGACCACCCGATGCCCGATGCCGTCGAGCTTGCCACCCGCGGCGTCCTGGGCCAGCGGCAGCAGTCGTTCCAGCGCTGCGCGATGATCGGCACCCGGTATGTCCAGGCTCTGCTTGGCGTCCCCCAATTGCCAATGAAGCACCGCTTCCGGGCTGCCGAGACGCTCGGCCAGGCCTTGCAGCGGGAAGGTCGCCTGCGTTTCGTTGACCAGCGCGAACTTGATCGACGAGCTGCCGCAGTTAATCACCAGGATATTTCGAGCGAGCATCGGTGCTCCTTGCATGCGTAGTAATTGTTAAAGGCATCGCCTAGCGTGTGGCGCGGATTCTGGCATAGGCGCCGACGAACCGATGCTCTCCAAAGGTTGTATGCGACACCCTCGATTGCAGGAGGCTGCCGACGTTTGTCAAGGCATCCGTTGGCCCCGTTTATCCGGGCTCGGTTCGCAATCGACGCAGCTCGCGGTTAAACTTTGGCATCACACTCCCCAGCAAAGGTTTCGTCCCATGCAGATTGCCGCTAACAAGGCTGTGTCAATCGACTACACACTCACCAACGACGCCGGTGAGGTGATCGACAGCTCTGCCGGCGGTGCGCCGCTGGTCTACCTGCATGGCGCAGGCAACATCATCTCCGGCCTGGAAAAAGCGCTGGAAGGCAAGCAGGGCGGTGACGAGGTCAAGGTCGCCATCGAACCGCAGGATGCCTATGGCGAGTACAGCCCCGAATTGGTCGCCACGCTCAATCGCGCCATGTTCGAAGGTGTCGACGAGCTGGAAGTCGGCATGCAGTTTCATGCGTCCGGTCCGGATGGCGGCATGCAGATCGTCACGATCCGTGATGTCGAAGGCGACGACGTGATCGTTGACGGCAACCACCCGCTGGCCGGTCAGCGCCTGAATTTCGAGGTCAAGATCGTCGATGTACGCGACGCCAGCGAAGAAGAAATTGCCCATGGCCACGTCCACGGCGAAGGCGGTCACCAGCACTGATCCCCTCGCTGCGAGGCGGGTGGCGACAAGGCTCGATCACGGTCGAGCGATGGAAGCGCTTCGGTAATGCCGGAGCGCTTTTTTACCCTCTGGAGAAGAGAGAATGAGCGCGTTCCACGAGTTGGTCCTACCCGGCCTCGCTGGCCAGGAGCTGCCCCTTGCGCCGCTGAAAAACCAGCTGACACTGGTGGTCAACGTGGCCTCCGAGTGCGGTCTGACCCCCCAGTATGCGGGCCTGCAAGCCCTGCATGAGCGTTACCAGGACCGTGGCTTCGGCGTGCTCGGCATTCCTTGCAATCAGTTCGCGGCGCAGGAGCCGGGCAGCGATGCGCAAATCCTGCAGTTCTGCAGCGAGACCTATGGCATCAGCTTTCCATTGAGCAGCAAGCTCGAGGTCAACGGCCCGCAGCGTCACCCGCTGTACCGTCTGCTGGCGGGCGAGGGCGCCGACTTTCCAGGTGACATCAGCTGGAACTTCGAAAAATTTCTCGTCGACAAGGACGGCCGTGTACTGGCGCGCTTCTCTCCCCGGACGGCTCCGGACGATCCGGCCTTGATCCAGGCGGTCGAAAGCGCGCTGGCCTGACCAACGCCTCCCCTCGCGCAGCGGCGCCTGCCGCTGCGCGCATTAACTCGCTGTGCGGCGCCGGCCTCTTGCGTCATCCCATCGTTGCGATCGTGGCGGCGCAATAAGCGCTGTGGATGATGGTGTTCGCGCGAGACGACCGGTCATATGCTCGGCCGATGAGCAACCGAGCCCGAACCGACAAACGCGAACTGATCCTGGCCAAGGGCGCCCAAGTGATGACCCGGCGGGGTTATCACGGCACAGGCGTGCTGGAAATTGTCCAGGCGGCTGGAATCCCCAAAGGCTCGTTTTATCACTACTTCGCCAGCAAGGAAGATTTCGCCTTGCAGGCGCTGGACCATCTTTATCAGCCTCGCCTCGAACGCTACCAGGCTGCGCTCACCCATACGGCGCTGAGCCCCTGTGAGCGGATCCTGAGCTATTACGCCGATGTGGTCGCGCATTTTGCCCGCCAGCAATGCCCTGAATATCACTGCTTCATCGGCAGCCTGAGCTTCGAGATGGCCGAGCTTTCCCAGCCCATCGGGCAGCGAGTGGAAACGGTTCTGCTGCGTAGCGTGGAAATTCTGGCCGGTTGCCTCGAGGAGGCACGGCGGATCGGCGAAATCGATGCCAATACCGATTGCCAGTCACTGGCGGAATTCATTGGCAACGCCTGGGAAGGTGCCCTGTTACGCATGAAGGTCGGGCGCTCCGTGGCGCCGCTGACGATTTTTCTGGCACAGCTGGAGCGTCTGCTGACGTTTCGCTGATTTTTTGTAGCGCTCGGCGAGACGACCGGTCGCTTTCAGCTTCTATTGATGCATCAACGAGGAGATCACAATGACAGCAGCCGTGAATGCCCTGTTCGAGCCGTTCCAGCTCGGCAAACTACAATTGCCGACCCGTGTGGTGATGGCGCCGATGACCCGCTCCTTTTCGCCCAATGGGGTGCCGACCGCTGATGTCGTCGAGTATTACCGCCGCCGCGCTGCGTCGGGTGTCGGGCTGATCATCACCGAGGGCACCACGGTTGGCCATAAGGCCGCCAACGGGTACCCGCAGGTGCCGCGCTTTTACGGCGAAGATGCGCTCGGTGGCTGGAAGGCGGTGGTCGAGGCCGTCCATGCTGCCGGGGGCAAGATCGTTCCCCAGCTCTGGCACGTCGGTAATGTCCGCCGCAAAGGCACCGAGCCAGAAGCGGACGTGCCGGGCTACGGGCCAATGGAAAAGCTCAAGGACGGACAGATCATCGTCCATGGTATGACCCGCCAGGACATCCAGGAGGTCATTGCGGCATTCGCGCAAGCCGCCGCTGACGCCAAGGCAATAGGCATGGACGGCGTGGAAATCCACGGGGCACATGGCTACCTGATCGACCAGTTTTTCTGGGAGGGCAGCAATCAGCGCACGGATGAGTACGGTGGCAGCCTGGTCAATCGCTCACGCTTCGCCATCGAGCTGATCGAAGCCGTTCGCGCGGCGGTGGGCGCGGATTTCCCGATCATTTTCCGCTTCTCGCAATGGAAACAGCAGGACTACACCGCACGTCTGGTCACGACGCCCGAAGCGCTCGGCGACTTCCTGGCGCCGCTGTCGGCAGCCGGCGTGGACATTTTCCACTGCTCGACGCGGCGTTTCTGGGAACCGGAGTTCGACGGCTCGGACCTCAACCTCGCAGGATGGACCCGTCAGCTCACCGACAAGCCGACCATTACGGTGGGCAGCGTGGGGCTCGACGGTGAGTTTCTCCAATTCATGGTCAAGACGGATAAGGTCGCGCAGCCGGCCAATATCGAAGGACTGCTGGAGCGCTTGAACAAGCAGGAGTTCGATTTGGTTGCCGTGGGGCGCGCGCTGATCTGCGATCCCGACTGGGCGCTGAAAGTGCGCGAAGGGCGCATGCAGGACATTCTGCCGTTCAGCCGTGAAGCGCTCAAAAGCCTGGCGTGACAGGGCGCAATCCAAGGCTGGCGGTGGGCTGACCCCCATGGTCGAGCCTTGCGCTTGGTCCTGCGCTCGTTAGCGTTGTCTTGCCTCAGGGGCTCGAAGACGACTGCGCTCGTCGGGCCCTTGCCACATCCGTGACGCTCAGCCGTGCGCGATGATCGCGCCATGTTGGCGGGACGTTGGCGGTCGCAGGGTCGGCGCGAAGCGCACCGGCCCTGATTCCGGCGTGGTAACACGGCGCGCCGCTGCGACCGTCAGCTCTTTTCGGCGAGCTGCCGATTCACACCGCCTTCGCGAACCCAGAACAGGGTCGCGCCCGCGACCGCCGCCGGCATGATCAGCAGATTCAGCACCGGTACCAGCAGCGCGGCGTACGTCACGGCGCCGAAGCTCAGGCTTTTCCAGCGCCGCTGGCGTAGCCAGACCATCATTTCAGCCCAGCTCAGCTTGTTGTTGTCCGCCGGATAGTCGATGTATTGCACAGCCATCATCCAAACACCGAACAGCAGCCACAGGGGAGCGGCGATCAGGTTGACCACCGGGATGAACGAGAGAATCAACAGGGCCAGTGCGCGCGGTGCGAAATAGGCCAGCTTGCGCGCTTCGCGGCCAACGGTGCGGGGCAGCATCGCTACCAGCTCGGTCCAACTGAACGGCGGCGAGCTGTCCTCACCACGGGCGACCGTTTCGACCTTCTCGGCGAGAAAGCCATTGAACGGGGCGGCGATGATATTGGCGAGCATGGTGAAGGTGAAAAACACCATCAACACCACGAGAATCACGAACAGCGGCCAGAGGATGTACTCGAGGAACATCAGCCACTCGGGCAGGCTTGGCATGAAGGCATCGACCCAGCCACTGAACTGCCGCAGGGCAAGGTAGATGAGCCCGCCGAACAGCAACAGATTGACCGTCAGTGGCAGGATGACGAACAGCCGTAGCCCCGGACTCAAGATCAATTTCAGACCTTCACGCAGGTATTGCGGGCCGGAAAGGGCGGCGATGGGCATAGGGCGTACTCCGGATGGGATCGATCCGGACCTTACCGGCTTTACGGGAGTGGGAAAAGCCTGACGGTTCGCTCGTTTGCCGATAGTCCAAGCCTATCCGGGCGATCAACCTGACTCACTGGCCTGCGTGGCGCGTGGCCGTCACACTTGGCCTCGAAAATACCTCGTTGGTTTCCAGGGCCGTCCGTTATCAAGCCTTCCCCAAGTGCCTGGACGGCCCTTTTTTATTTGCCCTCGAAGCTGACAGGTTTGCGTGTCAGCGGCTGCTGGTCGAAGCGTACCCCCGGCAGCCCGGTTTCCATCAGGACACGGATGTTGCGGTGATCGGTTCCGCTGGGGTTTTCCAGCACCGATTGATAATGCTCACCGAATGCCAGCAATGCTTCCTCGGTGGTGAACCCTTCCAGCACCGCCAGTCCGAGCGTCTTGCACGAACCTTCGTTTTCCCCGGCGGCATTTTCAACGCTGCCGTTGAAGAAGCGGCTTGGCTGGTAATCATAGGTATTGGCGATGAACGCCAGCGTCTCGCTGAAGGGATGGTTGCGGTTGCGCAGGCTGGCGCGAAAATCTCTGAGGCTGTTCATGGCTTCTGGCTCTTGTCGAAAGCGGCCTGCTGTTCGGGCGTCGCGTCTTTCTGGTAGCGCTTCTTCCATTCGGCGTAGGGCATGCCATAGACCTCTTCGCGTGCCTCGTCGATGCTGACGGCGATCTCCAGGTCATCGGCGGCGGCCTTGTACCACTTCGACAGGCAGTTGCGGCAGAAGCCGGCCAGGTTCATCAGGTCGATGTTCTGCGCGTCCGGGCGGCTGCGCAGGTGCTGAACCAGGCGTCGGAAGGCGGCGGCTTCGAGTTCGGTACGTTCTTGGTCATTCATTTTCATGGGTCTCGGCGTTGCAGACGTGGGCGGGATCATAACCTTGACGGTTGCCCTGGGCCAGATACCGGCAGGGAACTTTAGCGTGCCGATCCGCCTCCGCTGAAGAGGATGGCCAGCCGGCTGTCCCCGTTGCCGAGGAACGCGAACGTGATTGGAAAAACACACTGGGTCATTGCCGAAGGCTACCTGCCAGCGCTGGGGCCAAAACCCGATGAACCTGCACTTCGCAGCCACGAGACGGCCTGCATCCTCAATACCGGCCCGCAGGATGCGGAGATCGAGCTGACGCTTTATTTTTCCGATCGCGAGCCGGTCGGTCCGTACTCGATACGGGTACCGGCACAGCGGACGCTGCACCTTCGTTTCGATGATCTGCAAACGCCCGAGGCCGTGCCCCGGGAAACCGATTATGCCAGCGTGTTCGTCTCCAGCGTGCCGGTGGTGATCCAGCACACCCGCATGGATGCCCGTAGCGGTGACCGGGCGTTGATGACCACCCTGGCTTACGGCAGCGACTGATGCGACGGTTCAGTCGCGATGCTGGGCCAGGGTGATCGATACCGATTCGGCGAAGCGCAGGGCGTGTGGTTTGTCGACTTCGACCTCGGCGTAACGCACCTGCGGGTGCTGCATGACGAGGTCGAGAATCTCCTGGGTGAGCCGTTCGAGGAGCGCGAAACGGTTGTCCTCGACGTGCTGGATGATGGCCTTGGTGATGGTGCGGTAGTTCAACGCGTGTTCGATGTCGTTGTCGCGTACGGCATCAGCGGCGCGATACAGCATCGTCAGGTTGATCAGTACATCCTGCTTGTTGAGGATTTCCTCTTCCTTGATGCCGATGAACGTACGCAGTCGCAGGTCTTTGACGCGGATTCGCGCCATGGCAGGTTCCAGTCTAGGCATGGGACTCCTTCGCAATCAGATCAGGTGGCGGCCGCCATTGACGGTCAGGGTGGTGCCGGTGACATAGGGATTATCGAGCAGATACCGCAGGCTCTGGTAGATCACCTGTGCACCGGGCTCGATGCCCAGCGCCGATTTCGCCAGCGCTTTACGCCGATATTCGTCGTCATCGCCTTCGTTGAACTGTATCAGGGCCGGGGCGATGCCATTGACCTTGATGGCCGGGGCGAGGCTTGCGGCAAACGAAAGCGTGAGATTGTCCAGCCCGGCTTTGCTGGCCGCATAGGCAATGTGCTTTTTGCTGCCTGTCCGGGTGACATCATCGCCGATGTGGATGATGTCCGCCGCCCCGCCGTGTTGCAACAGCGCGGCGCAATGGAGATTGATCAGGTAAGGCGCGAGCATGTGGACTTCGAACATGCGCTGGAACACCTCGGCTTCCTCGCCCTCGGCCTCGACGTCCCAGTCCGATGCGTTATGGACGATTGCTCGCAACGCTCCGGTGTGCTGCTTCAACGCCGCGATGAACGCGTGGATACCTTGCGCGCCGGAGAAATCCGCGGGCAGCGTCACGGCCCCGCGCTCGCGCAGGCGAGCGAGGCTCGCTCGGGGTGTCCGGTAGGTGACGATCACCGGTTGCCCTTCATCGAGTAGCCGTTCGGCACAATACAGGCCGATGCGTTGGCTGGCACCGGTGATCAGGATCGGAGCCGCTGGCGGGGTCATGGTCATCATAGGGAATCGGTAATCGAGGATTTCGGGTCGGCGGGTGGCCATACCGAGCGCGCCGTTCTGTAGCGGCAGCTTACACCAGGGCGCACGCGGTCGTATCCGGCACTGGACGTCCGCCAGGCCCGAATCCTGCGCCGGGCTCAGGAGTGTTCAGGCATCTCGGCAAGGGCTTCGGGCGGGAGTTCGGGTTGCAGCTCGGGGTGCAAGCGCTGGTGCTGCTCGTACAGATACGAGCGGATCCGCTCGGCGTCCTTGTCCTGTGGGTAGTCCACCTCATAGGCGATCATTCCACCCTCGGCCTTGCGGATCCGGTGCCCATCGACTTCCAGCGATTGCTCACCCGGCAGCGCCAGGTGAAGGTGGAGATGCTTGGGCGCGTGCTGCTCCGGCCCAACGTCAACCAAGAGGCCATTGGGCGAGAGTTCGTGGACGCTCAGCGCGGTCTCGTGTCCGTCGTCGGACAGCAAAGGCAACGGCTCATCCAGGTGCAGGCGCCAGGCGCGGAGCACCGGCCCGCGCTCGTAGATGGTTGGCGGTGCGAGTCGCAACTGGATCGCGTGGAACTCGTCCTGAGTCAACCGCAGCGGGAACGACATGCAGTAATCTTCGAACTCGGCTTCCAGGGTCAGGTTGGCTTTTGCGGCCAACTGCAACAGCAGGTTGTTGGACTTTTCCCCGCCGTCCACACGGAAGCTGGCCCGCGTTTCGCCCGGGTCCACCGGCGAGCCGGTCACCAGCTCGTTGATATATTCCAGCTCGGCGCTGGTGAGAACGGTCTTCTTCGGCATTTCGATTTCCCTCTCAAGGGCAGCAGGACAGGTCCATCCATGCCTTCAATGCTCCGGTGCGCCGACGCGTTCAGGCGGGGGCGCCCCCAATATCCTATGCAGGACCGCCTTGCGACACCGTTCTGGCCTGTTAATTCCCTTCAAGCCCGCCCGTGCCTGTTGTCAGTGTAGAACCGTGCACGTGGGCGCGTGGGCCGAATGCGGCATAATGCCCGGCTTCATCTGTCACGGAGCCCACCATGAAAGTCGCGATTCTCTCCGGTACGGTCTACGGCACCGCCGAAGACGTTGCCCGCCATGCGGCCGCTGTTTTGAAAGCGGCGGGATTCGAGGCCTGGCATGACCCACGTGCGCAGCTCTCGCAGGTACTCGATTTCGGGCCGCAGGCCCTGTTGGTCGTGACGGCGACCACCGGCATGGGGGAGCTGCCCGACAATCTGGTTCCGCTGTATTCGGCGATCCGGGATCAGTTCCCAGCCTGGCAAGGCTTGCCGGGCGGCGTCATCGCGCTAGGCGATGCAAGCTATGGCGATACGTTTTGCGGCGCGGGTGAGCAGGTCCGGGAACTGTACGCCGAGCTGGGGGTGCGTGAGGTTCAGGAGATGCTGCGTCTGGATGCCAGCGAAACGGTCACGCCGCAGAGCGACGCCGAACCCTGGCTGGAACGCTTCGCGGCCGCGCTGCGCGACTGACCGCCCGAATGGCGGGCGCCGGTCATGTCTGGTCGGCCCGCCTCGGATCGACGGCATGACGACGGGCGAAGGCCTGCAACTGTGGATAGAACTCGCTGAAATCCTGTTGGAGCGGTGCATACAGCCGTTCCAGTTCGGCGACGCCGCCGGCCAGCCCTTCCGGGCGCGACAGGCGTCGACTCATGCCGGCGACCACCTGCTCCATCACCTCGAAATGCCGATAGCTGCCGAGCCAGTCCTGAGCGGCCATGCGTGGCGCGATCAGCGCCAGCTTGGGAGGGAGCGCGGCTTCGTCACGTAGCACCTGATAGACCCGCGCGGTGAAAACCGGCAGCGGTTCGTCGGCATAGTCGTGCCAGCGTGCGGCCAGGCAGTGATCGAAAAACAGGTCGACCAGTATGCCCGCGTAGCGCCGCCGCTCGCTGGGGAAACGCTGCTTGGCTTGTAGCACCAGCGGATGGCTGTCGGTGTAGGCATCGATCTGGCGGTGCAGGCGGATTCCGGCCTCGATGTCGGTGGGCCAGCGCCCTTGCAAAATGCCCTTGACGAAATCTCCGTAGAGACTGCCAAGCAGTTCGCCGGGCCGAGTGCCGCCGAGGTGCAGATGAGCGAGATAGTTCATGCGGCGAGTCTAGCAG
>Ga0114898_1001416_pt1 | contig 14283 bp, 17 predicted proteins | sample Malvired_Geostar_FD_83496 | JGI IMG/M metagenome (GOLD analysis project Ga0114898, IMG submission 83496) | Marine viral communities from the Global Malaspina Expedition - Malaspina viral metaG DeepMed_Geostar | ecosystem: Environmental > Aquatic > Marine > Oceanic | place: Mediterranean Sea... | reverse complement strand
TGAATATCTCAGGTTCACCGATATCGCCAAATATATCTTTGACGAGTTGGTATATCTCCGACAGCCCATGATCCTGCATGTACTGCCATTTCTCTCGTTTACTGCTGAACTCTGTAGGTTTTTTCCTTTTTATATATTTAGGTTTTTGATAGCCAAGGGACTCTGCTTTGGTTACGCCAAATGCAGGTCTTTGGCCAGTTTTAGTTTCGTTAGATGAGATCGACATCTGGCCCCCCAAGTCGCAGTGTTCTCGCCCTTCTTTGGACCCAACCCCATATCCTTGAGGGATTCAGCCAACCTGACAAGACCTTTCCTGTCGTACCGCTTTGTCCAATGCCAAGCACATAACGGAGTATCGCCAACAGTGATGAATGATTCATTATCGCAATCGGCACATCGGCTAACGTGACCACTACTGATAGTCCTGTCCTCGATATTTGGCACGTCATCCATCCATCGGCCCTGATGGAGCCAAGATGACGGCATCGGCAGACGAGGTACAAAAACATTGGCATTCTTCTTATCCTGTGGATTCGGATAGATTTGATCCATCTTCTTACGATAGTATAATTGATCCTCTAGTGCTTTTGTCAACATGTTGGAATATTCGGACCATCCCTCTCTTGGGATACCCGGACTCCTAGTGAAGATTTTTATCCATTCTTCCTGAGCAGTTTTCTTCTTCTGCTTGAATGGATACCGCACCCACCAGATTTCAAATTGGCCAACCAACCACTCCTCGTCCTGTTGAGGTGTTGGAGCATTAACAAGTTCCATTTATATCTCCTATATCATCTAAATCATGGATTGGCATATTGTACATAGTCTGCAACGTCTTAAAATTATTACGAGAATCTATATCTCCTTTCTCATACAGTATTGCCTTGCTCCAAAACTCGTCGAATTGCTTACACCCCACCAACCACACATTTTCAAGACCATGATAAGTTTTAGATTCCTTGTTGTATTTTCTAAATTCTAGGCTTACAAATACGAAACCCCAAGGCATCTGATGACCACTTGTTTGAGCAACCGAAACATCATAATGAGGCAACGGCTTAACTGTCCGCCGCTTCGTCTTTACTTCCAATCTTTTATCTTTATACAACATGTCGTAATCAAAGGTATCCCTTCTCGAAATACCCAGTTCACGAGCCACCGCCAATTCACCCAAGTACCCGGCAATATTTCCAGCCCCTTTTGTGATCGAGTTTTTTAATGATCCCAAATCCTCCGCAAGACCCCTAGCGATCAAGATCATTTCTTTATCAAAATATAAGGATTTAATCATAGGCATAGCCCCCCCTTACCCGTGCCCCATAGGGGACTTACTCGGTTCATACCCTCTGGGGCCAAACCCAGACACGATCCTCGTATATCGTGGTGCATTCATTGGCACGGACCTGCAAGCGGGGGGGAATCTATACAGGATTTCAAATCACGCTTTTGCGATCAAGGCTCAGGTAGGTGATGCCCCTGCCACTCGGTGTCGCTGACCCCTCAATCTCCCCCACCAGAAGGTTATGATATTCACCTTTGCCGACCTTTGAGCGCAAATGAATCCTCTGGCGGGGGATTTATCTTTTTCAATAAAACTGCCATTGAGGTATGATTTCGACATATAATACACCCATGATACCCAAGCCTACAACCTTTAAGTCAAAAGGGTATTTAGAGTGGTTAGTATCAGACGAAAACGTATGCCAGTCATGCCAAAGGCCCGGACATTCCAACGATCAACTGATCTGGCACCACGCTATCGGTATACCCGGATTGAATCTTGGAAAGATGGGCGGAAAATCGAACGATACATTCGCCATACCCTTACATGTAACATGCCACGCCTTGTTCCACGACCACTTCCACAAATTCAAAGAGGATCAACAGATATGGCTGATGAGACAATTGGAAAAAAGCCTGAGATCATCCATAAGCGGGCAAATCCCGAAAACATTCTTCGCAAAGCCGCAATAACAATGATCCTGCTGGAGAATGCTGAGTTACTTACCGAACCTATTCACGACATGTTGAGAAGATATGTGGGATTAACAGGTCCAATGACCGTAGAGGAAGAAAACCTGTGCGGAATTATCAATGATATAGTATACGCGAGGGAGTTAGATGGACTGGACAGACAATAGAAGGATGGAAGAGTCGCTACATTTTATGCTTGAGAGCGACGTACCTGCGGCCAAGGCCAGAGCAAAGGTCAAGGCATTAGAAAGAAAGGAGAAAACCATAAAGGCAATTGGTTTTTTGAATGCAGTGGGTACAGTAGGGGAACGTGACGCGCGCTCAGTTACCACCAAAGAGTGGATAGAGCATGTAGAGGATTACGAAGATTCAGTATCGGATTCCGAAACTTTTGAGAACCAGAGAAAAACTAATGAACTGGTTATAGAGGTATGGAGAACCATACAGGCAAATCAAAGGAGGGGAAATGTCTAAAGATAATCCAGTAGCAAAACATGCCCCGACGTTTAATAAGGCAACCACACACCGTGATCGCACAAAGCATCACAGACCAAGCGACTACTTTCCACAAGATGATGACGAAGTAGAGGTCAAAGTCGGAGATAAAAAGTTAAAGTTCTCCAAAGTAGCCAAGCCCCTATTCGAGGGCAAACATGAACCGTTCTGTCATAATTTCGAGGAAACCGATGATGAGACTACCTGATCCAACGGACGTCAGTTATGGAGAGGAGCCAGAGATACAGATAGATGGTATCCAGTTAAGCCCCGCCATAGATCAAATCGCACTGGCTTTGTCCGAAGCCATGAAAGATGCCGAAGACCCGCCCAAAACAGCAACGGGGTATGGCTATAAGTACGCACCGCTTGATGAAGTTCTTCCAAGGATTCGAAAATCTTTCAGCAAGCATGGCCTTGCTCTTCTTCAGCACCCATTCACCCCTGCATTTGGTTATGTTGGGATAGTATCCATCGTAATGCATGGCGCATCTGGCCAATGGATCAAGGGCGCATACTCTGTAAAGGAAGAAGGGTTGAAGGGCATGAACACTTTTCAATCTTCCGGTGCCGCATTCACTTACTTCCGAAGATATGCCGCAGAAGCAATAGCATGTTTGGCCGCTAGTCCAGATGTTGATGCCGCTAACCAGAAGGAATCAAAGCCACCCGCCAAGAAGTCAGACCCGAAGTTGCTTAAAACTTTAGCCAAGGAAGCGGAAAACGGCATGGAGTTTCTTTCAGTTGCTTATAAGAGTTTACCGGAAGAAACCCGCGCCCTGATCACTTCATCAGATAAGGCAAAGTTAAAAGAAATAGCCAATGCTCATTGATGTTCGTCAGGGCACCCCGGAATGGTTTGAAGAAAGGAAGGGTCGGCTGACTGCATCTAACTTTGCCAGCGCGGCTGGCTTGGAGGGATCGTATGATTCACGAGCGCAGTTATGGAGAAACCTCAAGGGAGACGCTAAGAAGGAAGTTACTGGACCGATGTTATTCGGTTCAGAAAACGAAGGAAATGCTAGACATTCATTCGAAGTTATCTCTGGTCTACTTGTACAGCCTGTCGGTATGTATGTTCATAGCCGCTTCGATTGGCTGGGTGCTAGTCCTGACGGGAACATTTCTGGAGATTCTCTGTTGGAGACTAAGTGTCGCAAAGATTCACCATATGAAACCATCAGTCCTCAACACATGGCACAGATACAGGGCCAACTTATGTGTGCCGAACGTAGAACATGCTACTTCCAAAGTTGGACCCCAAGTCTTCAGAAGGTCTGGCTAGTTCCTTTAGATATAAAGTATTGGGATTGGTTATGGCCTATGCTAGAAGAATTCTGGGGGTATGTTATAAATGATGAGGAGCCACCGCCACTTAGAAAGAGAAGACGGTACTCTAAAGAGATCACGTTTGACTTAATACACGAGGGAGAAAGTTATGGATAATGTTTTTGTGCATAAACCTAACACAGGATCATTGCTGAAGAATGATCGCAAGTCGAAGGATACTGATCCGAGTTGGCGGGGTGATGGACTTATAGACCTTCACGAACTTGGAGTCGGGGATGGACAGGTGGAGGTATGGCTATCGATATGGGTGAATGAAACAAAGACAGGTGGCAAGCGTCTTAAACTTTCCATCAACCCAAAGAAACCACTACAACAACAAGCGGAACCCGTCGCAACTTCGGAAGAAGACGATGACATTCCGTGGTGAGGTTAGTAAGCCGCGCCAACAAATAGGAAACACAATCGCGCATCTAAGGCGCAAATGCCATGAATATGGAAGTGTTTACCTGTTTCTTATTGAGGAGTCTTACCATTACGTCACGGAATATCCGCCGTTATGTAACAACAAGTACATACTACCAACAGGATATGTAAAGAAGTTCGAAGGCGGCAAGAAACTTATTCCAGTTGGTGGAACCTTAAAATGTTTCAAGGATGTATATGAAAAATATCCCGAATGCTATATAGGTTGTTATAATGAAGACCTTATATCACAGGACGTAAGGGAAGACATAGAAGAACATATCAGCCCCGCCTCCGAGGGCTAAATCGGGGACCATCCTCCTAATTAGCCCCGCGCCATGCGGGGCACTTTTTTAATAGCCCCGCTTAGACGCTTTCTTTGTCTTCTGTACTTTTTTACCTGTAGTTTTGGCGTACTGTTGGGCAGACTTCTTTCCCTTTGCTGTATATGGGAATGCTTTTTTTCCTACTTTAGGCATGTCATTTTGTCCTTGTCTTGGCTCCCTTGTAACCAGAAGCGTAGGCCGCTTTAGCCTGTTTTTCCGCTCCTGCTCTTGTTGGGTATTTTTTCCCCCGGTTCCCCCACTTGTAGCCGCCCTTTACTTTCCGTATTGGCATCTAAACCCCCAGTGATGATAGCCCAATCTATTTCAGATGTATGTTCAGAACCACTGTTGTCAACCACCTCAATTTCCTGCTCAGACCGAGCGGGTAACAAGGCAGTACAAACACGGATGTAAGTTGATGGGTCTTCCACTCTTACCTTTTCTATGATGTCGGTTTTATTCGCTTCAAAATCATCCAGCATTGCTTCTATAAACGAATTACTGAACTTGTTGCGAGAACCTACTCGTCTTCCTGCGCGATTTATACGGGGATCGTTTTTAACGAATGGCCTACCCGGCCCTCGCCCCTTCTTCTCTTCCATTTTGTAATCCCTCTGGTAAAGATTTCATTACATCACTCTTTAGTTCCCAAACTTCTTCGCTTGCGTCGCTAAACGCACCGCTTTCTGACAACTTCTTGAAACATACTGCTAATTTTGCCTTTAATGTTTTTGCTCCAAGAATTTCTTTTTGGAACTGGTGTGTAGGCATGGCACCAAAAGTGGGAACTTGATATGAACGCACTGGAGTATCTCCTTGTAATCGGTAAGAGTTTTCAAAGTATTCGTTATCCATACTCTCTCTCCAACCACCTCATGGTGATATGTTCCATACGGTCGTAGTATCCCTCTCCATCAATATCATGGAGAATTACTATTCCACGCCACCAGTACTGGACGGTGCCTCGGCACCAATCTTCAACATAATCTGGATGAACGTAACACCCGGCTGAGAGTCCGAAGATTCTCTGGCCAGTTGCTGTTACGCGCTCGGCGTGATCGAAAACATGGGAATGGCCTTGTACGCAACTTGCATGGAGTTTGCCGCATAAAGCCCTTCCGATATTTTCCCCAGAAATAGGCCGTCCGCTGACTCCCGTTGCAAAAAAGTGAGAGTAACTGATCTGGTCTATTGTTACGGGAACGCGGTAGGGGTGTATTTCATCAAAATAATTCTCATAATTCAGTATTGATATGTCCAGCCACTCAGAAAGGGCTGGATGCTCTTCGCAATGTCTATTGATGCGATCCTCGTGATTACCCAAGGTGATAACTTTTCTTGGGCGGTACTGCTTGTCCTTGTTCTTCCGACGCCTTGCGTTGTACTTATTAACTGGACCCCACATACGTTTAAGCGCATCATGGGTAACTTCAACATCTTCCTTTAACCTGCGACCCTCGAATGATAGTCCTTCGCCATGCTTACTAAGTGCTGGCATATCAGCAAAATCACCAAGATGAACGATCACCTCTGGTTTACGGTCGAGGATAAAATCCCCTAACCACTCAAATCTCTGGTTGTCGTACTGGTAGTGCGCGTGAGCGTCTGGAATTATTAGGTGTGTTGTCATCCATTAAGGTGTGGCCGCAAGGGGCGGCTGTTAACAGGGTTTCCATCCTCAATATCATTCCCTTGGGAATTCTGGATAGGCCCGACCATTCGTCTTCGTCGGGTAAATGAGAGTTTGCTAATACTAGGAACTCTCCTTTCTTTTTTGGTTTTTCTATTAAGTAGCCTATTGTGTAAATGACCCTAGCGGGTTTCTTTTCATATTGCTCCCAACCCGCCTTTTCATCCGCGTCGATCCATTCAACTCGTATGATGTCGTGAGCGCACTTGGTCATTCCTTCTTCTTATGTGGAGATGGGATTAAATACCCCAAGATTAGTGGGATTAGCAGTACTGCTCCTATTATCCAACCTGCAACTTCACCCAGTCTTGCCAACAGGCTCCACGCAGAATCGACTTTTTTTATTACCTCCACAGTTTTGGCTGTTTTCTCAAGTTCTTCAGAGAATATTATATCACCAGTAGCGTCTCCCAGCGCAGAGGCTACGACAGCACCGGGAATCCCGGCAGTCATGGCCCCAATTGTAGTTGCCGCCGCCGTAGTGGCCATTTTCTGTGGCATATTTTTGAGGGCGGCACACCCAGTTAGAATAACCAAGCATATTAGTAGGGATATATTCTTAATCATAACTACTGCCATAGGGGTTAGAGCCGCTACTGCGATCTGAATTAGCCATCCACTCAAATATCTTCTCGTGCTGGGTCATAATGTCTTGGTCAACTATTCTTAGATTTACGATTTCTTTCCTGAGTTCATCAACCTTAAAGTTAAGAACATCTAATCCACTGATGGCTTGGTCGTGTTCTTGGAGTTCTTTGATGGCCTCATCATTTGCATGGATTGCCAAGCCGCATTTAACGGCTTCTGCTTGAAGTGCTGGAATAGCCCGTTCTTGGATTCCAGCCAACCTCTCAACTTCAGCAGAAAGTGATGAAGCCCACCAGATAGCCCCACTTGTTTGAGCAACCAAGAATAATATTGCACCAAAGAATTTAGCATCTATGTTCATAGCCCACGGGCCTTCATTTGTTCTCTTAATTTATCAACTTGTTGAGATACTGTTTTGGTTAATATGAATGGGATCAGTGCATGTATAAACGCTACAACACACAATAATAGTAGGGTAATGCACAATTTTAGTGCAAAAATGGCGTGGACAAAATAAGTTTCATTTGTTTCCAGCAAGTGGTTAAAGTTCATTATCCACCCTTCTGTTGAAACGTCTGATTTTCGAACATCACAGCGTCGATTTTCTCTTCAAGCCTGATCAAATGCGCGATTATGCTTTCAAAGTTTTCGTCATTTCTCTGGACAACACGACCTAGCCTATTTTCAACATTTTCCAATTGAAAAGCCTGTATGGCTACGCTCTCCCTTAGATCATATATAAACGTGAAACCACCTATGATTAAACCTATGGTAGCGACTATGTGGCCTACGGATAGGCTCTTACCAAGTTGGTTTCCGTTGGGCATTTTTATTTCCTCTTTAGGAAGTCAGGTATTGGAACATTCTGAAACAGGTTCCAATTTACTGGCTCATTTTGATCATCGACTTGTCCTCTCAACTTTACTGCCACTCCGATAATCGCTAGTTTTCTTTGAGTCAGTGAATCAATTTGGCTTCTCTTTTGATCGGGGGTAAGCACCCTGCTGGCCTGTATCCTTCTGATCTGTTTACCAATCGCACTGATCCTTCGCTGTATCTTGTTATACGTTTTTCTATACTTTAGAACATCCATATGTTCTTGCATTATCTCTATTGCTTTTTCTGTCATGCCAAGATCACGGTAATGGACATAAGCGGCGCGGTACTTGTCTATCTCCTGCATCTGCCTATAGAACAGATCAACCTGCTTGGTGTTCTTTATGGGAGATTCCCTGATAAATGATTTGATCGGGAATGGAATAGGTCCAATCCAGTCAATCTCATCCATACGTTTAGTTGGTTTCTCAGGCATGTCCCTGATGTTTTCTGTAACAAGTTTGTCAAACGCGGCAACAATGGTGGTTCCAGCCCAGCCAAAATATCCACGAATAAGGTGATCGATCTGAATAGGTGACAAGTGGTAATCCTTGTCCTCCCCGCCTATAGGTCTAAGCGTGGCACCAAGTGCCTCAGACATAACAACAGAAAACTCTGAAGTGAATGCTCGTTTACGTTCGGCTTTTGGACGCCTATCGAATGGGCTTTCTATATGGCGATTCAAAAATGAATCCTTATTATTTCCAACTTCCATCCAAGGACGAAGTGCTTGCGGCCTAAGATCAAACGCCAACTGCTCTTGTATGATGTCCTTAATTCTTTCCGCCGTGTACTTAGCATCTACGCTGTCATCTATGAAGTTCTTAGTAATTCTTTCGACAACGCTGGCTACTGCACCAATCTCAAAGGGCTTCGGTAGGAAGTACCATTTGTTCCCAACCTTTATAGGCCAATATGTGTCCCTGATCCACTCTTCTAGGTTTTGGTACTCATCGTCGTCTTCCATAGACAACATGTAAGCAACACTGGCAAACACCACAAGACCTGTAACTGCAAGCATCCTTGCTGATGTTCTACGATCAAGTGTTGATCTTCCCATCTTGTCCAAACCTTGAAGTCTGGCATTCAGGAACGGACTAAACGCAATCAATGCTTGAGCGGCCCAGTGTTTACCATGTGAGGAGAAGTTTAGAAGATCACGGGCCTCGAAACTTGCCTGTAGGTGTCCCACTTCATCTCTTCGTTTCATATACAGTGCGGCACGGTTAGCATTCTCCAACTTGTTACCAAGTTCTTGATAACTGCCCCACACCTTATCGCGCATAAAATCTCTAGCCATACGCGGCGTGGTTAATATACGACTACCTTCCTTACCCGCGAGTCCTGTATTGATCAATCGTCGTATGGCTCCGGGGTCTTCATTCAAGAAACCAAAAGAAAAGGCACCACCACCTGCCATCATCTCTGCCCGGATTACGCTACCCTCTGCCATCGCGGCCATTCCCTTTTTTACATTACCGAACATGTTGTAGTTCATCTGACCAACAGCAATGGAATGGACTGTATCTCTAAGAAGGTTGCGAATCTTGAAGGCTGGTGATGCAGTAACACCTAGAGTGAATATTCTCTTAACATTAGACATGGCTCGTATAGCCTTGCTGTCTATGCCACCCCATCCTAGATGGATAAATGAATTCATAACAAGAGCATCTGTTATTTCATAAACAACACGCTCACCGTTCTCAAGGACGTAAACGTATTCCTCCGTTGCTTTCTTATCCCCGGACTTCTTGGCAAACCTTACTTGAGCGGCTTCTTTAGAATCTAATCGTCTAGCAACTCCCGCACTAACTGCGGCCTTCATGGCCTCTATGCCAGCCCTGTTCTTCATGGAGCCACGCATAAGGGCAACCCAGTTCATCAAAAGATTATCTAGGGCGTCGTTCATATCAAGTTCGCTACCACGCATCTTGTGGATAACATCCTTGATGTTTACAAAATCATGTTGTGGGGTTGGGCCTTTAACAGCCGCCTCTCCATCGAACTCAAACTGCCTGTACATCGGGATGTAAAAGTCTGTTGCCAGAAGTTCGCGTGTTTCCTTATTTATGATCCCGGCACTTTCTGCTATGTCGAGCATAGATTTCTGGAATGCAGATACCTTGAGCATTGACTGTAGATAGACCTTGGAGCGCATACGTCCATCTGCCATTTTGCCTTCGTTGTATTTAAGGCCAGAGGCTACTTCTTCTTCAGTGAAGTTTCTTTCTTTTGGTGTGTCTTCAAATATCTTCTTGGCTGTAGCGAGGTCTTCCTTGCTTATCGTACCTGCGCTTCTGTCAGCAATAGCCTTCTGATATGTTCTCTCAGCGGCTTGCCACTTTCTAGTTATATCTTGGGATCGGTTTGCAATCAGCCACGAAAAGAAGCGATCTGACTCGCCATTCAAATCTCTCAGGATGTCTAGGAATCCCTCTCCTTGAACATCTACAGAATACCAATCAAACTCACCCGCCTCTGTGTATACCTCCTTTGGTCTCCCAAAGTTGAGTACTGCATTTAATAAACCATGCGAGTTTTCTGATAGTTGCATCATCTGCCATGCGCGCTCTCCATCATCTCCCAATCTATTCTTGATTGGCCGATACGCATCAACAGCACCCTGCACCCATTGTGCCCAACGTGTTTTCAATCTGGACGCAAGGGTAAATTCTTGTACTGAGTCCGCTACCGATCTCCTTCTGCCGCCAGATGTTCTGCGTAGAAACTCTCCCCCATCTGGAAGTTCTTCTTCCGGGGCAATGGAATACATCGCAGAATCATCGTTGATTACAGCACTGCTATTGCGTTCTTGAGTCTCAAGGAATTCTATGCGTTGCAGTTTGGCTTTATCTTTGATCCCGCGTTTAAGGTCTTGATATGTTCCCTTCCGTCCAAATGCTGGAGTAATACCGCCAAATGGATCACCCAGCCTGTGAGTCAGAAATGCTTCAGCGGCATTCATACCTTCCATCTTGCCTTGTGACAACAACTTGACAGCAGTGTCGATTTCACTGAAATCCAGTGACTCATTCTTATGAGCCTCATTCCAAGATATAAATGGGTATGAACTTACCGCCTCGTACATCGTCTTTGGATGATTACTTACACGAACGACCAGTTCTGTTCCGGTTTCTATATTCTTGAATACTGCATATCTGGACGTAACATTTGTTTCTTCTGATACTACAGGGAGATGAACATCTATATTCTTGTAACCCTTCTTTCCTACATTTTGGGCTACCCGCATCATGCCATCCATATTGCTTCTAAGGCGACGCTCTTCCTCTGATGGCAATACCTTACCCCTCAAAGAAGCAATGAAGTATTGGAAGTGTCGTCGCGTTAATGATCGTACCGGACCACGACCCCATTCGGGGAAAGCCACGACAATCTGGCCATAGACTGTATCACCAGTATCCATGAGCATATGTTTGGGCAAACCGCCTCTCATAGATTCTTGCAGTGAGCCACGCACAAGAGAAGCAACTTCTATATCGGTTAACTTAGTAGGTTTACCAATAACAGTATTAAACCACTCAGTAATCAGTCTAATAATCCGTTGCATCAATGGAAGTTGTAATGCCCTTGCATCTTCAGCGATGTGGGCTATGACTTCTTCTGTGAATGTTTCGGTATCTTCGGCTATACGACCTGCGTATGCCCTTCGTACTTTCTCATAGTAAGGCTTGAATACACCATCCTTCCCTTGCTCTACTTCAGAAATAATTCTCTGGTATTCAACATTGCCCAACATACGGCGCAATCCGTAGTGGGTTCCAACTTCATGTAGTAGAACTCGTGGTGCAGTATTCTTATTAAGACGGTTAGCAATCAGGTACGCAGTGCTATTGCCCTTATGATATAGAGCGCGCGCACGGTTACGAGCATCCTCATCAGCAATAATCCCCGGCGGGATATCCTCTACACTTCCTACGATCTTCAGGATACCCTGAAGTTCGAGCCTAGCAATTCCACTTGCTCCCCAGATGTCGGTAAGATGTTTCCGTACCTCTGCTACAGTTAAACCGCCATAAGCGGGTTCTTCTAGTACTGCGCTGTCTGGAAGAATTAGGCTCCATAGGGTGGGGATTTTTTCGTGTCGTTGTTTGAGTTGGTAGACCTCTTCAAGTCGCTTTGCCGATCTATTGAGAAAGATTTTGTAAGTTCGTTCAGTAAAGCCTGATCCTTTGTAATCAGCCGGTTTTGCTCCGCCAAGGCGGCGTCCGCCATATTCTCTATCGCCTTTTGTAATTCGTTTGATACTTTCACGGTATTGTGGTGACCTCTCTAGTATTACTCTGTAAACTTCTTGACCAAATAACTCTGCAAAATCACTTGCAGTATCTATCTCTTTGTCAGTTAGTTCCTGTGCTATTTTAACTATACTCCGTGTCTCCCCAGCAGTATCCCTCAACTCTGACAGAACTTTAACCCAAGACCAAACAGTCTCTTGTATTTCTGCCGGGGTCCATTCTATACCCGTTTGCTTTGTAAGTATTTTAGCCGCACTACGCATAGTCGAATTAACTGCGGTGTACGCTGGTGTTTTGCCCGGATCGACTTTTGTCTTACCTGAACCAAAAAGTGCTTGCCTTATGAAGGCAAAGTTAGCCATGTGTGTGTCGGATGTTATTTCATTAACGAACCCACGAAGATTCCACATAAATGAATCTACCTTGGGTCCAGAAAGCATAATATCTGAAACCTTGGTCTCCATATTCAAAGTCATAACAGTATTGTTTATCCAAGCCGGAAGAACAGACAATCTCCTACGAACATCGTCCGGTAATCTTTCTACCGCATTCCTCATCCTGTCTATGGAAATATCGCTGGCAGTTACCCACTTTGTTTGTTTGCCAACGCCCGTTGGTACTTTCTTTGTTCTTACACCAGTTAATACACCGAACTCTGTAGATGCTCTACCAAGAGCAGTGGCCAAACGATCCCTTGGTAATCCGGGTTCTTTCCTGCCATGTATTATTTCTGGTCGAACATTAGCGATACGAACATTTCTGCCCATAATATCGATAATGGTTTCTTTATCTGAGGGGCGACCCAGCCTAACCCAATCTGTCCACACCTTGAGAGCATTTTCAGCATTCTGTTCTACCGAGTTCTGGGGAGATAAAGCCGCTAATAATGCGGCGAAACGGGGTGCGTCCCTAACGCCAAATATTTCAATCAATGACCTTGCGCTATTCGTGTACCATCCCTTTTTGGCACGGCCAGCAAAGGCAACTGCGGCATATTCCTCATCTGTTGGGATATGATCAAAAACAGTAACCATTCTCCCTATCCAATCTTCTTTAGCCCTGACAACTTTTTGTCTCTCGCTACCAGTAAGGTACTGCCAGATGCGAGCGATTGGCGCATACTTATTCTTTATATGCTCTTCGTCATTCGGGTCTAAATACTTGTTCTCCTTTGCCTGTTCCTTCTCTGTACGAGGCTTGACAATGCGTTCCCTGATATCTGTTTGATCAATTTCCCCCATCTCATCGATGGGCGGTATGATATCCCTAGAGGGAGAATAGATAGGTTCAGGACGCCTCTTACCCGGAAGTAGAGGAACAAATGTTTCTTCCCAAAAACTGCGGTTACCTATGCGGCTTGCAATGTTTGGGTCTGTTGCCCTTAACTCTTGGTATACCTTTCCGATGGACACAGAGCGATCAATGCTTGTAGTAACATCAAACCCACGATAATCCTGACGCACCATCTGCCATTTATGATGATAAATCTGTGGGTCTTTTCTACGGTTTGTGTGGCCAATTATTTTCCCATCCAAAGAAGCCTTATAAGCCTCATCACGGGTAGGCTCTGTTGCAGTATCAAAATCAGGGGATGAAACAAAATCTATCGACCCTTCCTTTGTATTGTAGATAATAAGATCATAATTAAAATCTTCTGGGAGGGCTGATTTTGCTTTATTAAAAGACTTTTTCCCAACTTCTTTCTCAATAGCATCCTCGGCAGAACGATGAACGTACACTTTGGACCCCATCAATTTTCCAACATCATGTCCAATCCAAACAGTATTGACGTTAAGTGCTTTTAGTTCGTTTTCCCTGTGACGCTTGGTTGCTATGATTAGTTGCAACCCTTCTACAGTTTTAACTTGTGCGTCACTGAAAACAGATTGAACTTCCGACAGATAATCTTTCAGAGGTTTGTTATTCTGCCAATCTTCTGGTCTCCCTGTTGGTTGGCCACCAACTCCAGACCTATTACCGGGATGTATCTGTATATAAACTTGACCACCAGACTTAACAGCCCCAAAGGCTTGTCTAAGAATCTCTACCCTTTTTGCCTTTTCTTTTATAGCATTAAGGGTGTTGGCAATTGTTACAGTATCTACAGGATTTTCATTAACCCAATCTTCAACAGATTGATTATGTTCATCTGATCGTTGAGGATCGTATACTCTTGACTCAACACCAAACTGCTTAACAGATCGTGTGCCAAGTTCAGATACACCACCACCGATGTCTAGGTTGCGAGAGCCTTTTTCATATAGAGAACCTTTCTTCAGTACTGCCGCCGCCTGTTTTATGTCTGTTCCAGCCGATGGATACTTCT
>Ga0114898_1001413_pt1 | contig 14295 bp, 16 predicted proteins | sample Malvired_Geostar_FD_83496 | JGI IMG/M metagenome (GOLD analysis project Ga0114898, IMG submission 83496) | Marine viral communities from the Global Malaspina Expedition - Malaspina viral metaG DeepMed_Geostar | ecosystem: Environmental > Aquatic > Marine > Oceanic | place: Mediterranean Sea... | reverse complement strand
TAGCTGCCCACCGCCGCATACATGAAGCCCGAGAACAGCGGCACCTCGCCTATCCGCAGCAGCGACGGCTCCGGATAGATCCATGACCCCGCCGCCGTCTTGAACAGCTCCATGATGGTGCCGACGACGTGGAAGACGAGGATCACCCGCGCCTCCTCCCAGCTCTCCAGCTTCAGCGCCAGCATCGCCGCCTGGATGGCCACCGCTCCCAGCACCAGAAAGTCGTAGCGCGCGATCGCCGCGCCCTCCGGCCACCACAGCTTCGTCGCGATCAGCAACGCCAGCAAGGCCCCGCCGAACAGGCAGGCCCAGGCCTGTTTGACGCCGAACATCAGGAACTCGAAGCCGTACCGGCTCCACGTCCGCCGGTCGGCCCAGGCCTGCAGGCGTCCCAGCCAGTGGCGGCCCCATATCTCGAGCGGAAGACGGCGCGGTTCGGTCATGGCCTCACCTATGCGGATGCGGCCGCGCGGTGCATGAGCGAATTCTGAGGATCTGGCGCGGCGCGTGAAAACAACCCCGCCGCGCCAGCCCGACCGACCGCCGGGCGCCGGGCGCCGCCTATTTCGCGAACAGCTGGTCCAGGTTGTCGAAGGCCTTCATCTCGATGGCGTTGCCGCTCGGGTCGCGGAAGAACATGGTCGCCTGTTCGCCCGGCTCGCCCTTGAACCGGACATAGGGCTCGATGTCGAACTTCGTCCCCGCGGCGACGAGGCGATCAGCCAGCGCCTGCCAGTCCTTCATCTCCAGCACCACGCCGAAATGGGGCACCGGCACCCGATGACCATCGACCGGATTGCCGCCGGCGTCGGCCTCGCCCATCCCCGGAACCAGATGCGTCACGATCTGATGACCGTAGAAGTCGAAATCGATCCAGTTGTCCGCGCTGCGCCCTTCGGCGCAGCCCATGACGCCGCCCCAGAAACGGCGCGCGGCCTCGATGTCATGAACCGGAAAGGCCAGATGAAACGGTCGTAGCGACATGATGCGTATCTCACCCCCGTCCGCGATAGGTCGGCACGCCCTGGTCCGGAAGCCAAAGCCCGTCGGGCGCCGGTCCGGTCTGCCAGAACACGTCGATCGGGATGCCGCCGCGCGGATACCAGTAGCCCCCGATCCTCAGCCATGTCGGCTTCAGCAGGTCGACCAGCCGCTTGCCGATGGCCACGGTGCAGTCCTCGTGGAAGGCGCCGTGGTTGCGGAAGCTGGTCAGATAGAGCTTCAAGGACTTCGACTCGACCAGCCACTCCCCCGGCGCATAGTCGATGACGATGTGGGCGAAGTCCGGCTGGCCCGTCACCGGGCACAGGCTGGTGAACTCCGGCGCCGTGAACCGCGTCAGATACAGCGTCCCCGCGTGCGGGTTCGGAACCCGCTCCAGCACGGCCGTCTCCGGGCTCGTCGGTGCGGCGGTCATCTGGCCCAGCTGGTGCAGGCCTGAGGTGTCTGTGGTCATGGTCGCCATGTAGCCGGTTCACCAGGCGACGTCATCCTGGCCCATCGAAGCATTTGCCTTCCCCCGCGACAGCCCGCTATCCGTAGCGAAAGACAACCCGGGGAGCCTCCATGACCATTCCGGCATCGCTGCAAAAAGGCCTCAAGCTGCCGGTCATCGCCGCGCCGATGTTCCTGGTCTCCGGGCCGGACCTCGTCGTCGAGTGCTGCAACAACGGCGTCATCGGCACCTTCCCCTCGCTGAACCAGCGCACCACCGAGGGCTATCGGGAGTGGCTGCAAGACATCAAGGGCCGCCTGGCCCCCGACGCCGCCGCCTTCGGCGTCAACCACATCGTCCACCCGACCAACCCGCGCCTGATGGCCGACATGATGGTCTCGGTCGAGGAGAAGGTGCCGCTGATCATCACCTCGCTCGGCGCGGTCCGCGACGTGGTCGAGGCGGTGCACGGGTATGGCGGCGTGGTCTTCCACGACATCGCCAACGTCCGCCACGCCCGCAAGGCCGCCCAGGCCGGGGTCGACGGCCTGATCCTTGTGGCCAACGGCGCCGGCGGCCACGCCGGGGTGGTCAATCCCTTCGCCCTCGTCGAGGAGGTGCGCTCCTTCTTCGACGGGACCATTATCCTGTCCGGCTGCCTGTCCACTGGCCGCGACGTCGCCGCCGCCACCATGATGGGCGCCGACTTCGCCTATATGGGCACCCGCTTCATCTCGACGACGGAGAGCCAGGCCCAGGCCGAGTACAAGCAGATGATCGTCGACGCCGGCGCCTCCGACATTACCTATACCCCCGCCGTCTCGGGCATTCCGGCGAACTTCCTGACCCCGTCGCTGGTCGCCAACGGCATCGATCCGAAGACCCTGCCCGAGCACAAGCTCGACATGGCCGACGAGGCCAAGGCCTGGAAGACCGTCTGGTCGGCCGGTCAGGGCGCCGGCGGCGTGCACGACGTTCTGCCCACGGAGCAGCTTGTCCGGCGGCTTCGCGACGAATATGCGGAGGCCTGCGCCGTTTTCGACAAGAAGCGGTACTAGACCGGCCCGCTTCCGGGCCTTCCGGCCCAATTCGAAGCGACTCCGATGATCCGCACCCTGACGACCGCCGCCGCCCTCGCCCTGCTGGCCGCCGCCACGCCCTCCGCTGCCCAGGACGCGCCGTCCGGCTCCTGGACCTTCGTGGTCGGCGCCGGGACGGACAACCGCTCCAAGGCCGTCTCCAAGTCCGACGGCGACGCCTTCGCCTGGGGCGAGGCCGAGTGGCAGAGCGCCTCGGGGATGTTCTACGCCGGGCCGTCGTTCGAGACGATCAGGTCGTCCGGCTCGGACCTCGAGGTCGCCCTCAACGCCGGCGTCCGGCCCGAATTCGCCGGCTTCGACCTCGACTTCAACGTCAAGCACAAGTGGCAGATCGACGCCAACCCCGGCGCCGACGCCGACGCCTGGGAATTCACCGCCGACGTAAAGCGCTCGATCGGCCCGGCCAGCGGCCGCATCCGCCTGCAGTATTCGCCCGACAGCACCGGCGCCACCGAGGCCTGGACCTGGACCGAGGCCCGCGTCGGCTGGGACTTCACCGACAAACTCTACGCCTCCGCCGCCATCGGCCGCCGCGAGCAGGACAACAGCGTCGACTACACCGGCTATGACGTGGGCCTGAACTACGCCCTGACCCGGAATCTCGAGGCCGAACTGCGCTGGTACGGCACGGACGCCGACGTTCCGGGCGAACAATACGCCGATAGTCTGGTCGCGGGCGTCAGTCTCGCCTTCTGAGGCTCGCAATCGGAGGCTGTCGTGCCTACCTTGTGGGCATGACTCACCGACCGACCACGCTCGAACGCGCTTATGAACTCGCCCGCGAGGGCCGCTGCCGCACCGTCAGCGACATCAAGCAGGCCCTCTCGTCCGAGGGCTTCGACCGAATCCAGGACTCCCTCTACGGCCCGACCCTGAGCGCGGCCCTGCGCAAGCTGTGTCAGGAGCACTATGTCGCGCCCGCCGAGCAGGCCGCCGGCCAGACCGCGGAAGACACGGCCGGCTGAATTCCGCCGCCTTGCTTTCGCCGCGGGGACGGTCCACAACCCCTGACGTCGATCTCTCTGCGAAACGCCACCCTCTGCTTTCGCACTGAGGTCTAGCCGCTCCTTTCAGACCCGACAGGCTCCAGGGGCTCTTCCCTGAAGCCAACTGCTAACGGAGGTCCTGAAAATGGCTACCGGCACTGTGAAATGGTTCAACGGCACCAAGGGCTACGGCTTCATCCAGCCTGACGACGGCGGCAAGGACGTTTTCGTCCACATCTCGGCCGTCGAACAGGCGGGCCTGCGCGGCCTCGATGAAAACCAGAAGGTTTCCTACGAAATCGAGCGCGACAAGCGTTCGGGCAAGGAATCCGCTGGTCAGCTGAAGACCGAGGGCTGAGTTCAGGCGCCGGTCTCCGGCGCATGGCTTCGAGCGGCGGCGGATGCGAGAGCGTCCGCCGCCGTTTTGCTGTCCGGGCGCGCGCTTACGAGCGAAAGTCCCGTCCGGATTGCGCCGTGCGGCCAGTCGCCGCGATGGTGATCCGCGCCCTCGTCTCCTTCGTCTTGGTCCTGAGCCGCAACGGCGGCCGCTCAGGAGAGACAAGCATGACCTTTATCGCCACCCGCACCGCCCTCGTCGCCGGCGTCGCCGCCTGCGCCGTCCTCGCCGGCGCCTGTTCGCCGGCTGCGGAAACCCCCGCCCCCGAAGCCGCTGAAGCCGCGGCTCCGGCTCAGGACGTCCCGATGGTCGGGGGCGCCGCCATGTACCCGAACAAGACCATCGTCGAGAACGCCGTGAACTCGGCCGACCACACCACCCTCGTGGCCGCCGTGACCGCCGCCGGCCTCGTCGAGACCCTGTCCGGTCCGGGCCCCTTCACCGTTTTCGCCCCGACCGACGCCGCCTTCGCCAAACTGCCGGCCGGCACGGTCGAAAGCCTGGTGGAGCCGGCCAACAAGGCCACCCTGACCAAGATTCTGACCTATCACGTCGTGCCCGGCCGGGTCGCGGCGGCTGACCTGATCCAGCAGATCCAGGCCGGCGGCGGCAGCGCCCAGCTGACCACGGTCGAGGGCGGAACCCTGACCGCCTCCCTGCGCGGCTCCTCGGTCATCCTGACCGACGAAAAGGGCGGCGAGGCCACCGTCACCCAGGCCGACGTGTTCCAGTCCAATGGCGTGATCCACGTCACCGACACCGTCTCCATGCCGAACTAGTGGAGACCCGTCCCGGGCCGCCGTCCTCCTTCCGGCGGCCCGGGGCGATTCCACCCGGCCCTTGCTATTCCCGCGCGAAAGGCCCACCTGAGACCTCGTCGATCTCTCTGCGAAACGCTGCTGCCCCTTTGCATCGCGCACCGAGGTCCAAAGCCGATCCCATTCAGACCCGACAGGCCGACCCGGAACCTCTTCCGGCGGTCAACTGCTAGCGGAGGTCCTGAAAATGGCTACCGGCACTGTGAAATGGTACAACCCCACCAAGGGCTATGGCTTCATCGCCCCTGACGACGGCGGCAAGGACGTGTTCGTCCACGCTTCGGCCGTCGAGGTCTCGGACCTGGGTTCGCTCAACGAAAACCAGAAGGTCTCCTACGAGATCGAGCGCGACTCGCGCTCGGGCAAGGAATCGGCCGGTCGCCTGAAGGCCGCCGAATAGTTTCCGACTGACGGAAGGGCCGGCCGCCGATCACGGCGCCGGCCCGACCACCCGTATCCTTACCTGGAGACTGTGATGACCCCGCTCGCCGACATGATCCCCGCCATGAGCGATCCCGACCTCAAGGCCCTGCGCGCCAACGCCGCGCGCCTGTCGGAATCCGGCTCTCCGACCCAGATGACCGCCGCCGCGGAAATCCTCCCCCTGATCGACGCCGAAACCGCCCGCCGCGCCGACGCGCCTGTGGCCGTCGTCAAGAAGCCCCGCGCCCCGGCCAAGAAGAAAGCCGTCCCCGCGACCGGCCACCAGACCGCGCTGCCGTCCAAGGCGGCGTAGAGTTTCACCCCTCTCCCGTCATCCTCGGGCTTGACCCGAGGATCAGAGGCAAAGCCGGGCTGTGCGCCAGAAGACGGCCGCACCGGCGTCAACGCATCTCGCTCGACGGAGCACCGGACGGTCTGATCCTCGGGTCAAGCCCGAGGATGACGGCTCAGGCGAGCGTGTTTACCCCAGCGCCTGATCCAGGTCCGCGATCAGGTCCTCGACCTCCTCCACGCCGACCGACAGCCGGATCAGACTGTCCGTGACCCCCCCGGCCTCGCGCACCTCCTTGGGCACCGAGGCGTGGGTCATGATGGCCGGGTGGTTGACCAGGCTCTCCACCCCGCCCAGCGACTCCGCCAGGGTGAAGACCTGCACCCGCTCCAGCACCTGTCTCGTCCGCGCCAGATCGCCGTCGATGATGGCCGTGACCATGCCGCCGAAGCGGCAATTCATCTGGGTCGCCGCCAGATCGTGCTGCGGATGGCTGATCAGGCCGGGATAGATCACCCTGGCGATCCCCTTCCGCTCCTCCAGCCAGCGGGCGACGGAGAGGGCGTTCTCGTTGTGGGCCTTCATGCGCAGGCCCAGCGTCTTCAGGCCCCGGTTGGCGAGGAAGGCGTCGAACGGCCCCATGATCCCGCCGACGGAGTTCTGGAGAAACTTGATCTCCTTGGCCAGATCCGGGTTCGCCGTCACCAGCGCCCCGCCGATGATGTCGGAATGGCCGTTCAGGTATTTGGTCGCCGAGTGCATGACGATGTCCGCGCCCAGCTTCAGCGGCTGCTGGCTCCACGGCGTGGCGAAGGTGTTGTCGACCACCAGCAGCAGGCCGTGCGCCTTGGCGATCTTCGCCAGGCCGGCGATGTCGGCCAGCTTCATCAGCGGATTGGTCGGGGTCTCGGCCCAGATCAGCTTGGTCTTCGGCGTGATCGCCGCTTCGACCGCCGCCAGATCGCTCAGGTCGACATAGGCGAAGTCCAGCCCCATCGAGCGCCGCCGCACCCGCTCGAACAGCCGCCAGGAACCGCCGTACAGATCGTCGCCGGTGACGATGTGCGATCCGGCGTCCAGCAGCTCGAGCGCCGTCGAGGTCGCCGCCATGCCGCTGGCGAAGCCGAAGCCGTGGGTGCCGCCCTCGAGGTCGGCCAGACAGGCCTCGAAGGCCTCCCGGGTCGGGTTCTTGCCCCGGGCGTATTCATAGCCCTTGTTCACCCCAGGGCTTTCCTGGGCGTAGGTCGAGGTGGCGTAGATCGGCGTCATCACCGCGCCCGTGGTCGGGTCGGGGCGCTGCCCGGCGTGGATGGCGCGGGTCGAGAAACCCTGGCTGTTCTTCAGCGAACTCATGCGGTGTCCTGATCCATGCGGCCGATGTTGCCGCCGTAAAACTCGGCCGAGCGGGCGAAGATCTCGGCCCACTCGCGCTGTCTGAACAGATGGCCGGCCCCGGCGATCACTTCAACCTGCACACTGATGTCGTGATCTCTCAGAAACCGCACCCAGGCCGCCGTGTTGCGCGGCAGCACATGGTCGTCGTTCTCGGCCCGGATCATCAGCACCGGGATGCGCCGCCGGGGCGTGCGCGGCGTATAGACGTCGGTGCCGCCCGCCAGTCCGATCGCCGCCGCCGCATTGCTGTTGCCCAGCGCCCCGTCGACGGCGACGTAGGACCCCAGCGAATAGCCGAACATCGCGGTCCGCCGCCGGTCCACGCCCCGGTCGATGAACCAGTCGATGGCGTGCTCGCCGACGTCGCGCCAAGCTTCCATCATCCGCTCCGGACGGATGCCGTCGTCCGGGTAGGCGTCCATATAGAGCGGCGTCAGCACCTGATAGCCGTCGGCCGCGAACCGCATGGCCAGCTCGTGCCACGGCCCCCGGTTGGCGATCCGTCCGCCCGAGCCGTGCATCATCACGATCGCCGCCCGACGCCCCTCCCCGACCGGCCGGTAGTGGATGGCCCGGATGGTCTTGCCGTGGCTGTCGAAGGTCATCCCCTCGTAGGTCGGCGCGGCGGGGGCCGCTTCCTGCGCCCGCACGGTTCCCGCCAGCCCCGCCGCGGCGGCTCCGGCCAGAAGGCTACGCCGGTCCATCGTTCGCCTCCCGCCGGCTCTCGAGGAAGGCGCGCGTCGCCCTGAACGTCTCGCACCAGGTCGGCAGGTCGTACTGGTGCCCGTCGAAGGCCAGCTCGCGCACCTGCACCGCCGCCCCTGCCTCGCGCAGATCGTCGGCCAGACGCAGCGTCGCCCGCACCGGCACCGCCTCGTCGCGCCGCGCGTGCAGCAGCATAACCGACAGGTCGCGCCCGGCCAGGCCGTCCTCGATCGACCCCCCGCCGGCCACGAGGATCGCCGACCGCACGCTGCTGCCGCTCGCCGTGGCCCCGCCGGCCCCGACGCCGGCGCCCCGCGAATAGCCCCACAGCGCCACCCGGTCGCGGGCCATCCCCGGCTCGGCCGACAGCGCCTCGGCTGCGTCCAGCGCCACCTGTCGCCAGGCCCGCGCCGCCACCGTCCGCCGCCGCGCATCGGGGGCGGCGGCGTCGAAATAGGCCGGCAGCATGACCCGGTAGCCCCGCGACGCGAGCTGGATCGCATGGGCGTCGAACAGGATCGAGTTCATCTCGAAGCCCGTGCCCCCGTGCAGCAGCACGATCCCCTCGCCGTTGGCCTCTCCCCGCGGCGTATAGAGATGGGCCCGGATCGACCGGCCCCGGCTGTCGAAGGTGATCGTCTCCCGCATCGCCCGCACCGGCACATCGTCCGTGCAGCCGGGAATGCCGACCTGCGCCTGGGCCAGGGCCGCCGGCGCGCCGGCCAGCGCCGCGACCAGGCCGATCAGCGCCACGCCCATCCGTCGGAGAACCCGCGTTCCCGTCATCGCCTCAGCCCTCCCCGCCCATCACCGTGCGGTCCAGAAAGGCCCGCGTCCGCCCGAACACGTCGCACCAGGTCGCGCCGTCGAAGCCGTGGCCGTCCCAGTCCAGCGCCTGAACCTCCACCATCGCGCCCCGACGCTGCAAGCCGTCGCCCCAGCGGCGCGTCGACATGGGCGAGATCACCGGGTCGGTCCGCGCGTGGATCAGCAGCAGCGGAACCTCCCGCCGGTCGCGCCCCGGCTCGCCGACGTCCAGCCCGCCGGCCACGGAAACCGCCGCCGCCACGCCGTCCGATTCCATCGCCGTCTCGCCCGACAGGAAGCCGCCCAGCGAATACCCCCACAGCGCTGTCCGGCCCGGCTCCATGCCCGGCTGCTGCGCCAGGAAGGCCGCCCCGTTCTGCGCCGCCCCGCGCCAGAGGCGCATGTCCCGGCTGGTGCGCCGCTCCCGCCCCGGCTCGGCGTCGTAATAGTTGGGGACCAGCACGTGATAGCCGCGCGACGCCAGCTGGATGGCGTGCGGGTCGAAGGTCGCCGCGTCGGCGCCCAGCCCCCTCGCCCCGTGCAGCAGCACAACTCCGGCCCCGTTCGGCCGCGCCGGACGATAGATCAGGCCCCGCACCGTCGCCGTCCCGCTGGCGTAGCTGGCCTGCTCCCGCGTCGCCGCGTGGGGGATGTCGTCGGCGCAGGCCGCCTGCGCCGCCGGCGCGAGCGACCAGACCAGCCCCAATGCGACGATCAGGAGCCGGCCGTGTCCCATCGCCCTACCGGTTCAGGCTCAGGTGGTTGATCAGGTCGCTGCGCGTGATCAGGCCGACGAATGTCTCGCCGTCCAGCACGATGGCCACCCGGTCGCGGTCGAACAGCGGGATCAGCGCCTCCAGCGGCTCGCCGACCTGAACCGTGTCGAGGTCGCGCGTCATCACCGAGCCGACCGGCTTCTTGAACCGCTCCTCGCGGGTGATCTCGTCGGTGTGCATGACATGGACGATGTCGCTCTCGTCGACGATGCCGACCAGCCGCCCGTCCTCGATCACCGGCAGCTGCGAGACGTCCGCCCCCTTCATCCGCTTGAAGGCGGTGTCCAGGGTGTCGTCCGGCCCGGCCACGACCACGTCGCCGTTCTCGTACTTGCGGGTGATCAGGTCCGACAGATCGCCGTGCAGCTCGCGCTCGGTCAGGCCCTGATCGGCCAGCCAGGCGTCGTTGTAGACCTTGGACAGATATTTCGCCCCGGTATCGCAGACGAAGGTCACCACCCGCTTCGGCTCGGTCTGCTCGCGGCACCAGCGCAGGGCGGCGGCGATCAGCGTCCCCGACGACGACCCGGCCAGCACGCCTTCCTTCAGCAACAGCTCGCGCACGGTGGCGACCGCCTCCGCATCGGGGATCGAATAGGCCTTGTCGATCAGGCTCATGTCCGCCGTGTCCGGCACGAAATTCTGCCCGATGCCCTCGACGGTGTAGCTGCCCTCCGGCCCCGGCTCGCCGTCGTTGACGATCCCCGCCAGGGTCGAGCCGACCGGATCGGCCAGGATGATCTTCGCGTCCGAGCCGACGCTCTTCAGATAGCGGCCGATGCCGGTGATGGTGCCGCCCGAGCCGATGCCGGCCACGAAGGCGTCGACCTTGCCGTCCATCTGCTCCCAGATCTCCGGTCCGGTGGTCTTGAAATGGGCCTCGGAGTTGGCGTCGTTGGCGAATTGGTTGACGTAGAAGCCGCCCGGGATCTGCTGCGCCAGCCGCTCGGCCATGTCGGTGTAATAGTCGGGATGGCCGTGCGGCACATCCGAACGTGTCAGGCGAACATCCGCGCCCATAGCCCTGAGATGCTGGATCTTTTCCTTGGACATCTTGTCCGGGATGACCAGCAGCACCTTGTAGCCCTTGGCTTGGCCCACCAGCGTCAGCGCCAGCCCCGTATTCCCCGCCGTGGCCTCGACGATGGTCCCGCCGGGCTTCAGGAACCCCTCCTTCTCGGCCGCCGCGATCATCGACAGGGCGATGCGGTCCTTGATCGACCCGCCGGGGTTCTGCGACTCCAGCTTCAGGAACAGTCGGCATTTGCCGGTGTCCAGTTTCGTCACCTCCACCATCGGCGTCTTGCCGATCAGGTCCAGCAGGGAAGCGGTCGGGCCGGACAGGGTCGGGGCGGCGGCGAGGGACATTCAGAACTCCGTTCAATCCGGCCGGAAGCTGGCCGGGCGAGTGTGACAGGTCAAGGACGCCGGGTCGATTTCGGAACCAACCGGCGCTCCCGGACGATGGTTCGGTGGCAGGAGGACGCATGACTCCCACAAACCCCCTCGCCCACGGCGGCATACTGATCGACTGGGCCCGATACGCGGCGCTCGGCCTCGAACTGTTCGGGGTCGTTGTCATCGTGCTTTCGGTGCTGGTGGCGGCTATCGGCTTCGTGAGGAGCGGCTCGCGGGCCGGCGACTGGCCCGGCGCCTACGACGGCGCGCGCGCCAACCTCGGCCGGGGCATCCTGCTGGGGCTCGAGCTGCTGGTCGGGGCCGACATCATCGCCACCGTCACCTCGCCCCTGACGGTCGAGAGCGTCGGCCTGCTGGCTGGCATCGTCGCGATCCGCACCTTCCTCAGCTTCGCGCTGGAAACCGAGATCGAGGGCCGCTTCCCCTGGCGCCGGCACACGGCCGAGCGGGCCCACCCGGATCAGCCCCCGCCGCGCAGGGAGAAGAGCAGCGCCACCCCTCCCGCATAGAGGATCAGGACGGCGGCGCTGTCCCAGCCCATGCGGAGGACCGTCCGGTCCCTGCGCTCCACCATGCCGATGATGAAGACCGCCGCCAGCAGCGCCCCGAGCATCGCCGCGACGACCGAGAACGCGCCGAGTTCCGCCATCGCGGGACCGCCCCCGTCCAGCATGTCCACGACGAAGATCAGGGACATGTTGAACATGTTGCCGCCGTACAGGTCGCCGATCGCCAGTTGCGGGCGGTTCAGCCTGACCGCCGCCCAGGCGCTGGAGAACTCGGGCAAGGAGGTCGCCCCGGCGAGGAAGACGGCGCCGAAGAAGCCGGCGCCCAGTCCGGTCTGCTCTGCCAGGGACTCGCTCGCCCGGGTCACGAAATAGCCCGCGACGAGGATGGCGGCGGCCGCGGCGCACAGAAGCAGCGCCAGTCGGCCCAGCGACTCCCGGTCCTTGCCCCGGTCCTCCTCCGGCCGCTCGGCGGCCGGCCCGGCGGGACGCCAGCGTGGTCCCTGATCGAGGCTTCGCGCCACCATGACGCAGCCGACGTAGGCCAGGACCAGGGCCGCCGACCCGAGCCCGATCCCGGTGCCGAACAGCTCCAGGTCGCCGGTCGCCGCCGCCATGGCCGCCAGACACATCAACACGATGTTCATCGCGCCGTAGGCGAGCACGTCGGCGCGCGGGATGCGCGAAGTGACCGCCTGCCGCCCCACCAGGGCGTCTACGACAGCCAGCACAGCCAGCTGGAACGATACCCCCCCGATCAGATTGTTGACGGCCAGGGTCGGCCCGCTGGTCAGGGCCGCCGTGGTCGAGGTCGCGATTTCCGGCAGTGACGTGATCCCGCCCAGCAGCACCAGCCCCACCACCGCGCCGCCGAGGCCCGTGGCGGTCGCGAAACGGTCGGCGTATCCGGCCAGCTTCGTCCCGGCGATCCACACCACCGCCGCCGAGACGGCGAACACGGCCGCCGCCGTCCAGATACTCGCGCCGATCCAGTCGGCCATGCGCCTCGCCGCTTTTGCCGTCGATCAGACCCTAACCAAAAGCGCCCTTCGGACGTTCCGGAACACCGGCGCCCCATCTTCCGCGCGGCGTGTCCTTTGACGCGAAGCCGCGCTATCACAGGATTCCAATGACAAAACCTCCCCGCCGGCCCGCCGCCGGACTCCCCGATAAAGACACGCTCCTCGCCTTCCTCCGCGAAGCCGGATCGGCCGAGAAGACCGACATCGCCCGCCATTTCGGCCTCAAGGGCAATGACCGCCGCGCCCTGCGCGAAATGATCCGCGAGCTGGAAGCCGAAGGAAAACTCGGCAAACGCGGCCGCAAGGGCTTCTCCGAAGCCGGCGCCCTGCCCCCGGTCGGCGTCGCCGACGTCATCGAGCGCGACGTCGACGGCGAATTCTACGTCCGCCTCGTCGAGGCCTCGTCCGACGCGCCGAAGGCCATCCTCGTCCCCGACAACACCGGCAAGACCGGCGCAGCGCCCGGCCTCGGCGCCCGCGTCCTGGCCAAATTCTCGCGCGGCGAGGACGGCTGGGAAGCCCGCGTCATCAAGGTGCTCGACACCGACACCAACCGGGTCCTCGGCGTCATTCGCAAATCGAACAAGGAGGTCCGGGTCGAACCCGTCGACCGCCGCTCGAAGGACGTCCTGCTGGTCCCCCATGCCCAGGCCGGCGACCTGCGCGACGGCGACCTCGTGCTGGCCGCCATCGAAAAGGGCGAGCAGCGCTACGGCCCGAAACGCGGCAAGATCCTCGAGACCATCGGCCGCGAGGACGATCCCCGCGCCGCCTCCCTGATCGCCATCGCCGCCCACAATGTGCCGATGGGCTTTTCCGATACGGTCCTCAAGGAGGCTGAGGATCAGGCCCTGCCGACCCTGAAGGGCCGCGAGGACCTGCGCGACCTGCCGCTGATCACCATCGACCCCGCCGATGCGCGCGACCACGACGACGCCGTCTTCGCCCAGCGCGACGAGGATCCGAAGAACGAGGGCGGCTGGATCGTCTGGGTCGCCATCGCTGACGTCGCCGCCTATGTCCGCCCCGGCACGGCGCTGGACCGCGAGGCGCGCGAGAAGGGCAACTCCACCTACTTCCCCGACCGGGTCGAGCCGATGCTGCCCGAGGTGCTGTCCAACGGCCTGTGCAGCCTCAAGCACGGCGAGAACCGCGCCTGCCTCGCCGTCCGCATGGTCTTCGACAAGAACGGCCGGAAGACGGGCCACAAATTCGTCCGCGGCCTGATGCGCTCCCACGCCAGCCTCAGCTACGAACAGGCCCAGGCCGCCATCGACGGCGTCGAGAACGGTGGCGGGACCGACGACGTCACCGGCCCGATCATGGAGGCCATCCTCTATCCGCTGTGGAACGCCTACCGCTGCATGCTGAAGGGCCGCGAAAAGCGCAGCCCGCTGGCCATCGAAAGCCCCGAGCGCAAGGTGCTGATGGACCCCGGCGGCGGCATCGGCTCGATCCAGCCGCGCAAGTCGCTGGAGGCGCACCGCCTGATCGAGGAGATGATGATCCAGGCCAACGTCTGCGCCGCCGAGACGCTGGAGCAGAAGCGCGTGCCCCTGCTCTACCGCGTCCACGACGCCCCCAGTCAGGAGAAGCTGTTCAACCTCGGCGACTTCCTCCAGACCATCGGCAGGCCGTGGAACAAGGGCGAACCGGCAACCACCAAACGCTTCAACAAACTGCTCGACGAGACCCGCGAGGGCGAGCACGCCGAGGTCGTCAACGAGGTCGTCCTGCGCACCCAGATGCAGGCCATCTACGGCCCCGAGAACGTCGGCCACTTCGGCCTCAACCTTGACCGCTACGCCCATTTCACCTCGCCGATCCGTCGCTACTCCGACCTGATCGTCCACCGCGGCCTGATCCGCGGCCTGGGCCTCGGCAAGGACGGGCTGACCGACCGCGAGATCGCCGAACTGCCGGCTATCGCCGAACAGGTGACCATGACCGAGCGCCGCTCCATGGCCGCCGAGCGCGCCGCCATGGACCGTTATATGGCCTCCTTCCTGTCCGAGCGGGTCGGCGCGACCTTCACCGGCCGCATCACCGGCGTCACCCGCTTCGGCCTCTTCGTCCGGCTGGACGAGACCGGCGCCGACGGCCTCGTGCCCGTCTCGTCGCTCGGCGGCGAGTATTTCCACCACGACGACCGCACCCACGCCCTCGTCGGCGAACGCAGCGGCGCGCGCTGGACCCTCGGCCGCAATGTCGAAG
>Ga0114898_1001412_pt1 | contig 14298 bp, 9 predicted proteins | sample Malvired_Geostar_FD_83496 | JGI IMG/M metagenome (GOLD analysis project Ga0114898, IMG submission 83496) | Marine viral communities from the Global Malaspina Expedition - Malaspina viral metaG DeepMed_Geostar | ecosystem: Environmental > Aquatic > Marine > Oceanic | place: Mediterranean Sea... | reverse complement strand
GAGCCCGTTGCCGACGCCGGCATCGATGCAACCGAGTCTGCCGCGCCGGGCAATCCGATCGAAGCCCCACTGCTCGATGCCCAAGCGGACCCTTCCGAGGGCCTGACAGCGATGGCAGCCGACATGGACGGCGAGCCTGCAGACGAAGCGGTGTCGCATGAGCCCCCTCTCGTCGATCCGGAGGTGCCGGACGACGAGGTGACGCTGCATGCGCAGGACGCTACCGCTGTCGAGCAAGGCGAATCGCTCGAGGCGCAGGTGCCGGCTTCGATGGAGCCGACAAGTGGCGCAGCCGACGCATGGGAAAATCGCGATCCCGAGCTGGTGGAAATCTTTCTGGAGGAAGGCCTCGATATCATCGAACGCGCAGGCGCCTCGCTGCAGCGCTGGATGGAGGATGTCGGCAACAGCTTCGAGCTCGAAGCGCTGCAACGCGATCTTCATACCCTCAAAGGTGGCGCGCGGATGGCCGACATCCGTGAGATCGGCGATCTTGCGCATGAGCTTGAGTATCTGTACGAGGGGCTCTGCGCCGGCAACTACCGTGCAAGCCCGACATTGTTCACCCTGCTGCAGACCTGCCATGACCGGCTCGCAGCGATGCTCGATGCGGTACGCGCCTACCGTGAGCTTCCGAGCGGCCAGGACCTGATCGCAACCATCGAACGCTTTCGGGCGAACCCCGACGAGCAATTGAGCATGCCCAGCAGCGTCGCGCTGAAGGCCGCGCAGGACAGCGCCCAGGATGCCGCCGAGGCCGAAATCCTGGATATCTTCGTTGAAGAGGCGGATGAGCTGCTCGAGGAAATGGAGGGCGCGCTGGAGCGATGGGAATCCACGCGTGATGGCGCAGCCCCCATGGCCGACATGATGCGTGTATTGCACACGCTCAAGGGTGGCGCGCGGTTGGCGGCGCAAAGCCGCTTGGGCGATATGGCCCACGATCTGGAACAGCGCCTTAGCGAGGCGCAACTTCAGGGCGGCGTCTGGACCGATAGCCTGTTCCTGGATGTGCAGAGCGGCTACGACGCGCTGCTCAATGAAGTCGAATCGATGCGCTCACGCCTGGCGAGCGAGCCCGACGTCGCCGCGGCTGAGAGGCCGCCAGCAGACCCGCAGGGCGATGAGGTCGACTCCTCGGTCATCGTGCTCGAAACCCCTATCGTCGCGGCCAGTGTCCAGGCGCCAACCGACAACGCGTCAGCCAAGGTCCTGCCGTTCATTCGTAGGGCCGAGCAGGCGGCGCTGGATGCCGCGTCCCGTCGCGCACCGCAGGAACTGGTTAAAGTGCCGGCTGACCTTCTGGAAGGTCTGGTCAACCTGGCGGGCGAGACGTCGATCTTCCGCGGGCGGGTCGAGCAACAGGTGAGCGATGTCGGCTTCACGCTGGGAGAGATGGAGGCCACCATCGAGCGGGTGCGCGATCAGTTACGGCGCCTGGATACCGAAACCCAGGCGCAGATTCTCAGCCGCTATCAGGCCGAGGCAGAGCGCGCCGGTTACGACGATTTCGATCCGCTGGAAATGGACCGTCACTCGCAGCTCCAGCAGCTTTCTCGCGCGCTGTTCGAGTCCGCGTCCGACCTGCTTGACCTGAAAGAAACCCTGGCGGCGCGTAACCGCGACGCCGAGACGCTGCTGCTTCAGCAGGCTCGCGTCAATACCGAGCTCCAGGAAGGCCTGATGCGCACGCGCATGGTTCCTTTCGATCGGCTGGTACCGCGCCTGCGCCGCATCGTTCGCCAAGTCGCCGGCGAACTGGGCAAGCAGGTCGAATTCCATGTCGGCAACGCCACCGGCGAGATGGACCGCAGCGTGCTCGAGCGCATCGTCGCACCGCTGGAACACATGTTGCGCAATGCGGTGGATCACGGGATCGAAACCGCTGCCAAGCGGGTGGCGGCGGGCAAGCCCGAGCAGGGCAACATTCATCTGGATCTGAGCCGTGAAGGCGGCGACATCGTTCTGGCATTGAGCGACGACGGAGCGGGGATCAACCTTGAAGCCGTTCGACGCAAGGCGGTCGAGCGGGGTTTGATGCAGGCCGGTAGCGAGCTATCGGATCATGAGGTGCTGCAGTTCATTCTAGGAGCCGGATTCACCACCGCCGAGCAGGTGACCCAGATCTCCGGGCGCGGTGTCGGAATGGACGTGGTGCACTCGGAGGTCAAGCAGCTCGGCGGCTCCATGAGCATCGAGTCGACCGTTGGAGGCGGTACGCGCTTTCTGATCCGCCTGCCCTTTACCGTGTCGGTCAACCGGGCGCTGATGGTCTACTCCGGCGAGGATCTCTACGCGATTCCGCTCAACACCATCGAGGGTATCGTGCGGGTCTCGCCCTATGAGCTGGAAGCCTATTACCAGCCCGGTGCGTCGCGCTTCGAATATGCAGGGCAGACCTATGAGTTGCGTTACCTCGGCGAACTGCTGAACAACGGACAGCGGCCCAAGCTGGTCGGCCAGAGCCTGCCGTTGCCGGTCATCCTGGTGCGCTCGAACGAGCACAGCGTGGCGGTGCAGGTCGACAGTCTCGCCGGCTCGCGCGAAATCGTGGTCAAGAGCCTGGGCCCGCAGTTCTCCACGGTGCCGGGCATTTCAGGTGCAACCATTCTCGGCGACGGTCGGGTGGTGGTGATTCTCGATCTGCTCGCGACCATCCGAGTGCTGCATGCCCAACTGCTTACCCAACAACAGCCGCTGCGCCTGTTTGGCGACGACGAGCAGACGGAGGCCGAGGCCGATCGGCCGACATTGGTCATGGTCGTCGACGATTCGGTCACCGTGCGCAAGGTCACGAGCCGTCTGCTCGAGCGCAACGGCATGAACGTGCTGACGGCCAAGGATGGGGTGGATGCGATCACCCAGCTGCAGGAGCGCAAGCCGGACGTCATGCTCCTGGATATCGAGATGCCACGCATGGACGGGTTCGAAGTGGCGACCCTGGTACGTCACGACGAGCACCTGAAGGATCTGCCGATCATCATGATTACCTCGCGGACCGGGGAAAAACACCGGGACCGGGCGATGGCCATCGGTGTTAACCAGTATCTCGGCAAGCCGTATCAGGAGTCGCTGCTGCTTGAAACCATCCAGCAATTGGTCAAGCGCCATGACTGAGGTCGTTGCGGCACGCATCGGCGTGATTGCCGACACTTCGCTGCAACGGCATGTACTGCAGCAAGCGTTGAGTGCCAATGGCTACAAGGTTGTGCTCAACAGCGATCCTGCGCGGTTGCAGGAAGCGGACCTGATGGTCGTCGACGCCGACCTATGGCTCGTCGATCTGGCGCAGACGGAAGATTCACCCTTGGTCAATGCGCTGCTCGAGCGGGACAGCTGCCCGGTACTGTTCGGCGAGGGACACGCGCCCGAACGCCATTCCGAGCACTATCCGCGCTGGGAACGTCGCTTGTTCGGCAAACTGAAACGGTTGGTGGGCGATCCGTCCTGCGTCGTAGGCCCGCGTCTCGAAGTGCTGCGTGGACAGGCCGAGCGCCCGGCGCGCCTCGAACTGCCCGGGGCCCTGGCCAACGCCGATTCACTGGCGGGCGAACCGGCACGTGAGATTTGGTTGTTGGCCGCATCGCTGGGAGGTCCCGAGGCGGTGAAAGCCTTTCTCGACGCGTTGCCGGGCGGACTGCCGGTTGGTTTCGTCTATGCACAGCACATCGAGGCCAGTTTCGAGTCGGCTCTGTCGCAGGTGGTGGGCCGCCATAGCCAGTGGAGCGTCAATCAGAGCCGGGAAAACGACTCGATCCGCTGCGGCGAGGTCGTGGTGGCGCCCATCAGCCAGGAAATGAGTTTCGGCAAGGACGGCACCATGCTGTTGAGCGGGCGCGACTGGCCCGAGCCGTACAGCCCATCCATCGATCAAATGATGTTGAATCTGGCGCAGCAGTTCGGTAGTCGCTGCGGTGTCATCGCCTTCAGCGGCATGGGCAGCGACGGTAACGCCGCAGCCGCATACGTGCTTCGCCAGGGCGGCAGTGTCTGGACCCAGCGTGCCGATTCGTGCGTCTGTTCGAGCATGCCGGACAGCCTTCGCGAAGGCGGCTACAGCTCGTTCAGCGGCGACCCGCGCGAACTGGCGCAGGCCCTGGTCAATCATCTTGCGCAACAGGCCCACCAGCCCGTTGCGGCTTTGCAACTGGATACTCCATGAGCCAACCCGCTATTACCCAGGACACTTCCGCCAGTATCACCGGCTACTGGTGCCGCTGGCCGACCGCACGCTGCTGTTGCCCAACGTCGCCGTCGCCGAGTTGATTCCCTATCGCGCCCCGCAACCAGGCCAAGGCACTCCGTCCTGGTTTCTCGGACAGGTCGCCTGGCGGGACCTGACCTTGCCGCTACTGTCATTCGAGGCGGCGTCGGATGGTGAGCCCGAGACGGGCGCGCACGCACGTGTGGCAGTGCTCAATGCCTTGGGCGGACGTGATCATGTGAAATTCATCGCCTTGCTGGTGCAGGGCATTCCCCGCTCGGTCAAGGTCGATGCCAGTCTGGCGCGCTCGGACGTGGCGCTGGCTCCGCTTGAGCTGGATGCGGTCAACCTCGGCGACGTGCAAGCGCGGATTCCGGACTTGGTCGCGTTGGAGCAGAAGCTGGCCGATGCCGGGCTGATCTGACGGGCCGGGCCAACCCGGCTGCACGCGCTCAGTGGTCAAAGCGATAACGATGCGCCCTCACACCCCGGGCTGGAAGTCGCCCCATAGTTGCTGTGCGACGCTCAGGGCCACTACCGGCGCGGTCTCGGTGCGTAGCACGCGCGGTCCGAGGCGGGCGGGCTGAAAGCCGGCGTTGCGTGCCTGCTCGACCTCCGCATCGTTCAGGCCGCCTTCAGGGCCAATCAGAAACGCCAGCGTGGAGGGCGGACGATGCGCTGACAGCGGTTCGGCGACTGGGTGCAATACCAACTTCAGCTCCGCTTCCACTTTCAGCCAGTCGTGCAGTGACATCGGTGGATGAATCACCGGAATGACCGAGCGGCCGCACTGCTCGCAGGCACTGATTGCGATCTGGCGCCAATGCGCCAGGCGCTTGTCGGCCCGTTCATCTTTCAGGCGAACTTCGCAGCGCTCGGTGACGATTGGCGTGATTTCGGTGGCGCCCAGCTCGGTCGCTTTCTGAATCGCCCAATCCATCCGCTCGCCGCGCGAAAGTCCTTGGCCGAGATGGATTCGGAGTGTCGATTCGGGCAGGCCCGGCAATTGCTCGTGCACCGCTACCTTGACTTGCTTCTTGCCCACCTCGACCAGCTCGCCCCGGTATTCCTGGCCGAGGCCATCGAACAGCTGCACAACGGTGCCTGTCGTCAGCCGCAAGACCCGGCTGATGTAGTGGGCCGAGGCTTCAGGCAGCATGTGAGTGCCGATCGAGAGCGGCGTATCGACGAAGAAGCGGGATGTGCGCATCGGGGAAACTACGGTCGGAAAAAATGAAGGCGGCAGTCTATAGCGTTAGCCGCGGCGCCTGAAGCTGCCCATAGGCTAACCGGGGTCACGGAACTCATTGGGCGCACCCGGGGCGACGGCGACGCTTACCGTCGCCTTCGTGGCGATATCGATGCCTTCGGTGGCGACTTCGGCAAGAAAGTCGATCTGCTCCTCGGTGATGGTATAAGGCGGCAGGAAGTACACCACGCTGCCCAGCGGGCGCAGCAGTGCGCCGCGTTGCAGTGCGTGCTGGTAGACCTTCAGGCCGCGTCGTTCCTGCCAGGGATACGGTGTCTTGCTTGTCTTGTCCTGGACCATTTCGATGGCAACGGCCATGCCGGTCTGACGCACTTCGGCCACCTGGGGATGGTCGACGAGATGCGCGGTGGCCTTCGTCATCCGATCCGCCAGGGCCTTGTTGGCTTCGATGACGCCGTCCTGCTCGAAGATGTCCAGCGTCGCCAGCGCCGCGGCACAGGCCAGCGGATTGCCGGTGTAGGTGTGCGAGTGGAGAAAGGCGCGCAAGGTCGAATAGTCGTCGTAGAACGCCTGATACAGCTTGTCGGTCGTCAGCACGGCGGCCATCGGCAGGTAGCCACCGGTCAGCGCCTTGGACAGGCAGAGGAAGTCGGGTGTGATGCCCGCCTGCTCGCAGGCGAACATGGTTCCGGTACGGCCGAAGCCGACGGCGATCTCGTCGTGGATCAGGTGTACGTCGTAGCGGTCGCAGGCCTCGCGCAGCAATTTGAGGTAGACCGGGTGATACATGCGCATGCCGCCAGCGCCCTGGATCAGCGGTTCGACGATCACGGCGGCGATGTGGTCATGGTGCTCGGCCAGGGTCTGCTCCATATGAGCGAACATGTTGCGCGAGTGTTCTTCCCAGCTCATGCCGTCGGGGCGCAGGTAGCAGTCCGGGCTGGCGACCTTGAAGGTGTCCAGCAGCAATGGCTTGTAGGTGTCGGTGAACAGCGCCACGTCGCCTACTGACATGGCCGCCACGGTTTCGCCGTGATAGCTGTTGGTCAGCGTGACGAAACGCTGTTTGTCAGGCTTTCCACTGTTGCGCCAGTAGTGGAAGCTCATCTTCAGCGCAACCTCGATGCCCGTCGAACCGTTGTCGGTATAAAACACCCGGTCGAGGCCTGCAGGTGTGATCCGCACCAGACGCTCGGACAGTTCGACCACAGGTTGGTGGCTGAATCCGGCGAGCATCACGTGTTCGAGTTGATCGAGCTGGTCCTTGATGCGCTGGTTGATGCGTGGGTTGGCATGACCGAATACGTTGACCCACCAGGAGCTGACCGCATCGAGATAACGTTTGCCATTGAAGTCTTCGAGCCAGACGCCGTCGCCGCGCCGAATGGGGATCAGCGGGAGTTGTTCGTGGTCTTTCATCTGGGTGCACGGGTGCCAGAGTACGGAAAGGTCACGCTGCATCCAGCTGTCGTTCAGGCTCATCATGGCTCCGTCGTGAAGGGGGATCGGCGCAGCCTAGCAGAAGTGGTCCGTACGGCTTAATCGTTTCCCGATCCATCTAGCCGATAGATAGGTAGAAACAAAAAAATGCGCGCCATTTCGATCTATTAGTCGTTAGGCTTGTGAGCACTTCAATCTTGGAACGCGGCCCCATGCAATGGCGTAATACCTCCGGTCACTATGGTCTGGTCAGCATCGTGATGCACTGGGTAGTGGCCGTTGTCGTGATCGGGCTTTTCGCGTTGGGCTATTGGATGGTGGGACTGACGTATTACAGCAGTTGGTATCGCACTGCGCCGGATATCCATAAGAGTGTCGGCCTGCTGCTGCTGGCCCTGATGGTGTTTCGAGTCATCTGGCGGGGCCTGAACCACGGTCCGCAGCCACTGGCTCAGCATGGAAGGCTGACACGCCTGGCGACCCGGGCAGGGCATGGCATTCTTTATTTCGGGCTGTTTGCCGTGATGATTTCCGGCTATCTGATCTCCACGGCCGATGGGCGCCCCATCAGCGTATTCGGCTGGTTCGAGGTGCCTGCGCTGATCACTTCGATTCCTAATCAGGAAGACATCGCAGGCCTGGTCCATGAATACCTGGCCTGGGCGCTGGTAATTCTCTCTGCCCTGCACGCCCTGGCGGCGCTGAAGCACCATTTCATCGATCGCGATGCGACGCTCAAACGAATGCTCGGCCGTGCCGATGCCTGATCACTACTCAAGGAGAACGCTATGTTGAAGAAAACCATTGCAGCACTGGCCCTGGGCTCGGCGCTTTTCGCCGGCCAAGTGCTCGCCGCCGATTACGCGATTGACACTAAAGGGCAACATGCCTTCGTCAATTTCAAGATCAGCCATCTCGGCTATAGCTGGCTGTGGGGCACCTTCAAGGAGTTCGATGGCAGCTTCAGTTTCGATGCCGAACAGCCGGAAGCGAGCCGCGTGAACGTCACGCTGCAGACCGCCAGCATCGACTCGAATCATGCCGAGCGTGACAAGCATCTGCGCAGCGACGATTTCCTCAATGTCTCCAAGCACCCGACCGCTACCTTCGAGTCCACGTCGGTCAAGTCGACGGGCGAGGGTACCGCTGACATTACCGGTAATCTCACGCTCAACGGCGTAACCAAGCCGGTGGTGATCGCGGCCAAGTTCCTCGGCGAGGGCAAAGATCCCTGGGGTGGCTACCGTGCGGGTTTCGAGGGCAGCACGACGCTAAAGCTGAAAGATTTCGATATCAAGATGGACCTTGGGCCTGCATCGCAAACCGTGGATCTGATCATCTCGGTTGAAGGCGTGCGCCAGTAACGGGCCGCGCGTGAATGCAAACGCCGGCGCAAGCCGGCGTTTTGCTTTCGGCAAGCCTGCGGCGGCCGGTCCGCAGGAGCGGTACGGGGTATCGAAAGCCACCTCATCCGAAAGGACAGCGATAGCGTTTAAGTCCTCATCTGGCTATTTACAAACAACGTTGCATGTAAGAATATTCGCTGCACTCTGCCATCCGAATTCGGCCAGGACGTTCGTCCCCTGGTTTGCCCGTACAAACGAGGTTTCCCCATGTCAATCAAGCCAGCCGGTGCTGCTCTGATCTCCCTTTTCGCCGTGGTAACGCTACTTGGCGGCTGTCAGGACAAAGAGGCGGAAGCGCCCGCCGCTCAGCAAGCACCGCAGGTCGGAGTGGTGACGCTCGAGGCAGAGTCCTTTGCCTTGACCACCGAACTGCCTGGCCGGGCTCAACCCTACCGCATTGCGGAAGTGCGCCCTCAGGTCGATGGCATCATTCAGAAGCGCATGTTTACCGAAGGCAGCGATGTCAAGGCGGGCCAGCAGCTGTATCAGATCGACGATGCGGTCTATCAGGCGGCATTCAAGAGTGCGCAGGCCAGCCTGGCTTCTGCCAAATCGCTGGCGGATCGCTATGCCCTGCTGGTTAAAGAGCAGGCGGTAAGCAAGCAGGCGTATGAAGAGGCTCGTGCGGCCAGCCTGCAAGCCGAAGCCAACCTCGAGCAGGCGCGTATCAACGTGCGCTACACCAAGGTTCTGGCGCCCATTTCGGGCCGTATTGGCCGCTCAGCCGTCACCGAAGGCGCCTTGGTCAACAACGGCCAGGCCCAGGAGCTGGCGGCTATCCAGCAGCTCGACCCCATCTACGTCGACGTGACCCAGCCCGCGCGCGAGTTGCTCAACCTGCGCCGAGACCTGGCAGAGGGCCGACTCGAGAAAGCGGGCGAAAATGCCGCCAAGGCGACCTTGACGCTGGAAGATGGCAGCGAATACGAACATGAAGGCAAGCTCGAATTTTCCGAAGTGTCGGTCGATGCCAGCACCGGCTCGGTTGTGCTGCGCGCCGTGTTTCCAAACCCGGACAAGCTGCTGTTGCCTGGCATGTTCGTTCATGCCCAACTGGTGGCTGGCGTGAGAAGCGAAGCCATCCTGGCGCCGCAGCAGGGTATCACCCGTACGCCCAGCGGCAACGCGACGGCACTGGTCGTCAACGCTGACAACAAGGTCGAACTCCGCCAGGTGGTGGCGTCCCGTACTGTGGGCAACCGCTGGCTGATCAACGAAGGCCTGAGCGCTGGCGATCGCCTGATCACCGAGGGGCTGCAGTTTATCCAGCCCGGTATCGAAGTCACGGCCGTGCCGGCTTCCAACGTTGCGTCCGCCCAGCCACAAGCCCAGTAAGGCTGAGCCAAGGATTATTGCCCAATGTCCAGATTCTTTATCGATCGCCCCATCTTCGCCTGGGTAATCGCCCTGGTGATCATGCTTGCCGGGGGATTGTCGATCCTGGGTTTGCCGGTCAACCAGTACCCCAGTATCGCGCCGCCGGCCGTCGGTATTTCGGTCAACTATCCAGGCGCTTCCGCCCAGACCGTGCAAGACACCGTGGTGCAGGTTATCGAGCAGCAGCTCAACGGTATTGACGGGTTGCGTTACATGTCATCGGAGAGCAACTCCGACGGTAGCATGTCGATCACCGTGACCTTCGAGCAGGGCACCGATCCGGATATCGCCCAGGTCCAGGTGCAGAACAAGCTGCAGCTGGCCACGCCGTTGTTGCCGCAGGAAGTCCAGCAACAGGGCATCCGGGTGACCAAGGCCGTGCGTAACTTCCTGATGGTCATCGGCGTGGTATCCGTCGACGGCAGCATGACCCGCGGCGACCTGTCGGACTACATCGTTTCGAACATTCAGGATCCGATTTCCCGGACTGCGGGCATTGGCGACTTCCAGGTGTTCGGCTCGCCCTACGCCATGCGAATCTGGCTCGATCCGGCCAAGCTGAATAACTTCGCGCTGACGCCTGTGGATGTGGGCGATGCCATTCGCGCGCAGAACGTCCAGGTATCGTCGGGGCAGTTCGGCGGCTTGCCAGCCGTTCCGGGCCAGCAGTTGAGCGCTACCATCATTGGCAAGACGCGCCTGCAGACTCCGGAGGAGTTTCGCGACATCCTGTTGAAGGTCAATAACGATGGCTCCCAGGTTCGTCTGGGGGATGTGGCTCGGGTGGAACTGGCCGAGCAGAGTTCGGCAATCAGCGCGCTGTACAACGGGATGCCGGCCTCGGCAATTGCCGTCAAGCTGGCGACAGGCGCCAACGCGCTGGAAACCGCCAAGGCCGTGCGCGCCACCATTGACGAGCTGAGACCTTTCTTCCCGCCGGGCATGGAGATCGTCTATCCCTACGATACGTCGCCAGTGGTTTCGGCATCGATCACCGGTGTGGTGCACACCTTGTTCGAAGCCATCGCCCTGGTCTTCCTGGTGATGTACCTGTTCCTGCAGAATTTCCGTGCGACATTGATCCCGACGCTGGCGGTGCCGGTGGTACTGCTCGGCACGTTCGGCGTGCTCGCGGCGTTCGGCTTCAGCGTCAACACCCTGACCATGTTCGCCATGGTGCTGGCGATCGGCTTGTTGGTGGACGATGCCATCGTCGTCGTCGAGAACGTCGAGCGGGTCATGGCCGAGGAGGGCTTGTCTCCACTCGAAGCGACACGAAAGTCGATGGGCCAGATCCAGGGGGCGCTGGTGGGCATCGGCCTGGTGCTGTCCGCCGTTTTCGTGCCGATGGCATTCTTCGGTGGCTCGACAGGCGTAATCTACCGGCAATTCGCGATCACCATCGCTTCGGCCATGACGCTCTCCGTTCTGGTGGCGCTGATATTCACACCGGCACTCTGTGCAACACTGCTCAAGCCCATCCCAATGGGGCATCAGCATGAGAAGCGAGGCTTCTTCGGCTGGTTCAACCGGACGTTTGAGCGGGGCGTGGGTGGCTACGAAAAGGGCGTGCGCAGCGTACTCAAGCGCAAGATTCCCTATCTGCTGCTGTATGTGGCGATCGTTGCGGCCATGGCCGTGCTGTTCACCAAGCTGCCGACCTCGTTCCTGCCTGAAGAAGACCAGGGCGTGCTCTTCGCCCAGGTCCAGACGCCGGCGGGCTCGACGGCTCAGCGCACCCAAAAGACCGTCGACGCCATGCGCGAGTATCTGCTGACCGAAGAATCGGACGTGGTGAACTCGGTATTCACCGTCACCGGTTTCAACTTCGCGGGTCGCGGCCAGAACTCGGCGATGGCGTTTATCGGCCTGAAACCCTGGGACCAGCGGACCGACGAAGGCCAGGATGTGGCGTCCCTTGCCCAGCGCGCGCAGCAGCGCTTCAATTCCTTCCGAGATGCCATGGTGTTTGCATTCGCACCGCCGGCGGTGATGGAACTGGGTAACGCCACCGGTTTCAACTTTTTCCTCCAGGACCGTGCGGGCGTTGGTCACGATGTGCTGATGAATGCGCGCAACCAGTTCCTGGGGCTTGCGGCTCAGCATCCGACGTTGATGGCCGTGCGCCCGAATGGGTTGAATGACGAACCGCAGTATCAACTGGATATCGATGACGAGAAGGCCAGGGTACTGGGCGTCTCGCTGGCGGCGATCAACAACACGCTATCGATCGGCTGGGGCTCGAGCTACGTCAACGATTTCATCGACCGTGGCCGGGTCAAGCGTGTCTATATGCAGGGCGAAGCCAGTTCACGAATGAACCCCGAAGATTTGGAGAAGTGGTTCGTTCGCAACGACGCCGGTGAAATGGTGCCATTCAGCGCGTTCGCCAGCGGCAAGTGGATCTACGGCTCTCCGAAGCTGTCGCGCTATAACGGCGTGTCGGCGATGGAGATTCTCGGACAGGCGGCGCCTGGCTACAGCTCCGGCGATGCGATGGCGGCGGTAGAGGAGCTGGCGCAACAACTGCCCGAAGGCGTGGGCATATCCTGGACGGGGCTGTCGTATGAAGAACGGCTCTCCGGTGACCAGGCGCCCGCGCTGTACGCGTTGTCGCTTTTGGTGGTGTTCCTCTGCCTAGCGGCGCTTTACGAGAGCTGGTCGATTCCGTTCGCGGTGATGTTGGTGGTGCCGCTGGGCGTCATCGGTGCGCTGCTTGCTACCCTGGGCCGTGGTTTGTCCAACGATGTATTCTTCCAGGTCGGCCTGCTGACCACCGTCGGTCTGACCGCCAAGAACGCGATTCTGATCGTCGAGTTCGCCAAGGATCTGCATGAACAGGGCATGAGCCGCTTCGATGCGGCGGTCCAGGCCTGTCGCATGCGCTTGCGACCGATTGTCATGACCTCTCTGGCCTTTACCCTCGGCGTGGTGCCGCTGGCGCTGGCGAGCGGGGCGGGCGCGGGCAGTTCGCATGCCATCGGTACCGGCGTCATTGGTGGCATGGTCACGGCCACCTTACTGGTCATTTTCTGGGTGCCGTTGTTCTACGTCCTGGTGTCTTCGCTGAGTGAGCGTAAAAAAGATGTCGCGGAATCGCCCAAGGGAGACGCGCAATGAACAAGTCGGCAATGACCCTGGCGCTGATGGCAGCGCTGAGCGGCTGCTCCCTGATTCCTGATTACCAGCAGCCAGATGCTCCTGTAGCGGCCCACTGGCCGGAAGGTGAGGCCTACCAAGGTGCTTCAGGCGCGACCCAGGGGCAGCAGAATCTGGATTGGGAGACGTTCTTCCGCGATCCAGCGCTGCGCCAACTGATCGGTGTGGCGCTGGAGAACAACCGCGATCTGCGTGTCGCGGCGTTGAACGTCGAGGCGTATCGCGCGCTGTATCGCATCCAGCGAGCCGACCTGCTGCCAGCCGTGAGCGCCGATGGCGCCGGCAGCCGTACCCGCACGCCGGGCGATCTCAACCAGACGGGGCGGAGCGCGATCAGCAGCCAGTACAGCGCGACGTTCGGCGTCTCCTGGGAGCTGGACCTGTTTGGTCGCCTCGGTAGTCTGCGTGAACAGGCGTTGCAAGAGTACTTCGCCACCGAGGCGGCGCAGCGCAGCGCGCAGATCAGCCTGATCGCCAGCGTGGCCAACGCCTGGCTGACGCTGCAGGCTGATCAGGCGCTGTTGCAGGTCAGCCGTGACACGCTGAAGACCTACGAGCAAAGCCTCAGTCTGACGCAGCACAGCTTCGATGTGGGCGTCGCTTCGGCGCTCGACTTGAGCCAGGCACGCAGCGCGGTGGATACCGCGCGGGTGCGAATCGAGCAGTACACGCGCCAGGTCGCGCAGGATCGCAACGCGCTGACGCTGCTGCTGGGGCAGAACATGCCTGCCGAGCTGCCTGCCGCTGGCTAGCTGGAGCGCGATCAGTTGGCGGCGCTGCCCATCGGGCTGCCGTCCGATCTGCTTCAGAAACGGCCCGACATCATCCAGGCCGAGCGTCAGCTCAGGGCAGCGAATGCGAACATCGGTGCGGCCCGCGCCGCGTTCTTTCCGAGCATCAGCCTGACCGGAGCGGCCGGCACGGCGAGCAGCGAGCTGTCTGGCTTGTTCGACGGTGGTTCCAGTTACTGGAATTTCTCGCCGAGCATCAGCGTGCCGATATTCAACGCCGGCCAGTTGCGCGCCAATCTCGACTATGCCGAAATCAGCCGCAACATCCAGGTGGCTCAATACGAGACGGCGATCCAGACCGCTTTCCGCGAGGTGGCCGATGGTTTGGCCGCGCAAGCCACTTATACGCGGCAAGTGCAGGCCCAACGTGACCTGCTCGATACCAGCGAAGATTACTTCCGGCTGGCGGAGCGACGTTACCGAACCGGTGTGGACAGCTACCTAACTCTGCTGGATGCCCAGCGTCAGTTGTTCGAGGTCCAGCAACAGTACATCACCGATCGCTTGGCGCAGATGACCAGCGAGGTCAATCTGTTCAAAGCGCTGGGGGGTGGCTGGGACATGCAGGCTGCCCCGATCCCCGGAGAGGGCTGATCGTCTTCGGCGACCATCGCCTGCACGGCCCTGACGGGCATGAACAAAAAGCCGCCCTACGAGGCGGCTTTTTTGTTCATGCGTTGCGGCTCAGCGATTGCGGGTCAGCAACGCCGG
>Ga0114898_1001411_pt1 | contig 14300 bp, 24 predicted proteins | sample Malvired_Geostar_FD_83496 | JGI IMG/M metagenome (GOLD analysis project Ga0114898, IMG submission 83496) | Marine viral communities from the Global Malaspina Expedition - Malaspina viral metaG DeepMed_Geostar | ecosystem: Environmental > Aquatic > Marine > Oceanic | place: Mediterranean Sea... | reverse complement strand
TGATGCTCCTCATCCCCCTGGTACTGGCGATTCTAGGGCTGCTGATTGCAGAGGGTCTAGGGTAAACCACAGGGCAGGGGGCCACATTAGCGTAGCGGCCCCTTTACGGGCCAAATATAGGCCTCCAGGGGCCAGCGTAGGACGTAGATTAATGGGTAAGCGCCGCTGGCCCCACTCATAAGGGGTGGGAATGAGGGATTATTTTGACTCGGACGTGAGACACGCCCTGGCGGTACTGGGGAGGGCCACCATCGGGGTGCGGCTGGAGGTGGCGTGTATGCTCATACGCCAAGGGGTTATTGACCCGTCTGTTGGGCTTGCGGGGCGAGGCTATCTTAGAGAATCAGAGATCGGGGTACAGGCGGTACTGGACTGGATCGCAGTCGGGACCCGCGACGCACTGAAGGAAAAGAACCTAGAGGAGCGGTGCGTGTGTGGTCCCAGTGCGGACTGAAGTGGGGGAGAGTCAGCCCCTCTTAACGGCGCGTGTTGGGTTGTCCTAACCATTCGCGCCACGGCGACAAATCTCCGGGACCAGACCCCCAACCAGGGCTTGTTGGAGGGGAAGGGAGGGGGCTTGTTGAGCCCGTCCCTGGACAATGTTTACCGTGACTCTCCCCGGCGCATTATACCTTCTTCCCTCCGTGTTTCCAAGGGCGTATAGCATTATAAGCGTTTTTCAGCTTCAGTGCTTCGTTGAGATCGATGCCCGTACCCTCGCAGAGGTCTGCGATACGGATCAACACATCAGCTAATTCTATTCCGACGCCCACCGGTTTAGCGTATTCACCCTCCTCGTCCAGATCCTGCTCCCATCGTATTTCTGTGACCTTATGATGCTCTCTCCACTCCTCCAGTGCCGCGCTGACCTCGGAGTGGATCAGCGCGATGCGCCCCGGTATCTGCTCCCCGTCATCCCACCAGCCCTTGCTGACTGCTATGGCATGGCTCGCTATCTGTAACTCCTTGATGTCCATTATCCTAATTCCTCCTGTCCTACCTTTCTGTCCCTTCTTTCCTGAGCCTTTACTTGGCTATCCCTATTCGCTAGGAACCTATCTAGTTCTTTCTGTTGCCTATTTTGCTCCTGACTGTCAATAACCGTGTTGTCCTCCTGTTGCAGTGATTCCGAGCTTTGTCCCAGTGCTGCCAGTACCCTGTCTAGCTTTGTTTCTAATTCATCTAGTCGCTCGGATGTGGGCTTGGGTAGCGGGAAGCGTAAAACTAATCTACGCTTCCATTCTTTGAATGCCTCTGCGTATACAGGTGTCCTGTATAGATCGTGTCTTTCGCTCACACCGGACCAAGTTTTACTGATAGTTCCACTATAGTTGTATCCTAGTGCCTTGATAATCTCTTCTGCACTCATGTTCCGTTTCCAGAAAAGTACCCTCCATCCAGAGGGATATTGAATCTCCGTGTTGCGTTGCTTTGCCATTATCCTATCTCCTTCACTTCAATGCCGACCCCAATAGGTACGCAATGGGAGGCTGCGGCTTGGATGCCTGAGCTTACGGAGTGCCTTGGCTTGTATCTGTCGGATGCGCTCTCGATGTACTCCTAAAATAGCACCGACCTCCTCCAGCGTAAGGGACTCTTCTCCTTCAAGCCCAAAGCGCAGCTTCAAGACCAGCTTCTCCCTTTCTCTTAGCCCCTGCATGGCCTCTTGCAACGAGTCCTGCAACGATGCCTGAATCGCAACCTGCTCAGGGTCTACCTCCTGGGAACATAGCCCCAACGCCATTGCCTCTTCTCGCCCAAACGACATCGGCTCTGGTTGCTTTGCGATACGAATCCCTTTGAGTTCGTCCGGGAATAAAATCTCGTCCGACACGCCCAGCACGATAGAGGCATCCAGCCTTTTGTTTTCTCGTGGATACGACCTAAACGCCAGCCAGTGCATTAGAGTGGTAAAATGAATCCCACATGCCTTTGCCGCTTGGAGACGGGTCCAACCCTTGGCCTTGATAGCACGGTCAAGGCTCCAGTTGAATACCCGCACCTTCATCCCGACACGGAACTCGTCTGGCCCTTCCACCCTATCGTCGTTGTCAAAGTATGGCGTCATACTTCCTCCACTTCTATGATTGTGTTGTCCTTCTCTCCTCGCTCATACCTGAGCGTGTAGCCAACGTGCGTTGCGTCATCGTCTACCAGTAGCCCAACGGCTACTAGGCCGTCTAGGTAACTCTTCATACTAGACAGGAGGTTATCGCTGTCTCGGCGCCGTTTGTCCTTGGCTACCCATGTGATGGTGATGTGCGCCTTCTCGTAGGGACGGGACGGCTTGCCCTGAGCCATGACTAGGGCAGCGGCTGCCTGTTTGGCTGCGGCCTTGGCCCGGTAGAGTTCCATGTAATGCAGCCTCTTGTTAGGCGATAGGTTAGCGTCAGGGAGACGGCCTAGTTCAATGACAGTGCGTGGCTTCTCCCCTGTGAACACCTCGTTCTCGTTGACCCACTCCCTCCTGGCGTCGCCGTCACTCACCTGTCCCTCCACCACCTGTGTATCACGATACCGCCCGCTACTAAGAGGATGACGGTCCATGCGCCGACACTGGCTGCTAACAGGTCTCTCTCTGACATAATGTCTCGCTCCTTCCCTGTACTTGGTTGCCGGAGTTTCTAAAGGCAAGTATTCAAACATTATTAAATTCTATTATTCATTAACCAACTCCAGTAATGTCCTGGGCTGGCTTGGGGCAAATGCCTTTGGAAGCCTTGGTTTCTGTGGGTTGGGGGGTAGCCCAAGGGTATTGCGGAGCTGCCGCACTCTCTCCCTGCTAATGCCCAGCATCGTAGCCATGCCCGTGTCAGGCTCACCAGCAGCGTGAGCCTCCCGTATGATATCTATGTGGTTATTACGCCACAATGGTTGCCACCCGGTGATATCCTGTATGGTCAGGTACGCCCTTTTGTTCCGTATGTAGGTACACAGGGACCCAGTGCGTACCCTGCTAGAGAGAGTCTCTCGGTTGACACCAGACTCCTCTGCTGCCTCGGCTAGAGTTAATAAATTTATTTTATTTTTCCCCATTGTCCTCTCCTTTAGCACAGGGCGTGCACCGTACCACCGCATCATCCCTACAGGTATTGGGGGCACACAGGCACCCACGGCTATCGGGGTGCAGGGCGAGGTACATCCTCTCCACGTTGATCCAGCGATCCATCGTGTCGTTGAGTTTGTTATGCAGGTTGATGAGTTGCTGTTGTGTCCCGTCCAGCCACTGGCGTACCGCTGCACCGTCTTCCATGATCCTCAGCACATCCTCCTTGTTGGCAGCTAGGGCACGGAAGATGATATCGAGGTTATCGTCCTTATGCTGGTGCTGCTGTATCATCTTCAGCTTCTCACCATTCCTCTCCAGCTTGAGGTCATGCTCCTGTGCAAGGTTCAAGAGCATGACGACCCGATCCAGCTCATCCCAGTTTACGTCTCCCATTCTGTTGCTCCTACTGGGGGAATGGCTACGCTCTGTGCCGCCCATTCCTCCTCTTCAGTCTTGACGGTCTCGTAGAGTCCCTTGCCTACCACTTTGAACATATCCTTGTTCGCACTCAGCTCCTTGCTGATGTGGGTGTTTGCCTTTCCTAGGGCCTCTGCAATGTCTGCAATGGACTGTGACCCCTTGCTCTCCTCCAGGTAGTTCTTGATGCGCTCCTTCACAGTCATCTCTCCCTCCAGCCTGGTCTTCTTAACGTCACGCCGCGTGAATGTGGCGGCCCCACCGCTGTTGTCGAACTGGAGGCTCCACCCCAAGGGGCGAACCAGCCGTGAGTTGTTAGCCTTCTCGTGAAACAACGCAAACTCGAACTCCTCATCCTGCTCACGCTGGGATTTCTTGACGTGGTATACCAGCCGGGATGCGTTGCGCTTGTAAACAGAGCCGAAGAGCACGTCACTCTTATTGGTATGGTCAATGCACAGGCTGGTCACGCCAAGGCTCCTGATGGCCCCGAACAACTTGAGCACCACCTCTGCGGATTCTGGCTCCCCCATGCACGCCGACCCCAGCGAGTCACAGACCACAAAGGAGACACCCCTGTCCAGTACAATCTTCCTGACTACTGCTATGTCTGATGATAGCCCCTGAGTCATGTACTTATACCATATGCCTGACTCAGTATGCTCAGGTAGCCCCAGCCCGTTCCGTATCATGGCTAGGCGTGATCCAATCTCGTGGAGGTCTGTCTCCCAGTCCAGATACAATACTCTCGCCTGCTCTACCTCCAGCCCCGATGCGCTCATACCCTCATGTACCAGCACGCTCAGGTACTGGCCCAGCCAGGACTTACCAGCAGATCCCTCTCCGTAGATCAGGGTGGGGTGCCCAACTTGTACCAATGGCTTAATGAGCCAGTGTCCCTCTGGTGCTGCCTGTATCTGCCCTACCATCTCTATCTCCGGGGCACCCCTACGGTACGCATCGGTAGCTGCCACACAGAGCTGGCCTACAATATGTTTCCAGCTCAGGCTCTCGTCCTCATCCTCCAGGCTCTTGATGTATGGAGCGGAGGGGTTACTGAGGTTTACCCTACGGCGTAGGACGTGCCCTGATGCATTGGCGTTAGGCCGCTGCGAGAGGAACTCCACCTCAGCGGAGAGGCTTAGGTCAGGCATGACCTTACACAGGGACACGTTAGCCCATATGTACAGGTTAGGCCAGGACAGCCTATACTGGCCCCCTGACCCTGATATGTCAAATGTGTTAAGTGGTGTGGATGGATCTTGGTCTAACATCAACACCTCCACTTGGACTGCGTTTCTCTGGGGCTGGTGGGGGGGATGCCTCTCGCCGCGGTCTCCTCCTGCCACTGAACTCCAGGTCCAGCTCCTCTTCGAGGAGGTCATTGCGCCGCTTCAGTGCTGCGAGTGTCTCCCGTTGTATTCTCTCCATGCGTGTCTGCCGGGCATCCCCATAACAGGCATCGCACCATACAGGCTTATGAGGGTAATCGAGTTCACACGCTGGCATCACTCACCCCCTTGGGTCAGTACGAACAACTCCCGCGATACGCCGAACAGCTTGCTGCCACGCTCCAGATCCACCTCTACCACCTCTGCCCCGCTCCCGTCTCGGCGGACATAGGTGATGTACCCCGAGGAGGGGGCCCAGATGCTCCCCATATGGGTGAGTGCATCAGAATAGGCTGCGAGCTGGGCCGCGTCCTTGTTGACGCGTAGGCTATTCCCGTACTTCGCCCAGCTCTCGGGCTCTACGGTTTTGAGATCGTGGATAACGACCTCCCCATCGGCTTGCATGGAGACTGCGTCCAGTGTGCCTCCATACCGCAATACCGGGTGGAATAGGAACCGTTCTGATGCCAGCCACTTGGTGTTTTTTCCAATGGCGTGGAACCAGGACAGGAACAAGGGGTTCTCCCAGTCAACTGTGCCGTGCTGAATATAGGCATCTACGGCCTTATGTAGGTGGTTCCCGACCTCAATAGATGTCCTGTTCATGCGCGTGGGCGCATCAAGGTCACCCCCATTCTCCCGTACCATCTTGAGCCCCCAGTGGAGGCCCACCCCAAATGAGTCCCCCTCTATATGTCGGAGCATGGTGGTCACGCTCTTCATTTTGGGACCATCATCCACCCAATACTGGTGATTGCCGTTCCGGCTGATGTTTACGTCAGACCCGTCCTTTAACAAGTGTTGCTGAATCTCTGTTGCCATGCGGTTCCCTCCTATGATTTATCACATCCTGTATCCTGTATGTCCCCCAGCCGTCGGGGCATTGCAAATGTCTTGCCGTCACCTAGCCCCCTCTGGAGAGCAACCTCCCCAGCCATCCCCGTGGAGTGGACTCCTCCGCTATAGGTGACGCAGGGGCGCAGGTGTTGCACTTAACACGGCGGATTGTTGCCCCGGGAGGGCCTCCGGTTCGGAGTTCAGTGTGCCCACACTCTAGCGTTAGTGTATGCTGGTACACCATGCGGACGCGGGTCTGCTGTTGTGTCACTCGGCGGTGGCTCGACCGCCACTCAGTTGTCTCTATGGCCTCCCTCTGCTCCTCCTGGCGTTCCCGTTCATCGGCTGCGTCATCACATTCCTCTGGTATCATGTTGCCTCCTTGGATTGCTGCGCCCGTTGCGACTGATTGGTGATGCTGCGTGTCGTTCATACTTCCATGACCCCCATGCCAGAGTGCGCTCCGTCCTCGCTGGAGTAGTCTATGTCGGGTTCAGGGTCCACATTAGGGTCTGGGTCTTGTACGGGCCTCTGAGGGGCGTCTGCTGGTGGCAACGGCCCCCTGCGGATGAGAGGGTAGAGTAGTTGCGCTCTCAAGTCCACCTCCTCCAGCCAGGTGGTCAGCGTCCCCTTATGTGCGGTGAGAGTAACAGCGTTGTTGACCGCTGAGTTCCAGGCTATGCGCTCGTCTAGGGTGCCCCATGATGCAGCGGTTGGGGCTGGTGCTGGCCTCGTGCCCCCTGTCTCTGGCTCCTGTGGCGTGCCATCCAGTGATGCTCTGAGGAGCCTGGTGATATCTCGGAACACCCCACCCTCAGCCCTAGGAGACTCCTTGACCTCGAATCGCAGCCATACCGTGGTGCCTGTGGCCGTATGTTTTTTAACATTGACCATGCGTTGTATGATCTCAGTGTCCCGTGACCGTACATTCGTAGGCCAATCGAGGTTGGCTTGTTGGATGCTGACCGTGACAAATTCCTTGCCGTTGCGATCAGCTTTAAACACTATATCTGTGACATCCCCCTCAACCGTGGGATTGACGACCTGTTCGCTGTTTGCGTTAGTCACTGCGCGTCTCCTCTCTCGTGATGCGATTACCTAGTCTCCGTAGGATTAGACACTCATCGAGGGCGTCCTGGGTGTAGTAATATCCACGGCCAAATGGTAGGTGCCTGAGATATCCAGTGCGCCGCCACCGATTGATGGTTTGTACGCTGACCGCCCCCAAGGGTCCGCCGCAGTAGTCAGCAGCCTCCTGGGACGAGTACAGCCTCACCTCCGTATCGTGCAATCTGATCCAGATCTGGTTTTGCATCTACCCTCCGTTCCCCAATCTCGTTTTGTGCTGAATCAATATCGTTGCCAGTGTGCCCACCAATAGCCAGCCTAGGGTGCTGACTGCCAGTAGGCGTATCTCCGAATCGCCCAAGTCTATCAAGCTATCACCCCCTTTCTTCGCAGTCTTCACATATGAGCGCATACCTGCCGTCATCGCCTTGGCATAGGTTATGCTCTGTGAGCACAGTCAGTTCCCCACAGTGACTGCACCGCCCTTTGATGGTGGCCTTTGCCATAGCGTGGTGCAGTTCACAGGTGGGACAGAGGCGGCGGGGCGAGAGTGTTACACCCTCGCATCCGACACATCGTATCAGTGGGTATGTCAGCGGTTTACGCATTGGTCACCTCCCTTAGATTCCTGATTACGCACGGGATGCAGTTCTGCCCTACTCTGTTAGAGGGCCGGGTGTTCCAGCCCTTGATATACCAGACCTGCTGGCCGTGGTCACAGTTCATTTGGTTTGCCATTACTCTCCTCCTCAGTCTCCAGTTGTAGCTAAATGATAATCTATTGTGTGACCAGTGTCAACCTTGCAACCTCACCCCATCTCTGAGAGGAGTGAGCCTAGCTGCCGATGGTACTTAGCCAACATTCGCCTGGCGGCTGATGCCTGCTTGTCCGTGAGGTGGTCTAGGGCTGCCAAGGCGTGCCCGAATCGGCTGTCGCTGCTGTTGTAGCCTGAGTTGTTGCGATCCCTGGCCCCATCGGGATCGAATGAGGCGAGGAGCCGCAGCCCTGCATGGATGGCTGCCTTCTGTTCCTCTGGCACCGATGCTGTTGTCACTGCCTTTCTGGCTATTCGGGAAGGCAGCTCCACTGCATCCGTGTCTGGTGCTGTCCCGCCGCCGTCCACCACCCGGTCTATGATGACCTGCTTATCCACCAACACCTGTGCCAGCCTAGCATCGATGCTGCCGTCCAGCACAACGTGCTGCACCAGGACGGAGTCAGTCTGCCCGATGCGGTGGCAACGGTCCTCTGCTTGGCTCACGTTGCCGGGCACCCAATCAAGTTCGGCGAAGACTATAGTGGATGCAGCCGTCAGGGTTAGCCCAACACCAGCGGCCTGGATGGAACCGATGAATACACGGACGTTGGGGTCTGTTTGGAATGTGTCCACGGCGTGCTGCCTCACGGCCTGACTGTCACGCCCCGTGAGACTCACCACCCCGTACTCAACCAGTGCCTCGCACAGGGCATCCACCACGTCATGGTGGTGGGCCATGACGACCACCTTCTCGACTGATTCGAGCAACTCGACAACGTGCTCCGCTACCGCCGGGGCCTTGGCTACCGCAGTCTCGTGGCGCACCCGTGTCATCTGCTCGAATGTTGCCAGGACACCCTGCCTCAGAGCCTGCACCGCCCTGCCGTATGCCTCAGTATCCCCGATAGCCTCTGCCAGATCCCTCTCCAACTCCAATGCCTCGCGCTCCTCGTCCACCCTCTCCTGTAGCTTGGCCTCAGCCTTGAGGGATTGGCTGTAGCCCTTGGAAGAGAGGGTAATCAACTGCCGCCGCTTGGGGGGTAGCTCAGTCAGCACGTCAGCCTTGAGCCTACGCACCATGAGGGTGGATCGCAGCTTGTACTGCAACTCGTCCAAGTGGGATGCTCCTGAGAGATCCCACCCCCACCTGGTCTGGTGGGCAGCGCAGTACCGCTGGGCATACGGCCAGAAGGGCCACGCCCCGGCATCCAGTATGGTCAGCAGGGAGTGCAGCTCGATGGGCCTGTTGACTATTGGGGATCCCGTCATTAAGATTGTGCGCCTTGCCCTCTTACCCCATGCGGAGACCAACTTGGTGCGCTGGGCCTTGGGGTTTTTGACCATATGTGCCTCGTCCACGATCAACAAGTCAAGGTCCTTGGGCGGCACCTTGCCAAGCTGCTCATAGTTGGTGATGAGGATGTCAGCATCGGGCACGGCGCCGTTGCAGATGCCCACGGTGAGGGGATGTACCAGCCATCTCTCCAGCTCGCGCTGCCAGTTGATCTTGAGGCTTGCCGGGCAGACCACGAGCACAGTGCGTATGTCCGTGCTCTGGTTGATGAGGCCGATGGCCTCGATGGTTTTGCCCAGCCCCATCTCATCCGCTATGAGCGTGGCCCTGCGGCTGGCAGCATAGGCTATGCCAGCTCGCTGGAATGGGAGATAGGCCAGCCCCTCTGGCACAGGTATGTCCACGTCCGCATCGTTGGCTGACGAGGCTGCTACGCTGCTCTGGAGGGATGCTATGCCTGCCCTGATGGCGGTGGCCACCGCCGCATCGGCGTGGGCGATGAGGCGCATGGCCTTGACGGGATCTTCAGTCCACCACTCCCTCCGGGCAGGGTGCCACCTGAACCCTGCCGCCTTGGGGATAGCACGCTCCTCGTACTGTGACTCCGCTATGTATCGGGTGCCGTTGCCGTCTACTAGTAGTCTCATTCCTATAGCACCCAGCCCTGCCTGTCAATGTCCCCCTTCGCCCATGCCTTGGAGACTATTCGGTCTGAGCCACATTCTTCGCACACCTGCTTTACTTTCTTATCTTCCCATTGTGTCCAGTAGGTATCGCCGTCCGGGTCTGCATCATAGAGTGCCTGGAATTGTGGTGGCTCATGGTCATTGCAATAGTATTCTTCCCCACCACCAATGACATATCCCTCAGTCAGGAAGACGTTGCACGCCTCGCACCTGCGGTACTCCTGGGCCACTTCTGTAGCAGCCTGGTCATAATTCTTATCCATCATTTACCTTGCGGTGCGTTGCCGGGGCTTTGCATCCTGTCAGGTGCGCCTCGCAGAGTGTATAGCTCCCCAGTATCGGCGCGTTACTCAGCAAGTAGAAGTGGACCCGGTCACCTAGCCTATCCTCAAGCTTGGCCTTGTGTGTGTCGCATATTGAGTATGTGCCTACCATATCGCTCGCCATGTGTATTCCCTCCGATTGATTGATCTCAGCGCTTCAGCGCTGGCCCGCGCCCTGGATTGCTCCAGGGCATCGGCCAAGGTTGGAGTGCTAGTCAAATACATTCGGGCCGTTTCGCGCAGTGTAACGCTGGCCCTGGAAGATCACGATGGGCGCGCCGTTGTAGGGTTTCGTGGCCTCTGGCATACCTGAGAAGGACCGCAAGTATGCCGGGTTCATGTAATGTATCGGAGGTCCCATTACGCCATTCCAGGTGCCATCTTCGTGCAGTTCGTAGCGATTCCAAGTTCCTTGGTCCCATACTTTGACATATGCCATGTGCCTACCTCCGCGATTATTCTCAGCGTTGTTGGTCCAGCGCTGGCTGGAGTGGTCAATGTGAGATTGACCACTCGGCCAGGGCGGGAGCTACCGGGTTAGGTTGTATCGTCGGTCAAACGCGTCTTGCCAATCCTCGCCGGGAATCGCGTCATACGCCAGGTTACGCGCCAGGTCGGCAACGCGCAGGCTGCCGAACGTATCAAAGTGGGGGTCGCCCGTGGTACCGATAATCTCACAGTGGGCGTATATCCACGCGGTGACAGATGCTATCTGCCCGTTGTAGTCTGTAATCTCTCGCCGGCAGAAAATATAGTTAGCGCCAAACTGCACCACGCGGACGCCCTCCGGCATGACGGGAGCTAGGGCGCGGTTATCGTCGCCCGGCATCACTCCCATGCTGCCCGTTGTGCCTTCGTCGTAGTGGACGTATACGGAGCCATCAGGGCGGAGGTAGTGGCTTCGGTTGTACGCCATGTCAATCATGCCGTCAAAGCCTCCGCCCTGGTATTGCTTCGCGACTGGCTCGACTTCTGCGGTCCTGGGCCCGTCGGTCCATCGCACGTTGACCGCGTTGTGATCTGATCGCACCGAAAACTTGAAGCCCGGGAATGATTCCGCCAGGGCGCGCCTGACGTATTTTGCCGTCTCCGCGCAGCTTAGGTATGCCTTCTCCGTCTGTGTTGTCATGATTTCCTCCGTCTAAATTCTCAGCGCTTCAGCGCTGGCCCGCGAGGCGCTCCGGCGAGCGCCTCATCGGCCAAAGTTAAAGCTATTCCGCTGGCTTGTCGTCTGCTACCTGGTGGCGGCAGAATACCGCGCTCGTGCGGAAGCTCCGCGCTCGGCTTGTGTTCCCGTCTGCGTCTTCCTTGTCGCGTTCGACTATCACGGGAATTTTGATAGCCTTCTCGCCGCGCTGGACCTGATAGCCAAGGGCGCGCCATCGGTTATAGGTGAAGACGTCGCGGTAAGCCTCGCACCCACATTCTAGGGCGCTTTCAACGTGTCCCGCGTTGGCCACGCTATACCGCGGGAAGCTCCGCGCTTCCTCCGGTGTTAGTTTGGGCCTTGCCTGTGTTGCCATGTGTTCCCTCCGGTTGATTGTCTCAGCACCTTCAGCGCTGGAGGGAGTAGGCGACTGCGAGAGTCGCCCGCTCTACCAGGGTTGAAGCTACACGCAGGACCAGAGTTCCCGGCGGTCCATGTCCATCTTTAGCGATGGTAATACATTGCCACACATGTGTCAAGCTTTTGCCAGTAGCTGGTTGTACTTTACTGTAGTAATTACTAGTAAAGTTGTTGATTTCGTATCTGAGGGGAGTTACTTTACTTTACTCCTCCCCCCCTTAAAGGGGGGAGTAAAGTAAAGTGGTACAGTAAAGTGATTAGTAATAGAATTCGCGGTAAGGTAGTGGAAGTGCTGCATCACCGGATTTAACGCCACACGCACACAAGGGACCTATCATCAGGCACCCCACCAGCATGCAACAGATATAGGATAGTATGTACTCCGGCATGAGAGCTGATGAGTGGCGATTGAATCGCCTAGCGATTCCAATTTGAATCGTGTGCGATTCAAAGGGCACCCGCCCGCAGGGGGGGGGCTTGGGTACATGGACCCCTCTCGATAAATATTCTAAAAAATTTTCATAATAAAAAATTTTCATGAAGAGGCCCCGTTCTTATACCGGGGGAGTGCTTACCTTACTCGGTAAAGTGGGGTAATTACTCAGTAAGGTCTCCTTGTATTACTTAGTAAGGTGGAGTAATTACTCAGTAAAGCAGCGTATTTGCTGGTTGTTCGCTGTTCTGCGCCCTGTCCTGGAACAGCGAGCAGCCAGCTTGAGGGTGTGGAGTTAATTCGTTTCTTTCGTTTAATTCGTACTCCACAGCCTTTGAGAGTCATGCTCAAAGTGGGGAGTAATGTTGAGTAATGTTGAGTAATGTAGGAGTAATGTAGGGTGATCAGCTAGTGCTGGTTATGTTATTACTCCTCTTTAGGGGATTACATTACTTTACTAACTAACCCCCTTTAGGGGGGGTTAGTAAAGTAATGTAAAACCCCCCTAGGGGGGAGAGAGTGTGAGAGAGGGGGGGATTTGGGGCATTGGTATTGTCCCTATACTTTATCCCAATCCTAAAGTCTCTGGAAAGCCATGGGGGTACAGCCACAAGGAAGGCGGTCTTGAGTGATGTCTTTGGCGAACTAGAACATCATTTCAAACCCCATGATTTAGCGACTTTGAATGGTAGACCCGCCAGATGGCACAGCAGGACTGAATTTGCCAAAAGCCAGATGCAAAAGGAAGGCCTTGTCGAATCCGCTAGGCAGGGGATGTGGAGAATAACCGACGGGGGTCGCAAGAATATTGGGGAGGTCTTATAACTCAGGCCTCTATTAAACTTTCACTCTAATTTCTTTTACGTTGTCACCCAAACCAATGAGGTAGGAGTCAAGCTGAGTGTAGGCATGAGAGAATGAATGGGCTGTTATCAGGGGAGTGACTCTTCTACCACCACAGAAAGATTTGGATATACCCCATATCATGAATGCAAGCCTTGTAGGCAAGAAATCAACCTCTACGACTTTATTAACTAAGGATTAATCATGACAGATACAATTAGCAATAGACTCACCATATCTCACGATAGAATTTGCGACTGCAAACCTAATCACATTAATTGTCTACAAGCGAAGGAGTGGATTAAGCATCAGTTAGGGGTCTGGCAATTCACTTATGAGAAACGTGACGTAAGGAATAGAGAATTGCATCCTGCCACTTATCCGATAGCTTTATCAACGAAATGTATTTCTCTTTTTACCCATGAGGGAGAATTAGTAGTTGATCCTTTTGTTGGGTCTGGAACTACATTAGTGAGTAGCAGAGATTTGAACAGAAATGCGGTTGGATTCGACTTATCGGAGCAATATGTCGATTTATCCAGCAGCAGAGTGCAGGATCCACACATGCTTAATACCTGCGAGCAGATTGCTATCCAAGATGATGCAATCAATATGTCCAACTACTTGGAGCCAAACTCGATTTCTTTAGTAATGACATCTCCTCCCTATGCCAATCTCCTGAATCGAAAGAGGCTCAATAAGAGTCGCAGAGGTGACGAACGCCGTAATGATCAATACTTGAAGGTGGAACAGTACAGTCAGGATAAGAGAGATTTGGGGACTATGGATCTGAAGGCATACACCAAGGCAATGGGTGATGTATTCGAAAGTCTCTTACCTTTGTTGAAACCCAAAGGTCATTGCGTAATCAATGTCCCAGATATGTGGTGGGAAAATCAAAGAATTACAATCCATATCAGCCTCGTGCAGGAAATGCGAGAGAGAGGATATGAACTCAGAAATACCATCATCTGGGATCGCACTAACATTGTGAACAGAATAGGTATTTTTGGATGGCCCAGTAATTACATTACAATGGGTACAACCTTTGAGTACCTTCTTGATTTCTGGCGTCCACCAGAAGCGTAGCATTGCCGCGTTGGTTCTTAGAGGGTGATCGTTGGCTAGGATGGGAGGCCAAACAAACTAACGTTGTTCAAGTTCCTGTTCTGATTCTCTAATACCTAGGCAATGCGTTCACTATAGTCGAACAGGTCTCCTATTTTTTCTGTCCGCACTCTAAGTTTCGTTCCATGATTATGTCCCGTTCTGGCATCGAAGTCGATATACATGTGACCTTGGGCAAACAATTCGGGCAATCTCTCTCTATTAAAACCTTGCAATTTTATTTACACGGGGGCAAGGGGGGGGGTGAAAGAGGGGTTGATGGTTGGGGTGGGTTCTGGTGTATACTGCGGACACTGAGAGGGTAGGGGGTAGAAGAGATGATGGATGATATAGGGGAGAAGGACGGGCATCGGTTGGTTACGGAGGCGTGGCAATCAGCATTCCTGAGTTCTTTCAGCCGGTGTGGGAATATCACCCAGGCTTCTGCGGATGCGGGGGTTACGAGGCAGGCTGTATTTTATGCTCATAAGAGAAACCCTGATTTCAGGGCGTTGTATGAGGAGGCC
>Ga0114898_1001403_pt1 | contig 14403 bp, 14 predicted proteins | sample Malvired_Geostar_FD_83496 | JGI IMG/M metagenome (GOLD analysis project Ga0114898, IMG submission 83496) | Marine viral communities from the Global Malaspina Expedition - Malaspina viral metaG DeepMed_Geostar | ecosystem: Environmental > Aquatic > Marine > Oceanic | place: Mediterranean Sea... | reverse complement strand
GCCGATGGTTGCGGTCATCTCCGCCCCCGCCGTCGTGCCGTCGCCCACCCGCACGATCGTCTCGTCCTCGGTCAGGGCGATCCCGTCGCCGGTGATCTGATAGCCATCCACCGCGAACTGCATCCCGGTGACGCCGATACCGGCCCCGTCCACGGTCACGGTTCCGCCCGTGCCCATGAACACCGCAAAGGCGGGGTTGTCATAGGCCCCGTTCACCGCCCCGTCGGCTCCGGTCCACCCGCGCCCGGTGGCGGTCCAGGTCCCCGCTCCGCCCTGAATGACGCCGTCGTCAGTCGATGCGGCGGTGTCCCAGAAGCGCAGCTCAACATCGAAGGTTGAGACCAGGTTCACCTGATTGGCGACCGAGGTCTGGACGAAAAGATCGTCCACGCTGACGCCCGCGGGGGTCGAGGCGATGTCCAGGCCGTTGTCCGTGATGTCGCCGCCGTAATCGAACAGGCGATAGACCCCGGCCCCGAAGCCGCCCACGTCCGTCACATGAAGCTCACCGTCCAATGTGAGGTCCCCGGCCACATCGAACAGGGCCGTATCGCCGGCCGCACCCAGCGCGACGGCCACCGTCGCGCCCTCCGACAGCACCAGCGCGCCCAGCGCCAGGGTCCGGCCCTGAACGCCCCACAGCATGCCGCCGTCGGCGATGGTGGTCAGGCCGCCGACCACGCCCGAGCCGGTCAGCCTCGCGCCGTCCTCGACCGTGACCGTGCCATCAAATGTCGAGGAGTCCCCATCGAGGCCCAGCGCCCCTCCCGACACTGTGATGTCGCCCGTTCCGGCGAAGGCGCCGGCGAAGGTCGCATTGCCAACGGCCAGTTCAAGTGAGCCCATGCCCAGATCGACCCGACCGCTCCCCGAGAGACCTGTCAGGCGCTGGTCCGTATCGTTCAGGTCGAACCGCGCGCCCGAGGCCAGCGACAGGCCCAGGTCGCCGGTCAGGGTCGCGGTCGAGGTCAGCACCACTGCGCCATTCAGAATGGTCAGATCGCCATCGTAGGCCACGTCGCCCGCAAGGGTGAAGTCGTAAGCGCCATCCTTGACGAACTCGCCCGAGCCCGTGATCACGCCCCGGAACTGGGTCCGTCCATCGCTGAGGGTCAGCACCCCGCCGTCGCCCAGGCTCACAGCGCCCGGCAGCGCCAGGTCTTCCAGCGTCTCGATCAGCAGGGCGTTTCCACCCAGATCCAGCAGGCCTCCGGACATCTGCACCACCGGCCCGTCGGTTCCGGTCAGGTCGCTCCAGCCGCCCGCCCCGATGCGCACGATGTTGGCGATGCGCAGGGTTTCCAGGGCATGGAAGCCGGACACGGTCAGGGTCCCAGCCCCCGACAGATTTACGGTGGAGACCAGAAGGCTTCCGGAGAAGGTCGTGCTGCGGTCGTCCAGGCCCGCGCTGAGCGTGCCGCCTGCGCCCGAGATGACACCTGCTCCGGCGAAGGAGCCCACATCCTGGAAGGTCCCGCCCAGTTCGAAGGTGGCCCCGGCAGCCACCGTCAGCGCCGTCTGGCCGTTCAGCCGGCCATAAGCCGAGGACACGTCCAGCGTCCCCGCCAGCACATGCGTGGCGCCGGTATGGGTGTTGGCCGCCGTCAGGCGGAGCACGCCGGCGCCCGCCTGCACCAGATCGCCGGTCCCGCTGATCACCCCGCCGAAGCTGATTTCGTCGGAACGGTCGAAGGTCAGCACGCCTTCGTTGGCCACGTCGCCGGTGAGCGACCCGGTCGTGCCCCCGTCGCCGACGCGCAGGCCGCCTTGGGCGATCTCCGTACCGCCGGTGTGGGCCGCATTGCCGGTCAGCACCAGCGTGCCCAGATCGGTCTTGCGCAGCAGGGCCGTCCCGGTCAGGTCGACGTCGATCATCGCCGTCATGGCCGCGCCCGCCGCCGTGCCATCGCCCACCCGGATGATGGCAGGGTCGCCGCCCGTGGGAGCCAGTTCAATGGCGTCGCCTACGACGCTGTAGCCGTCCACGGCGAACTGCATGCCGGTGACCGCCAGGGCGCCGTCCACGTCGTCCGCCGTCGCCGTCCCGGCCGAACCGGAAAAAACCGCGAAGCCCGGCATCGGATCCATGACGCCGTTCACCGTGCCGGCGGCGTTGGTCCAGTTTCCGCCCGCTGAGGTCCAGACGCCGTCGCCTCCGCTGACCACGCCGTCGTTGGCAGGCCCCGCACCGTCCCAGAAGGTTAGCGTCTGGCCTGCGACATTGATCAGATTGACCCGGTCTCCCGTGATCTGCAGCGACAGGTCGCTGAGGTTCACGCCGCCCGGCGCCGACGTGATGTCCAGGCCATCATCGACCAGCGTCCCGCCATAGCCGAACAAGCCATAGAGCCCGGCGCCGAAGCCGCCCAGATCCATCACATGAAGTTCGCCGTCCAGGGTCAGGTCGCCTGTCACATCGAACAGCACATCGGCGCTCGGCGCGCCCAGCGACGCCTCGACGATTGCGCCCGCCGCGAGCATCAGATTGCCGAGAGTCAGGGTCTGGCCCGAACGGCCTTCGAGAACGCCGCCCACGTCGACGGCGACATAATGATCCAGCGTCCCCGAACCGCCCAGGCGGCCGCCGTCAGCCACCACGGTCACGCTGTTCAACAGATCGCCGCCCACCTCGCCGTCCACCAACAGACGCGCATCGGGACCGGAAACGAACATCTGGCCGGTGAAGTCAGCGCTGTCGCCAGTCAGGCGCGTGGTACCCGCCAGAGCCGACACCATGCCGGCGCCAGTCAATTCGGCGCTCAAGGCATAGTCCGTATCCGTGTGATTGAAATAGAGCTCGCCCTTACCCGGGCCGAACACGATCTCCGCAGCGTTCAAAACGCCCGTCACATCTGGGGCGCCGGGAACGCAGCCGCATCCGACGCCGCCGATGGTCAGCACGCCATAGCCCGCAGCGTCCGAGGCCAGGGTCAGCACGCCTGTGCCACCATTCAGGCTCAGGCTTCCGCCGTCGGTGAGCGTCAGATAGCCTTCGCCCTCTTCGCCCAACGTCAGGCTATCGAGGTTGAGAACGCCGTCTTCTGTCACCCATATTTCCGCAGAGCCGACTGCCCCGACACCCGCCCGGCCCACGCCGCCGGAGACCACGGCGCCGTCGCGGACCTGAAGCGCGCCCTCGCCCTCTTCGCCGATCGTGAGGCCGCCGTTGATGACCCAGGATGTGGCCGCATCCGTAATCACCGCCATGCCCAGGCTGTCGATATCCTGGCCAAGGACAGCGTTGCCCGTGGTCAGAGAGCCGGTTGCCTCGGCGTACAACGAGCCCCAACCTTCCTGACCGACGACGAAGGCGCCGGTGTTGGTCCACTGGCCGCCGTTGACCGTGGCTTGGGAGATGGAAGCCGCTCCCTCGGCGATGACCGTCGAGCCGCTTTGGATCACGCCGTCCTCGCCCAGATCGACGATCCCGTCGCCGGCGCGCCCCACCCACAAAGTGTTCTCGATGGAGGCAAGGCCGCCCTCAACTTCCAGCACGCCATATCCGTTCAGGACGCTGCCCAGCTCCAGGGAGCCGGCCCCGCCCGCAACTCCGACAGCGATCTGGAGCGAACCTCCATCCAACGCCTGAAGGTGGCCCTCGCCCTCGTAGCCGACGAACACTTCCTCGGCCGACCACCGGCCACCGGTCATCAACGTGGCCTGGCCATACGCGCCGGTGAGCAATCCGAGAAAGCCGCTGACGCTCTCCACGCTGCCGTCGTCGTCCACCAGCAGAACGCCGGTTTCGGCGAAGCCCAGGCTGAGGGCGCTTCCGCCGGTGACCCGTGATCCCGCACCGCTTACGATCATCGAAGCCATGGCGGCCGAATCCAGCTGGATCATGCCGTCGGCATGAAGGCTTGCCCCGGCCTGCACGGCGATCGACGCCGGCCCGGCGCCGGAATTGGCCACGTCACCGGACGCCTGAAGCCGTGAACCGGCTCCACTGACGGTCAGTCCGCCGCCGCCGGCGCCGCCCACCTCCACGTTGCCGAGCGAGACAAATCCTGCGCCGTCAACCAGCATCTCAGCCACGTCGGAGGAGCCCACCACGAACAGGTCGGATCCATTGATGATCGATCCGCCGCGCAGGATCAGACGGCCGTCATGCACGGTCGTGTCGCCGGTCCAGCTGTTGATCCCTCCAAGAATGAGCTCGCCGAGATCCGTCTTGGTCACCGCCGCTACGCCGCTCAGGTCGACCCCGATTTCGGCCGTTATCGCCGCGCCCGCCGCCGTGCCGTCGCCCACACGCAGGATGACCGGCTGGCCCGCCCCCGGCGCCTCCAGCTCAACGCCGTCACCGGTCAGGGTGTAACCGTCCACTGCGAACTGGGCGCCGGTGATCGTCACCATCCCGTCCGCGCCATCCACGGTCACGGTCCCGCCCGTCCCCAGGAACACGGCGAATCCTGGCTGCGGGGACATGGCCCCGTTGGTGTCGCCGTTCAGATCTGTCCAGTTGGTCGAGATTGCGCTCCAGACGCCTGCACCGCCCTGGATCATCCCGTCGTCGGCAGGCCCCGCGCCGTCCCAGAACAGAAGGTCGTCTGAATAGACCAGGTTCACCTGGCCTGCGTCAGCAGTCTGCACGCTCAAAGCCGCGCTCGCAGCGCCGCCCCGGTCGCCGATCTCAAGCCCGTTGTCCGTCAGCGCCCCGCCGTAATCGAAGAGGCGGTAGATTCCGGCCCCGAAGCCTCCAGCGTCTGTAATGTCGAGCGTACCGTCCAGCGTCAGGTCGCCGGTCACGTCGAACAAGGCTGTCGCGCCGGGACCGTCCAGGGTCACGTTGAGGATCGAGTCTGCGCCCAGAACCAGCGATCCCATGGTCAGGACCGCGCCCGATCCGCCGACCAGACTGCCGGCGCCGACGTTGACCGCGCCCAGCACGGAACCCGCGCCGCCCAGGGAACCGCCCGATACGGTCACGTCGCCGCCCAGAACATCCGCGATCCGGAGGTGCCCGCCCGCCACGAACGTGTCCCCGGTAAAGCTCGTGTTGTTGTTTGTGAGGGTGGTCAGGCCGGCCAGTGCACTTATCCGCCCGGCGCCGGTGATCAGAGCGTCGAATTCGTAACCGGTCTCGGTGTGGTTGAAGACCAGCGCGCCTGTTCCGGCGCCGAAACGCACCTCGGCAGCCTCGAGGGCGCCGGCCGCCACCGCGGTCTCACCCGCCGCCGCTCCTATGGAGAATACGCCTTCGCTGGTTGCACCGGTTCCGACATGAACCACGCCGGTTCCGTTGCCGACCCGCACCGTTGCGTTGTCGGCGATCACCAACGATCCGGAACCATTGAAACCGACCCGGAGAACGCTGCTGCTGTCCCAGAGCGAGGCCACGCCCGTCACTGTCGCCTCGCCGGTCGATCCTGCCGTGTGCCCGATGTAGCCGGTGGTATTGGTCACCTGGGCCGCATCGGCCACCTCAAGAACGCCCGAGCCCTGGTATCCGACATAAAGTATGCCGCTGTTGGTCCAACTGGAGCCGGTCCCGGTTACGGCGGCCTCCCCCATGGCGCCGATCAGAGCTCCCAGCACTCCCTGGGCGGCGCTGACCGCGCCTCCGTCCGAAATGGTCAGGGTTCCGTGGCCCGCGCTGCCCACGCCGAACTCACTGGTCACAGCCCATATGGAGCCAGGCCCAGTGACCGTCGCGTCGCCGGTGCTGCCGGCGCGCAAGCCGACACTGCCGTAAAAGGAACTGACCGAGCCTCCGCCGGAGATGGTGAGGATTCCGTCCCCTTCATCGCCGACACGGAAATTGCTTCCCCCGGCATCCCAAGCCGAACCGATCCCGGTCACCGTCGCTTCACCGACGGAGCCGGCCTCGAACCCCAGGGTGACGTTTCCGCTGTCGATGGTTCCGCCGCCGCGCAGGATCAACGCGCCGTCGTCACCCGATACCTGGCCCACCTGAAAGGCGCCGGCGCCTTGATTGCTGGCCCCCTCGATCACCAGCGTGCCGCCGTGAACGTACGTGGGGCCGGTCCATGCGTTGTCGGCCGTCAGGATGGTCGTGCCGGCAAGGTGGCTCACACGACCCGAGCCGGTGATCAGTGGTGCGAAGACGTAGTCCGTTTCGGTATGATTGAAGACCAGACTTGCCGAACCCGCGCCGAAACGCACCTCGCCCGCCTCGAGCGTGCCGGCCCCCGCCGCCGCTCCGTCGGCCGCCCCGCCAATACTCACGACGCCCGAGGAACCCGCGTCGTAGGCGACCGCCACGAGGCCAAGACCGAGGTCAACGACGCCGTTGTCGGTCACGATCAGAGCCCCGGAGCCTTGGTATCCGACGATCAGGGAGCCGCTGAGGGCCCACGAGGATCCGCTCCCCGTCACTGTCGCCGACCCCGTGGAACCGGCGATGAAGCCGAGATTGGCGTTCTGGCCCGTTACAGAGCCGCCGTCCGCGACGTGCAGTGCGCCATCGCCTTCCATGCCGACAAAAAGATCCGTAACAATCGCCCACTGCGAGCCTGCCCCGGCCACCGTCACCGCCCCGGCGGAGTCTGCGAACTCACCGATACGTCCGGTCGCGCTCTCGACCACGCCCCCGTCGGCGATCTGCAGATCGCCGACGCCGCGATAGCCGATGAACAGTTGGTCCTGGTGGTTCCAGCGTGAGCTCGCGCCGGTGACGATGGCGCTTCCGTAGGCGCCGCTCAATTCCCCGAGCAGGGCGTTGTTGGCGCTGGTGACGAGCCCGCCGCCGGAGATGGTCAGGTATCCCTCGCCGAAACTCGTGCCTGCGCGGATATAGTCCGTCGTAAGGGTCGATCCGGCCCCGTCCACGGTGAGCGAGCCGGTTCCCAAGCCTCCGATCATCGTGGTCAATGTGGTGACATCGGCGCCCGTCAGGATCTGCAGGTATCCCAGTCCTCCCGATCGACCGAGAGAGATCTCGCCGACGGGCGCGTTCAACTGACCGCCCAGCTGAACGATCAGATAGCCTTCGTCACCGGACTGATCGCCGATCAGGACCAGGTTATCGACATCGATGACCGCGCCCTCAATGCTGACGTTTGCTGCGCCACCTTGGCCTATGATGAGGCTTCCGCCGATATTTTCATCGGCGGTCAGGGCGGCGTTGGCGGCCGGGTAGACGCGATCCTGGGCACGCGCAGATGCTGCGCCGGTGGCGCAAATCGCAAGAGCGGAAACACAGGCGAGCAGGGCGGTGCGGCGGGGCGAATTATGCATGGATTCTTACCAGGACAAGGCGGTCGGGAACGGCCCTGTGCGTACGGACCACAAGGGCTCATTCGAGCACGTCTAGGAGCGGACCGGCGTCTTCAATTGTGTAGATGCTTCGCAGTCTGGGCAGCATCACGACGCGCCCACGCCGACCGAAGAGGCGTACACATGGATGCCTCGAAGCTACGTCTGCTCGGTGCCAGCCGACAAAGGCTGTCGCGCCAGGACAAGTCCCGCCGCGTCCTGAAAAAGCTGTCGCCCGCAGCGCTTCCATCCCGCGACCTTGGCGCAAACAGACGGTTTATCAGTAGCCGTAGCCGGAGGCAGCCGGTTCGAGCTTGGGCTGGTCCTGAAAACGGCGACAGGCCACGATACTCACGCCACTCTGACCGAACTAATAGGTGCGCTGAAAGGGGCCGTCCGCCGACGTGTCCCGGTCTGGAAAGCGCCAGCAGCGGACATTGAGGCTGACGCCGAAAGCAGAAGGTCGTACGCCGCAACTTACGCCCCCAGGATTGTGCCTCGGACGCGATTCAGCGCTCGTCCGAACACCCTTCCCACGCCATTTGGCTTTCTGGCTTTCTGGCTTTCTGGATTGCAAGAAAGCCTGAAATCGGTCCATTCTCTGGTCGCCGATGCGGTCTGGAGGGGCCGACCGTCATCGTAGGAGCCATGCAATGGCGCAGACCAAACGCGATGTATCGGGCCCGGATACGGGCGTCGAAACCGATCGCGGCGTCACCCTGAACTTCAAGGTGAGCCCTGAGTTCAAGAAGCAGTTCAAAGGGTTCGCGGTCTCCGAAGGGGTCAGCATGACCGAGCTCCTGAAAGAGGGGTTTGTCCTGTCCAAGGCCCGGCGGTGCCAGTGATCCGGATCGATCTTCAGAGGACGTCGCGGCGTTGGCGTCGGGCGGGGCGGCAGCCATGACGTTGGCCTTCGCCGACGCATCGGACCGCACGGCCGATTGGCTGTTCGCGGTCGCCAGGGATTCCGAACTCCCAGTCATCGACGGCCTCGTTTCGACCCGGGACTACGATCGCTCCCGCATGACGCCGGACCAGGTCGCGGTCATGGAGAAGGCGCGCAAATACAACGCTCGCGCGGTCTTCTTCGAGGCCGGCCGCCACGGCCGGGCCCCGATCCCCCAGGCCCTCGTGTTCGACGTCCGCGACCATCCGGACGACTTGCCTGGATCCAGCGGTGGCGGAGAGGGTGTCCGCCCAACCCGTGTTGTAGCGTAAGGGTTTGCGGCTCCTGAGCGGGCCTCACCCTAAAATGCGCCCTAAGCCGCGCGGTCGATAGACCCGAAAGCAGCCTCCAAGCTGGCGCGCAGAATGAACACTCGCCGGCCGCGGCGGCGAACCTCGAGCTCGCCGCTGCTGACCATCTCGGACAGCATGTTCCGGGTGGCGCCGGTGGCCGCGACCGCCTCCTTGTAGGAGTAGCAGATCTTCGACCCGTTATCGTTGGCGTGAGCCAGGGTCATGTCTCCCCGCCTCCTTGGGGAAGGGGGAGCCCGTATGCAGCGAACACGCCTTTCTTGCCCGCGGCCTCTGGGATGACCTGCTCCCACAGCTTCCAGCCGTGGTTCCATTGGAAGTGCACCGGCTCCCCACCCACCAGCAGTCCTGCGTCGCGGAGGGCTTGGGCCTGCTCCTCATAGACCTGCCACCATAAGACGGGCTGATTGTCAGCCGTGCACATTGTGGACAGCGGCGCATAGTCGTCAGGATCGACGCCGTAGCTTAGAGCAATCACCCGAGCGGCTTGGGATAGGGTGTCGCTCATGTCTTCTCTCCGGGGGAGGGTTGGTTGGGCTCATTCCGGCCCTGACGGGCCTCCATACCCATCGAGGCGCTGTCAGGCCGGTTGGCCAACTCCAGCAGCACGTCGGCGTGGCACGGCGCATCCAGCGCACACCAGCAAGCCAAGTTCTTGCCGCGAAGGAATGACGGGTTGGGCGGCGCGCCGGGGCACAGCACAAGGTCAAAAAGCGGATGGCGCACCATGTCGCCGATGAAGTAGCCAAACTCCCCAGCCATCCATCGGCGGAAACGGTCGATTGCCCCCTCGGCAGTGAGGGTTGGGCCGATGCTCACGACATGGCCGGAGTGGAGCTTGACGCGGCCCTCACCCACGAACCAGGGATTGCCCCAGCCGGTCCCGCGATCAACTTTCACGGTGTTCGGCGGCATCCTCCAGCCCTTCGCGCGGGACAGCTTGACGCGGACTGGTCGATCAGTCTCGGTGGGTACGGAGGCGCTTGCGCCGGAGTGAACCCTACTCATGACAATTCTCCTTGGGTGAGGGCTTGGCGGGCGACAGAGCGCATGTAGTCGCGCTCGCCATTCGAGCCCCACGCGGACGAATAGGACATCGGGCTGTCGCTGTCGGACCCGTCCTCGTTGGGCCAGAAACGCGCCGTCTCGGGAAACTCACCGAACCATCGCTCGATCTTCTCCAAAGCCCCCCGCATCCGCTCATAATCGGCTATGAGGGCGGGAAACTGATCGGGCCAAATCCACCACACTGGATATGTTCCTTCCTTCGTGGCGCGCATGAAGTCGCCGCCGTTCCGCATCCGGTTTCCGGCCTGATCGAAACAGAGCGCCGTGAAGTGATGCCCGCGCCAACCCTTCGTCTTGCCATGCTCGGCGTTGTTGTATTCGGGGTGCGCCGTCAGGACCCGAGAGGCGCGATTAATCCAGTCTTGTTCGCTGCTGAACGACTGGCCATCGATCGGCACGACGGGTTTCAGTTCATGGATGGCTTGGGGGGTCATGCGGGGGGCATTCTTTTGATTTGAGGGCGCTGAGATAGGCGTCCACCGACGCCTGCATTTTCTCGACCGAAGCCGACGGAACCGGGTCCGGAACTTGCTGCATCGACTGCTCAAAAGCCGCCGTCACCCCTTCATGGTCAGCAGCGGCGCGCATAGCCTCAAGCGCCTCTATTCTCGCGGTGTCATCCATCACAACACCACGCCCGAACGTCTGATGCTGTCGAACAAGGCTAGGATTGCCTCCGGGCGCGCCTGCTTGGCGAAGTTGGTGCGGTTGTACGGCGTGTCGTTGCGCACCACGTCCTCGGCCGCCCGGAAGAGAGCTCCGTGGGCTCCCCCACCAGGTACGGGGGCTGCCAGGCCGGAGTGAACCCCGCTCATGACTCCCCTCCACGCGCTTTCTGGAGGGCGGCGTCGATCTTGGCGACACACGCGCTGTCGATCAGGTCAGGGTCAGCCTGAATGAGAAGCCTTCTGGCGTCCGCCAAAGCCTCGGCCATATCCGGGGCGGCGGCGAGAAGATTGGCTTCGCGCTCGGCTCTCGCTTCCTCTTCGTCGTCGTCGGCATACGGTCCGATGCTTTCAGCGACGAGATACTCACCGTTCTCGTCGCGCCCGTAGACGGTCCATCCTTGCGAGTAGCTGGTGAAGCGAGCCTCCCAGCTCAGCCCCGCAGTCCACGGCTTATTGGTGTCGGCGGGGGTCATGATGCTTCCCTTCTGGCGCGAGCCGTGAGGCTGATCTCGCCGTTGAACTTGCGTGAGCGGTTGCCGAAGCCCTTGGGGCGGATGACGCCCGTGTGCTTCGCGCGAATGCGGTAGGTCTTGGACTTCTCCGCCACGTCCTCGGCGGTCTTCTCGCGGTGCTTGGAGCGGAGCGCCGGCGCCAGGTTGAACTCCCGGTGTTCGCCGCCGTTGATCAGCGCCACGATGTGGTCGCAGTCCCAAAGGTCGCCGGGCATGATCTTGCGTCCGGACAAATGGCAGCGGCCGCCGTGGCGCTCGAACACGCGGAGGCGGACACGCGGCGGGATCTTCGCGTCGGGCGTCTTGCCGATCCATTCGGGGACGGAGCGGCCGGTCATTGGCCAAACGCCCCCAGCGCATCCTTGAGGGCCTGTTCAACCCGATCTGCAGCGTCCGGGTCTTGAGCCCGAACGGCCACCACGAAGGCGGCGAACTTGCGATCCGCCTGAACGGTTTTCAGCTCGGCCAGGCTCTTGAAGGCGAAGTCCGCAATGACCTGATCGACCTTGGACAGAACGGTTACAGCCGAGCCCGCCCCTTCATCGGCCCCTTCGCCAACGGGCTCGGCTGCATCTTCTCCGGTGCTGGGTTTGTCACCGGGGAAATCATCGGCCCCCGCCTTTGACGGGTCATCGCCATCGGCGGCAGGGGCCTTGTCTTCCGCGTCCTCGCCACGCGGAAACTCGGGGATGTCGTCGTCGGACGCGTCGGGCGCCGAAAGGGCTTCGGTCTCGAACCCGGAGTGAAGGCGACGGACCTGCACGGGCTGAGGCTTGTTCAGGTCATAGAGCTCGTCGTCGCGCTCGATCACGGCCAGCAGATCGGTGGACATGGGCAGGCGCTTGGACAGGCGCCGGATGGCCGTCTTGCGCCGCATCTCGTCTGCGAAGGGACCGGACCACGGGCCGTTCTGAGCCCGGCTGATGGCTTTCACCGCCATGACCTGGGCCTCGGTCATGACCTCGCGATAGATGCCGCCGTCCTTGGTGTGGGCGACCGCGTAGGTGATGATCGGCTTGCCGCGGTCTCCGCCGATGAATGGCTTGTGGTGAATCCGCTCTTCGTCCCCGAGCATGTAGTCGAACTCGTCGTTCTCATAGACGACGTGGGCGCCGATGGACTTGAGCTCGCCAGACCGGCGCACCTTCGACAGGATGCCCGCCACCATGGGCATGTAGGTGACCTTGTTCTTGTGGATCACCAGCGCCGCTTCCCGCCCATCCGGGACCAGGCCGTCCTGCGCGCATTTCATCGACGCTTCGAAAAGCGACTGCCGGTCCTTGCTCAGCAGGTCGGGGTTGGACTGCACCGCCGTCATGACGACGCGAACGAAGCGTTCGGCGGGGACGTGAGGCGGCAGGGCCAGAGCGAACTGCGGCGCCATGGCCTCCAACTGCTGGCGGACCAGCTGGGCCGGGGGCGTAGGGCGCTCTTGGGTTACGGCGTTCATGGTCAGGCGGCTTCCTGCTGAGTTTCTGGGAAGGTGACGGGCTCGTTGATCCGCTCCAGCCACGGCGGGAACTCGTGATCGGCGGGCTCTTCGGTGACCTCGACCACGGCCCACGGCACGTCGAAGCCGAAGCGGTCACGGAAGGCGACGTAGTTGGACAGGGCCACGGCGGTCTTCTTCTGGCCGCTGAGGTAGGTGGCGTCGCCATGGGAGCGGAGGATGGGCTTCACGACCGGGGCGTGGCCCCTCTCGTCGTCCTGCCGCCGATAGAAGATCCAGCCCCACTGCCATTGCTCGACAGCGGCAACGCGCTTGAGCCAGTCCGCTTGCTTCGGGGTGGCGCCGTTGATCGGCAGAGACCGCATGGCCCGGCGCGCCTCGTCATAGGCGAAGCGCTGAACGTCCATCGACCGGCCGGCGACCAGACCCAGGCATTGCTGTTTCGTCGTGTCGCCCTTGGCGTCGCCGCCGAAGGTCTTGAGGTCCAACGAGAAGGCTGGAAGGAGCTTGTCGATGCGGCAGCGCAGCTTCACGCCGGTCTTCGGGTCGGTGTAGAGGATCGACACCTCCGACATGCCAGCCTGCATCGGCTCGCCAAGTTCGGGGTGGCGCCGGATCAGCGCATCCATGTGGCGGACCCGCCGGTCGGTGTCGGCGTCGATGACCGAAACGTCGGGCCTGTCATTGGCCTCAAGCCACGCCTTGCAGACGTTGGAGTTGCCGTTCCACGGCTTCACCTCGCCGGTCTTGGCGTCCTCATAGGTATCCGGCCTGATGACGAAGCCCTTGGTGTAGGCCTTCTCCCCCTCCAGCAGCAGGGCATGGAGCGCGGACCCGAAGACCATTTCTGGCGAGGGCGTCTTGGCCTTGCGGTTCGGGTTGTGGCGGCTCCGATACCACCAGTCCGCAGGGTCGCGGTGCAGCACCACCAGATCGGTGGAGCCGAGGCGATCCTGGGCGAAGTAGTCCTCAGCAGAGAGGCCCACATAGACGCCATCGGGCAGGTTGTTGTCGTTCATGGCTTTCGCCTCGTTGGGAGTGAGAGCGCCACCAGAAGCCCGGCGGCGAGGATCAGCAGGGAGAGGCCGTTCAGGCGTTCGTCTCCGTCGCGCGAAGGATGGCGGTCAGGGGCGGGGCCTTGAGCCGAAGGGCGTTGATCAGATCGACCGTGGCGTTGCGGAAGCCTGGGTGCGTGTTGTTCAGGCGGGTGAACTGTTCGCACCGGGCCAGCAGGGCGCGGGTGTCGGCCTCGATGGCTTGGGCTTCCTGAGCCGTCCACTGGCGTCCCTCGGCTTCGGCGTGGAGGGCCTTTTCAGCTGGGGTCAGGTCGGTGACGGAGCGGAGCATGGGGCGCATGGTCATGCGGCTTTCCTTTTGGGAGATGGCTTGCGGCCGGTGATCTTGGCCTCGGCGGCGGTCATGACGGGGCGCATCCAGTTCGGGACGCCGACCACGAGCGAGGCGCGCATCGGCATCAGGATGCCGAAGGCGTGGGGAACCCCGGTCCATTGGATAAGCGCGCCGCTGTCTTCGGTGACGCTCGTGAAGCGGATGGACGGGTAGGGCTCGGACGCGCCGCCGAGCGCCTTGCCCATTGCTACTGCGTCCGCGACGTATCGGAGATTAAACTGCGCCGAGGCCCGCGCCTGCGTCTTCAGGTCGTCGATGGCGATCTTGACCACGCGGCGATAGGTGGGGAAGTGCGCTCCCGATCCGATGCACTCCGGGTAGTGGACACCCTCGAACACCGCGTGAGCGCCGTCAGTGGTGATCGCGGCGTCATCGCCAGCCGCCTTGATGGCCTTCTTGAGCGCGGGGGTCAGATTGATGGATGAAGGCGCGCTGACCGTTCCGGCCCCGTCGTGAACCACAACGATGCGGTAACCATCCGTTGCGATGATGACCGCCCCGCCCTTTGGATGGGCGTGAGCGAATACCGCGTCCAAGCCACGGATAGCGTCAGTCCCCTTCATGGCCCACGCACTCGCGGCGAGAACCATCTTGGCGTTCAGCGAAAGCTTCATGCCGCTTCCTCCCTCTCAGGTTCGTTCTCGTTGATGGGTTGAGGCTCCGGCAGGGTGTTCACGCCGGGGGCTTCGGGGTCGTCGCTGAACTGGTCGGCCCAGCCGCAGGAGGCGCACATCAGGCGGAGCTCCCCTTGGCCTTCGCCTCACGCCGCTCGCGGGCGCGACGCATCTGGCGGGTTTCGACCGCAGGTTCCGGGGCCGGG
>Ga0114898_1001402_pt1 | contig 14426 bp, 13 predicted proteins | sample Malvired_Geostar_FD_83496 | JGI IMG/M metagenome (GOLD analysis project Ga0114898, IMG submission 83496) | Marine viral communities from the Global Malaspina Expedition - Malaspina viral metaG DeepMed_Geostar | ecosystem: Environmental > Aquatic > Marine > Oceanic | place: Mediterranean Sea... | reverse complement strand
CGCCTGGCCAAGGACTGGGAATGCCTCAACGCCAAGGCGCTCGCCTTCTTGAAACTCGCCTCCATCCGCCTCATGATCAGAAAGCTCTGTAATCAATCATAAAGTCTCCGGACAGACTCTTAGGGTCAAGCCCAGAGATTTTAATTTTTCCATCCTCTTTAATTGATGTAAAATAAAGAGAGTTGTATTTTGTTTCAGCTTCAGAAAAAAGACTTCTCATTTGGTATATGCAATATCGCGCATCGTTCCCAATGTGATAGAAAAAATCATCGTTATTTTTAAGAAAATCTGGACTGTTAATTTTTATAACATTTATTAATGAATTTGGCATAGGAGAATTTTCTTCAATATAACTTTCTGCAACATCAATAAACTTCTTCTTTTCGATAATTTCTTTTCTTATTTCTGCGGAAATTCTTTCTAGATACAATAGAGCGTTGTGCTCTTTGTCATTTCGATCATTTTGATAGTTCTGTTGGGCAATGCGCGTGGCCGATGTCGCGGAAACGTATGCCAAGAAACCACCGCCAAGCGTCATGGCACCGGCAATCAGGGCGCCGACCAATGTCGCCCAGGTCGTTTCAGCCCAACCGCTTGGGTTGGCACTGGCAATCACATAGCCGCCAGCGATGACCAGCAGAGTCAGGGCGTGAAGAGTGGTGACAACGATGTTCCACATACTCCCCATGCTGCCTGCGGTACTGTGTTCCGGCAAGCCCCGATGGTGGCGGCATGAGCGGCACAATCGAAAGGCTGAAGGGCGACAGGGAAGGCGCGCAAGCAAGGAATAGGCGCATCCCCCATTTCCCCCTGCCGTGGCCTGTCGCCTTGCGCTAAGACTGTCGCATGAACAGCGCGATCCTTCTCGACCTTCTGGGCATTGCCCTTTTTGCCGCGACGGGCGCGCTGTCGGCCTCGCGCAAGCAGCTGGACATCATCGGCTTCCTGTTCCTGGCGACGATCACCGGCATCGGCGGCGGCACGGCGCGCGACCTGATCCTGGATGTGCCGGTGTTCTGGGTCGAACAGCCGCTGCACATCCTGATCTGCGCGGTGACGGCGATTGGCCTGTTCTTCACCGCGCACCTGCTGGAATCGCGCTACCGCCTGCTGCTCTGGCTGGATGCGGTGGCGCTGGCCGCCTATGGCGTGTTCGGCGCCTATAAGGGGCTGCTGGTCACCGGCTCTCCCGTGGTTGCCGTGGTCATGGGCATGCTGACCGGCACGCTGGGCGGCATATTGCGCGACGTGCTGGCGGGCGAGCCCTCGGTGCTGATGCGCAAGGAAATCTACATCACCGCCGCGATGGCCGGCGGGCTCTGCTATGTCGGCGCCAGCCTCGCGGGGCTGCCGCTGCCGCTGGCCGCCGGGGCGGGCTTCGCCGTGGCGCTGTTCATCCGCAGCGGCGCGCTGGCCTTCGGCTGGTCGCTGCCCTCCTACAAGGGGCGGCCGGGCCGCAATCCGGAAGATATTCCGTGAGGGGATTTCTGCTGCGCGCGCGCCTTGCCGGCCCTGTTGCGCTTTTGACGGCGCTTCTGGGGTCGCTGGTGGCGGCGCTTACTGTCGCCATTGTCTGGCACTTCGCCCTGGCGCTGCGGGTGGTGGCGCCGTTCTCCGACATGTTCCGCGAATATCGCCGCTATGCCGACCGCGATCTGCTGTCCTACCTGATCTTCCCCGACAATGAACACCGCCCGGTGCTGCCGCGGCTGGTCTTCATCGCCGACCATCACCTCGCCGACTCGCTGGGCCTGATCACCCTGCCGGTGTCGCTGCTGTGCCTGCTGGCGGTGCCGGCGGTGATTTTTCTGGCGATCCGGCGCGGGCTGGGCTGGAAGGCGACGCTGCTCGCGGCCTCGGCGCTGGCGGCCGGTCTGTTCTGGCTCGGCCACCACCCCAACCTGATCTGGCCGAAGCAGCTGCACATGCATATGGCGCTGCTGCTGGCGGTGCTGGCGGCCTGGGCCGGCGCGCGGGAGCGCTGGGGCCTCGCGGCGCTGGCAGGACTCGCCGCCAGCTTCAGCTTCGGCTACGGGCTGGTGGTGTTTCCGATGCTGGTCATCGGCGTGCTGCTGGCGCGGGCGGGTTCCGGGCAGCGGATGCAGCCGCCCGGCATCGCACTGGCCATCGTGCTCGGCATCGGGGTGCTGACGGTGTTGCTCTATCTCGCAACCTTTCAGGCGGGGGGCGGGGCCGGCATCCAGCGGGGGCTTGGCGGGCCGGTCGGCATGGGCGGTATCGCCGCCTCGTTGCTCGATCCGCTGGCGGTCGCCCGCTATTTCCTGACGCTGAAGACCGTTCCGCTGGATTTCCTGCTGGGCAGCCTGGGGCTGAAATTACCGTCCCTTGTGCCGATGGTGCTGGCGGCGGCCGGTATCGTTCTGTTCGCTGCCGGCACGCTGGCGGCATTACTGTTCCGCCGCCCGGTGCCGCCGGAGCAGCGGATGGCCCTGCTGCTGGGCTGGTTCTGCATCGGCACGGCGCTTATGACGGCGCTGGCCCGCGCCGGGCTGGGCGAGCCGGGGCAGGCGGCCTCGGCGCGCTACCAGCAGGTCAGCCTGCTGTGGTGGTTTGGCCTCGCGCTGTGGGCGGCGCTGCGCTGGCCGGTGCTGCGGCCGGGCCTGGCCGCGCTGGCGCTGGCGGCCATTCTGGTCTTCCCGCTGTCCAGCCGCGCCCTGATGCCGGGCGTGGCCGCGGAATATCTCCAGCTGCGCCTGCCGGTCGCCGCCATCCTGTCCGGCGTGCCGGAACAGCGGACGCTGGCCCTGCTGCGCTCCAACCCGCGTGCCCGGGCGGAGGGGCTGGCGGTGGTGGCGCAGCGCGGCTGGGCGCTGCATGCGCTGCCGCAGGCCGGCTGGCCGGGACGGCGGCTGGAGGATCTGGGTGTGGCGGTCAGCGGGGAACGCTGCGTCAGCGCCAGCCTGGACGCGGTGCCGGCGGAGGGGCTTGCCGATGGCTGGGTGCTGCGCGGCGCCATCGCTGGCGGCAGCTGGCTGCACTGGATCCTGCTGGCCGATGGCGACGGGGTCATACACGGGCTGGGCGTGCCGCTGGGGCTGCAGAGGCCGGATGGCGTAGCCTGGCAGGGCTTCGTTCCGGGGGCGGCGCTGCCGGACGGCCTGACGGTCCATGCCGTGGAGCGCGGCCTGATCCGCGACCGGCTGCTGCCGCCCTGCCGCTAGAGGCTTTTAGCCCCCATCACGCAGTAGGGTCACGCAGCGGGCTGCGGTCGATCTCCTCGGCGATCAGATAGTGCGGGCGCTGCTTCACCTCGATGAAGACGCGGCTGATATACTCGCCGAGGATGCCAATCGACAGCAGCTGGATGCCGGTGAAGAACATGATGGAGACGACGATGGTGGGGAAGCCCGGCACATCGGCGCCGAACACCAGCGTCTTCACGATGGTGTAGAGGGCGAACAGGAAGGCCATCAGCGAGATCACGAAGCCGATCCCGCCCCAGATCCGCAGCGGCACATTGGAGAAGGAGGTGATGCCGGTCAGCGCCAGTTCCGCCAGCCGCAGGAAGCTGAAGGAGGACCGGCCGATGCGGCGCGGCGCGATACGGACCGGAATGGCGAGGCTGCGGAAGCCGACCCAGCTGAACAGGCCCTTCATGAAGCGGTTGCGCTCGGGCAGCTGGTTCAGGGCCGCCACCACCTTGCGGTCCATCAGCCGGAAATCCCGCGCGTCGGGCGGCACCTCCGTGCTGTTGCCCTGCGCCATCAGATAATAGAACAGCCGCACGCCGACACGCTTCAGCAACGTCTCGTCCTTGCGGCTGTCGCGCACGGCATAGATCATGTCATAGCCCGCATGCCAGTGCTCCAGCATCTGCGGAATTACCTCCATCGGCTCCTGCAGATCGGCATCGATGATGATGACGACATCGCCGCGTGCCTTCTGCAGGCCGGCGGTCATCGCCGCTTCCTTGCCGAAATTGCGCGAGAAGCGGACCAGCACGAGGCCCAGCGCCTCCGCCTCGGCGGCGACCGCGAACAGGCTGTCGTCGGTGCTGCCATCGTCCACCAGCACGATCTCGAACCGGCTTGTCTGCTTTTTCAGCAGGCCATGAAGCTGGCGCAGAAAGCCAAGGATGTCGGGCCCTTCATTATGCACCGGAACGATGCAGCTGATCGTGTAGTCGCTGGGGCGTGCGGTCATGTCCAGTCCGGCGGTAGGGGGACCCCTGGGGCGGACCCTGGGGCGGGACCTTATCGTGCCTATCCTCTAGCAGATGGAAGAGGGCAGGCAAGCCAAACTGTTCGCTGCTAGACTGACTTCCAGGTAAGGGCAAAAAAGGAGGAGGCGGAGATGAGGCGGATACTGGTGACGGGGTCGGGCAGCGGTATCGGGGCGGCGACGGCGCGGCAACTGGCCGGGCCGGGCACATCCATCGTGCTGCACGCGCTGAAGAATCGGGAGGGCTGCGAACGCGTCGCGGATGAGCTGCGGGCCAAGGGCGCCGAAACCCATATCGTTCTGGCGGACCTTACGCAGGCGACGGAGGCCGACCGGCTGATCGATGAGGTCGTCTCCGCACTGGGCGGGCTGGACGTGCTGGTGGCCAATGCCGGCTTTCCGGAGCTGAAGCGCTTCGACGCGCTGGAGCGGGCCGATCTCGACCGCTGCTACAGCGTTATCCTGGGCGGGCTGTTCCAGATGGCAAAGCGGGCGCTGCCGGCGCTGAAAGACTCACGGGATGGCCGCCTGATCGCGATCAGCACGCTGAACGCCCATGTTTTCCGCCCGAATTATCCGCTGTGCCCGGCCTCGGCGGCGGCCAAGGCGGGGTCGGAAGCCTTGATCCGTGCGCTGGCGGTGGAGCTTGCGCCCTACAAGGTGACGGCCAATTGCGTGGCGCCGGGGCTGATTCTGAAGGATGCCGATACCGAGCAGTTCTACGATGATTCGGAGATGAAGCCGCTGCTGGCGCATATTCCGCTGGGCCGTCCCGGGGAGCCAGCGGAGGTGGCCGCGATGATCGGCTTCCTGTGCAGCCCGGCGGCATCCTACGTCACCGGACAGGTCATCCATGTGAATGGCGGCATTATCTGACGGTCATCGCGCGGGTATGGTGCGGCGCAAGAAACAGCCGGATTGCTGCGCCGGTCCGGCAATATCGCTGCGAAACGTCCGCCTTATCTCCATACCGGGTTGCCTGTCCAGACGTTAAGCGGTAAACCTGTCGTGCTGCATTGCAGCATCGTCTTTTCAAGCCTTGCCTAATGACGGTGTCCAGGCCGATGTGATCCGACCGACCCTTTCCGCACCCTTTTTGCCGCCGATGGTCCTGCTTACAAGCCGGTCTCTCGGCCCTGGTGGTGTAGCGGATACTGCAGGGTCGGCTTTCCGAGACACGGCCTGTTTTCATTCATTCATCGATTTTCGCCGATCCGTTTTACGCGCGTCGGCCTGCTTTCCGGAGATATCCCTTGATGCGATTTTCCCTTCCGCACGATTTTTTCGGGCGGCTGCGCCATGAATGGCTCGGCAATATCCGCGGCGATGTGCTTGCCGGCCTCGTGGTGGCGCTGGCGCTGATTCCAGAGGCCATCGCCTTCTCGATCATCGCCGGAGTCGATCCGAAAATCGGGCTTTACGCCTCCTTCTCGATTGCCGTCATCATCGCCATTGTCGGCGGCCGGCCGGGCATGATCTCGGCAGCGACCGCCGCGACCGCCGTGCTGATGGTCACGCTGGTGAAGAACCACGGGCTGGAATATCTGCTGGCCGCCACCGTGCTGGCCGGGCTGATCCAGATCGCCGCCGGCATACTGAAGCTGAATTTCGTCATGCGCTTTGTCTCGCGCTCGGTGATGACCGGCTTCGTGAACGCGCTGGCGATCCTGATCTTCCTGGCGCAGCTGCCGGAGCTGATCGGCGTGCCCTGGCTGACCTATGTGATGGTCGCCGGCGGGCTGGCCATCATCTACCTGTTTCCGCGCCTGACCCGCATCGTGCCGTCGCCGCTGGTCTGCATCCTGGTGCTGACCGGCCTGTCCATCGGGCTGGGGCTGGAGGTGCGCACCGTGGGCGACATGGGCGAGCTGCCCTCGACCCTGCCGGTCTTCCTGATTCCCGACATCCCGCTGACGCTGGAGACGTTGTGGATCATCCTGCCCTATTCGGCGGCGGTGGCGGCGGTCGGCCTGCTGGAATCGCTGATGACTGCCTCCATCGTCGATGAACTGACCGACACGCAAAGCGACAAGCGCCGGGAATGCATCGGCCAGGGCATCGCCAACACGGCAACCGGCTTCATCGGCGGCATGGCGGGTTGTGCGATGATCGGCCAGTCGATCATCAATGTGAAATCGGGCGGCCGCGGGCGGCTGTCCTGCTTCTGCGCCGGTATCTTCCTGCTGTTCATGATCGTGGTGCTGGGCGAGTGGGTGAAGCAGATCCCGATGGCGGCACTGGTCGCCATCATGATCATGGTGTCGATCGGCACTTTCTCCTGGGCCTCGATCCGCAATCTGAAGGACCATCCGCGCAGTTCCAGCATCGTCATGCTGGCCACCGTGGTGGTCGTGGTGGCGACGCATAACCTCGCCATTGGCGTGCTGGTCGGCGTGCTGCTGTCGGGCATCTTCTTCGCCTGGAAGATCGCGCAGATCTTCCGCGTCACTTCGACGCTGTCCGAGGACGGCACGGCGCGCACCTATATCGTGGAAGGCCAGGTGTTCTTCGCCTCGGCCGAGGATTTCTCGGCCGCCTTCGACTTCAAGGAGGCGCTGGAGAAAGTCACCATCGACCTCAGCCGCGCGCATATCTGGGATATCTCCAGCGTGGCGGCGGTCGATACGGTCGTGCTTAAATTCCGCCGCGAAGGCGCCGAGGTCGAACTGATCGGTCTCAACCAGGCCAGCGAGACCATCGTTGACAGGCTCGGCATCCACGATAAGCCCGGGGCGCTCGAACGCCTCATGGGGCATTGAGGAAGGAACGACCATGACCAAGCTGCTCGTACTGATCGACGGCTCGACCTATACGCAGAGCGTATGCGACCACGCCGCCTGGGTGGCGGAACGCACCAAGGCCTCGGTCGATCTGCTGCATGTGCTGGGCCGGCGCACGGTTTCCAGCGTGCCGGCGGATTTCAGCGGCAATCTGAACGCCGATACGCGGGACACGCTACTGGAGGAACTCACCAGCCTCGACGAACAGCAGGCGAAGCTGGCGCAGAAGCGCGGCAGGCTGATCCTGGAGGAGGCCAAGGCGCAGCTCACCCAGGCCGGTGTTGCTAATGTCGCGACCAAGCTGCGCCATGGCGATCTGCTGGAAACCGTGCAGGAATTCGAGCCTGAGGCCGACCTGATCCTGATCGGCAAGCGCGGCGAGGCGGCGGATTTCGCCAGCCTGCATCTCGGCTCCAACCTGGAGCGCGTGGTGCGCGCCTCGCACAAGCCGGTGCTGGTCGCCTCGCGCGCCTTCAAGCCGGTGAGCAGCTTCCTCATCGCCTATGATGGTGGGCCGAGCGCCGAGAAGGCGGTGGATCATATCGCCGGGGGCCATCTGTTCCCTGGCCTGGCCTGCCGCCTGCTGATGACCGGCCAGCCGGACGCGGCCATGAAGGCGAAGCTGGAAGCGGCGGCGGCCAAGCTGCGCGCCGCCGGCTATGACGTCACTGCCGGCATCGAGGCCGGGCAGCCGGATGCCGTGATCGCCCGCATTGTCGAGCAGGAGGGCATCGGCCTGCTGGTGATGGGTGCCTATGGCCATTCCCGCATCCGCACCCTGATCATAGGCAGCACCACGACCGAGATGATCCGCTCCTGCCTCATCCCGGTCATGCTGTTCCGCTAATATATAGCCGTTATCCGCTCTCCGACATCATGCTAGCCTGTGATTGAAAGGGCGGCTGGACCCGTTTCCGCCGCGCTCTACTTCAATGGCGACGATGGCCGTCAGGCCATGATGACGCATGTCAGGGAGAGACCGAGATGAAAATCAGGGGCTTTAGTCTGCCTGCCGCAGCGGTTGCTGTGACGCTGGGCTTCGCTGTCGCGGGTGCGGCCCAGGCCGCCACGGTGAAGATCACGCCGCTGGGCAGCCATGAAGGCGAGTTCTGCAGCTTCGACCGGGCGATGGTCTTCGAGGACCCGGACGGCACGCGCATCCTCTATGATGCCGGGCGCACGGTTGCCGGTGTGGATGATCCGCGCCTCGGCAAGATCGACGCCGTGCTGGTCAGCCACATGCATGGCGACCATGTCGGCGACCGCCATATTCCGGCGGTCGGGGCCGGTGCCTGCGGCCGGCCGGATATCGCCACCGTGGCGCTGCCCGACACGCTGTCGGTGAAGATCGCCGCCGCCAAGGGGGCAAGGATCGTGACCGGCAGCGAGATGCCGTCCTTCTTTGCCGCCAAGCTGAAGGAAGTTGGCGGCGACCCGCAGAAATCCGAGCTGGTGCGCTTCGGCGCCTCGCGTAGGGTCGGCGGCGTCACCGTCACCACCGTGCCGGCGGCACACTCCAACGGCATCGCGCCCGGCATGATCGGCGGCCCGTTCGCGGAGATGCTCTCCAAGGCAGGGCTCACCGCCTATGCCGGCCCGCCGACCGGCTATGTGCTGACCTTCAGCAACGGCCTTGTCGCCTATCTGTCGGGCGACACCGGCGTGACAGCCGAGCAGAAAATAGTGGTCGGTGACCAGTACAAGGCGACGCTGGTGGTCATGAACATTGGCGATACCTTCACCACCGGCCCGACCGAGGCGGCCTATGTGGTGAACGAGATGATCAAGCCGGCGGCTGTGATTCCGTCGCATGCCAACCAGCCCTCCACCGAGGGCGGCAAGCTGATCGCCGGCAGCCGCACCGACATCTTCGCCAAGGCGGTGTCGGCGCCGGTGCATCTGCCGCTGTCCGGCCGCACCATGGTGTTCGACGGCGCGGCCAAATGCGTCTCGGGCTGCTGATCGCGGTCTCGCATTAAACGGAAACGGGCGCTCCGGTAAGGAGCGCCCGTTTTGCTTTGTGTACAGGTGGACGGTCAGGAACCGACCACGCCGCCATCCTCGCGGGAAATCACCAGCGTCGCCGAGCGCGGGATGGCGCCGCCGCCATCCGGCCAGTGGCTGACCGGTTTGCCGGCCGCCCAGTCCTTGGGCGCGGTGGTGGCGCCCGGATGCTGCACATTCACGAAGATGGTGCGGCCGTCCGGCGTGCCGGTGATGCCGGTGATCTCCTGCCCGATGGGGCCGGTGAGGAAGCGGCGCATCTCGCCGGTGGCGGGGTCGGCGCACAGCATCTGGTTGTTGCCCATCACCGCCATGTCGCCCTTGTTCTGGGCGCTCTCGCCGATATCGGTCTGGATCCACAGCCGGGCCTCGGAATCGAACCACAGCCCGTCCGGGCAGGCGAAGATGTTGTCGGCGGTCAGCTTCTGGCCGTTCGGACCGCGCCCGGCCTGCTCGTCGCCGCCCAGCACGAAGATATCCCACTGGAAGCTGGTGGCGGCGTGGTCGCCCCTGGCCTCGGACCAGCGGATGATATGGCCATACTGGCTCTTGGCGCGCGGGTTGGCGGGATCGACCTGATCCTCGGTGCGGCGGCTGTTGTTGGTCAGGGTGAAATAGACCGCCCCGGTGCGCGGATCGACCGCCCCCCATTCCGGCCGGTCCATCTTGGTCGCCCCGGCCTTGTCGGCGGCGAGGCGGGTGTTCACCAGGATATCGGCCAGATCGGCGAAGCCGTTCTCCGGCGTCAGCCCGTTCTGGCCCGGCGCCAGCGCCAGCCAGTCGCCGCTGCCATCGGCGTTGAAGCGCGCCACGTAGAGCGTGCCCGCGTCGAGCAGCGCGCCGCTGGCCGTGGTCGGGTCATAGGGCCGGGCCGAGACGAATTTATAGATATATTCGAAGCGCGCATCGTCGCCGGCATAGGCGACAACTGGCTTGCCTGCGACTGCCGGGGCGAACACCACGCCCTCATGCGCGAAACGGCCGAGATGGGTGCGCTTTACCGGTGCCTTGCCGGGATCGAAGGGGTCGATCTCGACAACCCAGCCGAAGCCGTTCGGCTCGTTGCGGTAATCCTCAGCCGCGCTGTCGCCGGTGCTGCTGGCGTCGAAGCGCACATACGCATCGGCACCGCCCTCGGCCAGCTCCCAGCCATAGCGCGACATGCCGCCGGCCCGCACGCCATAGCGGGCCTGCTCGCGCGGCAGGTTCGGCTTCTGGTCCTGCTGGTCGCCATTGCGGAAATAGCCGGCCCAGTTCTCCTCGGCCGCCAGATAGGTGTTCCAGGGTGTTACGCCATGGGCGCAATTGTTCAGCGTGCCGCGCGTGCGGGTGCCGTCCGGGCTGTATTTGGTGACAAGATGGGCCGTGCCGCGCACCGGGCCGGAAATCTCCATCGGCGTCAGTGCGGTGACCCGGCGGTTGTGCGGATCGGATACCACCGCCCAGGCGCCATCGGTGCCGCGCTTCACGCGCACCACGGAGATGCCGTGCCCGTTCATCTCCTTCAGCACCTCGTCATCCGCGCGCTTGCCGTTCTCCAGCAGCACCTCGCTCGATTTCAGCTCCTTGCCGGCATAGCGCGCGCTGTGCAGGAAGCGCGGCTCGACATATTCGTGATTCATCACCAGCAGGCCGTCGGTGGAACTGCCGTCGATCGGGAAGAAATGCATGCCGTCATGATGCATGCCCATCTGCTGCGCCTGGTCGGCGCCGCTGTTGGACGGGGCGAAGGCCGGCATGGCGCCGGAGATCGGCGTGCCCCAGGGGGCCAGCACCTGCACCTTGTAGCCCTTCGGCACCACCACCGTATCGGCGGCGCTGACCGGCACCGGCTGGAAGCCGACAAGCCCGCCGGAAGCGGCCTGCGCGGTCGCGACGCGGGCGACGGTATTGAGCGCGGTACCGGCGAACAGCGCGCCAACGGCGGTGGCGAGGCCGCCAACCAGCACGTCGCGGCGTTTCAGCCGGCTTTCCAGCACATCATGGAAGGTCTCGTTGGCCGACAGATTGCAGCGCGGCTCGTCGCCGGGCTGATAGTCGGGGGATTGGGTGTGATCCGGATAATCCTGTTCATAGGCGCTCATCGGCTTGCTCCGCAGCTAGGAGGGAAAAGCTGCATGGCGGGCCGGTTCGCCGGCACGCTCTGCTTGCAGCTCTCCTTCTATCGCCGGGGCGTTACAGTTGATTGTCAGCAATGGTGACGGAATGGTGTCAGTCGCGGACGCTTCCGTGGAAGCGGCAAAGCCTCTAGGCTGACGTCAGGGGAGCGCTTCGAAAGGGGGGCGCCCTGAAGGAAACCTGGCCGGGGGCTCAATGGCCCATGACAAGCGCAATCAGCGGGTGACGGGTCACGGTACCGGCAACGGCGCCTTTCGCATTGCCGACCGGATGCCTGACGGGATCGATTCCCTGCTGCAGGGCATCCTCGACTATTTCCTGGCCCATCTCCGGGAAAGCGACGCGGTCATCCGCAAGGCGCAGATCGATCCGCTGGCCTTTCACAAGGCGCTGCCGAAGGTCTGGATCTATGAGCGGATCGCGAAGCATGATTTCGTCTGCCGCCTGGCCGGCGACGATGTCCGCAGCATGTATGCCCGTCCGATTGTCGGCTGCTCCCTCTTGGACCTGATCCGCGTGCAGCATGCGCCGGACGTGATGGCGCATCACGAAGCGATCCTGGCCACGCCGGGCGTCGGCTATATGACGGGCCGCGTCTATCTGCAGAGCCTGGAGCGGTATGGCATCGGCGAACGGCTGCTGCTGCCGGCACTGGACGAGGAGGGCCGTCCCAGCTTCATCTGGGGCGCCACCAGCTATAACATGGCGGAAATGGATGACAGATCGGATGTCACGGGGCCGAATCGCCTGCTGATACCGCTCACCGCCTTCTCTGCCGAGTCTTGCTGACAGGAAAATCCCATGCCGATCCGCACCCGCCTGACCGAGCGCCTCGATCTGCGCCACCCCATCGTGCTGGCGCCGATGGCGCTGGTCTCCGGCGGGGCGCTGGCATCCGCCGTCACCGGGGCCGGCGGGCTTGGCATGATCGGCGGCGGCTATGGCGACGCGGACTGGCTGCGGCGCGAACTGGCGGCAGCCGGGAACCAGCGCGTCGGCTGCGGCTTCATCACCTGGTCGCTGGCGCAGCAACCGCATCTGCTGGATCTGGCGCTGGAGCACCGACCGGCGTCGGTGATGCTGTCCTTCGGCGATCCGGCCCCCTTCGCGCCGAAGGTGAAAGCGGCAGGGATCCCGCTGATCTGCCAGGTGCAGACCCTTGCCCACGCACGCGAGGCACTGGCGGCGGGCGCCGATATTCTGGTGGCGCAGGGTACGGAGGCGGGCGGCCATGGGGCGACGCGCGGGACCATTGCGCTGGCCCCGGCAGTGGTCGATCTGGTGAGCCGGAACGCACCGGAGACGCTGGTGCTGGCGGCGGGCGGTATTGCCGACGGGCGCGGGCTGGCGGCGGCGCTGGCGCTGGGTGCGGATGGGGTGTTGGTCGGCACGCGCTTCTACGCGGCAGCCGAATCGCTGGCCCCTGACGCGGTGAAGCGTCGGATCACCGATATCGGCGGCGACGATACGCTGCGCACCAGCGTGTTCGATATCGTGCGGGAGAAGGATTGGCCGAAGCCCTTCACCATCCGCGGCGCGCGTAATGCGCTGACGGCGGAATGGCAGGGGCGCGAGGCCGAACTGGCTGCCGAGGGCAAGGGGGCGGTGGAGCGCTACAACCAGGCTGTCTCGGCGCTGGATCTGGAAATCATGGGGGTGTTCGCCGGAGAAGGGGCCGATCTGATTGCCGATGTGGCGCCGGCCGCCACTCTCCTGGAACGCATGGCGGCCGAAGCCGAGGCGGCGCTAACCCGCGCCGCCTCTCTGATTCGCCAGGGCCTGCCTGGTTAGCGTCAGTTGATCGTCGGGACGCTGCCACCCAGCACGCCGAACAGGCGCAGCAGCCAGATCACGACCAGAATCACCACGACGATGTTCAGGATCGATTTGATCTTGTGATCCATCGGGATGTAGCGGTTGATCGCCCACAGTACGACGCCGACGATAACAAGAGTAAGAATCAAGGAAATAACCGACATTTCTGCCCTCCTGGCCCTGCGGGTATAGTCGTTCCCGAATCAGGGCCGAAAATTATTTCGAACAGCCCAGGAAACCGGCCAGAAAAACGGCGCGATCTCTTGGTTCGTCCTGGAGTAACGCAGAAGGACGCGTTTGGTTCTCTTGCCGGTTGAAAAAAAGCGGTGCTCTATTCCGCGGCGTCGGTCTTGCCTTGCGGCTGCGCCCAGCGGTCCAGCGCATGATCGTCGCTCTCGCGGGCATCGACCCAATGCGCGCTGTCGCCGGTTTCCTCCAGCTTCCAGAAGGGGGCCTTGGTCTTCAGATAATCCATCAGGAACATGGCGGACTCGAAGGCCGCCTGCCGGTGCGCCGAGGCGGTGACCACCAGCACGATGCGGTCGCCCGGTTCCAGCCGGCCATAGCGGTGGATGATCAGGCTGGCCTGCAGCGGCCAGCGTTCCTGCGCCTCGGCCTCGATCTTGGCCAGCGCCTTTTCGGTCATGCCGGGATAATGCTCCAGCGTCATCGCACCGATGCTGGCATTGCCAGCCATGTCGCGCACGAGGCCGACGAAGCTGGCCACGCCGCCGATGGCACGGTTGCCGTCGGTCAGCGCCGCAATCTCCGCGCCGATGTCGAAATCTTCGCGCTGCACCCGGATCATGGCCTCAGCCTCCCGTCACCGGCGGGAAGATCGCCACCTCGTCGCCCGGCTTCAGCGGATGGTCGGGGCGGACATATTCCTGATTCACCGCGACCTTCACCACGCGGGCATCCTTCAGCGCCTCGGCATAGCCGGGGCCGCGCGCCTTCAGCCAGTCCAGCAGGCCGGCCACATCGGTGACCTCGGTGGGGGGCGAGACCTCTTCCTCGGCGGTGCCGATCTTCTGGCGCACCCAGGCGAAATAGAGCAGCTTCACAGTCCGACCTCGCTGAACGGCAGATAGGGAACCACGGAACCGGCCGCGATCCGCGTCGCCTCCTCGGGCAGTTCGACCAGCCCGTCGGCGGCGACCATGGAGGATAGCACACCGGCCCCGTCCTGTTCGAATCGATGGGCGACGAGCTGGCCGTCGCCGCGCCGCTCCAGCCGCACGCGGACATATTCGCGGCGGTCCTGCTTCTTCTTGTAGTCGAAGCCCGCCAGCACGGGAAACAGCCGGGGCTCGCTCTCCTCCGCGCCCGACAGGCGCTCGATGATCGGCCGGGCGACGCGCAGGAAGGTGACCATGACCGCGACCGGATTGCCCGGCAGGCCGATGAAGGCGGTGCCTTTCACCTGGCCCAGCGCCACCGGGCGGCCCGGCTTGATCGCCAGCCGCCAGAAATAGAGCGAGCCCAGCGCCTCCACGGCGGCTTTCACGTGATCCTCCTCGCCGCCGG
>Ga0114898_1001401_pt1 | contig 14427 bp, 12 predicted proteins | sample Malvired_Geostar_FD_83496 | JGI IMG/M metagenome (GOLD analysis project Ga0114898, IMG submission 83496) | Marine viral communities from the Global Malaspina Expedition - Malaspina viral metaG DeepMed_Geostar | ecosystem: Environmental > Aquatic > Marine > Oceanic | place: Mediterranean Sea... | reverse complement strand
GCCGCTCAGGTGGCTGTCACCGAGCAGGCGCTCGACGGGTATCTGGTGGCACTCAGAGCGGTCGTGGCGCAAACCGAGGCGATCACGGCCGCGCGCCAGGAAATGGCGAGCCAGACCGCCGAGATCTACCGTCTCGGCATGGCGCTGACCCAGGCCCAGGACGCCAGGCGTGACGAGGAAACCGCCCAGGCCCGTATGACGCAGATCATAGTGACAATCCTGGCCCTGCTTATCGGCTCGATGGCCGCCTGGCTGATCACGCGCCAGATCACCCGGCCGTTGGCAGAAACGCTTGCGGTCGTCAGAAATATCGCGGCGGGCGACCTGACCGACCAGCGCTGCATCGAACGCCAGGATGAGATCGGTGCGTTGCAGCAGGGTGTGATGAGCATGGCGGCCACGTTGCGCACGCTCATCAGCGGCATACGCGACAGCGTTACGCAGATGGCCAGCGCGGCCGAGCAATTGTCCGCGGTTACCGAGCAGACCAGCATTGGCATGAACGGCCAGCGAGCCGAGACCGATCAGGTCGCAACGGCGATGCATGAAATGTCCGCCACGGTGCAGGAAGTGGCGCGCAACGCCGAGCAGGCCTCGCAGGCCGCCACTGACGCGGACCGGGAAGCGCGCGCGGGCGACGCGGTCGTCTGCGAGGCGGTCGCTCAGATCGAGCGGCTTTCGCAGGAAATGCTCCGCTCGACCGAAGCGATGGCCAGGCTGGAATCGGAAAGCAATCGAATCGGCAGCGTCATGGACGTGATCAAGACGGTGGCCGAACAGACCAACTTGCTGGCCCTCAATGCAGCTATCGAGGCTGCGCGTGCCGGCGAAGCGGGCCGCGGGTTTGCCGTCGTAGCCGACGAAGTACGAGGCCTGGCTCGGCGCACCCAGAAATCGACCGAAGAAATCGAGCAGCTGGTCGCCGGGCTGCAACACGGCACGCAGCAGGTCGCCGTCGCGATGCAGACCAGCCACAACCTGACCGAAAGCAGCGTTGAACTCACGCGCAAGGCCGGGCTGGCGCTTAACGACATCACGGCCAAGGTCTCCAATATCCAAGCGATGAACCAGCAGATCGCCGCCGCCGCCGAAGAGCAAGGCGTCGTCGCCGAGGAGATCAGTCGCAGCGTGGTCAATGTGCGCGACATCTCCGAGCAGACCGCGACGGCCAGCGACGAGACCGCCGCATCGAGCACCGAACTGGCTCGCCTCGGCAACGAGCTGCAAGCGATGGTCAGCCGCTTCCGCGTCTGAACGAACGGGCGTAGACGAAGGCGCACCGCTCACCACCGGGTAAGCGAGCGCGCCACCGCTCAGAGGCCGAAGATCGGCGCCCGGTACGCCGCCACAAACAAAGACACCGACGCCTGGGTAGGATCGGTCTGGGGGCCGAGCGTTCCTGTTTTATCGCTACCGCTGCGAAGCCCCCGCACCGCGTTGGCACTGCAGGACGACCCGCATCGAAGCACCGACAGCGAGCCCGATCGTTGGACAGGCCAACCGGGCCGCGTTATCTACGACTTCATCATCACCAGAACGAACCCCACCACGATCCCGGCCAGGGCGATCATCCAGCCGACCCGATGGGCACGGTTCTTCTCTGCCTGACGCACAGGGTCCACGGGCTTGTTCTTTCTCACAATCGGCTGCCTCGCTAAAACGGATCACGCACTGGGCTGACGTTGGACCGCACCCGTGCAATGCGCGCCTTTTTAGGCCGTGAGGGTTGGATTGTCCAGCGACTCGCGTGCTTTTCGCCGCGAATCGCTTGGCATGCCACTAGCCGAGCGGGCTTTCGCCCGGATTCGGTTCATCGTTCGGCTTGGTGCCCTCTTCCGACTCGGTGCCCTCGCCCGGCTCGGGTGCGTCGCCGCCGTCGTCCTCGGGCGTTGTCAAGCCTTCGTCGATCAGATCGTTTGGGTCGGTCATGCCAGCGGTCCTCGTCACAGGTGGATAAGTCAGACCAGAGCGGCCTGTCCATTTGAACATGCCAACGCCACGATTGTTCGGCCCACACCCATGCCTGTGTTTTTTTCGCCGCCGCTCAGCCTCGGCTGAACACACTCGTTCCGCCCTGCAGCGAGGACCAGCGCGCCGACACGACAGTTGCCGATGCTCACGCTGGCCACTTGCCAGCGACCTCCACCCCGCGCAGGGATAGCGTCAGGAACACCTGATCTGATCGCCAATCAGTGCCCGCCAAACATCGCCGTCCAGTAAATGCCGGCATCGCTTCTTGGATCGCTGGCATAGGCGGCGCCGAACTCGGTGAATCGTGGGTTCATCACATTCGCGCATTGCCCCGGGCTGGCCAGCCAGCCTTCGGCTATCAGGCGCGGCCTGTCCAGCGCGGCCGCAATATTCTGGCCGATCGGCCCACCGGGATAACCGGCCAGCTCCGCCCGGTCGCCCGGCGTGCGGCCGTCGCGGTCGAGGTGGCCAAATACGTTGCCGTTGGCCATGGCCCGGCTGTGTTCTTCAGCGACCGTGGCGAGCGTCGTATTCCAGCTCAGCGCAGCCGCCGCGGCGTACGGTTTGCCGCCGCAGTGACGCGGCTGTTCGCGGAGGCGATTGACGTGCGCGAGCAACTGTTGCCCTTCGGCCTGCCAGTCCTTCAGGTGTCCGCCCAGCAGTGGTCGCGCCAAAACCACCCGCCAATCGCGGCCCTCGCGGCTTACGCCGATATCGACATACTGCGGGTCGAGCACGACCCGGCAGAAGCTTTCACGCAGCGCCTGCATGGCCGCTCGAGCGTCGCGCGGGCCGGACAGGCTGATGGCTTGCACGCTGGCCATCGGATAACCGGCACGGGCCAACGAGCCTTGCAGATCACCGGCACCGGTCGCTGGCAACAACAGCCGTGAGTCGTGAGAAAGCGGTGTCAGTTCCTCGCTCGGCCGACTTTCGCAACGCTGGACTTCGCTGCGATAGACGTTGATCGACGCGATCAGTTGGGCCTCCTCCGCGCCGCTTGCGGCGACGACAGGGCGACCGCCGCCAAGCACCGCGATCAGAAGCAGAAAACAGCGAAACAGGTGCATGAACGCCTCCAGCAAAACGGGTAGCCAAGGCGTTGACGATGCACGCGAGCGCTGTTCAAGTCGAGCCTGCTGGGAGAAACACGCGCGATATGGCAGGCGTTTCGTCGCTTCAGCTCGCTGGACACGTGTTGTTTCAATGCACCGGTAACTTATAATCGTTCTTATTTGCACCGGAACTTCGCATGGCATCTTCCGCAGCCCGACAGATCCTGGCGATCGAGGACGATCCGATTCTGGGTACTCATCTGAAGACCTCGCTGGAAAGCCGCGGCTTTCAGGTAACCCTCGCCAGCGACGGGCTGAGCGGCCTGGCGCTGGCTCGCGACTCGGCTTACGACCTGATCCTGCTGGATGTGATGCTGCCCGAACTCAGCGGTATGGAGTTGCTGATGCGGCTGCGGAGCCAACGCCGTACACCGGTACTGATGATGTCCGCGCTGGGTAACGAGGCGCATCGCATCCAGGGTTTCGACAGCGGCGCGGACGACTACCTGCCCAAGCCGTTCAGCCTTGAGGAATTGCAGGTCCGCATCGCAGCCATCCTGCGGCGCGTCGCGTACGAGCGCAGCGTTCAGCCGGCCTCCAATGATGAGGCGCTACGCTTCGACGACCAGCGCAGCGATGTCCGCCACGAGGGTCGCTGGGTCGGCCTGACGGCCACCGAATATCGGCTGATCAAAGTGCTCCACGAGGCCGCTGGCGAGGTCCTGAGCAAGCCATTCCTGTACCAACAGGCGTTACGCCGCGGGTACTCGCAGCATGACCGCAGCCTGGACATGCATATCAGCAATATCCGTCGCAAACTGGCGCGCGAACAGGTGACGACGCTGCGTCTGGAGTCGGTGTGGGGCAAGGGCTACGTACTGGATCTGCAGGCCAGCTGATGCCCAACCGTCATTCGCTGTTCTGGCGCCTGGTGGTGCTGGTCGCAGGCTTCTGTCTGGCAATGATCTGGGTCAGCGGCTACGTGGGGCAAAAGGTGGCCTACCACAGCTCATTCCTGTCCCCACACGCCCTGAAAACCTTGGAAGGCTACGCTGAGCGGGCTTATAACGCGGCCCTCAACGGGCCAGCCGCCGTGGATCGCTGGATCACCGCGTTGCAGCAGGACGAGCCCGGGCTGGCGCTGGTCGTGGATCGTCACCATCAGTCGCTTGGCGGGCGTGAATTGAATGAGCGGGAGCGCGGCTTACTGCGCTTCGCCCGGCCATACGATAGCCCCATGAGCCGGCGCGCCGGGCCGCATCCAATGATCGCCATCCCCTTCAACGAAAGCGGCGACCAGCTGGTCATGCAACTGCCCGAACGCCTCAGCCCTTGGCATAACCACGCCCTGTTGGTCGCCGCTACCGTATATCTGCCCCCCGTGGTGCTGTCGGTCCTGTTCGGCTGGCTGCTCTACCGGCTCCTCATTTCACCCCTCGATCATCTGCGCCGCCAAGCCAACACAGTGCGCGGAAACCGTCTGAGTTCACTGCTGCCCCTCGCGCTAACCCGCCGCAACGACGAATTGGGGGAGCTTGGCCGCTCGCTCGAATACCTGACCCGGCGCTTGCACGACTCGATCCGCCAGCAGCAACAGCTATTGCGCGACCTGTCCCACGAGTTGCGCACGCCCCTGAGCCGACTTCGGGTCGCCTGCGAAAGCGATCTGCCTCAGGCGATATTGCGCGAGCGTGTGGAGCGAGAGGTCACCGGCATGCAGCGTCTGGTCGACGGCACGCTGGAGCTGGCCTGGCTCGACAGCGAGCAGCCACAGCTCGCGCGCGAAGCTGTCGATGTCGAGTCCCTTTGGAACCTGATCTGCGAGGACGCCTGCTTCGAATCCGGATGGCCGAGAACCCGCCTTCACAGCGACATTCCAAAAGACTGCCAGGTTTTCGGCAACCTCAACGCCCTGGCCCAGGCGATGGAGAACGTCCTGCGCAACGCCATCCGCCACTCTCCAGCCGACGGCACAGTACGCCTGACTGCCCGCCGCGAAGATGCCCACTGGCGTTTGAGCATCGACGACCAGGGCCCCGGCGTACGGCCGGATCAGCTCGACATGATGTTCCGCCCGTTCTCTCGCCTGAGCGCCTCCCGGCCGGGTGGCGATGGCTTCGGCCTGGGTCTCGCCATCGCACGCGGCATGATGGTGCTTCAGGGAGGTCGCATCTGGGCGGAAAACCTCCACCCGGGCCTACGCGTAAATTTTGTCCTGCAAGATGTATAGATTGTAAATGCGCTTTACTCTCATTTGAGAATGACTAGCATTCGTTTGCCTGCGCAACACACAAACGACACGTTGCGCGGCTGACGCACGCTTAGTTATCCATTCCCACAGCTTAGCCCTGCCGATAGTCCAGGCATGGAAGGCGTGCCCAGCAATGACGGGGCGGGGAATATTCGAAGGATCAGAGATAAAGACATGCCAAACGTCAAAAGCCCGCTCATCGCAACGCCACGCCCCACGTTTCAGAAAACCCTCATCGCCGCCACGCTGGCCTCATTGGCATACTCAGCCTCAGCGCAGGAACGTTTGGAACTGGGTTCGGTTGTCGTTTCTGCATCGGGTTTCGAACAGAACATCAAGGATGCTCCGGCTACCATCTCTGTCATTACCGCGGAAGAATTGAAGAAGCGCTCCTACACGGATATCACCGATGCGCTGAAGAACGTTGCCGGTGTGCAGATTTCCGGCGGTGGCGTCGAGCAATCGATCATGGTCCGTGGCATGACCTCGGCCTACACCCTGTTCTTGATCGACGGCCGCCCGGCTCAGGGCAACGATGCCTTTTCCGAGAGGGGATCACAGGCTGGTACGCCGATCAACTTCCTGCCTCCGCTCGAATCGATTGAGCGAATCGAGGTCATTCGTGGCCCGGCGTCCGCTCTCTATGGCTCCGATGCCATGGGTGGCGTGATCAACATCATTACCAAGAAAGTGTCCAACGAGCTGAGCGGCAGCATCACGGCCGAATACACCACGCCAGGCAGCGGCAACAAGCTCAACGAAGATACCGTCCAGACCAGCGCTTACCTGAACGTACCGCTGATCGAGGACGTTCTGGGCCTGCAGCTGACCGGCGCTTTGCACAATCAAGACGAAAGCAACTTCGTCGGTGGAGGCGACAGCGCGGCCACCGATCCCAAATATGAAAAGCGAAATGCCGGCGCGAAGCTCTCCTGGAATCTGAACGACCAGAATGCGCTGACAATCGGGCACACCTACACCAAGCAGGAGCGCTGGCATAACCCGGGCAGAAGTCTCGCCGAGCAAACCGAGGCAGGCGTTGCCATAGAGCCTACCTACAGCGAGTCGATCAAGCGTAACTACTTCATTGATCACGAAGGCAACTACGACAACCTCCTCCTGAAGTCATACATCAACTACGACCACTCGGAAAACCCGACCACCGCAAACGCCGAGACCGGCAAAGGCATCGATTACGAGGTCATCACGGCCAATACCCAGGCAACCTACTTCCTCGGTGCTCACGCCATCACGGGCGGACTGACCCACAAATACGAGAATCTGGAGCACAACTCCAATGGCCTGCGAGAGCCGGTCGTTGCAGACGCCAACGCCACTGTCGAGATGAATCGCTATCAGAACTCCATCTTCCTCGAAGACAACTGGAATCTGACCGACGATTTCATTCTGACCCTGAGTGGACGCTACGACGACAACCAGGCCTTCGGCGGCCAGTTCAGTCCTAAGGTCTATGGCGTCTACCACCTGAACGACCAGTTCACCATCAAGGGCGGCGTCACCACTGGCTACAAGGCGCCGGACCTACGCTCCAGCGCCACCGATTTCGGCTCCACGTCCATGGGCGGCGTGATCATCGGCAACCCCGATCTCACTCCGGAAACCAGCGTGAACCGCGAGATCGGCATCGCCTACGAAGACCAGGAACTGGGCCTGCTCACCACCCTGACGGCCTACGTGATCGATTACGAGGACAAGATCAACCGTACCGGCCGCGTCTGCCTGCAGAACGAGCCCTGTACTTACAACGGCACGGAATACCCTGCTCACCCGTTCGGCTACACCGCTTATGAGAACGTCGACGAGGCGGAACTGCGCGGCATCGAGTGGACCTTCGACTACGGCATTCTCGATAACCTCTCCTACCGCCACAGCTACACCTATACCGAAACCGAGCAGAAATCCGGCGACTTCAAAGGCGAGCCACTCAACGACATCGCCAAGCACATGTTCAACGCCTCGCTGGATTGGCAAGCCACCGACCGGATCAATGCCTGGACTCAATACAACTACCGCGGCAAGACATCCGGCCGCTGGCAGACCGGCACCAGCGGCTCCAGTACCAACGGCATTCGCTATCCGGCCTATAGCTTCGTGGACGTCGGCGTGGCGTTCAGAGCGACGGACGACCTGAGTCTGAAAGCGGGCGTCTACAACATCGGCAACAAGGAAGTCTCCACAGACGGTGATTACGCCTACAACCTGGACGGCCGACGCTTCATTTTCTCCGTCACCCAAGCGTTCTAATTCATCAGTGAGTGACGCTCCCTGGCGATCCGTTGTTTCGCCAGGGAGCGTACGAGATTGTGCACGCCGAGATCGTAGGGCCGAGCACATTGGCCCTACGGCTCAGATCCGACAAGACAGGTTCCGCCTAACCCGCAGCGAAACCGAACCAAACACCCAGCGTCTGCAATGCAAACGGACCGGCTCCGACCGGACGCGCCAGAGGTCAAGCACCATGAGCAGCAATGATGGCTACGTGACGGATGTGGCCTACCCGCCGCACTTTCACAGGGAGATCCAGCCTGTCTGGCTGACCAGTCTGGTCACGTTTCTAGGGTCGGCGGCGCCCGACATTTCCAGGCCCTATTCCTACTGTGAACTGGGCTGCGGTATGGGCATCAACCTGCTCATCGCCGCAATGACGAACCCGCAAGGTCAGTTCGTTGGGGTGGATATCAACGAGAAAGCGCTGAACATCGCGCGCTCGGCCGCGGATTCGATGGACATCAAGAACATCCATTTCGTCCAGGCCGACTTCACCCACTTCGCTCAGCACAACCACCTGTTCTTCGATTTCATCGCCACCCATGGCGCCTGGTCCTGGATCGCGCCAAGCCAGCAGCAAGGCATCCTGCAGTTGGTCGCGAAGTCGTTGAAACCCAAAGGCGTGTTCTATCTGCACTACATGTGTCACCCAGGCGCGACGCAAATGGTTCCAGTGCAGAAGCTGCTCAATGACCTGGCGCGACAATTACCAGGCGCGTCTGAGCAGAAGCTTCAAGCCGCACTGGATTTCGTCTGTGAGCTGGACGCTGCCGGCACCTTTGTGGACCAGCCCAACCTGAGCGAAAAAATTCGGTCACTCAAGCACAAGCCAGCCTCGTATCTCGCCCATGACTTTCTGACCGACCATTGGACACCGCAGCATTCGACCGATGTTCACCAACGGGTGGCACAGGCCGGCGTCTCTTATCTGGGCAGTGCCAGCGCCTTCGACAATCTGGACGGCCTGTCCGTACCGGGTGCCGTCCAGCCGCACCTGGCAAGGCTGACCTCACCGGCGCTAAGAGAAACGGTCAAGGATCTGGCCAGAAACCAGCACCAGCGCAGCGACCTGTTTCAGCGTGCTCCGGTGCGCCTGAATTCACAGGATCTTCTGCGTCAGATCGATGCCCTTCGGTTTCAGCTCCTACCCGAAGCTCCGCGGTCAGGCGCGCTGTCCTTCCAAACGCCGATAGGCGAAATACAAGGCCCAGGTGAGATCTTCTCGCCTCTGCTGGAAAAGCTGACCGAGCGCCCCGCCACGTTCGCCGAGCTAAGGCAACTACCCGCCTTCACCCAAGCGCTCGCGACGTTATCCCAAGCACTGCAGATGCTGATGTGGCAAGGCTATATCCATCCCCAGCGTCCGGATGACCTCAACTGCGGTGAGCAAGTCAACAAGCTGAAGGCCTGGATCAAACGGAACCAGCTGAAATTGAAAGTTGTGGAGGATTGCGGAACAGCCATTCACCACCCCACAGGCAACGCATGATCGCGACGGCGCCGCACAGCGGAGCGCTCCACGTCCCGTTCATGAAGAGAACGCACCGATGAAAGCCCCGTTACAACCTTGGCCGGTCATATCGCGAACCCTCGCGGCCGTGCTCGGCGGCTACGTGTTCACCTACTGTTGCACGGCGGCGATGGCACGCCTGCTTCCCTTCGCTAAATCGGATGCAGTGGTCGTCGCGACGCTGGCAGCTTTCATCCTATATACAGCGGCCATTCTCTGGGCCTTCGGCTGCCGCAGCGCATGGCGTGCATGGGCGGGGCTGGCGTTGGCTGCGCCCATGGCGGTCATCGGCTTCTGGCCACAGTTGCTGGAGGCGTTGCGATGAAGCACAGCCTGACACAATCGATGTCCTGGCTACATACCTGGTGTGGCCTGCTCCTCGGCTGGGTGCTGTTCGCCATCTTTCTCACCGGGACCCTGGCGGTGTTCGACAAGGAAATCACCTGGTGGATGCAACCGGAGCTGGTAGATCGGGCGCAATCACCGGCGGCGGCTGCTAACGTCGCCCAACAGTGGTTGATGGCGCACCACAGCGATGAATCGAACTGGGCCATCAGCCTGCCGACCGAGCGCTCACCGGATCTCAGCGTCAGCGTGGGCGAGCGCCGCCGCGGCGCCGAACGTACGCAACTGGACGCAATTTCCGGCGAGACCGTCGAAGCACGGGAAACCATCGGCGGCAATTTCTTCTTCCATTTCCACTACACGCTGCACATGCCGCGGCTGCTCGGTATCTGGGTGGTCGGGTTCGCGGCGATGGCGATGCTGGTGGCGCTGATCAGCGGCATCATCATCCACAAGAAGATTTTCAAGGAGTTCTTCACCTTCCGCCCGGCCAAGGGGCAGCGCTCCTGGCTCGACGGCCATAACGCCAGTGCCGTCCTGCTCCTGCCGTTCCACCTGATGATCACCTACACCGGTCTGGTGATCTTCTTCCTGATCTACATGCCGGCCGCGGTCGATGCCCTGTATGACGGCGATCGCCAGGCCTATTTCCGCGAGGCGCAGCCGGCCCGTGCCGCCGAGCAAAGCCAACCCGAGCAGCAAGGGCAAGCTGCGCGCGGTGAGCAACCCGGTCGCGGTGAACAGGCACCACGTGGCGAGGGGCGCAGCAAATCGGGCGCGGCACCGGTAGCGCCTCTGCTTCCGCTAGGCGAGATCGTCCGCCGTGCCGAGGAATATTATGGCGCAGGCATGATTGGCGGCTTGGCCGTCAGTAATCCAGGCAGAGCCAACGCTGAAGTCACCGCGCGACCGGTACTGGGCAATCGCATCGAGCTGACCAAGGGCGAAGGCATGGTTTTCAATGGCGTGACCGGTGAGCTGATCAAGGCGCCGGAGCCGTCGCGCGCCAGCCAGCTGACTCAACGGGTGATGGCCGGTCTGCACTTCGCGCAGTTCGGTGGCTATCCGATGCGCTGGCTGTATTTCATCTGCGGCATGGTCAGTTGCGGCATGATCGCCACCGGGCTTGTGCTGTACACCGTCAAGCAACGCAAGCAAACCAAGGCTAACCAGTCCTTCCTCCGGTTCGTGGAAAGCATCAACGTGGCGACAGTGGCCGGCCTTTCGCTGGCCTGCATCTCGCTGCTGTGGAGCAACCGGCTGTTACCGGCAGAACTGGCCAGCCGGCAAGACTGGGAGCTGCGGCTGTTCTTCGGTATCTGGGCCTTGAGCTGGGTTCATGGTTGGGTCCGTAAGCCGATTCAGGCCTGGCGTGAACAGTTATTCGCCGCCGCGGTGTTGGCGCTCGGCCTGCCTCTGCTGGACCTGGTGTCCGGTCACCTGTCGCTGGATAGCCTGCGCTTGTCTCTTGTCGTCAGTGTGCTGGTGATGGGCCTGTTGCTGGCCTGGACAGCCTGGAAAATCCCAGCAGTTGTTGATGCCCGAAAAGCGCGTTCAGCCCCTCTCAACCGTCCAGTTTCGGGAACCTCGTCATGAACGGTTCCGTATTGCTCGCCAGCGTCGTGCTGGCATATGCCGGCATGCTGGGTTTCTGTCTTGGGAAAGAGCGCCACTGGAAACAGTTGGTCAGTCCGCGCGTGCCGGCTCGGCTCCGTCGCCTCTGCGTTCCAGCCGGGAGTGTCCTGCTCGGCCTCGCCGTGTATGTGGCAGGGCATGTCTGGCCCAGCGGCATGGCAGTGGTTGCCTGGTTCGGCCTGATCTCACTCACCGGCTTCGCCCTGCTCTTGTTGATCCCCTACGCCCCTCGCCTGGCCACGGGGCTGCCCGCGGTGGGTGGGATCGTCTGGGCGGTCTGCGCGCTGGTTTGATCGGTACGAGGGCGCGCTGTACCACATGCCCGGCGGGCAGTCCCAAACCGGCCGCAAGCCATTACAATGCGCGACTCTCGATTCGCAGCCGGTCCGCGCTCATGTCCCTACCCCAGCACCACCTCGAACTGCTCAGCCCCGCGCGGGATGTGACCATTGCCAAGGAAGCCATCCTGCATGGCGCCGATGCGGTGTATATCGGCGGGCCGAGTTTCGGTGCGCGGCACAATGCCGAGAACAGCATCGCGGACATTGCCGGGCTGGTGACATTTGCCCATCTGTTTCATGCGCGGGTGTTCGTCACCATCAACACCATCCTTCATGATGACGAGCTGGAAGCGGCGCGCGCGCTGATCTGGCAGTTGTACGAGATCGGGGTCGATGCGCTGATCGTGCAGGACATGGGCGTGATGGAAATGGACATCCCGCCGATCGAGCTGCACGCCAGCACCCAGACCGATATCCGCACCCTGGAGCGCGCCCGCTTCCTGGCCCGGGCTGGCTTCTCGCAACTGGTGCTGGCGCGCGAACTGAACCTGCAGGAAATCCGTGCGATTGCAGATGAAGTGGATTCAGCCATCGAGTTCTTCATTCATGGCGCGCTATGCGTGGCGTTCTCCGGCCAATGCAATATCTCGCATGCGCAGACCGGACGCAGTGCCAACCGTGGCGACTGCTCGCAGGCGTGCCGCCTGCCCTATACGCTCAAAGATGACCAGGGCCGCGTCGTCGCCTTCGACAAACACCTGCTGTCGATGAAGGACAACAACCAGAGCGCCAACCTGCGCGCATTGGTCGATGCTGGCGTGCGTTCGTTCAAGATCGAAGGCCGCTACAAGGATGTGAGCTACGTGAAGAACATCACCGCTTACTACCGCCAGCGCCTCGACGAGATTCTCGAAGACCGCACCGATCTGGCCCGCGCCTCCAGTGGCCGCACCGCGCATTTCTTCGTGCCGGACCCGGACAAGACATTCCACCGAGGCAGCACCGACTATTTCGTCAGCGACCGCAAGATCGACATTGGCGCTTTCGATTCACCGACCTTTACCGGCCTGGCCGTGGGCGAAGTGCTCAAGGCAGGCAAGCACGACCTGACCGTCCAGACGCGCGAACCGCTGTCCAATGGCGACGGTTTGAACGTGCTGATCAAGCGCGAAGTGGTGGGCTTTCGCGCCAGTGTGGTCGAGCCGCTGCAACAGTTCGAAGAGGACGGCCAATCGTTCTGGCAATACCGCGTCGAGCCCAACGAGATGCCCGCCGCCCTGCGCCAGTTGCGACCGAACCATCCGCTGAACCGCAACCTGGACCACAACTGGCAGAACGCGCTGCTCAAGACCTCCGCCGAACGCCGCGTTGGCGTGCGTTGGCTTGCAAAATTGCGCGCCGATGAGCTGGAGCTGCACGTCACCAGCGAAGAAGGCGCTTATGCCACGGTTTCGCTGGCCGGCCCGTTTGGCGAAGCGAAAAAGCCCGAGCAGGTGCCTGGACAGATCGCCGATCTGCTGAGCCAGTTGGGCACCACGATCTACCACGCCGAAGAAGTCGAGGTGAACGCACCCCAGGCCTTCTTCATCCCCAATTCGCAGCTCAAGGCCCTGCGCCGCGAAGCCATCGAGGCGCTCACCGAAGCCCGCGAAGCCATCCGCCCGCTAGGCAGCCGCAAGGCCGTCAGCGTGCCGCCGCCGGTGTACCCGGAGTCGCATCTGTCCTTCCTCGCCAACGTCTACAACCACAAGGCGCGTGCCTTCTACCAGCGCTACGGTGTGGAGCTGATCGACGCGGCCTACGAGGCCCACGAGGAAACCGGCGAAGTGCCGGTGATGATCACCAAGCATTGCCTGCGGTTCTCCTTCAACCTGTGCCCGAAGCAGGCCAAGGGCGTCACCGGCGTTCGCACCAAGGTCGCGCCCATGCAACTGGTTCACGGCGACGAAGTGCTCACCTTGAAGTTCGATTGCAAGCCCTGCGAGATGCACGTGATCGGCAAGATCAAGGGCAACATCCTCAACCTGCCCCAGCCGGGCAGCGCCAGCAGCGTGGTTGGCCACATCACGCCGGACGACCTGCTGAAAACCATCCGCCACAAACCGCACGCCTGAGTTCGTGCTGCCAGTTCGCGTTGCAGGGCCGTAGTGATCGGCCGCTGTCTCTTGCGAGCCGAGGCCAGGGTCCGGTAGGTTCGAGCCTGCCGGCCAGTGTGGCGGGCCAGAACAATAACCGCGGCCTCTCCGGGCACGCCCTTGCAAGGAACAACCATGAGATTTCTGATTGCGGCCGGCGTCTTGCTGGCCAGCGGCGCGAGTTTCGCCGCGCCTGCTGATTCACTGCTCGACGCTGTCCAGCAGCGCGGAAGCCTGAAGGTATGCACCACCGGCGACTACAAGCCCTACACCTTCCTGCGCGAGGACAAGCAATACGAAGGGATCGACATTGCGCTCGCCGAGTCGCTGGCCAAGAGCCTCGGTGTCACGGTCGAATGGGTGCCGACGACCTGGAAGACCCTGATGCCGGATTTTCTCGCCGGCCATTGCGACATGGGCGTGGGCGGTATTTCCATCTCCCTGGAGCGCCAGAAAAAGGCTTTCTTCAGTGACCCGATCACCGTGGATGGCAAGATTCCCTTCGTGCGCTGCGACGATACCGATAAATATCAGACCATCGAGCAGCTCAACCAACCCTCGGTTCGCCTGATCGAACCACCGGGTGGCACCAACGAGGCATTCGTTCATCGCGAACTGCCCAAGGCGCAACTGGAACTGTTCCATGACAACACGGTGATTTTCAAATCCGTTGCCGAAAACAAGGCCGACGTGATGATTACCGATGCCTCCGAGGCGCTGTACCAGCAACGCAACTACCCGACCCTGTGCGCGGTGAACCCCGACAAGCCGCTGCAATACAGCGAAAAGGCCTTCCTGCTGCCTCGCGACGACAGCGCCTTCAAGGCCTACGTCGACCAGTGGCTACACCTGACCAAGGCCACCGGGGAATACCAGCGCATCGCGGACGAGTGGCTGGCAAAGCCCGGCGATTGACGGCAGCCGATGAGCCGCGCGCTGGAATCAGAACGTCACG
>Ga0114898_1001399_pt1 | contig 14436 bp, 19 predicted proteins | sample Malvired_Geostar_FD_83496 | JGI IMG/M metagenome (GOLD analysis project Ga0114898, IMG submission 83496) | Marine viral communities from the Global Malaspina Expedition - Malaspina viral metaG DeepMed_Geostar | ecosystem: Environmental > Aquatic > Marine > Oceanic | place: Mediterranean Sea... | reverse complement strand
TTGAGACGCGAAAATTGTACTCACATTGATAACACTCAGTCATCATATTGACGAGCAAGCCATATTAGCTTGCTATAGCAACGTCAAACGTACCCCTCTCATGGTGGTAAGTGTCATCATAAAGATACGCTTTTGCTTATTGAGATAGATTCCGTAAAGCGTTTCACAATAGGTACTTGTGGCATTGGCACGCTATTTGCTATGGGGTATTGCCGTAAGTGATTACTACCAAAGAGTTTACGTCAATGCGGGCGGGCCGGCGTCGCCATAAACCCCTACCACCAAACAACTTACGCCGCCCAACCGGTTGGCTTGGATAGTACAAAAATAAAGGGCCTGTCTTTGCTGTACTGCTTCGCCGACGTCTCGGTGCAATTCGTTTACAGCTTAGACAAGCCCTGTTTATATTTCCCCGCCCATTCATCACAACCCCATATAGAGAATTGTGTGCCGCCTACTCTTTCGAGTCCCAAGCTTTAGGGTCGTGCGGGGTTTGCCGGTTACGTTTGTTTCGGTGTTCAACCGGCGGAAGTACTCACCTCTTTATGTTTGCGTCTGCCGCTTATTCAGTGTCTCTTAAACCTAGCCTTTCGGCTCCAGTAGAGCGGCCTCATTCAGTGACTCTTAATCCTAGTCTTTCGACTCCAGTTGAGTGTCTTTATTATACCATAAATGTTTGTGTTTGTCAACCCCTAATCTTTGGGTTTTTGTTCCAAGTCAAATCTTCCGGACCAATCCTCGGCAGTGTAGCCGGTTGCGGCTGTGCTGCAAAGAACTCATCACAACGCTTTTCAGCGTCGATTTGAGAAAGTCCTTCTCGGCGGAATTTCATGAGTAGTTGTAGTCTTTGAGTCATTGTAGTTTCCTTCTTTCTTATGTTTCCATTATAGCATAAATGTTGGTGTTTGTCAAGCCCGTTTCGGGATAATTCTCAAAATAATTTTATCTTTTGTCTCGCTTGTGTTGTTGTTTGTCATGCCCTTAGTATATTATATATATCGGCATTTGTCAACCCCTTTCGCCACTAATTCTGGGAAAAAAGGAAAATAGTTTTAAGTCGTTACCACCAAAGGAGTTAGAGCGCTGCGGGCCCGCAGGCAACGACGTAAGTCCTTACGCCGTAGTAGGTTAGCTCTACTTTGCTTTCGCAAGCCGAGCTTCAGCTTGCTTCGCACGAATAGCTCGTGCTTGAGCAGCATCATGCCGACGCAGAGCTTGACGCCTTGCATGAGCAATTGCAGGATGCATTTGTTTAATTCTCATAATTTTTCCTTTCTGGTTAGAGGATGTCGGCCAGAGCCGGTCTAATTCAAAATTCCTTCAATAAATTCAAGCTGATTGTGTGAATACCCTTTGGGTGCTTTTTATCGGGATGGGCAAAACGAACTTTTGCTTCATTCCAAAATTCGCTTACCGAGAGGATGATTACGGCTTTGCCGTGGAAACGTCCGAGGGTTGCGAATGGTTTCATGGTTTCGATTTTAGTTTTGAGTGTTTGATTCATTGTAGTTTCCTTTGTTTGTTTCCTTGTTTCTTATACTCCCATTATATATATAGTATCGTCAAAAATCAACCCCAAAATCCACTAATTCCCGGAAAATAACAGGAATAGTTGTAAGTCATTACTACCAAAGAGTTTACGGCACTACAGGCCCACCGGCGTAGCCCTAAATCTTTACGCCGTAAGAGTTTACGGCAGGAAGGGATAAATAAGTTGCACAACAAAGTACACTCCGCCAACATAAATGAAAGCGGTCAGTCCAAGCAACACGCTAAGCGTTGCAACGATTTTACAGATACTTGTAAACTTCATAAATCAAAACTCCTTAAGATAATTTTGCCTTCAAGCCTTCGAGCTTGTCAGCTTCCTGAATATTCGTTTTATCATCATCGAAAAAGTAAACCACTTCGTGATTCTCAATTATCGACATTAAAACGGTTCGCTTTTCTTTAGCGATATTGATGGGCTTACCACCTACGCAAATAACGCTTTTAACTTCGATATTTAAACTTCGCAAAAATTCGGTAATCGGATTAACTGCTTCGCTCGGACGAGCGGAAAGAATAAATACGTTATGATTTTCTTGGCTTACTTCTTTGGCAAGTGAAATCAGCGGAAGTGCAACCGGATGCACCAAAGTTTTGAACTGATTGAATACAAAGTACTCGTCAGCGGCGAGATTCCACGAATTGAATTCGCTAGGCGTTAATTCCGTAACCTTGAAATTGTCACCCCAATCGGATGCGGTGGACCAAACTTCAACTTTGCAATCGGTAGTTGCGAGAGTATCGTCAAAGTCAAAAACGAAGGCTTTTTTCATGTTGTTATCTTTTCTTTTCATACTCTTATTCTATTATATATATCGACAAAAATCAACCCCAAAATCCAGTAATTCCCGAAAGAAAGGCAAAATAGTTATAAGTCATTACTGCCAAAGGGTTTACATCTACGCCGCCCGCCCCGCAGCGCCTTAACCCCTTATGTACCAAGGGCTTACGCCTATATACCGCCTATAGGCGGCTGGGTTAGCTGGTACGCTTAGGGCATAGCTCAGGGTCAGCCTGTATGCGAGCAGCATGGGCAGCGAGCATCTGTATACGCTCGGTTGTACCGTTGATTATCTCATGCGTCTTGGGGTCAACCTTGCAAGGCACACTCGCAGGGTCACGCTTCGCAGGGTCATTGTGCTTGGGGAAGCGGATGAGGAAGCGGTTATTCCCACGCACATCAGCGGCATCCATCTCGCCAGCGGCTACCATATCCACATTGAACATGCGGAAGATGTCCACTTGGTTGAAGCGTAGGGCAGGGTCAATCGTTACGGGTTGGTCAGTCATGGTTTTCTCTCCATTGGTTGTGATTGTGTTTGTCATGGTTGTATTGTAGCGTATGCGTTACGGATTGTCAAGCCCAATTTTACCAAACGGGCAAAGTATATTCACGCCGAATATGTGCAACCATCGCAGCCCATCGTGCAACGCTGATGCCCGTAGTCGGATGAGTAGCACCGTTGTAAATCACCCAGTTGATTGCTCGTTGAAGTGTCATGGTTTCTCCTTTGCTTTTCATGCTTCCATTATATACATAGTATCGTCATTTGTCAAGGCCATTCTATAACAATTCTAAAAGAAAACAGGAATAGTTATAAGTTACTACCACGTATAGGGTTAGGGCTACGCGGGAGGGCCGGCATTGCTCTAAGTACTTATGTACCAAGAGCTTACGCCTGCCTGCTACTCTAGCGGGTTTGGTTAGCTGGTACGCTAGTTGAGTATCCGTTGCGTTTGAGAGTTGGTGAATAGCGTATGCTTCGGATGTCCGATATGCGGATGGTCATGTGTGCGGATGAACACATCCGTACGCTCGTTTTTCTCGCCTTGCAGCGTAACGATGAAGCAGAATCCGCTACCATCTTCACGGGTTAACCCCTCGATGGTGCAGCGTTGGCCGAGATGCATTACGGTTGCGTTGGTCAAGAAGGCGTTGATGAGTTGTGTTCTTGTCATTGCTTTGTTTCCTTGTGTGTTTGTCATGGCTTTATTGTACCAAGTGTTTAGTGCTTTGTCAATAGCGATTATCAAAATTCTTCTAATAAATCTAAAGGAATTCTAAACGTATGCGTTTCGCATGCAAAGCGTACTGTAGCGATACCATCATCAACGTCCATGATGATAACGCAGCGAGTATCGATACGGGCGAGTGTAGAATTCTTGTTAATCATTCCTTTGTTTCCTCTTGTTGTTTCCTTGTTTGTCATGCTCTTAGTATATATATAGTATCGTCAAAAATCAACCCCAATATCCAATAATTCTGAAATAAAACAGAAATAGTTATAACTCATTACTACGTATAGGGTTACGTCAACACGGGAGGGCCGGCATCACCTTAAGTACTTACGCACTAAGGGCTTACCACAACTCTTTATAAAGCTGTTGCTTCTGATACCCCGTTAGGGTATTGTCCGCAGCAATCTTAGCCTCGGCCTTAGCCTGAGCTTCGGTCTTAGCCTTAAGCTTAGCAGCATACTTAACCTTAACCCTAGTTGGGCGATAGTTCTTTGGTACTCTACAAATCATTTACTTGTCTCCGTGAGAGGATGTCGGCCAAGGCCAGTCTGATTCAATTCGATAATGTTAATGTGTTGCTGAGTTGGTTCCGCATGGGTCATCGTATCCTGAAAGCGGAACATCTCATTGATGCTACGGAACTTCATGCTGATGGTACGCTTGCCGTGTGTAGCGTTGTCGATTGTAACCACTGCACTGATTCGATTGTCGTTCTTGTTTCTCATGCTTTCCATTATATAGTATGTATCGTCATTTGTCAAGAGCATAATCCAATAATTCTCAAATAAAAAGAAAATAATTATGTCCATTCTAAGATGAATCTCATCCATGAGATTAGGTAACAACCTGCACACGCGATGATGAATAAGTAGCTGAGTGATTTCATTTCATTGTTCCTTTGTTGCTTTCCTTTTGATGCTCTTAGTATATATATATTATCGTCAAATTACAACCCCAAAATCCAATAATTCTGAAAAAACAGGGAAAAAAAAGACGCTCAAACCAAAATAGTTATAAATGCATAGTATAAAAGGAGTTATGTCAATGAAGGGGGGGGTGGAGTTTGTATAATCAACTGGCGGGGCAGTTTCGCGCATCCATTATCCAGGGGGGTACAAAAAAAGCAAGCGTCCTCAATCTGGTGAAACGACCACTTTTATGACAAAAAAAATTAGTGGCGGTGTCCGCAAACCTTATCTGACAACCCTTCTAGGTCGTGTATGATGCGCTCACGTAGCTCGGCACTGAGGGCCGTGTCAAGAAGAGCCTCTACCACAAGTTCTCGCAATTTTTTCGCCCATCGTTCCTGCTGGGCCGGAATTTCGCGGTGAGGCATTAGTTTACGATAGAGCTCAGCCATTTTAGCACCAATGCTGCGCCTCTGCTCTATATCTTTAGCCGTAGATAGCTGAAAGCGTAGGCTGCGTAGTTCACAGGATAATTTGCGTGCTTCGTTCACGGCTTTTACCCCTCAAGAAAAGTAAGGCTTTTCACACTACATCATTATACACCACTTCACAGATTCCACGCCCAGGCTTCTTTTTAATGCCTAACTTTTGCCGTTGCTTTCTCCAAGAGTCCACAGTAACAATACGACCGCATACTTTAGTAAGTTCTATAGCGCCCTGCTCATCCGTTAAATGATTCGCGGTATCTCTAATAAACTGTTTTTCTGCTTCTGACCAAATTTCATTCATAATTGTTGACCTTTTATACACTTTGTCGTTATAATATGTTGTAAACATCTGTTTTTTTGTTCGGAGTACTATTATGCCCAAAGACAAAAAACTTGTCCCTTCAATATTATACACAACAGAAGCCGAAAAAAGCAAGTTAGATGCTGAAAAAGACCTAGAAATTCCAGACCCCGAGGACGGCGAAGCAACAATGGAAAAGCTAATTGCCGAAGCTCAGGAGCTGGATGATGTTGAATAGACGAAGCCTCTTACAAATAGGCGCGCTGTCACTATTAGGAATGGATGCTGATGCACTTACCGTTCCTGCTGTCCAAAACGATAAATCAGTAGTCCTGGTGTTTTTGGCCGGTGGCCCCACGCATGTTGAAACTTTCAATCCTATTCCAAATGCCCCTACAGAGTTCAGGTCAATTATTGACTCGGTACAAGCAAAAGACTCTGATATCATGATGGGTGGTCTATGGAACAATCTTATTAACCATACCGACAAAATTAATGTAGTAAACTCATTTGCCCACAGAAATAACTCACATGCGCAAGCAACCCACTGGGTAATGACCTCTCATAATACCAAAGAAAACAATTCACAGGAGCATCCATCTCATGGGTCCGTTGTGTCTCGTTACTTTGGTTCAAGCCAAGAGAACGGGATGCCGACTTACGTCAGACAGAATGGTATTTACGGCTCTGACGCATCTTATTTGGGAGCCGAGTTCAATCCATTTGAATCCTCACGGAAAGACAACTTAGGACTAAATATTGACCTAGAACGTTTTCGTGACAGACAAAATCTACTTACACAACTAGACAAACTAGATAGAAATATTAATACAGGGCCGATAGACGCATATAAGGCCCAAGCATACGCTATTCTACTGAATAAGGTCAAAGAAGCTTTCGACATCGACAAGGAAAAACCCAAAACCAAAAGGCTGTACGGGAAAAGCTCTATTGGCAAAGAAATGCTCCTGGCCCGCCGCCTTATAGAAAACGGCACTAAATTCGTTTCGGTCTCCTATGGTGGCTGGGACATGCACAGAGATATCGAAAAGGGATTAAATAACAAAATCCCTCCATTAGACAAAGCACTCTCAGCATTCTTGGAAGACATTGACCAACGCGGTATGCTGAAGGATACATTGGTTATTATAACCGGAGAGTTTGGCCGCACTCCTAAAATTAATAATAACGCTGGCCGAGACCACTGGGGCGCACTTAGCACCCTAGCTTTCGCTGGTGGAGACTATGAACAGGGACGCATAATTGGCCGCTCAGATACCAAAGCCACCGCCCCCAATTCTCTTCCAATCACTCCTATGGACATTAGAGCTACAGTATTAGACCATATGGAGGTACCAAGTAATTTAACATATATTGACACATTTGGTCGTCCTCAGTACATGACTACAGGAAAAGTTATTCTGTAAGGTGTATAGGTTATAGGTATAACGGTCCTTATAATCTATTCAGGGGAGACAATCATGTTTCGAAAGACCGTATTTGGTATAGTATTGGCACTGTCCTGCTATGCAATGGCGCAGCCATCAGTTGCACGGGCTACGGCTTGGGGCCTAGCTTATAATTCAGCCGCAGAGGTACGAGGCTCAGGAGGCTTCGTGGTGTCTGAAAATGAAACGCATTATTTTATAATGACTGCTGGACATGTTGTTGTTGATGAGAAAAAAGAGGCGTACAAGGATAAAGAGCTATGGGTTCGTTTTTATTCAGCGGGGACTATTAGTATTCCTGCCTATCCTACTCTTATTTGGCACATTTATGATACGGGGCCAGACAAGGGCTACTATAACGACCTAGCATTACTTAAACTCGATAAAGATTGGTTTGTGCGTACTGAAACACCGAAGCCACAAATTATTCACTTATTAGACCGCAAAATTAAACCAAAGTCTACTACACCTTTTGTTACCTTTGGTTCTCCTGGTCCCTGGCTTTCAGCGTATTCAGGATTAGTGCGGTCAGTACACCCTAATCATATTATGATTTATCCTGTGCCGAAAAGAGGGCGGTCGGGCTCAGCCGTAGTGGACTATGAAGGTAATGTGCTTGGCGTAGTTCTTAGGACTAATGGTCTTTGTGTATCATCTACACATATTTATAGGTTACTGGATGCAGCAAAAATTGAAAATACCTGAGGGATTAACTGAGGACAAAGTCCTCGAAATTATAAATGTTGTTGTACGTTATTTAGCGCCAGCTTTTAAGTTTGGCTATTATGATATTGATGATATGAAGCAAGAAGGGCGGTGTTTTTGTTTAGAGGCCCTGCCGGATTTTGATATGTCACGGAGCATACAGACTGACCCGGCCTTGGCTTTGATGACCTTTTTTAAGGTCCACGTTAGACGCCGTTTCATAAACTTAAGGAGGAATAAGTTTGAACGAGTGGAGCCGCCGTCTTGTGATTGTAAACTATGCGCAACAGACTCGTCTGAGCGCTTAGATTGTCCGAGATACTCTGCCTGGCTTCGTCGTAACATGGCTAAACGTAGCTTGGTTGAGCCTTTGGACGTTACAGAAGTATATAGCAGAGAAGGAACTGATAATGTTGATACTGCTGAAAACGTTATGTCTAGGGAGGTTATTGCCGCGCTAGATAAACATATGCCCGCACATGCAAGGGGCGATTATCGTCGTCTTATGGAGGGGGTAAAACTGTCAAAGGACAGACATAATAAGATTTTGGAGCAAATCAGGAACACTCTTTCTGAGCATTATAGCGGAGAAGCGGAAGGATGGAATTTTGAGTAACGCGAAGCGCACAGGTAGGCTAAGTCGGTCAGAAATCTCGTTTATTGACGAAAATCTTGATGCGATGTCGGATGACGAGATTGCGCAAGCAATCGAGCGAAGTCCAGACGCCGTCGCACAGCGACGAGCTAACCGGCCTCAGAGAGACACGAATACCAAAATGAATGATTTTGTGGTACAGCTCCACGAAAAACATTTTTGGGAAACAGTGCAGCGAAGCCTACTAAAAGAAGAATTATCAGTTTTCGAAAATAGCTGGGCATCTTTGTATGCTCAGTTTGTACATCAGGGCGTTACCGCCACAGACGAAATCATGATGAAAGACGTCATTATAGATGACATCCTATTGCATCGGGCCTTGGAAGAAAAGCGAAAGATTATTGAAGAAATTCAGGACCAAGAAAATGAGATGGATAGAATCAAGCTTATTCCAATGGCTAATCGAACGCAAGCAGAGGTGGACTCGGCGGTAAATGCCCATCGGACAGTGGTGCAGCTACGAGGTGCACAAGAGGCTTATACTAAGGAAATTAACGACATTAAGAAAACCAAGGATGGAAAATTTAAGGATTTGAAGGCCACCAGACAAGAAAGATTAAAGGTGGTCGAAGAATCCGGTAAGAACATTTTCGCTCTTATCAAACATCTGGACGAGCGCAAACAGAGAGAGTCTGAAGGCCGTATGACTGGCCTAGTATATGAAGCTGCTCGGATTAAACAAAAAGAACTAGAAGAATATACCGCATTTGCTGATAAAGAAGTTGATAGACCTTGGATGACGCCAGAGTCGGAGTTACTTCATGAGCAAAAAGAAATTGACGCTCGCGCAGAAACTGAGGTTGATAAAAAAACTGAGGAATAAGAGGAAAGGAAGGAAAATGAAAGCAGTAATATTTGGAGTCACCGGACAAGACGGTTCATATCTATCAGAATTTCTTTTGGAGAAGGGCTATAAAGTTATTGGTGTGTCACGCCGTGCCAGTACCGATAATACTGAACGTCTCAAGGGCGTTCTAGATAATCCACAATTCACGTTTATGGAAGGTGATGTAACTGATTATATCAGTGTTAGTAGGATTATCAATGATACACAGCCAGATGAAGTTTATAATCTCGCCGCACAATCTCATGTCCAAACATCATTCAACGAGCCCATTCATACTTGGCGTACTGATGCCGAAGGTCCTCTAAATGTTTTAGAGTCTGTGCGAAGACACGCGCATAACGCCAAATTCTATCAGGCTAGCACAAGTGAAATGTATGGTAAAACCGTAGACCCTGATGGCTATCAGCGAGAAACTACGGCGTTATCTCCACAATCGCCTTATGCTATCGCAAAAGTAGCAGCACATCACAAGGTAGGATTATATCGAGACGCATATGGAATTTTTGCTTGTTCAGGCATACTATTCAATCATGAAAGCGAAAGACGTGGAGAAAAATTTGTTAGTCGCAAAATAACCAAATGGGTTGCAGAATTTAAAAATCATTTGAATGACGGCGGTGACGATGCAGTATTTCCTAAGTTACGCCTGGGCAATTTAGACGCTGCGCGTGACTGGGGCTATGCTCCAGATTATGTCGAAGCTATGTGGATGATGATGCAAGAAGAAAAGCCCGACGACTTTGTGATTGCTACCGGAATTAGTCGAACGGTACGCGATTTTCTACGCATGGCATTTAGTTATATAGATATAGAAGACTGGGAAAAATATGTGGTTATTGACCCCAAGTTCTATCGTGACGCTGAAGTTAAATTTTTGCATGGAGACGCGAACAAGGCAAAAGAGAAATTGGGATGGACGCCTAAAACGCCCCTCTCGGAAATGGTGAAGCGCATGATAGACGCAGACATAAAGACATTACAATGCTCGAACCCTATACCATCATAAGAGACACGCGCGAAAAGGATGACAAAGGATGGGTATTTAAGTCTTCCAAATATTGCGCTGGTACAATTGAAGAAAAATTAGATACAGGTGACTATTCCTTATATGGATGGGCACAGCATCTATGTATAGAGCGCAAGGGAAGTGTTGCTGAGTTTGCAAAGAATTTAGTAGAAGATAGATTTTTAAGAGAGCTAGATAGGATGCTAGACTATCCTTGGAGATATATTTTACTAGAATTTGAATTGTCTGACTTGCTTGAATTCCCCAAAGGCACAGATATCCCTAAACGACGTCAACGCTTTATGAAATTACGCGGACCATTTCTATTAAAAACTTTTATTGAGATACAACAGAAATATAAAATTCCAATGTTATTTTGTGGAGATAAAGGACAAGAAGTTTGCTCTAGTATCTGCAAAAGATTTATAGAGGCACACAATGAATGATGGCGTAGCTCCTGGACCACCAGAGTCTAAAATAGCATTCAAAGATAAAGCCCATATAGAGAGGCTTTTACATCATGCCCATCTTTCTTTGGGCGATACGGACAAAATTCAATTCCGTAATATGCTTACAGACCCTGACCATGAGTACGATAATCCTATTTCAGAGTTTCTCGACTATATGAGAAAGCCAGACAACTTCTGGTTCACCTGTAAGTATCTTTTTAATATCGACCTTCTTCCATTTCAATTAGCTCTTCTACAAGAACTATGGGTTCGAAAATTTCCTATGCTGATTGCAACCCGTGGTGGAGGTAAAACATGGATACTCTCTTTATACGCAGTCATGAGAGCCATATTTAATCAAGGCTGCAAAGTCATTGTTGTAGGCGCGGCTTTTCGTCAGTCCAAGCTTCTTTTTGAATACATGGAAGGGTTTTATAAGGGCTCTCCGGTCTTTAAGAATATGGTTGGCTCTGGCAAGGGGATGGGGCCAAAAAGAGATATTGATAGATGTAACTTTTATATTGGCGGCAGTGAAATCATTGCCATTCCATTGGGTGATGGAACTAAAATTCGTGGTTTACGTGCCAATTATATTATTGCTGACGAATTTGCTTCTATTCCACAGGAAATTTTTGAAGTTGTTATTAAAGGCTTTGGTTCTGTAGCCGCTAATCCTGTCGAACGAGTTAAAGAAGAGGCACAGGTCGAAACCTTGCGTAAAATGGGAATGTATGATATAGCAGAAGACATAGAAGATGAAGCAGACTTTGGCAACCAAACAATTATTTCTGGCACCGCCTATTATGCCTTTAACCATTTCTATGATTATTTTTTAAGACAAAGGCATATCGTCCAAAGCAAAGGCAATCAAAATTATTTAGAAGAGCATGTATTTAAAGGACCTATGCCAGAAGGATTTGATTGGACTCAATATAGTGTTATACGATTACCCGCAACAACGCTTCCTAAAGGTTTTATGGATAAATCACAGCTTCTACAAGCTCGGGCTATGTTAAACACTACTAGGTATGCAATGGAATATGAAGCTGTATTTGCTAAGGACTCCGAAGGGTTTTATCGTCGTAGTCTAATAGAGAGTTGTGTTACTAATGACCCGATTATGTTACCGAGTGGCGATAACGTAGAATTTGATGTTATGCTGACAGGGAACCCCAACAAAAAATATGTGTATGGAATTGACCCCGCATCTGAAACTGATAATTTTTCTATTATTATTTTAGAGATTAATGGCTCTCATAGACGGGCAATATACTGTTGGACATGTAATAGACAGCTTATGAGAGAAAGACTCAAATCTAAACAACAGACCAACTTACAAAGCTTTTATAGTTATTGTGCGCGCAAAATTTTAGATTTAATGAAAGTATTTCCAACTGACCATATTGCTATTGACGCGCAAGGAGGAGGTATTGCAGTCATGGAAGCCCTTCACGATATATCTAATTTACATGATGGAGAACAACCTCTCTGGCCATATATACGACATAAAAACGACGAGAAAAATCCATTTTACTGGGAAAAGACTAATAAGCCGTCAGATGGCGAAGCCGGTTTGCATATTCTGCATATGATTGAATTTGCGAAAGCAGAGTTCACGCATAGCGCAAACCATAATTTGCGAAAAGACCTGGAGACAAGGTCCTTATTATTTCCTAAGTTTGATACTGTCCTGCTATCTGAAGCAATAATTGAAGACAAGAAATACGAAAGATATTATGATACACTAGAAGATTGTGTAATAGAAATTGAAGCGCTCAAAGACGAATTGACAACCATTGAACATTCTCAAACACCAAGCGGTAGAGATAAATGGGATACTCCAGCAACCGTTGAGGCTGGAGGAAAAAAGGGCAGAATGCGAAAGGACAGATATTCTTCCATACTTATGGCAAATGAGGTTTGTCATGTCATGGAGCATCAATTAGAAGGACAGCCATATATTCATGCCGGAGGATTTGCGGGGCAGATAAATAAAGGCAAAGATGGTCCTCTGTATACTGGCCCACAGCATCTTGTGGGACAAATGAATGGCATTTATGGAATAGGCATAAGACGAAATTAATGGTGTATTATACAATAGTATTGCAATGCTAATGCAATTTAATTGTATACGCCGCTTTCAAAAGGACACAATAAATAATGGCACAGCGCAAAGACCCCCTGAAAACAAATAATATCTCCCAATCTCATCTTTCCCAAGGATTGGCATTTGTAACTTTTGACCCCTCAAAGCCCGATGAAGCACAAAATGCCTTAGACAAATCACAAGCCCTGCAAGGATATCAAGCTGTGGCCACGCGCACGCGCTGGGAAGATGTTCATACTAATACTTCTGTGCGCAATGAATTTCGGCGTAGCGATTATGAGTCATATCGCCCAGGAGAAACTGTTCCCGTTGAGCGACGCGAAGTTCAATCTACATGTAATCGAGCATATAGAAGAGTCGGGATTGTAAGAAATGTTATTGATTTGATGTCTGACTTTGGTTCTCAGGGCGTAAAAGTTCATCATCCAAATAAGCGCATACAACGCTTTGCTCGTCGCTGGTTCAAGCATAAGGTTAGAGGTCATACGGTAACTGAAAGATTTTTGAATTATTTCTATCGCTTGGGCACCGCTGTTGCACAACGTCGCATGGCTAAAATTGCTATGTCAGAAGAAAGGCGTCTGGCCATAGCGGGTGATGATATTTTGAAGCCGACGGAAAAATCACCTCAATCGCTAAAAACTCAAAAGCGCAATATTCCAAGCGGCTACAATTTTTTAAACCCTATGTCTTTAGAGGTTGCTGGTGGAGAACTTTCTCAATTTATAGGCAAAAGAGAATACGCTCTAAAGATTACTGCTTCTCTACGTATGAAAATACAGACTCCACAGAGTGAAATGGATAGACAGCTTATTGCAATTCTCCCCAAAGATTTAAAAGCGGCAGCCATGCGCGGAGATGAACTTTTACCTCTAGATAATAGCAGACTATCCGTTCATGGATATAAACAAGATGATTGGGAGCCTTGGGCATCTCCTATGCTAGAGGCTATTTTGGATGACTTGATTCTTTTAGAAAAAATGAAATTAGCCGACCTCGCTGCTTTAGACGGTGCGATTTCACAGATTCGAATTTGGAAGCTTGGGGACTTGGACAAAGGCCTATTGCCTACCGACGCAGCAATCTCAAAATTAGCCGATATCCTACTCAGCAATCCTGGGGGTGGCTCATTTGACCTAATTTGGGGACCAGAGCTTAATTTTGAAGACGCTTCCACAAACGTTCACCAATTTTTAGGTGGAAGTAAATATGAGCCTGTATATGACGCTATCCATAGCGGAATGGGTGTGCCCGCTACTCTTACAGGCAGCATGCATGATGGAGGAGCCACCAATAATTTTATTGCTTTGCAAACTTTGGTACAGCGTTTAGAATATGGTAGAGAGGCCGTTACATGTTTCTGGGAGCAAGAATTAGAACTATTGCGTCAAGCTATGGGGTGGCAAAAGGCTCCAACGATTTCCTTTGATAATATGATTTTAAAGGACGAGGCAGCACTAAAGGCGTTGTTAATTCAGGCCTGGGACCGTAATATTATTAGTGATGAGTTGCTGATAGAAAAATTGGGCGAATCTCCAGAATTGGAAGATTTGCGTAAACGACGCGAACAAAAGGAACGAGACAAGGGGACCAGAATGCCTCAGGCAGGACCATATTTCTCAACAGAAAAAATTCATGAGCTTGTAAAGACTGCCCTAAGTAGAGGATATATTACTCCTAAGCAGGCTGGTCTAGATTTTGATGATGATGGTGATATAGCTCCGTTTGATAAACAATTGAAGGGACCGGATACAAAAGGTCCTGCTGGAGACGCTCCTGAAAATGGTACTCCAGTAGGAAAAGCAGGAGAAGGGCGTCCTAAGAATTCTAAGGATGCTCCTGGCTCACATCGTGATAGAAAGTTCAAACCTCGTGCCTCTGCAACAATAGCGGATGATGTTGGCGATTTTTTGAACTCTATGGTTTGGGCAAAATATGCACAGCAAGAGATATCC
>Ga0114898_1001398_pt1 | contig 14436 bp, 14 predicted proteins | sample Malvired_Geostar_FD_83496 | JGI IMG/M metagenome (GOLD analysis project Ga0114898, IMG submission 83496) | Marine viral communities from the Global Malaspina Expedition - Malaspina viral metaG DeepMed_Geostar | ecosystem: Environmental > Aquatic > Marine > Oceanic | place: Mediterranean Sea... | reverse complement strand
TGAAGAACCTGAAGAAACTGAAGAACTTGAAGAAGTTGTAACGGTAGATAGTGAATCCCCATTTTTTAAAGATGGGGGAGTTTGGTATACTAACGTAAAAGTGGATGGTGAGGATATTAGAGTACCCTTTGATGATCTTAAATCTTCTCACCAAAAAGATAAAGCATCTCAAAAACGCTTTGAGGAGGCTGCTGAATACGCTCGTCGTATCCAGCACCGAGAGGCGCAATTGAATGCTTATGTTCAACAAATGCAACGCCAACAGGCAGAGCAACAACCCCCGCCATCGCAAGACGCGGAACCGGCACAAGAGCAACCGGATGATTCTCCTGATTTAATAAAGAAGTATCATGAGGCTCTTTATGAAGATGATGCGGATAAAGCCGCAGAATTGTTTAAAGCCTTGACAAACAGAGGGCGCAGTCAACCTGCCACCCAGAATGTTGAAGAGGTAGTACATGAGGTTCTAGGAAGAACCATAGCGCAGCAGCGGGCGCAGTCTGAGAGACAACAGCAATGGGCTTATCAAAAATCCATGGAAGATGCAGTGAAATGGTTTGATGGTGAGTATCCGGATATTGCTGGAGTCGCAGAATTGCGTTCTATCGCTGATAATCGAACTATAGACCTTACCCGCGAACACCCGGATTGGTCTCCACAACAGATTATACAGGAAGCTGCTGAATCAACGCGACAATGGGCGAAAGAGTATCTTTCCCCAGAAAAAAACGAAAGGGCTACGCGCAAAAGAAAAATAGTGCAACAGCCTAAGTCGGCTAGTGCTTCTTCAAGAATTGGTGAAGATGAACCTGCGCCACAATCGACGCAGGATATCATCAATGAAATGAAACAAGCACGAGGCCAAGTTTTACAACAATAATCTAAGGAGATGTAAAAATGGCGGGACAAGTATGGTCCGTTAACACCTCTGGTGGTTATATGTATGCCTTAAACCTCAGTCGTCAATTGAGGATGGCAGTGCAGCCTATTGTCAAATTTAGACAGTTCTGTGATGTCAAAGATGCAGCCCATCAGGGTTTGCATAGAGGTGATACATTCCACTGGAACGTGTTCAGCGATGTTGGGACTCAGGGTTCCACCCTCGTTGAAACCAGTACTATTCCTGAAACATCCTTCACGATTGCTCAAGGTACGATGACCATTACCGAAGCAGGGAACTCTGTTCCTTGGACTGGTAAATTGGATGATCTGTCTGAGCAGCCAGTGTCGGAAGTTATTAGGAAGGTGCTAAAAACAGATGCCAAAAAAGCATTTGATAATCTTGCTGCTACGGAGTTTAACAAAGCTGCATTGCGTGTTGCGCCTACGGGCGGTACAGGCACTTCTGCGCTTACGTTAACCACCAATAGCGTATGTGCTATTACCAATGATATTGCACTTGGTAGCTTGCACATTAAATCCCTTGTGGATATCATGAAAGAACGTAACATCCCAGCTTACACTGGAGATGATTATTACGGTCTTGCGTGGCCCACAACGTGGAGAGCATTCAAAGATGATATTGAAACGATCAAGCAGTATGTTGATCAGGGTTTCCGTATGATCATGAATGGTGAGATTGGAAGGTATGAAGGAGTTCGCTTTGTCGAACAGACGCATAAAGCCAAAGGTAGCATTGGTACTGCTGCTACTGCTTGGACGAATGCTAAGTCTGACTGGGCAGTCTTCTTTGGCGAAGATACCGTAGCCGAAGCGGTTGCGGTTCCAGAAGAAATCAGAGGGAAAATTCCCGGTGATTACGGAAGGGATCGTGGCATAGCTTGGTACTACTTAGGTGGTTTCGGTATCGTTCACACACAAGCAGCCCAGTCACGCATCGTGATTTGGGATAGCGCAGCATAAAGGAGAAATATTATGAGTTATTCTAATCCAACTTCTTATTGCTTCACTTATAATCATGATTTTGGTGCTGCAACTGAAGCCTTAATTTTCCGTGGTCCCTCTGGTAAACAAGGGACTGTAGAAGAAGTCGAGGTTATTGCCTATGAGACATTCAATGCCGTCACTACTGAGGCAGCAGTCAATATAGGTTCTTCAGCTGCGGGTGCGCAATATGTAGCAATGGGTCTAGGGACTCTTGCCGACGGTGATGAACAGCGAATGACGGATACAGCAGCTGATTTAGTATTAGCAGCCCTTCCGGCAGATACTGATATTCACTTGACGCTAAAAGCCCCAACTGGAGGTACGCCCGCTGGTAAGGCATATGTTCAGATCATGGTCCAGTGGTACTAGGAGGCAATATGGCAAAAGCACATAGTGCAAGTGGTAAAATCCCGGCAAACGGTTTGTCTTCATTGGATGTGGTAGCGAAGGAGTCTCCGGCTTCTTTGGCGCTAGATTCACATGGGCCGAATCAGATGCCGATCGGAGTAGTAAGGAAAACTGTATCCACACCAAAGGGTAAGTTTACTTTCTGCTAAATAAATAGGAAAGGGGGGCGTTAGCCCCCCAATCCTTTTGGAGGAATTATGGCTGGATCAATAAATGAAGTAACGGCTTATGTCTTTGGTAAAGTAAAGCCTACTTCACCCAAAGAAGCTTATGGAGATTCTACGGCTGCTGGGCGCGGATATTACACGATGGAAGAAATGTCTGACGAAAGAAGCGATGATTTTGCAAGAGCGCAGAAGCGGTCTAATAATATGGTCAATGTTGAAGGTGACATGGTTGGTTCATGGAATTTAGAATTCTGATTTGAAATTAATTACCCTGCCGTCCAAGGAATGGGACGAATTGACTCCACAAGATGTGGGGGGTAGACGTTCCGAAAAAACTGTATGCATTGTTCGCTACGGTGGATTCGGAGATATGATTCAAGTGTCTTCTTTATTCCCCCTTTTCAAAGAGAGGGGTTATAAGGTATGTGTAAATGTCACTGAAAGAGGCTATGATATTGTAAGGACTGACCCTCATGTAGATGAAATACTTTTACAGAAAACGGATCAGGTTCCCAATGATTGCTTAAACGAATATTGGGATCGTATCACTAAATGCTTCCATCATTTTGTTCAGTTATCTGAATCTATAGAAGGCGCTCTTCTTGTTGTTCCTGCAAGGACAGAAATAATAAGAGGGGAGGAAACCTTTATTCCGGGTAGCCCTAAATTTAAATGGAGCAAGGAAAAGCTTCATGAAGAGTGTAATGTAAATTATATGGAAAGAACGCATGATCTTGCTGGACTTCCACATAAGTTTCTTCCCAAGTTTTATCCTACCAAAAAAGAGAAAACATGGGCTTCGTCAACTAGAAAAAAGATAAAAACAAAGAATGTTGTCCTTTGGGCATTATCTGGCTCTTCTGTTCATAAGGTTTACCCTTGGACGGATGCTGCTATAGCAAAAATTCTTTCTGAAAGAGAAGATGTTTCTTTTATTACTATAGGCGATGACCTTTGCCAGATACTTGAAGCGGGTTGGGAAGAAGAACCTCGTGTCATAACTAAATCAGGGGAGTGGTCCATAAGAAGGACTCTAGCTTTTTTACATGAGTGCGATGTGGTCGTTGGCCCTGAAACAGGGGTTCTTAATGCAGCCTCAACTTTAGATTGCCATAAGGTAGTAATGCTTTCTCATTCTTCAAAAGAGAACTTATCCAAGCATTGGAAAAATACCACTTCCCTAGAGCCTGAGTTGTATGAAAATTACTGTTTCCCTTGTCATAAAATGCATTATGGTTTTGATACCTGTTATAGGGATGAAACTACTGGAGGAGCGATGTGCGCGGTTAATATTAAACTAGAAGATGTAGCTGATGCTATATCAGGAAATCTTAAATGAGTACGTTTTTAGTCTTATGCCAAGACATGGCAAGAGATGTGGGCATACCCGGAACAGGTCCATCTACTACAGTTACAACAACCTTGTCTGAAGAAGAGATTTCTGTAATACGTTATATCAATCAAGCCGATCAAGACATACAAAGTCGATGGTTCGATTGGGATTTTCTTTGGTCTGAGGCTTCTATTACTGCCATAAGTGGGACTTCTACGCTTTCATCTTCTAACACTGGGTTTCCCGGTACATCCACCATTGGTCCATTAGGAAACTGGAAACTAGATTCCATTGTATGGGATAAAAGTTCCGATTCGTATCAGATTTTAGAATATGTGGAGTGGAATGAATACAGGGAAAATTACAAGTACGGGACAGTTGACTCTGATGTTCCAGAAGTCTTCACTATAAAACCAGATGGCAATCTTGATTTATATCCAACTCCTAACTCAGCAACTGTAGTTTCAGCTGAATATTGGAGAACACCAGTTGTGATGAGTACTGTTATATCTCCAGCTACAAACGCAGATGATAATGTATCTGCTATCCCAGCTAGATTTCATAAGATAATTATAGCCAGAGCCAAAATGTATTACGCGGAGAATGAGGACGCTCCGGAAATTATGGTTGGCTCTCTGTCTGAGTTTGAAGACTTGCTGGATAAACTAGAAGCAGATCAACTTGTGCGTCAAAAGAATAGGAGATTTTCTTCTGCTCAAGATATGTTTAATTTTGTGGTGCGTCCAGAATGAGCAAACTAAGAAGCAGAGATATAAATAAAAGTAGACTTCAATCTACTTATTTCCCATTTGAAGGCGGTGTAAATATGGTTGACCCGTCTCTATCTTTGGAGCCGGGAGAATTAATAGCTGGGAATAATTTTGAAATAGATATTCGTGGAAGATATAGAAGAATTGATGGGTATGAAAGGTTTGATGGGCAGACTCTTCCCTCAGAAATTACTTACTATAGAATTCCATTTACGATTGGCACCGCTCGTGATTCAGTATTTAATAATTCTTTTAGTGCAGCATTTGATATGCAGGTTCCGTCTAAGGGTGATTTGGTAAAAGGAGAGACGAGTGGGGCAATAGGATCAATATTGCAAGTAAGTGTTGAAGATATTACAGGGGATTCTTCTTCTGGATCGTTTTCAAATTCGGATGCAGAGGGATATATCTACTTTACTATTGTAAGTGGCACACTTCAAGACGGGGAGACAATGTATTTTTTAAATAAAGACAGCGCTTTTGGTAGCGCATTTAATGTGGAGTATGGCTAATGGGAACACCAACAGCGTTAAGAAAAGAAAGATCGACTTTAACAGGAACAAGTTTTGCGGATAATACTACCGGGGCTATTACAGCCCAGATGGTTAGACAGTTCGTAGAATCTGGGATGGGTGGATATGCGACTATATATTCACCATCAGGAACACCAGCAAGTCAGGCGGTAGCATCAACAGCAACGGCAACAATAGATTGGAATGCTGATTCAGTCGGGGCTAACGGTCCTGATGATACAGGAAGTGTAACGGCTACTACAGTAGGTTCTGATGCAGACTTTGCTAATGACAGAATCAGGATATACGACAAAGGATTCTATATGGTTAATATGGGGGTCAGTTTCGCTCAAACTGGAACTGATACCGTAATATGGACATTTAGGATTGCAACTCAGGCAGATGGAGGCTCTGTTACATATCCCGGTTATGACGCAGCAGTTCAAAGGGTGGTTGCTACCTTAGAGAATATGGTATCTGCTTCTGGAATAATTGATACTACTGGTCATACTGATTATACAGATGTGTTAGCGCAAGTTAAGAATGGACATGCAACTAACTCTGAGAATTTTCAGATGCACTATGGACAATTATCTGTGTTTAGGGTTGGTTAATGGGGATTCTCGCAACTGCTCTCTCTTATGGCCCCCCTGTACTAAGGGATGCTACTGTAGATTCGTCTCTTGTTCCTGAACTGCAATCGGCTATTGAAGATCAAAGAAGTCTTATTAATATTGTACCCGGAGAGGGACCAGTTCGTGGTGTATGGGTATTTGGCGACAATATATATGCTTTTAGAAACGAAAGCGGGGGAGCGTCTGGTGGGATGCATAAATCCACCGCTACCGGATGGTCTGCGGTAGATTTAGGAACAGCATTAAAGTTTGATGGGACTTCACCTGATGGTGAGCCTGTTCCCGGCGATTCTGGAACTGCTACAACTATAGTAGGCGCGGGTGGCGCTCAAGGCGACTTGATGGGAATCTCTTATCACGGAGATTGGATAACAGGTGCAGCGGGTATAATGGTTCTGGTTAATATAACCGGAACATTTGTAGATAACGAAACCTTAAGTATGCCGTTGCTTGCTTTTAATAGCGGTTCGTTAGAGATTTCTGAAGGGGATACTATTACTGGAGCGTCTTCTGGAAAGACGGCTATAGTTACGAGCGTTACCATAAATAGTGGCACAATAGCTGCTGGAGATGCTGCAGGATATATCTCAGTTAAAAACAATACTGGAACATGGAGCAGTGGTGAGGCGATAAATATTAATGGAGTTGATCACGCCTCTGTAAATGGAAGTAGTCAGCCAAGTAATGTTACTGTTGCTAAAGCTGACGGTACTCAGTACTCTCAGACTTTGCCAGCAGGTGGGCAATATGAATTTGCGAATTATAATTTTCGTGGAGAAACTACTGGAATAACGATGTATGGAGCCAACACAGTTGGTCGGGCATTTTCGTGGGATGGCACTACCTTTATCTTTCTCCAGACAGGCATGGAAGATGATACCCCAGAACACATAACAGCACACCAAAAACATTTGTTTCTTTCATTTCCTAATGGTTCTATACAACACTCTAGTATTGTTGCTCCCAATAAGTGGAGCGCTCTTTCTGGTGCTGCGGAATTAGGAATCGGAGATAATGTCAGCGGGTTCTCAACTGAAGTTAACAATGTTATGTCCATCTTCACTAAGAATGACGCGTACATGTTATATGGTACATCTTCTGCGGATTGGGAACTTAGAAAGTTTCATGCTGGTGCTGGAGCAATTCCCTACACGTTACAAAAAATGGATCAGACATTCTTCTTGGATGATCGAGGAATTACTTCCATCTTTACTGTCCAATATTTTGGAGATTTCCAGTCAGCGGTTGCCTCCGATAAAATTGATCCATACATTCAAACTAAAAAAGATAATGCTATTGGGTCTCTAAGGGTTAGAGGGAAGAATCAATACCGTCTTTATTTTAATGATAAGACTGGTGTTGAGATGACCTTTATAAATAAAAAGAATCAAGGATTAATGCCTTTTACAATGAGCCATCAAATTAAATGCATGGTTTCCGCTGAAGATGACGATGGCTTTGAGGTTTTATATGGTGGATTCGATGACGGTTATGTTAGAAGGCTAGATTCTGGAACAAGTTTTGATGGGGGAACGGTTTCCTCTTTTGTTAGAACAGCCTATTACCATTATGACTCACCCGGTTCCAGAAAAAGATTTAGAGAATTGGGTTTAGAGGTGAATGCTGATACATCAACAACCCTAACAGTTAAACCTGACTATGATTTTGGTGGGACCTTCACCCCAAAAACTTCTCCAGTGTCTAGTGATTACTCTATTTCTGTTAGCGCTGACCAATGGAGTGAGGCCGATATAAGTAATAGTTCCACAGGAATTACTGTGGTTGCTTCAGAGCGGGTTAAAATTAACGGAATAGGAACAAATATGGGGCTTATTATCAGTAACAGTTCTATATATGATAAACCCATAACACTTCAAGGGGCTATTGTAGATTTTAGCCCAAGAGGAATCAGGAGATAGAAATGGCAAGTTATACAGATTATGTTCTAGCGAACCCACAATTAAAGGCTCACGTTGATAAGCATGGTTTAGGAACCAGTAAATCTCTTGAAGATTGGGGTAAATGGCATTATACCTCACACGGTCATAAAGAAAGTAGGAATATACCTTCCGGTGGACTTCCGGGTGTTAGTTCTTCATCTTCTACTTCTTCATCAGAGAGCGTTGCTGCTCCAAAAACCGCTTCCTCATATGTAGATTTATCTCCCGATTTGGCTTCAGCTTGGAAATTAATAGAAGCTTTCAATCAAGGGAAGGATGTAAATGCATTATTTGCTGGTCAGTATGAACATCCAGCAGGACTTACTCCTGCGCAACAGGCGGAATATTGGCGAAAACGAGGGGCAACATCAAAAGAAGCTTTTGGACAGGCCCACGCTGCTGAAGACATGGCCCTCAAACTTGGGACATATAAACAGAGCGGGACTGATTATAAAATTGGCAGTGATCCTTGGAAGGAGTTATTCACTACAAAAAAGGGCCAGTTCGGCTCCTCATTAAATTATCCAGACACTCCTCAATCAACTGCAGAAGCGCCTTTGACTCGTTGGGAGATGTTTGATCCTCAAGTTGAAAGCGTAGATACCACTACTACAGATACCACTACTACAGATACCACTACCGATACCACTACTACAGACTGGAGTGATCCTACAGATATAATTTATACTGGAGGCGGTGGAGACGGAGGGGGCGATGCAATCCAGACTATGGATTTAGCTACCCTTACCACTGATATGGATTTGTCGAATAAGTTGACAGAAGTTATAAACATGAACAGTCCTTTGTTCAGGGCAGCGTCAACTAAAGCGCTTCAGCAAATGCAGAAGAGAGGAATTGTGAATAGTTCTCTTGCTCATGAAGCTGTCATGGGCGCTATTATGGATGTTGCTCTGCCTATAGCTAAAGCAGAGGTAGAGGCTCTTCAGCAGAATCTTTATTTTAATACTGAGTGGACTAATAAACAGAAGCAGGATGCAAATAAGTATTTTACCGATAGGATGCTTGTTAAGTTGGATGCCAGTCTCAAGATGCAGTTACAAAAGATGAGTGACTCATTTCAAGCATGGGGCAGGTATGGTGATTGGATTACAGATATTGTGACAGCACCGAGCGCTGATCAAGACGCTTGGAGAAGAATGTTGGATGCTCTGAATGCTGGCGGTGGGTGGCCTGTTCGACCAGTATAAATGATTAGAAAAGCGGAGTTCAAGGATGTCTCCGGAATAATGGAAGTGGTCAAGGATGCCCACTCTAAATCTATTTCTAACATTGTTCCATTAGATTCAAAGACACTGAGGAATAATCTTCAGGTTTGTGTTTTATCTCCAGAGCATTTTGTTTTGGTTGTTGAATTAGGTGATCAGATAGAAGGCGCATTCATTGGGGTGACGCACCAGATTTGGTATTCCAAAAAGAAACAGGCTGCTGATTTATTTTTTTACGTTACAGAAAACGGAACGGGTTGGGGCGCTAAGATGATGAGGCGCTTTATAAGTTGGGCGAAAGACAACCGTGGTGTTCACGAAGTTATGTTAGGTATTAACTCAGGAATAGGCGATGCAGAAAGAACTAGAAAACTTTACGAAAGGATGGGAGCAATCAAAGTTGGAGACAGCTTTGTGTTACCACAGGAGTAATATATGGGAAGTGTAGTTAAATCAATTGGAAAGGCGATTAAGAAGGTTGCCAAAGGAATAAAGAAAGTTATCAAGAAGATTGGTCCTGCCCTAATAGTTGCTGCTGCCGTCTGGATGGGTGTATCCGCTTTAGGTGCTGGAGTAACTGGCGCAAGCGGGTTCGGAGTAAGTAACTTTCAAGCTGGTCTGGGTAAGATAGGGAGCGGTATATCTGGATTCTTTTCTCCCGGCGGTGGACAAATGGTTACACAGACACTTGGGCAGGGAACCGCTGGTCAGGCTACTCTTGATGCTACAGCAGCAGCAAGAACTGGAACGACAAGCGTGGTTAAGAGATTTGTGAAATCCAATATGGGAATGAGTACTGGGGATGCTCTCATCTATATGACTAAGATGAATATGCTTGCAACTGGTGTTCAGATGGTTGCCGGTTTCTTGGATGACTCAGAAGAAAAACAACTCCAAGCAGAGAAAGAAGCACGAGAACATAAGTATGCCTATGGTGCTGCCAGAACAGATGAACAGAAAACTTGGCTAGAGGCTAACCCTGATTGGATGTCTACGCATCCTGCTCTAATGCCTAGCCCTAATGTTCCTTCTGGGATGCAGACCCAGCTGGCTGCTACTACAGAGCAGACCCCTTTTACGACTGCCACTCAACCACAGATGCCTATGATGCAACAGATCGGTCAACCCACATTAGGAAGACAAACGACTAAGAATTTTGAAACCGCTATTCCTAGAGTTGCTGGTCCTAATCAAGGTGGTATGATCTCTAAGGGAAGTCAGAGGAGATTCGTATAATGGCTACAAAGGACGTACAAAGAGGGTTTCCGTTACCAGAAGGAAGAACCGTACCGGATGAATCGTTAGGTCTTCTGGGTGAGTCGGTTCCTGTACAACCTGATGTGAATGACGGGTTAGTAGAACCCACAGAGGCTGAAGAACGTCAAGCAGATACTTTCCTTGGTGGGCTAAAAGACTTTATCTGGGATGAAGGCTATGGTGCTATTGTAGAAAAGATGAGAGCGGGTCAGGACAGGCTTAACGAAACTATTGGAGAGATTGCTGGGCGTATGGTGAACCGGGAAGTCCAAGCGTCTGATGGTGGTGGTAACCCAGTTTCTAGGGACTTGCTTTTTTCACTTGGCGCAGAAGTGGTCAATGAATTGTTTGAAGTAGCTAAGAATGAAGGTATATATCGAGGCGATCATGAAAAAGTAATACAAGAAGACCAAGGCGAGGCGCTTATACACGCTGTAGTTAAGTATGGTGACATGGGTGATCCGCAGATGGATACCCAAGGTCTACAGAGGTTAGCGTCTTCCGCTATTCAGGGAGGATACCCAGAGGAACAGGCTATGACTAAGATGGGCATTCCCTCAGAAATGGAACAAGTATCCAGTATGGAGATGATGTAATGGCAAATTTGTCTAAGGGATTAGAGGCTCTAAGTGCAGGGCTTTTGAGACAACAGCAGATTGGTGGGTTGATGTATGCTGATGCTTCTTCTAAAGAAGCGGCTAGAAAAGCTGGTGAATTGAAAAAGAATGAACAGCTTTACGAGGCTCTTCTTGAGAAGGCCAAAGCAGAGTCAGCACAATCTAAAGCTTACGCGGTGGAAGCGGCTAAGAATCCTATTGAGAGAGATGAAGATGGAACTATTATCTCTGGCGGAGAACTATGGAAGGCTGCTGCCCTACAAAAATCTGTAGAGAATGCAGCATGGACCAATGTTTATGCCTCTCGTGGAGCGAAAATTCCAAAGCCTGATCCTGTTAATTGGGAAGAACACGCAGCAATTGCCACTGCTGGCTTTAAGGGTCAAGAACTTAAAGACCTTGTGATAGGTCTTAATAAAGAAGTTTCTTCCTCTCTTCATAAGAACGCTATGAAGACTGTCAATAAAATATCTAAAGTGCCGGGACTTGATCCTGCATCGCAAGACTTACTTACAAAAGCTATTGTGGATAATCTAAAAACTAGAGACCCAGCATCTATTAAGACTGGTGTTTTAGATGATACTGGAGAATTATTTACAGGAAGGGCTGCTGCTGCAAGTATGCTGGGATTTCTTCCAGAAATGTCTCAAGATATTGCGGAACTTCCGGGGAGCATATGGGGTCTTGGTAAAGGTTGGTGGGGCGGTCAACCGCCAAAACAAGGATACAGTTTGGGGCAAGTGCCTCTAGGATATCAAGACTGGCGCTCATTCTTTGGAATTCCGGGGGCGCAGCCGGGGGGGTGGTTACCTGATAGATCGCCCGGAGGATTAATAAAGAAAGGAGAAACAAGAGATTATTCACCAGAAGCCATGAAAAAACGTGACGCTCAATATAAATAGCATCAAGGTAAAACATAATGGCAGCTTTTGAACCGCAACCTCTTCCAAATATATACGATACTCCTGCTCCCGCTCCGGAGCAGCAAGAAGGCTCCGTAACTGGAGACTTGGCTCTCTCTTGGGAGATCGGCCTAGAACAGATGCGTGGTGTCCCTGCTTGGATACAGGGAGCCGGGGCAGCGTTGCTTGAAAAAGCAGGATTTGAAGATGCAGCGGTAGGCCAGAGGATAGCAGCTAGAAATCTTGTGTATGAGATGTCGGAAAACATAGCATCTCTGGAGGCTCTCTATACTGGTCCACACAGTTGGGCTGAAGCTAGGGAGAAAGGAAGTCCGGGCGCATATGCTCTGTGGGGAATCAATGAAGCGGTAAAACAAGTTCCCAACTTATCTACAATGATTCTAGGCTCTCTCGCTACTGGTGGAGTAGGTGCTGTGCTTGGACGATTTGCTCTGGGACGGGCTATAGGATTAGTACCCGGCGCAGCTTTTAAACGCAGTTCTCTTGCTGGGGTTGCATTAAGTAGCGCTCTCCTTAATACAGGGGAGATATACTCAAGCGCTCTCTTGGAGACTGGGGAAAACAATCCGGGGGTGACTGGGTTCGCTGGCTTAATAGCAGGTTCTCTCGATCTTTGGCCCGGATCAAAGGTTGTCAGGGCAATGGGCAAAGGCCCAGACCTTGGAAGCTATATAGGAAATAAGTTTCTCCGAGACAAGAAATGGAGAAGTCGCTTTTACCGTTCCCTTGAACTGGGTGCTACCGAAGGTTTAATAGAAGACATTCAAACAGTAATCGAGGCTGCAACAGTCAACTATTTGAATGATAATGACCTTGCAAAAGAATATGTAGATTATGCTTATGGCTTAGTTCCCATCACTGCAGAGCAGGTTGGTGAGAGAATGGAAGCCAGAGCAGCAGGTGCGCTTCTTGGTGGTCTCATAGGTTTAGCAGGTCGCACAAGCCGAAGACGACTTCCGCAAAGAGTAAAGCCCAAGATCACTGTTGAAGATATCCGAGACATAGATGATCAGATAGCAACCATATCAGAAGACGAGGCTATGGCATATGCTTCATCGTTTAGACCAGCTACGTCAGCTGAACTACCCGGCACTCGTCCTTTTGTCAGACCGGGTGAGTATCCTGATCCATTTGCGGTTCGCAATGTAACGAGGTACAGCAGGACTGGAGAAATCGAGTACGCTGACCCTACCTCTAAAAAAGCTTCAGACGCAGTTGGTATTCCCGCCGTCAAAGCTAAAAAACAAACCAAAAAAGAAATAGCAGCATTACAGAAAGCTGAAAAACTCGCGCAAGATGAGGTGCGAATCCTAACAGGGCTTGGCCTTCCAGCACCAGAGGGTGCGCCTACTACTGCTGCGCCTACTGTCGAGGCAGTGGATGTAGAGGGGCAAGCCAAGCAAGCTGTTGATATGGTGATTAATCCTGTGCCGGGTCCAGAGTCATTGGAAGTCCAGCAGGATGTAGAGGCTGCTTTTATTCTTGCGATGCAGGAAATACAAAAAGACAAGACCCTTAAAGAAGGGCAAGAAGCATTAGATATTCAAAGGGAAGTTGCTGTCGATTATTACTTGAGAGCATTAGCGCGTACAAGACCGGAGGTAGCTGGGCTAACACGCAAACAATATGAGAAGCTATTTAGCACACCTGAAGAAAAAGCAGGTACTGGACTTCTCTCTACAGACGGCAGAAAGACTGCTGCAGCTGTTAACGAAATACTAGCGCAAGCTGACCTAACCAAAGAAGACTTAGGCTTAGAAGGCAGGGTAAGTGGGTTTGATTTAGAAAAAGCTTTAATAAATTGGATTGGCGAAGAAAGATTGGCTAATGTTACTCGCCTTCAAGAAGAAGAAACACAAGCTGCTGAAACAGCAGCATTTGAAGAAAATAAATTAAGAAAGTTAAGGTCGCTGCTAGGTCTCATACAATCAGGACGACTAAATCATAATGTACAGTTTATGCAGGTGGCTGCAGACCTCATAAACAAATGGGGTGGTCCTGAAGCAGCCTCTATTGTGGCACAGTTAGACTCTAGGATTAAGGAAGCTGAAAACAGAAGACAAGAGACAATAGCAGAGGAAAGAAGAGTAAGTCAAGAGGTTAGAAAACAGAAGCTAGGTTTTCGTACAGCACTGAAAGACTTAACCCCGGCTGAAATTGCAGAAGCTGAACGCATTAGAAAAGAAACCGCAGCACTCAAAGAACCATTGAAGATGGAGCCGGGTGCTAGGCGTATACGAAAGGCAAAGCGTGTTCGCTATGGGGAAAGGATAGTTGATGGGAAGGTAGAACGCTACCCGATTGGTGAGGTAACTATCCCACGCAGACGAGGGTTAGCCAAAGCGATTCCGGGCGCTGTTACTGAAGGCGCTGCACCTATTGTATCCAAACGTAAAACCCTAGAGAAAGAACCTGTTGTAGTCACCACCCAAGCGCTTATTGATAAGATAGATAAACAATTAGCTGCTGCTAAAGAGCCTGTAACAGAGAACGAACTAGAAACCTTTACGCAGAGCGCAGCCTTCTCTACGATTGTGTTAAACGACTTTAAGATGAGCGACATTGGTGACAACATAGTTGCCCCGGCTCAGTTTCCTTGGGATAAGAGAGGACAGGTCCAAAAACTCCTAGACATGTACCTTCCAGACGGTCCAAATATCTATGACCTCGATTACTTTGAGACCCTCATGCAGAATGTCATGACGGCGGAGGGGAAGATTATAGAAGTACATCCGTCGATGTCAAGTGTGCAGTGGATAGA
>Ga0114898_1001397_pt1 | contig 14475 bp, 9 predicted proteins | sample Malvired_Geostar_FD_83496 | JGI IMG/M metagenome (GOLD analysis project Ga0114898, IMG submission 83496) | Marine viral communities from the Global Malaspina Expedition - Malaspina viral metaG DeepMed_Geostar | ecosystem: Environmental > Aquatic > Marine > Oceanic | place: Mediterranean Sea... | reverse complement strand
GTGGACATGGGGGGCTCCGGTAGTGCGGAGACCGTAGCAGGAGGGGTGGGTCATCAGTGTGTTGCTGCCCGGGAAGCAGCGTTCCGGGTGGGACCTTCGGACCTCGTATGATCCACATGGGGAATTCTCCGCCGGCTTTTGACTCAGGGGCTCATGAACCAAACCTCGCTTTCCGCATTTATCTGGTCGGTCGCCGACCTGCTGCGCGGCAACTACAAGCCGCACGAGTACGGCCGCTTCATCCTGCCCTTCACCGTCCTGCGCCGTCTTGACTGCGTGCTGGCGCCCACCAAGGACAAGGTGCTGGCCGAGCTCAAGAAGAAGACCGACGCCGGGATCAACCCCGATCCGTTCCTGCGGCGCCTCGTCGGCGACGCGCGCTTCTACAACACCTCGCCGATGGACCTGCCCAAGCTGCTGGGCGACCAGGACCACATCCGCCAGAACCTTTACGCCTATGTGCAGGGTTTCTCGCCGGAGGCACGCGACATCTTCGAGCGATTCGATTTCTACACGCAGGTCGAACGGCTGGCCAAGGACAAGCTGCTGTACCTGGTCACCGAAAAGTTCGCCAACATGGACCTGCACCCGGATCGCGTGGACAACGCGCAAATGGGGCACGTCTTCGAAGAGCTGATCCGCAAGTTCGCCGAGCTGTCCAACGAGACCGCCGGTGAACACTTCACCCCGCGCGAAGTCATTCGACTGATGGTCAACCTGATCTTCATCGAGGACGACGACGTGCTGACCCCCGGCAATGCCGTGGTGCGCACCATCTACGACCCCACGGCCGGCACCGGCGGCATGCTCTCGGTCGCCGCCGAGCACCTGATCGAGCACAACCCGGCCGCGCGCCTGACGCTGTACGGGCAGGAGCTCAACGACGAGTCCTACGCCATCTGCAAGGCCGATATGCTGATCCGCGGGCAGGACGTGGACAACATCGTGCCTGGCAACACGCTCAGCGAGGACGGCTTCACCCACCGCAAGTTCGACTACATGCTGTCCAATCCGCCGTTCGGCGTGGAGGGGAAGAAGGTGCAGAAGGCCGTGCGCGACGAGCACGAGCAGAAGGGTTTCGACGGCCGCTTCGGCCCGGGCTTACCGCGTGTGTCCGATGGCTCGATGCTGTTCCTGCTGCACCTGGTGTCGAAGATGGCGCCGGTGGTCAATGGCGAGGGTGGCAGCCGCTTCGGCATCGTGCTCAACGGCTCGCCGCTGTTTACGGCTGGCGCCGGCAGCGGCGAGAGCGAGATCCGCCGCTACCTGCTGGAGAACGACCTGGTCGAGGCCATCATCGGCCTGCCGACCGACATGTTCTACAACACCGGCATCGCCACCTACGTGTGGGTGGTGAGCAACAAGAAGCCCGATGACCGCCGCGGGCAGGTGCAGCTGATCGACGCCAGCGGCTTCTGGCGCAAGATGCGCAAGAGCCTGGGCAGCAAGCGCAAGGAGATGGGCGAGGACGACATCGCCACCGTCACCCGCCTGTTCGGCGACTTCACCGAGGCCGAGCGCGTCACCGTGCTGGACGCCGAGGGCCGCGAGCTGGAGCAGCGCATCGTCACAGGCACCGAAACCCAACCCGCGCCGCCCGAAGGCGGAAAACTCAGGCGGGTGCCGATTTCCCGCATCTTCGACAACGAAGCCTTCGGTTACACCACCATCACCGTCGAGCGCCCGCTGCGCGACGAGGCTGGGAACATCCTCGAATTCGAGAGGGGCAAACAGAAGGGCCAGCCGCAGCCCGACAGCAGCCTGCGCGATACCGAGAACGTGCCGCTGGGCGAGGACATCAAGGCGTACTTCGAGCGCGAGGTGCTGCCGCACGCGCCGGATGCGTGGATCGACGAGGGCAAGACCAAGGTTGGCTACGAGATCCCGTTCAACCGCCACTTCTACGTGTTCGAGCCGCCGCGCCCGCTGGATGAGATCGATGCGGAGCTGAAGGAGGTGGCGGGCAACATCATGCGGATGCTGGGGGAGTTGGCGGAATGAGCCTGCCGAGGTATCCGGAGTACAAGGACAGCGGTGCGCCTTGGATTGGCAATATGCCGAGCAGTTGGAACGTTCTGCCGCTCCTAGCAGTTGCGCGTGAGAGACGGGAATCGAATCAAGGAATGAAAGAGGACAATCTTCTTTCTTTGAGCTATGGCCGCATCGTCCGAAAGGACATGACGTCTAATGACGGGCTGCTTCCGGAATCATTCGAGACCTATCAGATCGTAAGACCTGGAGATGTCGTATTTCGCCTGACCGACCTGCAGAACGACAAGCGGAGCCTGCGTACGGCCACGGTTGAGGAAGTAGGGATCATCACCTCTGCGTACTTGGCTGTGGAGCCAATAGGGGTTGAGAGCAGGTTCCTGTCGTATTTGCTTCGCGCCTACGATCTGAGCAAGGTTTTCTACTCCATGGGTGGCGGCCTGCGGCAATCGATGAAATACGCCGACGTAGCGCGTCTGCCTGTTCTCGCCCCGCCGGTACAGGAACAGCAAGCAATCGCAAGCTTCTTGGACCGCGAGACCGCCAAGATCGACGCGCTGATCGCCGAGCAGGAAAAGCTGCTGGCACTGCTGGCCGAAAAGCGCCAGGCCACCATCTCCCACGCCGTCACCCGCGGCCTCGACCCCACCGCCCCGATGAAGGACTCCGGCATCCCGTGGCTGGGTAAGGTGCCGGCGCATTGGGAGGTATCTCCCTTGAAGTACATCAGTCGCATCGGCAACGGCTCTACGCCGAGTCGCGACAATCCGGACTACTGGAGCGACAGCGGGTTCCCGTGGTTGAACAGTTCGGTTGTCAATCAGGATGAAGTGACAGAAGCGGAGCGGTTCGTCACGGAGCTTGCTCTAAAGGAATGCCATTTGCCGGTAATCAGGCCGCCAGCAGTGCTCGTTGGCATTACGGGGCAAGGAAAGACCCGCGGCATGGCTGCACCGCTGATGTTCGACGCAACCATCAACCAGCACTTGGCCTACGTCACCCCCAAAACCGGCCGGCTCGAGGTTGCCCATCTTCTGCGGGCACTGGAAATGGCCTACGTCACTCTGCGCACAGACAGCGAGAGCGCAGGCAGCACAAAAGGTGCGATCACCTGCGATCAGCTTTCACGTTTCACCATTCCGCTTCCGCCATTGCATGAACAAGGTGTCATCGCGAAGCACATTGACATCAAGGCTGCACACTTCGACAAGCTTGCCAGTGATTCAAGGCAAGCCATTGCGTTGCTCAAGGAACGCCGCAGCGCCATCATCGCCGCGGCCGTCACTGGCCAGATCGACGTGCGCGATGCAGTGGAGTCGTAGGCGGCATGACAGATCCCTGGCTCCGCGATGTCCCCGCGGTATTCCGCGCACTGGCCGACCCCCGGCTGGAAAGCGCGATCCCGCGGCCGGCAACCGGACCACTCGAAAAGGCGTGCGCCCACTGGGGCGCACTGCACTACACGCTGTCCAGCTTGCTCGGCTGGGCCGATGTCGGCCGTGGCCTAGCGTGGTGGTACGCCGCCGGCCAGCCGGTGGAGGGCTCGCCTGTGCTGGCGCTCGTGCAACGGGTGTGGGGCGCCGATGACCTCATCGACTACTACGCCGCGTGGTCGTGGTTGCCGCCGGGTGTGGGCTACGAGTTGCCGCAGTCCGCCGTGATCGACGGCGGCCCGTCGCCGACGTGGCTCGGGCAGCACTCGCGCTGGCCGGACGAGGGCTGGTGGCGCAGCTTCGTCCGTCGCGGACAGGTCCACCACCACGACCCGTTCTACGGCGGCAGTGATTCGCTGCACCTGTCCATCCATCGCGGCCCGCCCACGGCCGAGCCTTCGGAAAACCCGCTGGTGCACCTGATCCCGGATCAGCGCCGTGTCGTGCTGGTCACGGACGGGCTGGACCAGTGGCTGGCCGACCTGCGCGCCCTCGAGACCCGCCTGCCGCCCCTCGGCGACCGCTCATGGCGGGTCGAGGTGTTTGATCGCCGTACCGGTTATCTGGGTGAATACCGGCGCAGCCGCGTCACCAGCCGTTGGTTCACCGGCAGGCATGCCATCCACATGAAAGGGAATGAAGCGCGATGACGCATACCTTGTCGGCCAAAGAACAGCCGCTGGCCAAGATTTTCAGCGACGAGTACATGTTCTCCATCCCTGCGTATCAGCGACCTTATTCATGGGGCAAGGACCAGGCACAGGAGCTTCTGGATGATCTCCTGGGCTATATGCGCGACGCGGGCCAGACGCTCGGGGAGATTCCGCCGTACTTCCTTGGCAGCCTGGTGCTCATCAAGGGCGAATCATCCCCCGCCGCGCAAGTGGTGGACGGCCAGCAGCGACTGACGACACTCACGCTGCTGCTGGCCTGCATACGTTCTGTGGTGAAGGACGAGAACGTGCGCCGCGGCATCACGCGGCGGATTTATGACCAGGGTGACATCGTCTCGGCTACTGACAACCACTACCGGCTGACGTTGCGCGAGCGCGACATGCAGTTCTTCCGGGAACGCGTGCAGCACGAGGGAGGGATCGAGAAGCTGGTGTCAGGCGATGAGTCCTTGCCGGACAGTCAGGCGCGCCTGCGTGACAACGCGCGTTACTTCATGTCGGTGCTGACGAATCTCGAGGCACCCCTGCTGGTGCGACTTGTCCAGTTCATCGTGACGCGCTGCTATCTGGTCGCCGTGGCGACGCCCGATCTGGATTCCGCGTACCGGATCTTCGGCGTCATGAACAGCCGAGGGCTGGATCTGTCGGCCACGGACATCCTGAAGGCGGAAATCATCGGAGCAGTCCCGGAGGCGGCTCGTTCAGGCTACACCGAGAAGTGGGAAGGTCTGGAGTCCGACCTGGGGCGGGACAGCTTTGGTGAGCTCTTCAGCCACATCCGCATGGTCTATCGCAAGGCCAAGCCACAGGGGACGTTGCTCAAGGAGTTCCGTGAGCATGTAGGCCCGTCCGACCCCCAGCTGTTTGTGGACAAGGTGCTGTCGCCGATGGCGCAGGCCTATCGCGAGATCAGCGATGCGGACCACGCGAGCACCCGCCACGCTGAGGCGATCAATGACTCGCTGCGGTGGCTCAACCGGCTGGAGTTCAAGGACTGGATGCCCCCGGCGCTTGCTTACTTCACGCGACACTTGTCGAATCCGGACGCGTTGCTTTCGTTTGTAGCCGGTCTGGAGCGCTTGGCGTATTCAATGCTGGTGCGCAAGGCAGGGGTCAACGAGCGAATCGAGCGGTTCTCGCGTCTCACGGCTGCCGTGGAGGCCGGCGATGACCTGGAAGCCGCAGGCTCGCCATTGCAATTACCGCCCGCCGAGCAGCACGAGATGTACAGCATGCTAGAGGGGCCGGTCTATCGCACCCATTCGGCTCGAGCGCTGGGACTAATCCTGCTTCGGATGGACGGATTGGCGTCGGACGGCAGCATGACCATGCAGCACCAGCAGGTCACGGTTGAGCACGTGCTCCCGCAGCAGCCGCGCCCGGACAGCGTTTGGGTGAAGTGGATGCCAAGCGAACAGGAGCGCCAGGGGTGGGTTCATCGCCTAGGCAACCTGGCGCTGCTCAACCGCAAGAAGAACAGTGCGGCTAGCAACTACGACTTCGACCGCAAGAAGCAGGCGTACTTCAGCAAAGGCGGCGCCTGCGCTTTCCCATTAACCACGCAGGTACTGAAAGAGACGCAATGGGACGCAAATGTCCTGCATGGCCGCCAAGCGGCTCTTCTCAAGCTGGCGGAGGATCACTGGCAGTTGGCCGGCCGCGCACGGGTTGCCGCCCCGGCCGTGAAGCCAGACGCCGACTCCCCGGTATTCGTGCTTGGGGGACTCAACCAACAGATTCGTGCGACCGGCCAGCAGGTGGATGGGCAGTTCGTGGTCTTTGCTGGGTCACGTGCGCGTGCTGATTGGGTCGGGGTGGATGTTGGCTATCGGGTCCTGCATCAGGATCTGATTGAAAACGGGAGCTTTGCGCCAGCGGTGGGTGAAAGTCGGGAGTTCTTGCGCGATACCTGGTTCAGCAGCCCAAGCGCGGCCGCGGCCGTTGTGTGGGGCCGGTCGGCCAACGGTCGGTTGAGCTGGCGAGAGGAAGGCACCGGAAGGTCCTACGCCGAGTGGGAGGAAGGAGTTCCCGCCGGCGACCACGAAGACGAAGATGTGGATGACGACTCGAGGGAGGATGTATATCGCCGCTTCTGGGACCAGTTCCTTACCAAAGCCACCGCGCGGGGCACGCTTTTCCAACGGCGCAACCGCAGCTCCAACCCGTGGCTGGGTGTGGGTATTGGTCGAAACGGGTTTCGGTTCCACGTAGCCATGACCCGGAGGGAGGCGCGAGTGACCTGCCTGATCCATCACGAAGAGGGAGAAGCGGCATTCTTCGATTTGCTTCACGCGGAGCGTGCGGAGATCGAGAAAGCGTTCGGCGCCCCATTGGAGTGGATGGGGCAGGCCGATCGAAAGCGATCCAAGATCCGGATCGTCACTGCCGGCGGTTGGTCCGTTGACGAGAGCGAATGGCCGTTTATCCAGGAGCGGCTGGTCGACTTGGTGTACCGAATGGTTGATGTGCTGGTCCCGCGCATAGAAAAACTGCCCAAGTGAGCGTCCGCGCGTCGCGCTGTATCGCCCGGCAGGGGACTGCCACCCATTGCAGGATCGTCGCTAAAAAGGCAACATTTGTCGCCATATGAGCAACACCCCACAATTGATGGATCTCCTTTTCGGCATCACCCGCCAACGCGTGCTTGCCGTGCTGTTGCTGCGCCCGGACATCAGTTTCCACCTGCGAGAGCTCGCCCGCCTGACTGGCAGTCACCCGGGCACCTTGGGACGGGAACTCGACAAGCTCACCGAATCGGGATTGCTCCAACGCACCGAACAGGGCAACCAGGTGCATTACCGGGCCAACCGGGACAGCCTGCTGTTCAATGACCTGGCGGCGATCTTCCGCAAGACGCATGGAGTGGTGCCGGCATTGCAGGAGGCACTGGCGCCACTGGATGCAGGCATCCATGTTGCCTGGGTGTTCGGCTCGCTCGCGCAGGGCACCGAGGGCGAAGGCAGCGATATCGACTTGCTGGTGCTTGGGGATCTTGGTTTCGTCGAACTCGTCAAGGCTTTGAACCCTATCCAGCAGGCCCTGCGGCGGGACATCAATCCGGTGCTGTATCCGGTGGCCGACTTTCAAGCGCGGGCAGCTTCTGGGGATGCCTTTACCCGCGGGCTGCTGGATAACCCGAAACTCTTCGTAAAGGGGAACAAGGATGACGTTGCAGAACTTGTTGGCAATCCGACAGCTGCAGGCCCACTCCGCTGACGCAGCGGCAATAGGGAAGTTGTTGGCGGCGGCGGAACGCAACCTTGCCGATGCGCAGGTCGAGGCGATCAGCCCGGATAGCCGCTTCGATGTCGCCTACAAGTGCGTGATGCAGTGCGCCATGTTGGGCTTGTGGGCCAACGGGTATCGCACGTCCACCAGCCAGCCGGGTCATCATCAGACGGCGATCCAGTGCCTGACGCACACCATGGGAGTGCCGAAGGATGACGTTGTCGTGCTCGATGCTTTGCGTCGCCAGCGCAACATCTCCGATTACGAGGGCGATCCGGTATCCGGGCCTACACTGATCGCATGCCTGGACGAGGCGGCGAAACTGTTGGCACACACCAAGCGGTGGTTGCGAGAGCATCGCCCCGAGCTGATGGGGAACGTATGAACCTGCACCAGGAGCACCACTTCGAGCGCGAGATCTGCGCGCACCTCGCCGCCCATGGCTGGCTGTACGCAGAGGGCGACGCGGCCCACTACGACCGTAAGCACGGGGTGTTCCTGCCGGATCTGCTGGCGTGGGTCGAGGCCACCCAACCGGACAGCTGGCAACGGCTGCTGAAGACTCACGGGCCTCAGCTGGGCGAGCGCCTGGCCGACCGCATCCGCAAGAACCTGGACGATCGCGGCACGCTCGACGTGCTGCGCCGGGGCGTGGAGATGCTGGGGCTCAAGCAGCCGCTGTCGCTGGTGCAGTTCAAGCCAGCGCTGGGGATGAACCCGGTGACCCAGCAGCACTATGCCGCCAACCGCCTGCGGGTGGTGCGGCAGGTCAAGCACTCGCCCAACCGCCCCAATGATTGCCTGGACCTGGTCTTGTTCGTCAACGGCATTGCGGTGGCGACCGCGGAACTGAAATCGGACTTCACCCAGAGCGTGGGTGACGCAGTGGATCAGTATCGGTTCGACCGGCACCCTCACCCCAAGGGCAGGCAGCGCGAACCGCTGCTGGCGTTCCCGGGCGGCGCGCTGGTGCATTTCGCGGTCAGCCAGGCCGAGGTGATGATGACCACGCGGCTGGCTGGCGAGCACACGCGGTTTTTGCCGTTCAATCGCGGTAATGCCGGTGGGGCGGGCAATGCGCCGGACCCGGCCGGATTTGCCACTCGCTACCTCTGGGAAGAGGTGTGGGAGCGCGACAGCTGGCTGGAAATCCTCGGCCGCTACCTGATCGGCAAGCGCGACGACAAGAAGCAACTGCAAGCGGTGATCTTCCCGCGCTACCACCAGCTCGACGCCACGCGGAAGCTGGTGGCCGACGTGCACGAGCACGGCGCTGGGCAGCGCTACCTGATCCAGCACTCGGCCGGCTCGGGCAAGACCAACTCTATTGCCTGGACGGCACACTTCCTCGCCGACCTGCACCGCGACGACAAGAAGGTGTTCGACAGCGTGCTGGTGGTGTCCGACCGCAACGTGCTGGACAGCCAGCTGCAGGAGGCGATCTTCGACTTTGAGCGCACCACCGGCGTGGTGGCCACCATCACCGGCGAGAGCGGCAGCAAGAGCGCGCAGCTGGGGCAGGCACTGAAGGACGGCAAGAAGATCATCGTCTGCACCATCCAGACCTTCCCGTTCGCGCTGGAGGCGGTGCAGGAGCTGGCCGCGACCGAGGGCAAGCGATTCGCGGTGATCGCCGACGAGGCGCACAGCTCACAGACCGGACAGGCGGCGGCCAAACTCAAGCAGTTGCTGAGCCCGCAGGAATGGGCGGAGCTGCAGGACGGCGGCGAGATCGACACCGAGGCACTGCTGGCCGCGCAGATGGGTGCGCGCAGCGCCGAGTCCGGGCTGACCTATATCGCCTTCACCGCTACGCCCAAAGGCAAAACGCTGGAGCTGTTCGGCCGCCCTGGGCCGGATGGGCTGCCGCAGCCGTTCCACGTGTATTCGATGCGGCAGGCGATCGAGGAGGGCTTCATCCTCGATGTTCTGCGCAACTACACGCCCTACGACCTGGCCTTCCGCCTTGCCCACGACGGCAAGGAGATCGACCACACCCAGGTCGAGCGCAGCACCGCGATGAAGGGAATCATGCAGTGGGTCCGCCTGCACCCGTACAACATCGCGGCCAAGGTGCAGATCGTGGTGGAGCACTACCGCGAGAACGTGCAGCCGCTGCTGGACGGAAAGGCCAAGGCGATGGTGGTGGTGTCATCCCGGCAGGAAGCGGTGCGCTGGCAGAAGGCCATCCGTGAGTACATCGAACGGCGGGACTATCCGCTGGGCGTGCTGGTGGCTTTCTCCGGTGAGGTGAGTGATCCCGAGAGCTTCCCGGAGCCGGTTACCGAGACCAGCAAGCTGCTCAACCCCGGCCTGAAGAACCGCGACATCCGCGAAGCGTTCGCGCAACCGGAGTTTCACTTGCTGCTGGTGGCCAACAAGTTCCAGACCGGCTTTGACCAGCCGCTGCTGTGCGGCATGTACGTGGACAAGAAGCTTGGGGGCATCCAGGCGGTGCAGACGCTTTCGCGCCTCAACCGCGCCCACCCCGGGAAGAAGACCACCTACGTGCTGGACTTCGTCAACGACGCCGGTGACGTGCTGAAGGCGTTCAAGACGTACTACGAGACGGCCGAACTGGAAGCCACCACGGACCCCAACCTCATCTTCGACCTGCGGGCCAAGCTCGACGCCGCCGGCCACTACGATGACTTCGAGGTGGAGCGGCTGGCGAAGGTGGAGATGGACCCGCGGGCGACACAGGCCCAGTTGGTGGCCGCCATCCATCCTGTTGCCGACCGTCTGCTCAAGCGTTACAAGGCATTGCAGCAGGCCCGCGTGGCCGCTATCGGGGCCGACGACGGCGAGTCGGAAAAAGCGGCGAAGGATGAACTGGAGGCGCTGATCCTGTTCAAGGGCGACATGGCGTCGTTCAACCGGCTGTATGCCTTCCTGTCGCAGATGTTCGACTACGGAAACACCGATATCGAGAAGCGGTCCCTGTTTTACTCACGTCTGTTGCCGCTGCTGGAGTTCGGCCGCGAACGCGACACTGTCGATCTCTCGAAGGTGGTGCTGACCCATCACACGCTGCGCAGTGGGGGCAAGCAGCCGCTCAGCCTCAACGCGGACGGCACGTACAAGTTGCCTCCGTTGGATGCGGTGGGCAGCGGCCGGGTGCAGGAGAAGCAGCAGGCGTACCTCGCCGAGATCATCGAGAAGGTCAATGGACTGTTCGAGGGACAGCTGACCGACGATGACCAGCTGCTGTACGTCAACGGCGTACTGAAGGGAAAGCTGCTGGAGAACCAGACACTGGTCGAACAGGCAATGAGCAACAGCAAGGAGCAGTTTGCGAACTCCCCGGACCTCAAGCACGCGCTGATGAACGCGATCATGGATGCGTTCGAGGCGCACTCGACCATGAGCAGTCAGGCGCTGGGATCGGAGCGGGTGCGCGATGGGCTGCGGGATATTTTGCTCGGGCCGGCGCAGTTGTATGAAGCGCTTAGGAGGCAGGCGCCTCACGCTTCTGCCGGGGCTCCGTAGAGGTCGGTGGTGGCCGGTCGCGGCTGAAGCCGCTCCTACAGGGGCGGGATGGGTGAGTGGGTGGGTTGGCGCTTCACGTGGATTGAAGCCGCGCCAGCCGAGACTCGGGGGTCCAAACCGGCGTCGTCCTGTCGAGCAGCGCTCCAGGGCCGGTGCCGGCTCACCCCAGCCACATGGAGTCCCTCATGAGCCAGACCACCATTGCCGTCCTCGTCGGCAGCCTCCGCAAGGAATCCTTCAACCGCAAGCTGGCCGATGCGCTCGCACGCCTGGCGCCGTCGGATGTCACCTTCAAGCAACTGGAGATCGGCGACCTGCCGCTCTACAACCAGGATGACGACGACAACCAGGCCGATGCGGTGAAGCGCCTGAAGTCGGAGCTGCAGTCAGCCGATGGCGTGCTGTTTGTGACGCCGGAGTACAACCGCTCCGTGTCGGGCGTGCTGAAAAACGCCATCGACCACGCCTCACGCCCGTACGGGCAGAGCGCGTTCGCCGGCAAGCCCGCCGGGGTCATCGGCGTCTCCATCGGTGCCATCGGCACGGCGATGGCGCAGCAGCACCTGCGCAACATCCTGGCCTACCTCGACATGCCGACCTTGAACCAGCCCGAGGCGTTCATCCACGCGAAGGACGGGCTGTTCGACGATGCCGGCAACATCGGTCCGGCCAGCAAGGAGTTCCTGCAGGGATGGGTGGACAGCTTCCTGGAGTGGGTCACCCGCCATTCGGCAAGGTGACCCGTCAGCCGCCGGATGGGTGGGGCGTCAGCTCTCGCCCATGCCGGCGGCGGGTTCAGGCGCGGCGCCGGCGCGCACCTTCTCTTCGATCCGCCTGCCCACGTCGGGGTCGATGCTCTTCCAGTACTCGAACGCGCGCTCCAGCACCGGGCTGCGAACGCCGCCCAGCAGGCTGCCTGACACCTGTTCCACCAGCGCGTCGCGCTCGGCGTCGTTGAACACCTCGCGCACCATGATGCCGGGCTGGGTGAAGTCGTCGTCTTCGGCACGCAGGGTGTAGGCGCAGCGCACCATCTCGCCGTCGGATTCCCAGCTGTCGTCTATCACGCCTGTCTTGTCCGACCACGGGCGACCGCCGCTGTTGGCGGCATAGACCGGGGCATCGCCGCTGTTCTGGTACGCCATCGGGCCGTCGAACATGTAGGTGTTCACCGGCACCTGGGGCTGGTTGACCGGCAGCTGGTGGAAGTTGGCGCCGATGCGGTTGCGCTGGGCATCGCTGTAGGCGAACGATCGCGCCAGCAGCATCCTGTCGGGTGACAAACCGATGCCCGGCACGGTATTGCCCGGGGAGAACGCAGCCTGCTCGATCTGGGCAAAGAAGTTCTCCGGGTTGCGGTTCAAGGTGAGCGTGCCGACCGGGATCAGCGGGTAGTCCTTGTGCGACCAGACCTTGGTCAGGTCGAACGGGTTGTAGCGGTAGTCCTTGGCCTCGGCGTACGGCATCACCTGCACGGACAGCACCCATTTGGGATGTTCGCCCCGGGCGATGGCGTCGAACAGGTCGCGACGGTGGAAGTCGGCATCGGCGCCGGCCATGTCCTGCGCTTCGGCATTGCTGAAGAACGCCATGCCCTGCTGGGTGTGGAAGTGGTACTTCACCCAGAACTTTTCACCGGCGGCGTTGATCCACATGTAGGTATGCGAGCCGTAGCCATTCATGTGTCGCCAGGTGCGTGGCAGCCCGCGCACGCCCATCAGGTAGGTGACCTGGTGCGCGGATTCGGGGTTGTTGGTCCAGAAGTCCCACTGCATGTGGTTGTCGCGAAGGCCGGAGTCGGGCAGGCGCTTCTGGCTGCGGATGAAGTGCGGGAACTTCATCGGGTCACGCACGAAGAAGATCGGGGTGTTGTTGCCGACCAGGTCGTAGTTGCCTTCGCTGGTATAGAACTTGATCGAGAACCCGCGCACGTCCCGCCAGGTGTCGGGGCTTCCCATCTCGCCGGCGACGGTGGAGAAGCGCAACAGCAGGTCCGATTTGGCACCGGGCTGGAACAGCGCGGCTTTGGTGTAGCGGGAGACGTCTTCGGTGGTCTCGAACACGCCGAATGCGCCGGCACCCTTCGCGTGCGGCTGGCGCTCGATGACCTTCTCGCGGTTGAAGTGCGCGAGCTGGTCGACCAGGTGCACGTCGTGCAGCAGGATCGGACCGTCAGGGCCGACGGTGAGCGAGTTGCGGTCGCTGGGAGCGGGTGCGCCGGTGGAGGTGGTCGAGCCCGTGTTGGAATTGCGATCGTCGCTCGCCATGGCTGTGCTCCGTGAGGGGATAGCCCGATGCTGCAACAGCCCTGTTAGTTTTTCATTAGGCCGGCCGGCATCATGGCGCCCATGAGTGCAGCCACTGCTGGCGTCCCGCCCATTACCCGCCTCGCCATCGCCCGCCGGGCGTGGCCGATCATCATCGCCAACGCCGCCGTCCCGACGCTGGGGCTGGTGGACACGGCGGTAATCGGCCACTTCGGCACGGCGGCGGACCTGGGCGCGCTGGCGCTGGGGGCATTGCTCTTCAACTTCGTCTATTGGAGCTTCGGCTTCCTGAGGATGGCCACGACCGGCTTCATCGCGCAGGCAGACGGGGCAGGGGACGAACCGGAGGTGCGGGCAACGCTTGGCCGTTCGGTGTTGCTGGGCATTGGGCTTGGCATCGGCGTGTGGTTGCTGCAGTGGCCGGTGGTAGAGGGCTACTTCGCGCTGATGGATGGCAGCGCTACGGTGGAGTCGGTCGGGCGCGAGTACTACCACGCGCGCATCTGGGGCGCGCCGGCGGCGCTGGCGCTGTACGCGCTGAGTGGCGCGCTGATCGGGCTTGGCCACGTGCGTACCCTGCTGTTCGTGCAGTTGCTGCTCAACGGGCTCAATGCGGGGCTGGATGTCTACTTCGCCGCGGGGCTGGGCATGGGCGCGCGTGGCATCGGTCTGGGCACGGCGCTGGCGGAGTGGGCGACCTGCGTGGTTGCGGCGGTGCTGCTGTGGCGCTTGCTGCGCCGTCGGCACCGCGACGGCGAGCCGTTCCTGCCGTGGCTGCGGATCGCCGACCGGGTGAAGCTGCGCCAATCGCTGATGGCCAATGGCGACATCCTGGTGCGCACCTTGTGCCTGTTGCTGGGCTTCGGCTGGTTCGCCAACCAGGGCGCGCGGTTCGGCGACGTGACACTCGCGGCCAACCACATCCTGTTGCAGCTGGTGTCCTTCAGCGCGTTCTTCCTGGACGGGTTCGCGTTCGTGGCCGAGGTGCTGGTCGGCGGAGCAGTGGGCGCGCGTGACCGGCTGCGTTTCCGGCGCGCGGTGCGCCTGTCGAGCGAGCTGGCTTTCGCAACCGCCGCGGTGCTCGCGCTGGGAATCGCGCTGATGGGCGCCGAGGTGGTCGAGGTGCTGACCGTGCTGGAGCCGGTCCGCGCGGCAGCGGCGACCTACTTGCCGTGGACGGCGCTGTACGTGCTGGTCTCGGTGGCGGCCTTCCAGCTGGACGGGGTGTTCATCGGCGCCACCCGCACGCGCGAGATGCGCAATGCGGGGCTGGTCTCGTTGGCGGTGTTCCTGCTGGTGGCGTGGCCGCTGGCGGGGCGGTTCGGGAACCACGGATTGTGGGCGGCGTTCGTGGTGTTCGTAGTGGCGCGTGCGGCCGCGTTGTTGCCGTATTAC
>Ga0114898_1001396_pt1 | contig 14489 bp, 35 predicted proteins | sample Malvired_Geostar_FD_83496 | JGI IMG/M metagenome (GOLD analysis project Ga0114898, IMG submission 83496) | Marine viral communities from the Global Malaspina Expedition - Malaspina viral metaG DeepMed_Geostar | ecosystem: Environmental > Aquatic > Marine > Oceanic | place: Mediterranean Sea... | reverse complement strand
CCTAGGAACTCAGAGACACAGATGCTTGCTCAAGTTTGCAAATGGATAAAGTATAACCTACCAGAGAAGCAGTTCCTATATACATGGGCAGATGGAATCGTTGGGAAGGTAGGGTATGTATACCAGGCATTTAATTTCTTATACGGTGGTTATATCTGGACTGATATTTATATAGGGCCAGATGGAGAAAAGATACATCCTAGGTCAACCAGGAAACTGCTTAGAGAGAATGAGGAATGGGAAGGAAAAGAAAAGTTATTCTGGTTGACCCATGACTTTACAGAACACAAGGGAATACAAAGAATAAAAGGTAAACAATTTAGATATATATTACCTTTAACTAGAGGAGCGAAGAGGTTACTAAATGAATCTACTGTTACATGGAATAAAAAATACCCAAAGGAAGACTCTCTCAAATGGAAGATACGTACAGGAATTAAACAATACGAAGACCTCAAGTCTATGCCAACGTTTAATTTGGAAATTGTTAATATTAACAAACAGAATGTAGAGGGGCATAAATGAGTGCATTTTTTGAAGACTTAGGAATGACCCCAGAAGAATATTCTAAGTGGTTCCATTCTAAGTTAGACCTTCTTACAGGGAAACAATATCTGGATGAATGGTTTGATACAGATGAGTTAGAAGCATTCGTAAAGGAACGAAGTCTACGAAGGACTGATTGGGATGACCCTATTGATTGGGTGAATGGGGTAACTATTGGGTTAGCCTTTCACTTCAGGGAATACCTGCCTGATGTTAATGCAGAAGCTAAGTTCCGAATGCAAGTAGCCATGTTCCTAACGGAACTAATATGGAGGATAGATTTTCATGAGAGGTGATGAGGGAATACAATTACATTTATTTGATATGGATAAGTATGGAGATACTGTGGACGATAACTTAATTATCTTACAAGCGGAAACTAAAACTCATATGGAGTTTACTTCTATACCTAATGGGAATACAGATACTAAATATTGTATTACGGAATTGGGTGGGTTTGGAGGAATGAAAGGTCATAAATGGTTAGTGGTAGAAATTAATAATAGGGTAGGTAAAGACTCAGAAATATTTAATTCTATGACTGAAGCTATGTCCCATGTGGAAACTCTTACAGGTAAAATTGTGAAGTTCCGACGAGGGAGTTGACAAACTTTTTCGCTTGTGATAATCTGATTTCAGTGGGGATGCCCCTACCCGAAAGTCAAACCCATAAGGTGGTGCCATCATGTAATAAGAAAGAAAATAGAGAGGTAGTGGACAAGATACACTACGCTAGTTCATGGCTAGTATGTGTGAACAAAATGCTTGCCCTATGGCTAAGTTCTGAAAGCCATATCCTCTGTGGAAGTAGAGCTAACTTCTTCAGAGATAGGGATGGGTAGGAGTAACCCAGTATGACAACACCAAACGTTGTATCGTTATTGAGCCAGAAACCTCCTGTTGTAGCCTTGTATCGCTTAGGTCTGGTAATCTAGGATTCTAGATACTAGATGGGCCAGCTAAGGTCTGACCTGTTGTATCACAGGGTAGTGGTCTGTTGTATCATAATGTACCGTCCCTGGTCTGTCTACTGGGAACGCTCCTACCCATTCCTTATTTTGTTTTTGAGGAGTTGACAAAAATGATGGATGACTTTGAAGATGGTATATGTATTCGTTGTGGTGGCGATGATGTAGAATGTCTGGAAGATTGTACTATACATAAATGTATGGACTGTGGATATATAGAGGAACAAGATTACTCTACAGCAAAAGATAATGTAGACTCTTCAGGAGGATAAATGGATTACCTTATAACAGCATACCCTACCATGTATAGAAGATACTTAGTTGAGGATGTAAATACTATAGAAGAAGCCTGGGATAAGTATTATGCAGAATTGCCTGACCCGATAGAAGAAGAATTTATGGGGGACGATGGGGATGTAGAAATAGAATTGCTTACTCCAGAACTACGTTCAGTATATGGATTGGGAGAAGAATAATGTGTGTTCAATGCGGAAGATTGGTTCACTGTAAATATAAAACTATATCTATAAAGGGTATAGATTATATTCCGTCAATGGCAGGAGATAAAATGAGTAGCTGGGAATCTGAAATGACACCAAAGGAATGGAAAGAAGTGAATAAGATTTGGAATATGGATAACGTTCAAGAGATACTAAACCAAGTAGAGGTAAACTGGGAAGCAGTTGCTACGGAATGGTGTACCTGTTCTCAGGATGGAGAAGGGTTGTGGAATGGTGCAAGTGAAGGATATACTTTCCATTGTCCACCCAATCTAAAATGTCCATTGTGTAAAGCTAGTATTGATAATGACCATTACCATTGTGGAGTCTGTTCTAAAATATCTCAGGTAGGATAAACAAATGCCATTGTATATGATGGGAAGGAATCTATTAATGGAAGAACCACAATCTAGTAGACAGAAGTGGGAACACTTAAATGTACAGCCTGTAGATATGCCTGTAGAATCTTACGGGAATTGTAGTAGAAAGTCATGTAAGAATATAGATGTATTAGGGAATGGATTATGTGGACAATGTTGGGATAAAGGGCATCGTCCTCCTAAAGACCGCCCTACTATAAAACATAGTAAAGAGAATAGTGCTACTTGGGAGATAATTGAATATCTAATAGCTAAGGCCGAAGGAGGGAGTTGACAAAATTTCGCCCAGGATGTATGATGTTTTCAGAGTCGATGGACTCACAAATATTAGGAGGGCATACAAATGCCAGCAAGTATATTCGGAGACAGATTCCTAGGTAGAGAACCAGCATGGCACAGACTTGGTACGGTAATGGACACCACTAACCTAACTGCTACGGAAGCTATGAAGATAGCAGATATAGCATTCCCTGTAATTAAGGTGCCTACTTTGGCAGAGATGCCTAACGGTGCTTTAATAGAAACTAAACAGTGGGCTATAGTTAGAGAGCCTACAAGTGATGACCCTGAGTATAGGATACTGTCTACAGTAGGAAGCGAATGGACAGCCATCCAAACTTGGGAACTTGCTCAGATGCTAGACCCTGTTACTGCACAGTATCCAGTAGAGACAGTAGGGGCATTGGGGCATGGAGAAAAGATATTCTTCACACTAGATGCTGGTGAAGGTGTGATAGCAGGGGAAGACCATCACCTATACTATCTAGTTACAGACCATAGGGATGGGATGGGAGCCTTGCAAATTGCTTTCACTCCTGTAAGAATAGTCTGTCAGAATACTTTAACTGTAGGTTTGAATACAGCTAAGGTTCATGTCAGTCTACACCATAACAAGAGTATCAAAGCTGATACCCAGTGGTACATGAACATATTCCATAACATGCTTAAGTCTAGGGATAGTGTGATTAACACTATGAATCAGTTGTCTCTAGTAACTATAGATGAGAGGCAAGCGGAACAAGTATTACACTCCGCATATCCTAATGCTTCCATGCCTCGTAGGTTGAAGTTGGCTAGTGACATTACTCCTGACGATGTAGATAAGAATGTCTGGATGCAATTGCTGAATGACAAAGCTTTCTATGCTAAGGAATATGATAAGGCTAGGGAGCGGGTACAGGTTCTTAGGAACGCCGCATGGGAACGGTACGAAGTCTTTAATGATAGCTTCCCTAAGGTAGCAGGAACGCCTTGGGCAATCTGGCAAGCGATTGTAGAGACTGAAGATTATCGTAAGGGTAAAGTAGGACAGTCTGATAAGGCAATCCTTTACGGGAACAGAGCGGAAGCTAAAGCAAGGAGCTTTACTAAAGCTCTAGAGTTGGCTACACTCTAGAAATATGGTGGGTGGATTTATTCCACCCACCTATTTTTATAAGGAAGAATAATGAATTGTAATGCAGACGCTCTATGGTTACGGTACATAACATGTATGTTATTAAGTGATGAACATGGAATAGATAGTTACGCATGGGAACTAATAGAGAAGGAGTTAGTAGCTGGAGGAATCACTGATGTTTCTAAATGTGTAAAGGCTACAGAAGGAAGATGGTATATTACTGATGCAGATTTAGCTAGGCTACTTGTTCCGTAAAGGAATACTAATGGGTAAGAAGTGTACACTAAAGAAGAAGTTTAAGACTAGAGACTTAGCAGATGCTTTTGCTCAAGACTATATGCGCCGAATAGTTTTAACCTTTCATCCTATGGCATCTTATTATTGTCATAAGCATAACTCTTATCATGTAGGACATAACGCTTATGCCAAAAGAATGATAGCCTACGACACGGAGTTGACAAAATTTTCAGCCTGATGTACGATGTCCACATCCTGAGTTGAGAGGCGAACATGATTCATAATACACCAATGGGAGTGCAGTTAGCGATGGCTAACGGGTGGACAGTATCTATATCCTTAGGTCACTATACAGCTAAAGAACATTGTGAGATTGCGGTATGGCCTACAGGTAAAGATAACCAAGATAGTTGGGTACGGTGGGGAGCAAACATGGCAGAGCCACCAGACTATCCTATATATGATAGGGTACTCACTAACCTAACTTCTGATGAGTTGGTGAATGTATTGAGCAGTTTATCTGCTATGCCTAGTTCCGAAGTGGTAAGTGACAAGTGGTTACCCAAAGGATTCTCAAAGGATGCCATATGGAAAAAGTAATATCTAGGCAAACTTACATGGCTATAGACTTTGCTAGGCAAGAGTTACATGAGGAGGTGGTTAATAATCACTACAGTCGTGGTAAAGGTAAGCCAGGAAGTCCAGCCAAGTTTCTAAGGACGATAGGATTTCTTAACAAGCGCAAGGATAAACTCCTAAGAGAGGTTACTGTGTTCTTAACTTTAGTAGAGGTGGTTGACTAATGGCATACAGACACCGGAAGGATATACGGAACAGAGTTAATATAGAAAGGAGTGGCAACATGGTTACCAAACCCAAGACCAAGCGAGTCTATCACTACAACTTAAACTCTAGCACCCAGGAAGAATTCGATGCCCTAGTACGATTGAATAAGCATAAGGAAGCTAGGACTGCGGGTCATCCTATTAGAAGGGGTCTATCACAACTAACCACTTCTAATGTCCTAACCATTAAAGGATACTTTGATGTGAAGGGTAACAACCTTGTTACGTTACGTTCTACTATATACAGGTTCGCTAAAGAACTGAACCTGCATATAGAGACTGCTTACTCCAGAGACAAGTATGCTTTACTTGTAAGGATTAAGAAAAACTGGCCTGTCGGAGTTGACAAAACTTAGGCGATGTGCGATATTGAAATAGCCAAGGGTGCCACGGGCCGTTGCAACGGTTGGTAACAGTGGTTAAACGTTGGGTTAGAGAGATGATTCTGCTGGGCTGTACGGGCAATAGACCTAGGTGAGTGCTGTACCCGTTAGTGGAACATGGTCGGCCCTTGGTATAAAAAATAAGGAGAAGGATATGGCTACACAAGTTATAGAGAATCCTACAGAATCAGCAAGGCAAGTCATTGGAAATACTAAAGGAAAATTCTTTTCTGTAGAGTTTGTTAAGAGAACTACAGGAGAGGTACGGAAGATGAATTGCAGGACGGGTGTTACGCTAGGAGTGACTGGTATTGGTAAAGCCTTTAATGATTCTGATAAAGGCTTGGTTACGGTATGGGATGCTCAGATAAGTCAGTTTCGTTCCATACCTTTAGAGGGTATCATTACCATAACTAGCCAGGGAGTAGAATGGAGATATGGATGAATCCAGGTATAGCCCACATGACTATTGTCCTAAGTGTGCTGTGTATAGGACTAGGGTTGAGGACTTGGAAAAAATAAATAAAGACCACCATAAACTTAATTCTAGGCTACGGAAGGTTATTGCCAATCTACATTATTGGGTTGGTACTTTAGAGAAAGAATTTAGTCCACCGGAGACAGAAGGTTATGAGTATAGGTAGAGAAGAATACGAAGAACGGTATGGCGAACATATTATACGATGTAACGTACATGGTGGAACCCATATAGATAGTTGCCCAATATGTGAGGATGAAGATATGGCAGATAGAGAAACCTTTACTTGTGCTACTTGTCACTATAAGTCTCAAGAGGTACAAGATTTTTTAAGAGTACCTATACTCGTAGAAGTACCCAATGAATTTGGAGACTCTTACTTGTTATGTCATACCTGTTATGATAACTATACAGTGGAACAGGCGAACAAGTCAGAAAGATTCTCCCAAGCTATCAATACAGACTACCTACATTAAGGAGCGATTGATGTTAACTCAACAAGAATACATAGAGGAACTAGAACAAGAGATAAATATGTACAAGGAGTTGATGCAAACTGCATGGGGAGAAGTACCCATACTGGAACCTAAAGTAGAAGTAGTATTGAAAGTCTCTATGGACTTTGACCTTGGAGACTTTCCACATAAGGGCCAGTCCTTTATAGTAGAGCCTGGTAAGGAAGCTAAACTTACTCCTGCTAAGGTAGCTAAGAGTATAGTACAGGAGATTAACCAGCATAGGAACCAGTGTAATAGATGTGGTGTACCTACTCCTCATATCTGGAGCAGACAGCACGGAGCCAGTCAATATCTTAAGAGTGGTAATGCTAGAAACTGGAGAACTGGAGAACCTTATAGTGAAGCAGAAATAATGATGTATGACTTACCACCCGATGTATTGGAACGCTACATACATCCTGTACTTTCTCGTAGGTTAGATAAGAGACTTTCAAATGCCTCACTGTGATTACTGTAAGAAAGAGGTAGATTATAATGACGGCCCTATCATAGAGATAAGGGCCGTCCTTAATAATAAGAGTGACATAATAAAACTATCCCACTATCGTTGTTGGATGGGAGTTGACAAGATTCCAGTCACGATGTAAGATGGCAACATCTTGAATCGACGGCAGAGGACATGAAAGCACACAATAAAGTTAGGGGTAGTTACCGTAATATAATTAAATGCTATGACGAAGCTTCTTCTATATCTAAGGATGACGGATACAGATGGTATAAAGAAGCTGGAGACATGGCTATTGTTATTGGTAAGTTAGCAGGATATAAAAACTACCAAGCCTTGTTTGTAGGAGCAGGTATCTTAGCGGCTCTATCCCCACAAGTAGAATGGGGAGATAATATCCAATGGGCTATTCAATTAGTAACCTCTGGTGTTCGTAAACAAACGTGGAACAATCATATTAAAGGCATGAGGATATTAGCTGGTGAGAAACCGTTGGATGTATTGGGTGGTAAGAAGGTTCGTGCTTTCTATAAAGCTATAGTAGCACCGCATGGTACAAGTGAGCCAGTAATAGATAGACATGCAGTAGCTGTCTATATGGGCCGGACTGTAACAGAGAGAGAGTTAAATTTTTTAGCTAGTCCTAAGGTTATGGCGAGAGTACAATGGGCCTATAGGAAGGCCAGTAGAGATTTAGGAATCCACCACCATGTAGTACAGGCTACCACATGGGCACAGTGGCGTATCAATAAAGGGGTAACTAAAGCAAGGAAGTGGAGTTAATGGATTACTTATCAGAGTGTTGTGATAGCCCACCATATGGGGAACTAGATATGTCTACTGTACCATACGGTGGGCCATCAGGGTTTTGTAGTAAGTGCTATGACAACTGTATCTTTAAGGTAGCAGATGCAAAATGCTACGCTTGCTTTGTTGAAGATACTTACGATGATTTCATATGGGCTGATATAGATGGTGGGTTACATCTACTTTGTTGGAACTGTACAGACAAAATACATAAGGAGGATATAGAGTCATGTTAACTGAAGCTGACTACCAGGGTATGGAAGAATCTAGGAAACTGTATGAAGCTATTTTCGATTCTGAAATGGCTACTAATATCATAGAGTCGTTGGAACAGGAAGGGAACCCTACAGATTGTTTACTCTTTACTATCTTTAGTGATGCCGTACAACAAGGTTATATAAAAGAGATACCTGATGTAGTAGAAGAACATAGTGGTACTCCTATGTATATAGTATCTTCTAATCATCTTAGAACGATGCTCTATACAGGTTTAGTAATAGGTATGTACACTCAGAAAGGTACGGATAAGCTAGATGCTATGTGGGGAGTTGACAAAAATCCAGAATCGGCGTAAGCTGGTTTCAGTCAGACCAAAGGAGTGTAGGAATGTACGGACATGATTATATCAATGGGCATGAGTGTCCCTCTTGTGGTAAGACAGGAATATCCTGTACCATAGAAGATGGGTTCTGTGAAAATGATGGTGACTGTGATAACTGTATTAAGGAGCGAGTATATAGACAGATGGAACGAGAGGATGGTGAGGAAGATTATTCTAACGAGTGTCAAGAGTGCGGTAGGTATATAGGTGATGACTGTGAGTGTGAGGTAAGTTAATATGACATTAGTTATTCGGTGTCCACAATGCGGAAATACTATCCAGACATGGAACCAGATTAACGTAAGTGGATACAAAGAGGAACTATCCGACAAGCCTTGTTTAGCGTGTAGAGGAAAGGTAACAAGCATAGAAGCTAAATTACTTAAAGCTATATTTGGAGGGAACTAAGATGGGACTAGACCAATACGCTTTTAGGGTAGATGAGAACGGGGAACGTACAGAGATAGCTTACTGGCGTAAGCATAACAGGCTTCAAGGATGGATGGAAAATCTGTGGTATGAGATAAGGAAGAATACAGAGGAATTTAACTGTGTAGATATGGAACTAAACTGGGAAGATGTTATGCAGTTAGCTACAGATATAGAGAAGCGGAATCTACCAGATACTACAGGCTTCTTCTATGGTAGTGACTCTTATGACTATGGTAGCCTTAATGGAGTGTACGAAGATTTACCAGCAGACCTAAAGTTTATTGAGACAAGTAAGATAGCTTTAGACTGTGGAGATAAGGTAGTCTATACCTGTTGGTATTAAGTATATAGTATATGGGGGAGTTGACAAAAATTCTCCCATCGCCTATACTGACGGCATCTTGAAACGAGGAGATTGCGATATGGCTAACTGTACCAACCTAGTATCCCATGAGGAGTACAACCCACGGACTGGAAACTTAGTAGAGTTTGCAGGTAAGTGTGGAGACTATCTTTACTTGAAGAAACGGTTATGTTCCCCTTGCCTGACCGCCGCTACTAAGAGTTACCCACAAGGTTGGGATACCTACCCAGGAGATATATGTAAGCATGGTACTTACGTCGGTGGAGTAGAAGCAGATTATATCTGCGGTGCTTGTGAATATATTGGAGAGCAGGAGTAAGAATGTTTAATCCACTAGCTATCACAGTCGGGGACTTACTCAATTGGAAGGCCAAGGAAGATAAGAAGAACTCTGAATACTACCGAATGGAGACTTATAACAAAGCCCTACAGAAGGCATTAGATTGGAGTGTAACTAAGCCAGCTTCAGCATCTAAGGGAGCGGCCCATGCTTACATATTAGCTATGCCAATAGCAGAAGATGAGGGTGTTATGATGTATAACAGTTCTGCTAAAGGACGAGCAGTACAGATACTGTATATTCTCAGTAATCTTCAAGGCTGGCGGGGAGAAGAAGCTAGGCAAGCTAAGGCGGTACTAAAGAAACAATATGAACAAGACAAATAATGTATACCTAGTCTTTCCATATACCCACAAAGGTAAAAGGTATGTGGAAGCCTATCCCCTACACCATGAAATACGGGAGCTACTAGATGTAGCTCCTGTATATAGGTTACTTACTACTAAGAGAAGCAGAAATCAAGCTAGAAAGTATGCCTATAAATTATGGGTACATCCCACAGGCAGGGGGTATAATAAATACCCCATCTCTCCAAGTCAATTTGGGCAATTTCAAGAACATTGGAAGTAGATATTATGACAGACCATGTACAAACATATAAAGATGCCTTAGAGTTTAGGGACTCTCCTAGGGGCCATTTCATAATAGCTCAGGCTTTATATCTAGGGATTAAAGCCTTGTACTTGTATCCACAGCCTTATACAGAAAGTAGTAATGCTATGGATATGAAGTATATGTTAAGTGCTCTGTATCCTGATATGAATGCACTGTTTGAACAAACCCAAGCTCCTATTTTACCACCCGAATGGATGATAGAAAAAATAGGGGGAGGAGTAAACTGATGTTATCTAATACAGAAAAAATCATGGGTGTTATTAAGTGGATAAACGATACTTTCGTTCCCCTAGGATTAAAACCCATAGAAGATTTGCCAAAGGCTGTCCCAGACCTAGGAAATTCTTGCGTCATTGCCAAGGTTTTAAGAGTTAATCCTTATTGGGGTGATGCTTTTGTAAGTGCATCCCATATACATCTTGGATACACCTCTAACTATAAATTTAAGAATAACGAAGAAGTTGACAGATTTGTTGCAACGTCTTATATAGCTTTACCACCAGAGGTAAGGTCATTTGTATCTCAATTTGATGCTGGAGAATATCCAGAACTGATGGATATAGAAGAGATGGAAAATCTACCTTTGGATGTAGGGTATAGAGAGGAGCTTATTGATATTTACAATGCTTGGCAAGAACAGCAAAAGTAAATAAATAATAACAGGGTGGCATGTAGGAAGATTGCCTTAATATCTACCTCACACTAGAAGCGTGATTGCTTTTATTGATTGAAAGATGCCCTGTATATAAATCATGGGGGTAACTATGGTAGAATTGGAGAATAGTACAAACTGTATAGATGGAACCCAAGCCCATTATTGGGAAATAGAACCCAGTAAAGGGCACATATCAATGGGAACTTGTAACAAGTGTAAACAAGTAAAGAAGTTTACTAATTCTATGAATAAGGTTGTAAACTGGAGAATTGCAGGTAAGGAAGGCTATAAAATGGCTGGGGGAAATAAGGATAATGAATAATACAACAAAACCAGTAGATACAGATACCCTTGACTACATAGCTATCAAGCTAATATCTACTTTAGATAGAACTGACCTAGTACATCTTCTACTAGATGTATCGGAACCTACGGCAATGTTACAAAACATAATCCTTGCCAATAAAGGGCAAACTATACCACCAGGGGCGGGGGATATAGAAGAAACAATTGGGTGTACAGAATGCACAGAAATACATACCAAGCTATTAGGAATACTGTACCACCATAACCTAGGGGAAGATGATGTACTACATGCTTAAAAGTAAGGGGTGGACTAGGTACCCTTGGTATAGTGTATCTTACCTCTTGACTAAGCTACAAACTTGGTTGACAAAAATAATCTCAAGGTGTAGGCTTGGAGCAAGTCCAAAGTAGGGAGAGCACACAATGAGTAGGCATAATTATATAGTTGGTGGAGTACCCAACCTAGTAACTACTCGTAGACCAATTTATAAGGTACATAGTTCCCAAGTAAAGGTTAACCCGTACCATTGGAAGCAAGGAAGTATTACCCTAGTACAGGGATGGCCCTTTGGAGAAGATATGCTAGATGTAGACCATACGAAAAAGACTAAGAAAATTAGGGGCTGGGATGGAAAGGTAAAGGTTGTACCCGTAGAATCTAGTACCATACAATCCCCTATTCCACCCCCCACCGAGGGAAGGAAGGAATTGACTCCAGAAGAACAAGCAATAGCAGACTACAATGATTGGTACGATAAAGAAATGGGATAAGGGTGGGGGCAGGTTGACAAGATTCTGACCACAAGGCATACTAGGGGTACGGTCGATGCAACAGACCGATACCACATATAGGAGTAGGCACCATGGCAACCAAAATGACGGAAGCCCAGATGTTGGAACGTATCCAATCCCTAGAACTACAGGTAGAGTCCAGTAAGCCCAAACCTAAGACGGTTACGGTTAAACTGTCCGAGTCTACTGGGGCAATAGTAGTAAGTGGCCTAGCCGGTAGATTCCCCACTACACTCTACCGTAGTAGTTGGAAACGACTGCTAACCAAAGAGGTAGCCCAGTTAATACTTAGCTTCATCAAGGATAATGATGCAGAGATTACCAAAGCTATGACAGAGGCTGGTAAAGTAGATCACTAGGGGTTGACAAAAGTTCAGTAGGTATGGTATCATAGCTGTACCTACTGATACCCTGCAGGATATATCCCCCTCCCCTGTACGTCCCCCTTAATATATATACTTTACATATAATGTGTATACTCTATATGTATACTATGTAGGGTATCTTCAAGTGGGGTTGACAAAAATTTGGGAACCTGTTATATTGACCACGGTCAGGAATTCAAAGTGGGGTAGGAGTATAGGAATGTTAGGATTAACTATAATTAAGTCCGTGCTGGGAACTATCATTCGCTGGGAACCCGTACAAGAGGTACATATAGGTAAGCTACATCTAGTAATCCAATCCCCTATCTGTGGTAGTTACGTTTATCCTAGAGGGCGGGTTGACAAAACTCGTTGAAAGATGTACGATGGCTACATACAAATAGAGGAGGCCCCAGGCATGTACACTAATTACACTACCCGTACCCGACAGGTTATGACGCCAGTAACTGAAGAGGTAATTCACTCTTTCATTGTGGAAGTATCTGTACCAGTAAAGATGGTTCAGGAACTGGTAGAAAGGAACTGCAGCTATCGGGGCTATACAAAGGTGGGATTTAATAAGATAGCTGCCATCAAGGAACTACGGACGCTAATATCCAGTACCGATGGTCATGTACGCCTTGGTCTACGGGATGCCAAGGAGATGATAGAGGAAGTCTATAATGCAGGAATAGAAGCTGGGGAATATCAGACAGTCACAGCTAATGCAGGGGCAGATAGTCCAGACCAAGCTTTGCCTGTCTGAGTACCTATACCCTATGGGGCCAGGTTGACAAATTTGTATCTTGGCCCCATACTGAACACATTCCAAATTTACACGGCAGGAGAATATCATGGACGTTAGTAAAATGACCGAGGCTCAGAAGCTAGAGTACATCCAGTCCCTAGAACTCCGGGTACAGAATAGTAAACCCAAGGCACGAGAAGTCACGGTTAAACTATCTGAAGCCACGGGAGCCGTGGTAGTATCGGGACTCAGTGGACGCTTCCCTACTACCTTGTATAGAAGTAGCTGGAAGCGGCTACTTACCAAGGAAGTAGCTTCCTTGATTCTCACCTTCATTAAAGAAAATGACGTTGAGATTACCAAGGCTATGACAGCCGCTGGCAAGGTAGACCACTAAGCCCCTAGGGAAGTATGTTGACAAGACTTACTTCCCTCCAACTGGGATATATCCCCCTCCCCCTTATGTCCCCCTATGGGAATCTATATAGTATCCCTATCTATTGTTAGGGGGTTGACAAAACTTGAGCCTGGGAGTATGGTGGGGCTAGTCCAAATTTAACCCATTTACGGGGTAAAGACATATCTACCAGGAACACTTAGGACAACCTAAATAGGAAGGAGATAGTGGAATGTTAGGAATAGCTGTAGTCAAGAACGGTATCCTGGGAACTACTCTACGGTTCTGCCCTGCGTGGCAGAAGTTTATAACTAATGGGAAGGGATTGGGAATATCCCTAACCCTACAGTCACCCATAGCATTTCACCTTATCCTTCCTAGTTCCAGACGTAAATATCGAGACTAGGCTTAGTTGACAGAAGCCTTTCCATGGTGCATACTAGGCACACGGTCGAGAGGCCGAATAAAACGATAGGTGAGAACCATGGCAACGAAAACCGAGGCAGACCTGCTGGCAAAGATAGAATCCCTGGAGCTTCAGATCCACAAACAGGCTACTCCAAAAAATGTTACCGTCAAGGTGTCCGAGACTACAGGTGCAATCGTTGTTTCCGGGTTGGCTGGCCGCTTTCCTACTACTCTTTATCGAAGCAGTTGGAAACGCCTACTAACGAAGGATGTGGCATCACTGATTCTCACTTTCATTAAAGAAAATGAAACAGAGATCACGTCTGCCATGACTAAGGCAGGGAAGATAGACCACTAGTCCACTAGGGTATGGGGGTACAAAATCCATACCCTACATCCCATACAGGATATATCCCCCTCCCCCCTGCGACCCCCTTACGGGAACATTGCTGGGAACATGGGGTACACCCCCACCACCATACCCCCACAATGGCCCTGACCACGTACAGAGGAGTTACTGAAGGGGGTTGACAGGAACTCCAGAATGGACTACAATAGTCTTAAATCAATTTTGGGGGTTATCAATGTTAGTCATTCGATGTAGGGGTTGTGGAAAGGAACTTAAGACTTGGAAGAACTTTAGTGCCAGGGATAGGGGATACTCTGAGCAGTTTAGCCAGGAACCGTGTCAAGACTGCCTAGAAAAAGAAAAGAATTCTATAGGTAGCAAGCTACTCAAGGTTATATTTGGTAGGTCTGATATTAGGGGTTGACGACAGTCTATCCAGAGCATACAATGGTGTAGCAGTCGAGAGACTGACACTACATCAAGGGGTACAGTATGTTAGGAGCCAGTTACAAAACTAAGAAAGCCTGTAAGGAGTCTATTGGGCAAGCACCACGGTTTGTGGAAACGTCCATGTTTGGTTTAGAATTCACTGGTGATGGAAAGTACACTGT
>Ga0114898_1001391_pt1 | contig 14499 bp, 14 predicted proteins | sample Malvired_Geostar_FD_83496 | JGI IMG/M metagenome (GOLD analysis project Ga0114898, IMG submission 83496) | Marine viral communities from the Global Malaspina Expedition - Malaspina viral metaG DeepMed_Geostar | ecosystem: Environmental > Aquatic > Marine > Oceanic | place: Mediterranean Sea... | reverse complement strand
TTTGTTTGGTTCCGGTGGCAGGAGTCGAACCTGCAAGCATGCGCTACTTCGGATTTACAGTCCGATACCCTTCCTATTGGGTGTCACCGGAATAAGTTGGCGGAGGCGGGGAGAATCGAACTCCCGTACAGCTGTGCATATGATTACTTTCTTTATTTGGCGATAGAGCTGGGTTGGCGAGCTATTTATTCACTACTTGAATGACCAACCCAACTCCATCTATCTTCCCCTGTACGGAGTTGATGACAGACAAGAGAGGAATGCTGACATCAGGAGAGGAAGATGAGTAGAGCTATTATTACCGCAATTACTGCTTCGTTTGTACCTACCATGGGAGTTCCTCCTCTTCTGGCTCCATGACTTCCTTTGAGCCACCCTCTTCGTAGTGGCACTCACAGTCTGTGATGGAGCACTCTTCTCCTATAGAGTGTACGAACTCTACATTTGCTTCGTATGAGCCATCACCTAGAAGCCCATCGTGAGCGGCTAGAACAAGATATGAGATTGCTGTAAACATAAACTAAACTCCTTACCTAACTCTATATGGAGTTGTGAAAGACCTAGCATCGTAAGCTTTATTCTTGTAGTACTGCTCTTTGGATTGGTAGCCCCAACCCGCACATCGGAAGCACTTTCTTCCTTTGTCGTACTTACCAGTGCCTTGGCATCCAGAGTAACCTGTTGGACTGACAGGTGCTTTCAAGCCACCACAGGTGATGACTGGAACTCGGTTGCCGTAGCGTGTCTGAACTAAGTGCATAAGTACACCTCCTGCTTATTCCTATACGGAGTTGATTGATAGACGAATGGAGAGGAGCCTACTATTCTTCTGGCTCCACCCCATTGGCACCGGGCTGCTCTCGTGCCCACTGTTCTAGGGCGCATGAGCAATGATGGATTTCACCACACTGCTGGCAACAGCTACCCTCATGCAATCGCCCATCAATAGGGCATGGCTCTAACTTATCTGGCATATCATCTTTCCTTCCTTTGATCATATCTATACGGAGTTAGTAATAGACAATGAAGGGATAGAGTTAAGAGAGGGAAGTAGAGGAAGAGGGAAGAGAGGGAAGGGAGAGAGTATACAAAGTGGGCTATATATACCCCCGGTACTGCTTATGAGAGAGGGGGGTATCCCTGCTGTAGATATATCTCACCTGACTAACTTTTTTCAGAAACTCCCTCTCAAAAAAACATATTCTATATATAAATTGTATTTAGAGGGTTGGAGCGATGGGCGAGGATCGAACTCGCGACATTCTGCTTGGAAGGCAGGTGCTCTGCCACTGAGCTACCATCGCATTGTATTTAGATGTACTTGACTGCCTGTCTGTATAGCCAGAGGATAGCTTTGTATATAAAATCCTCTAGTAGTAATATAAATTTTTTAAAAAAAGTAAGGTAAAAAATCGGCTTATGGTTCCATAAAACTTGTGTCTGTTTTCTCTGCCAGTAACTTCATATGCTTCTGGAAGCTGTATGCTGGTTTCTCCATAGGGTGTTTATATGCATTGGGGGTCTTTATTAGCCTGAGTACATATTTCATAAACCATTTCCAACGCCCCGATTCCTTTAGGAAGGGGAAGTCCTTGGTCAGTTCCTGATCTATTGCATGGTATGTCTCATGTGCATACATACCGAACTCGTAAATTTTCGCGGCCTTCGCTCCGCGAGCGGCATGAAATAGATTACGGACACGGTTGTAGTGAGGGGTGAGGTATATAACCCCGCCTAGGGTAATCCCTTCCGGTCTGGATGGAAACCTTGCTGCAATCTTGCCGGTAAGGGAGGTCTTAGCTACCGGGGGGAGGTAACCGGTTAATAGCGTTCCATCGGTATATCCGGGGAACTCCTCGGCTAGCTCATCCTTTAAGAAGAAAATCCATTCCTTCGGGAACTTACGATAATAATTCTCATCTTTATAAGACATAGGACACTCCAATCTTTAGAAAGGAATGTTTTCCTTCCTCTTGATGTAGTCATAGATAGGCATACCTACCTTGGTGTGCAGGAAAAATGCGGAACGATCCCATAGACCTTCCACATCACCTTTTATAGATTTTGTAATTCCCTTTTTATTCTTCACCGCATATGCGGCTGCACCGAGAGCGGCTAATCCTGCAAGTACGCCCAAGGTTGTAGTAGCAGTCTTTAATTTTCTATCCATTGGGATACCCCCTATTCTAATTCGGTTAAGTCATACTCATCATCTAGGAACACGGGAGTACTCTCTCCTACGTATGCTCCCGCTACATTGAAATCAAAGTACTCTGTAGCTTCCTCATAATCCATTATACCATCATCCATGAGAATATCTATACATCTTTTGCGACTATATACCGCAATTGGATAATTGAACTGGTAGCCATAGCCTATCAGAGCGTCTTCAAACCCGTTAGCCAGTAAAGCACCGTCTGCTTCCTCTGAACGGGCTGCTCGTGTATCGTAGGCGGTTATAACGCTCATTTCTTCACCCTGTCCCATACCATCCTAGCAAACCCTATCGCTCCCACAAAAACACATGCAAATCCTAGTATTGCCATTGTAGCTATTTCTAGCTCCATACCCACCTCAGCGGAAACGGCTCCAAAGAGCAGTATAAGGATAGGCATGTATTCTTGTAGGAGCCGAAAAGGGTTAGAAGGCATATCTACTCAACTTTCACAGCTATTTTTTTAGGTTGTGCTACCTCTGATTTAGGTAGTGTTATAGTTAGTATACCATTCTTATACCCAGATGTTATCTTATCTGTCTCAATACTAGCCTTCTCAAGGGAAATCTTTCGATTAAAAGAATAATCCTGTATTCCTTTATGAGAAGATAAAACATCGTCAGTATCTTTTTCGGATGTGTCACGAGCAATTTCTATATTAAGGGTATTGTCTTCAACACTAACAGTAATATCTTCGTTAGCACCGGGAGCAGATACAGCTATCTCGTAACCCGAACTTCGTTCCACAATATCCATCTGTGGTGTAAGTTCTAATGGTGAGCGACTAGTTGTAATCCACGGTGAGTTGAAAAATCTGTACATAAAATCATTCATTATTAATTTCTCCTTCTATGATTTTTTCGATGTAGGTGATGGCTTTACGGAGATCGTCTACTCCGCCCTTATCCTTCCACCTGCATATATATTTTACCACGTTACCCTCAAAGAAGTCAAGCTTGTTCTGTTGGATAAAGTCCCAAGGTTCAATAGGTAAGTTACTATAATGCTTTGGATCAGATTTGTTCATGACTTCTTTTCCTTCTTCCGAGCTTTGTTTGAACAATCATAACATACGGTAACCTGTTTCTTTGCATGTAGCTTTTTGCCACACGCACATCTTACCCAAGATTTACGACCCATGTACCCCTCATTTCATTAGTATATCTCATGCTCCCAGTAGGAGTTACCCACGCAATCGTCATCGCATTCATTACCAACTCCTGCGAAACGTTCTAGCTGTCCTTGAATTTTTTCAATTGCTTTCAGCCATCTATCTTCCTGTGTAGGAGTGGTAGGTTGAAAACCATAAATCCAGTCTTTTATTGCTTCGGGGTCAGCATGTTTCAGGGCATCCCCTAGAAAATGCCATACCGCAGATTCCCATTCTCTTTGACTTGCCATATCTCTCCTCCTATAAAAAGCTGTGCTACAAGCATAACATACCTAGTTCCGGTGTGTCAACTCCTTTTCTAGAGATATGTAGTTAATATTAAGTATAATAGCTTATTACCCTTAAGTAAATAGATAAGAGGAATATTATGTATGAATATAAAGTTAAAGTAGTAAGAGTTATTGACGGAGATACTATAGATGTAGATATAGATTTAGGTTTTAGTACTGTATTAACTAAAAGGCGTATAAGATTATATGGGATAGATACGCCAGAAAGTAGAACAAGAGATAAAGAAGAGAAGAAAAGAGGTATTATAAGTAAGAACTACCTATTACTTAAATGCCCTATTGGAGAGTACGTCACACTTAAGAGCCATGGAGTTGGTAAATTTGGTCGGATACTTGGGGAACTTTTTGAGTATAATAAACATGAGGATACCGTGAGTATTAATCAAGAAATGTGCGATGAGGGTTATGCTGCTCCGTATTTCGGTCAGAGTAAAGAAGAAATTAAAAAAATTCACCAAGCTAATAAACTAATACTCATTGAAAAAGGATTACTTTAATGCGTAAATTCATACCCAGACCTAAACTTCCTCGCTTTCAAGTAGCTAGTTTCTTCAAAGCTCTAAAAGATTTAACTCTCTATCCTTTTAGAAATAAAGTTATGCGTAAACTAGGGACTATTATTTTATGGACTCCCAGAAAAATTGGTTGGGTGCTCAGACAAATTATGTATGGCATCACGGCAACTCCGGGTGCGGTTATTCGTTCTCCCATGAAAACATTCCGCAAGATGAAACTCTGGAGGGACTGGGCACTAGAAAAGGCAGACTACCTTGAAACTGAATCTGCTAAATGGAAACGAACATTCAGCATTATAAAGAGTCCGTACACCATACTATTGAAGATGGGCTTTTCACCGCAGTATGCGATTGGTCTACTAGCTGTAGGTACTACCACGGTATCGGGTGCAGTTGCTGTTGAAGCAATGAAGCCACCTAGTTTTGCTGCTGGCGATCCCGGCGTTTATAATGCACCGCTGGACTCACCTGTGTTCAGTGACAAAGAGTTCAATACCTTACGATTAGACCTAGGCACTACCGCCATTGGTAATGTCACAATAAAAGATATAACTGTTGGTTCTGCTTATACTGGCTCTGCCCTGCCGAGCGGTCAGACGAGTGTTGTAATCGTTGGTGGCATAACTGCTTCCACCCCAACGTGGCTTGAGGTAGGGCACGTAACGATAGACAGATGGCGTTGCGACGCTCTTACCCTGTCCAATATAGAGGCACACGAACTAATTGTTAGAGGTAACGCCAGTGATGGGCAGTCACTTGGCCCTGTCGCAGGTACGCCAAGAGACCGTGCGATAGGCGGTGGTAACAGGGCACAGGACATGATTACCAGCGGGGGCTACTACGACCAAGTGAAAATAACTGCACCCTCATCTGGTGTTAATGGCAAGATCGACCGTCTGGTACTGTCTAATTTCTATACTAAGGGTGGCCCCTGTATTCTGGACAGGATAAAGGCAGGAACTTTAGAGATACTACTGAATGAAATCGGTGTTGGAAATGGTTTTGCAACTAAGGAATTTACGATTCTGCCCAGCGTAGTTTGGGGAACCTACATAAATGAGGACAATGTTGAAACAACTATCTCATCCCCTGTTGTCGCACCGGGGCCGTAGGAATGGATTTAGCTAATATAAAAGTATCATTAGGTATCGTCGCCGCTATCGTAGCTCAGGCGTTTGGGCTGATATGGTACGTTGCCCAACTAGATAGCACTGTAAAGACGTTGGATACAAACGTAGCAGTCATACAAGAAACACAATCTACTGTAGATGTAGCTGTGCTTCAAACTGAGATGGACAACCTTAAGGCGCAAATCATAGAGGTGGCAGAGTTTGATACCGACGATTTATGGGACACTCTCGACGAGCTAGAAGATAAATTGGGCGAGCTAGAAACAAGAGATGCACTAATGGAGAATGAAATGAGAACTATTATGTCTGATCATAATGGATTCAATGAAGTTCTAAAGGAACTGAATCTTAGTGGGTACGGAGATACTAGAGCTTATGGGGACTATAAGTAAAATAATCCTCTAAAGTTAATTACTGCTAATTCAGAGTATAATAATAACAGACACGACTGGTTTGCAAGGATGTTTATTCGCAAATGCCCAAAGTTAATGACTTAAAACAGTTTATCCTTATGGAACGACAGCAAAGAAACAACTTGGCTGCTTTTAGTTTGCTCGCCAAAAAAGAGGATGCAGTAGAAGAGTTACGAGGATATATAAACTCTAATAATAACCGAAGTAATATTTTTCATATTGATGATTTAAAATACGGTCAGCCGTCAGACGGCGATCTAAAAATCATGACATCTAGGTTGAAGCTCCTACAAACTTCTTTTGATGAACTGTCTTTACCTAAACCTTTTAAAAATTCAGCAGAAGAAACAGGTATGGAATTAAAGTTCATACGTATGTTACGGAAGTTGTCCGAAGACCCTGACACTATACGAGATATAGAAGAAGAAGATAAAGATTTAATTGCACCCTTCTTACGATTCGCAGAAACTAACCACTTACCTGTAGATGAGCACTTCTTACGTATATTATTAGATGATATAAATTCTATTGCTATGCGGTTTAAGTATATGTTTAACCGACCCCGACCCCAACAACTTGCCGCCCAAAAAGATTTAGAGTTAGTTACTCGCAACGCTGAGTCTGATAATACCCCGTCCTACCCCAGTGCTCATTCCGTAGCTGGTAAGGTTATAGGTAAAGCTCTAGGAGATAAGTACCCAGATTTTGCCGAAGGGTTTGAAAAGATAGGAGCCTCTATAGGCTTACATAGACTTATAGCTGGGTTACATTACCCGACTGACCACGCTGCTGGTGTAATGTTAGGAGATCAAATATATACTAAAGGTTTAGTAAAAGATCATACTAACTTCATGATGCCTGATGCAGAGGATTTAGTCCGTGCGGTTCAACAGGCAGTTGAAAAACACGCTGAAGACTTCAACCTGAATAAATCTATAGATGATATAGGAATACTAGCAGATATATTCAAAGCAGAAGAAGGGGAACAGTTAGGTCTTCCGGGTGTAGAACAACCTAAACTTTGGGGTCGCCCCGGTTCACAACCAAAACAACACATATTTGTATTTGGGTCTAATCTAGAGGGTGTACATGGTAAGGGAGCCGCATTAGAGGCTAAGAAGAAACACGGGGCTGAAGAAGGTGTGGGGGAAGGACTTACAGGGAATTCCTATGCGTTACCTACAAAGGAAACACCCGCACGAACAAAACGACAGATTGACCTTCATAACTTAGGAGAGTATATATCTGAATTTGTTTGGTTTATGAACGACCACCCAGAGATGGTTTTCCATATCACGGATTTAGGTACTGGTGAGGCAGGGTACAAACCCGAAGAAATAGCGGATATGTTTGCGTGGAATTTAGCGCACGAAGGGGACAATGGGGATTTCATAGACAGGCTAACTAATAGAATGATTATGTTTGGGAAAAAACTAACTCCTTTGATAAGAGATAGAATTATAAATGCGGATGGTCAATTTGACAGATTAGCCGCTGATGAGGATGGTTTTAAAGGCTGGGACAATAGAAAACAGGGTCACCAAGTTACCGAACGAGGTTATACGTCTGACGATGTGCGGAATGCATTTAACCATGACTCGGCTGCATTTGGTTCTTACCCCCACTTAGAACAACCAGATATAGATATAGATGAAGATAATCATCCTATCAATTCATTTAATTCACCACAACCAAATTCCAATTTTATGGATCATTCCTTCTTAAGTAACTTCTCAATTCTTAGAGATGATTCCAATTGGGCTAATGAAGCTTCGGTAGGTGGTTGGATGTGGAATGATAAAACTGAGGAGTGGGAAGATGATGGTGAAAGATACCCTTCACCAGAACATGCATTCCAAGCATCTAAATTTACCGACCCAAAGATAAGGAGAGATATACGAGAAGCGAGAGGAAAGGGAGGGGGGATATCACCATATGAATCAAAAAATATAGCTAGGGCCAACTCTGAGTATACTGCAATCTCGCATAGGGGCGAGGAGTCAGTAGACTTAATGAGACTTATCTTGCAGGACAAGTTCATGAACAATAAAGGTTTGGCAAGGCAGTTATTGGAGACAGGGAATAGAAAATTAATAGAGGGTAATTCTCATGGAGATCACTTCTGGGGGAATAGTGGTAATAGATTAGGCAAACTTCTAATGAATGTAAGGAGTGAGTTACTAGAGCAATACCCCACATCCGATGCCTTTGATGCGAGTACTGAGTGGGAATTTGATACTAGAGGTGGAGAAGTTAACTATGACTACTTAAGAAGTCCAGACGCTTTATTCCCTCTCGATGAACATTTCCCAGATGGTAATAAGCCCCTCACCCCGATGGACTTCGATAAATCAGTACCTATGAATTATAATGAAGATTCTTATGCTAGAAAGTTTAGGGAAATCCCTACTAGAGATTTAGAGAAACAGAAGAGCTATTTACACGATCAAATGTTATCTACTGGTGCAGATAGTGATGCGGCAGAGTACTATGCGAAACAAATTACAGACCTTGATAGACAAATTATGGCTGCTAGCCAACATAATGAGGATATGAAAGGGGCTGGGAATGCATACAATCTTATGTTGGCTGGAGATGGAAACTACCGGACACAAACTACGCGTTTAACTAAAGAATGGGACGATGTAGAAGTAGGACATGTTTTAGGTATACGAGACCCCGATCATGAGGGGAGCGACTTTAAAGGTTTCCTAGTTGAAGTAACAGAAGTAATACCCACAGCAGAAATGGAACCTGACGAGTGGGCAGAACGTGAGGGTTGGGATGTTGGGTATTTCCACGAAGGGGAACCAGAATGGGATAAAAGCGGAAATAACAAAGGAAATAGACCTTTTGCTAATGGAGACTATACATCGTATAGGTTTAGGATTCTAAATGATCCAGAGGAAGATGGCCCCTTGGCAGACCATTATTTCAATGCTAAACATAACTATGAGAACCCCCCAGAAGTTGATGTATCTACTCTTGAAGACGGGGGATACACAAATCACACGGGTCTTGCTGAAGGAAGCGATTCATACGGGGCAGAAGCGATGCAACGGGCAGGTCTAAATGGACGAAGTATAGGTCATTCGTTTAGAGGGCATAAAATGAATAGGGGGCATTCAACCCGTAGTGAGAGATATATACATACAGATGTTTTAGATGATCCTGAAGTTATAAATAGGGTAACACGAGCTTATTCAAGACTTGTAACTGGTGGGGGAGAACGTTACAGACCTAGGCGAAGAGCGACTTCAAAACTTATACATCGAAACTGGCATCAAATTAAAAATGCTCAGGGTGTATACGCAGTAGTTGATCAATTTCAGAAAGGTGGTGAAGGGGATAAACCTATCCATGGAGAGGGAGGTACAGGTTGGGGTATCGCAATGGGTATCGCAAGAGGTATCCCTGTACATGTTTTCTCGCAGGAAGATAAGAAATGGTATACATGGGATAATTCCATGAAACAGGAATGGGTTGAAACACGGGAAGCCCTACCTGCGTACCAAGACTTTGCCCTGATAGGGACTCGTGAACTAAATGACGATGGTAAAAAAGCAATTGATGGGTTAGTGGATAATCTAGCAACTAGACAACGAGCTTTTGTCAACGAGCAAACACCCTACGACCAACCAGAGATAGTACAAAGTCCAATGGATATAGAAGCAGATGAACGATATGCAAATCAATTCTCTACAGGAATGCAGGAGATTGCTGCCAGTATACCAGAAAGACAGACTCAGCGTATAGAAGAGGAGATACCAGAATCCCTTATAACTACCTACGAAAATAGAGGACTTTGGGGAGATTTATCTCGTGACGAGATTAGAGACATACTCCTACAAAGAAATGCTGAGGCAAAACGACAAGCATTAGATTCGTATAAAGAGGATCAAGGGCTTTCCCCTACTGATGAGCCAACAACATGGGAAGGGCTACTTAATCTCCATGAAATAGAAAGTTCGGAACCCGCTAAAACCCAACAAATATATGTTCCCGGTCAAGGGTGGATAGATGATCCAGAAGGTGAAATGATAACTACGACTAGACTTAGACCCGGAGGAACATATCGTTATTTGCAGAAACCAGCAACCCCCTATGAGGAAACAGAACTATTTTGGGGTCGCCCCGGAACACAATCTAGTGCCACACCGTATGTGCTGTCAGTTTTGAACCGTAATAGCCCTACCCCTATAAGTGAGATAACTCCTGATACTCATCCCCAACTTAGAATAATGTTTGGACAGGATGTTAGGGAACCTTTCAAGTATCTTCAGTCACGAGCAGTTTCTGGAAAAGGTTCTATGCTACTTTCACAAGAGGATAAAGATTGGGTAGAGCACTTTGTACAGAGGCAGAATTGGAGAGAAGCATTAAATTGGAGCCGGTTAAGAAACGAACTTGTAGAAGATGCTCCTGCTCCTGCTGGAGGAAAAACGGAACAGCGTATTAGTAGAGATATCCTTGATGAAGGTCGGCAAGAACTGGTTCAACCATCTGCTAATTGGGTAGACGAGGCTGAGTATGAACACTCCGATACTCGTTATTTCTTTGAGTCGGAGGGGACACTTCCACCACTAGCACAATTGAATGGTGAGTATGAAGGCGATCCTCGTGCTCTTGCCTCTAGATTATCTAATCTTATAGACTTGGCTCGCCAACCCGCTCATTACCTGTTCGTGAATCAAGAGGATTTTATTAAGCTAGTAGGTAGTGGTAAGAACCGTTTAAAAGCAGGAGATACGAGAGAAGACCTAAATATAGCAGGACAATTAATGGAAGTAAGACCTGTAACAGATGCTGCTGATTTAGAGCAAACGACTGAAACAAAATTTGTTCCTATAAGTAAGTTAAATGATGATGCTAAACTAGTTAGAATTATACGTACAGTTCAACCAATGAGATTAGGTGAAATGAAATCACCAGCAGAAATCGAAGATGATTATGTAAATAGACAAACGGAAGGTGATCCTGCTTTCGCAGATTTTGATGCATTTAATTTAGCTCCAGATGACGAAGGGAATTTTAACGTTTCTTTCCAAATAGCCCCGTCTGTAGAAGATTTTAAATACGGTATAAATTGGGATGATAGAAATAAACCTCAAGTTACTGGTATTATAGCTCAATTGCAAGCATTGGCAGATATAGTTGATCCCACTAGTGCTACAAACCCATATACGCCTAGAGATGCAAGACATGTAACTTCGGTTGTACAAAGTCTATTTGATCAGTTAGATAGAACCTTGCAGAATGTGGGTAGAAATAATCGTTCTCTTGGCGGAAGTACTTCTCTAATGTATAATATTGCAGGAGAAGAACGATTTGACCCAGAGGCTACACAACAAGAGGATGTTAGACAAACTCCGGGGGAAATTGCCTCCAGACAAAGAGCATTTTCGGAAATAGAGGAATCCTTTGCTGTACAGCGACCACAGCCCTCTGACCTCTCAAAAATATTAAGTTTACTTAGAGATTACCAAGGTAGTGTACAAGAAACCCATACTGATTTAACAGAACCATCTAATAGAGCATATGTTGGACTTCCATCTATTGATCCAGCAAAAGCACAGGGAGCTGTGGAAGAATTCTTTGATCAATATCTCATACATCCTGAACCTACCCAATTTGTTGGTGAGAGGATACCATTGTATAATGATGAACAACTAGCTTTACTAACCGAACTCGAAAGAGATGATGCTCACGATAGAGTTGCGAAGTTTGTCGAAGAACATCCTGAATGGATAGACGGGATGTTCGAAAATCAAAGAGAGGATTTCTTGAGGACGGCTCCTGAATTTGCGCGAACTCAGAGCACCTTAAAAACACATTATATGTTTCAGGCTATGAAAGGAACAGTATACCCGTCCGGTCACCCACAAGCAGGTCAAATGAAGATGTCAAAAGATGGAAAATTTATAGGTTCACTATCTCCATTTTTATCTAACCAGATAAAAGGTCTAAAAGCTTCGTTACATAGAAAAATGTACACAGAACCAACATCTGCTCCGCCACCAGACCCTAGTTTATTAGGGTTTGATATAACTGTATTTGATGATGCTAAACCTCCGGAAAGAGAAAAACCGCCAACATATGATCCAAATGAACTATATAATGAGGAGGGTGATGAATCACCAGAGGATTTCAATACTAGGAAACAGGAAGAAGAGGAAGTTTTTGATGCGTGGGCAGAACGAGATGAGAGATGGCAGGAGATGTCAGAGACATATGAGCGAAACATGCAACATAATGCAGATTACCATTCGGAAAATGATATTTACACAACAGTAAATCCTGAAGGGCATAGAGAATGGGATATATACAATAATAGAGATGACTATTATAAAAATGCAGTAAACTCTGTAGATAGGTTATTACAGCATCCTGACTTATGGGCGGGTACTCGAATGGGTGCCGATGGTAAACCTATAACTAAAGAGGCTCTTTTCGGGATGGTCTTACTTAATGGTTTAGAGGGAGAGCGAGCTTTAGAGAACTTTAATAATACTATTGGGAAATTTAATTCTGGAACATTCCAGAGTACGCCTAGTAGAGTTTTCGATTTCGAAACACCTATAACTATGGAAGATATAAAAGCATTTGGTGATGGAGTAGGCTTCAAAAATATCACAGATGTTTTCCAAGGAGAGAACCCTAACTGGCAGGGTTATGCATCAGGTAGGATAACTGAACAGGAGGAAGGGTTCTTTAGGGAGAACCCAGAGTTTGGGCACCTTATTAGAGGTTTAGGGGCCGAACGAAGACAAGCACGATCAGATGCCTTATACGTGGCGTACTCTAAAAAAGAAGCGGATTACCGAACAGAACAACAAAATATATTTGATGCTCAACAACAAGAAGAACCAACCGGAGAACCGTTTGACCCTAAACCTGCTCCCTCACTTGATGATGCTGAAATTGAGGAGGTAGACGCACAAGTAAATTCTGACTTCTTAGATAATATCTTAACTAAGGTGGACGATATTGAGTGGGGAGAGTTACCCGCAAGTAGTGTACCTGCTACTCAAAGAGATTTAGCGAACATTTTCCGATTCACCGTAAATAACTCTAAAATTGATGAGGTTGTATCAGGTTATGGTCAAGCTGGTGGCGAACTAAGACCTTCTTTCAGACAGATTTATGACAAGGACGGGAATCCCACAGGTAAGGTGGAAAGAATAGAATATGATGCGGACGGGAATGTATCTTATACGATGGAGATGGATAGAAGTGAAATAGGACGCGCAGATACAAGTTTTGAAAGTATAGATCGTTTTGAGAATAAATTATTATGGAGTGATTCTATAACAGATAGAACCCGCAATCCTATTGATATGGTAATAAAAGAAACAGAGGGGCACATACGTCGCATAATAGGTAGAAATTTATCAGAGGATGAACTAGAAGAAATTGAAGAAACAGTAATGCAACCCGTGTTCGATAAATATTGGGGCATCCAAGCTAGTGACCGTGACGAAAGACAACAACAGCTTCGACCAGACAGTAAGTATCTTGAGCGATACTTTACCGAACTTCAAGCGGAATTACTTAACTTTCAGAACCTGTCTAGTAAAACTTCTTATATAGCACCAGATGAAGGCTTATCTCAAGAAGAAATAGACAGACTTTCTGAAGATGATGTATCTCTACAATCTAGAGGGGGTTTTGATATAGCTCCTCTACCAAGAGGTAGAGGTTATACAGTGAATGAGTACGAAGACCTCTCATATCTTGTTGACCAAATCCAAGCCGGGGCAGCAGGAAATATAGAAGTACCCCCAGAAATGCAGGAATTGTTTGGGAAGTTAGAAGACTTCCTGATGGGTAAACCTACTGAAGCTGAAACTGCATCTGAAGCAGAAGCTTTGGAGTCAACGGTGAAACAACTTGGGGAGCGGGGAGAGTGGAATATAAAACAGGCTCAACCAGATCAACAACTACCCTTGTTACCTCAAGAGGGAGCCTCCGCGTATTCTTTGAGGCCAGAATCTGAAGGAGAAGGTCAAGAACTTCCCCAGATTCACCCAAGTTGGTTAGGTGACGAACCTGATGAGGCCGCAGATGATGCTACGCAATTACCCCCACTTGAAGGGCCTCCAGAAGGTGTTACTAGGGAAAGTATAGCAGCAGATAAAGCAGTAGCGAAGAAAGAATACGATGCTCGTAATCCTATAAAACCACCGGATGACGCACCAAAGCCTATAAAGGAAGAAGGGAGTACAGATGTCTAGTCGAGATGATTTAGAAAATGGCTACGATAGTCAGGGCGGTAGACAACAACTATCCTTTAGCGAAGATGTCCTCGCACCGTCGGATGTTGTAGAAGAATGGTATAACCCAGTTCTTGAGTGTCAGTTCCGTATACTCGAAAATGGGATTATAGAACGCCACCTATCTCCAGTTGCTCAAAGCCTCAAACAGCATAAGTCTCCTTGGGTTCCGTGGACTGATAAGGACATACTTCAAAAAGGTGACAACGCTCATGGTGAAGATGAGTTTATATCTCATTCTGAAATGCGTTATCGTTTAGCAAGCGAAATGGTTCCAGCAAATCTAAGTGGGTCAGGAAAAAAGGATAGGGTTGAAGAGATAAAAAAAGATTTGCAAGCATTTAGTTTATTAGAACTTGTAGATGCCCATGCAAAACTTAGAGATAAACCAACTAGTGGAAAAACTAGTTATAAACGGTTTATACAAAATCATTTGAATAATAAAAAACAGACTAGAGATGGTAAATATGATAATGTAGGTAAGACGGAAGA
>Ga0114898_1001390_pt1 | contig 14507 bp, 13 predicted proteins | sample Malvired_Geostar_FD_83496 | JGI IMG/M metagenome (GOLD analysis project Ga0114898, IMG submission 83496) | Marine viral communities from the Global Malaspina Expedition - Malaspina viral metaG DeepMed_Geostar | ecosystem: Environmental > Aquatic > Marine > Oceanic | place: Mediterranean Sea... | reverse complement strand
TTGATAAAGCGGCGCAGTGCCAGTGGAGTTAGTTCTACTCAGTCTAATCGGGAGTTGAGTTGATGAGGTTTCTAACTCTCAGGCAAAAAAGCTTCACCATTCCTGATTGGATTCAACACAACACTTGGGGGAATGTTTGCGACGACCTGGGCGTTGATCCAGTTGACGACGAAGGCAACTATCCAACCAAGTTGATATTGACTGTTGCACAAGTTCGTTATGAACATCCTGAGCATGGTACTCGTTGCGTCTGGGGTTTCCAGAATAATGATGAAAGGAAGGCATCATGACCGATACTTTTCAAACTTGGCTACGAAAATGTGATGCTGTTGTATTGGGCAAAGTAGGTTTCAGGTTACATGATCTGCCAGACGCTAACTGGCGTGATTATTTTGATGACGGTTTATCACCTGCCGCTGCAGCAGACTGCGCTTATGAGGACCAATGGCGCGATGAGATGACATCCTATCTTTGGTATGGGGATTAACATGACGAATGATCCCTTTCCACGTTTTCGGCTTGAACCCAACAGTCGCGCCATATTCGAGAAGGCAGTCGAGGACGGCATCATCAGCAGAGAATCAGCAAATAATGGTGATATTATGTACAGGTATTCCTGCGACAACTATCACTACTTCAAGCACCGTGATACTAAAGCTTATGTGAAGGTGGCGGCATGACCAGAGGTCAATGGATTATAATTGCCTCTGGAATTTGCATTTCAGCTTTCATTATTATCGTGTCTAATTAAGAGGTGATCGAACAATGGAAAAGCAACACAAACCAGACTTAACGTTTGCCATTATCCTATTTGGCATACTTATTCTTAGTTATCTGATCGCTATCGCTACTTAGTTTATCCTCCCTGAAACTTAACCCCGCCAACTAATATAAGAGTTGGTGGGGTTCTTTTTGTCCTTGTTCAGGATAACCATAGATAATCAGCTAAAGTATTGCACCAGTAGGATAGTTGAGTTGTTCAGGTTGCCAAAGGACACGCCTAACCCCGCTCGACACCGTTAAAAATAGCTAGTCAGAGATGAACAAAAAATGTTGTTCCTTATTTTCTTTCCCCCTACGTATGACGCCATAAACAATTAGCACTCTGCTAGTAAGAGTAGGGTAGAATTTGCCTTATAGAGACTATGGAACGTCGTCGACGAGGGGAAGTGCGGAAAATCAAGATTGGGTAGGGATGGGCCACTACTCCCTAGCTATAGCTTTATATACACAGCCGCCCTATTTTTATTATTTTTTAACTATTTACCTGCAATAGTATATAGTCCCTTCATATTTACCTGCAATGGTATGTAGTCTCTGGTTATCTATATGTAATATCTCTTAGTCTATATAGACCCGACCCAAGGAGTACCTCCTATTATACACTCTGTCACGATCTTGTCAAGTAAAAAATGCATTATTTTTCATTTTATTCTTGACAAACCTCTCCTGAGCACTATAATAGAAGATAGAGAACATCTTAATTGTAGAAAATAGTTCACACTCAATCGAGTACAACACATTGTTAAGCTGAGATGGAACTTTACTTCTACATTATCTGATAATTCGTGTAGGCTAAAGGCGCATTCCATCGCTTCTTCGTTAAGTGTAAAAGTGCGTTATTCGTAAATCGCCTTCCTGGGTTACCGAAGAAGACCCTTGCTTTTAGCCTACACTGCTTTTAAGGCAACGTTATAGAAGAACAAAAAGAATTTGTTATTCCCAATCCTTGGGAGTGTATCAAGTGCGGGATGTGTTGCAAACGATACGATCCAGACACTAAGGACATAGTACGTTGCCAATATTTACAAGAAGACGATCAATGTAGTATCTACGAAGAACGTCCGATTGCTTGCAGACTTGATTACATGTCGGATGCTCTAAAGACGACACACTGCAACATATCCATAATGAGCATACAGAATAAGATATCTCAAGAGGATATAATTGATCTGATCCGTCAAAATCATTCGGAAGAATCAAAGAAATCAGCAAGCGAACAGGGAGTGTTCGTTTCTGCCTGTGGCACAAAATAGAACAAATGTTACACAACACCTTAATCCTTCAACAAAAAGAGTACAAATGGGAACGAGCATCAAGACTGAAAGCAGAACAACTACGAAGAGAACTAGATGACCTCGTTAACCGTTCAGCCTCAACAGAAACGAAAGTTAACAGAGAAACAACAACTCTTTCTAGACGAACTCCTGCATAATGGAGGACACGTCAGGAATGCGTTGTTATCTGCTGGCTACAAGGAGCAGTCACGTTCATGGCTGACACGCTCGTTACGCAACGAGATCATAGAGCGCACCAGAAGTCTTCTGGCTACCAGTTCCGTAAAGGCTGCCAACCGTATCATAGAAGGCTTGGATGCAGACGGCACAGTACCATTGAACCAGATGGATATGCGCCTCAAGACGGCAGAGGCCGTACTGGACAGAGTTGGCCTTGGTAAAAAGCAACAGGTTGAGATGGAAGGGCATGTTATGCACGGTATTGTTATGTTGCCTTCCAAGGATAAACCAAAAGAGATCGTAATAGATGAGGAGACAGTGTGATGGCAGATAAAACTTCTATGATAGAGAAAATTAATTCACTGGGACCACCTATTCCTGGTATATCAAAAATGAGAAAAAAAGATATTGAAAGTATATTAGATGCTAGACTTGAAAGTAAACAACGAGTCGGAACTTCACCACAGTATACGGCTACTGAAGAACATGTCAGAAACCAAAACAAAGGCGGCTGCGTTAAGAAGTACGCAAATGGCGGCAGTATTCGCAAGACAAAGCTCTCCAACTACTAAGTAGCGTGTCACGTCCCAAACTAAAACCAGGAGAGCAAGGAAACTATCACCTCTCCAGATCAGAACGCAAGAAGCGTGAGGTACGCAAGGAGTTAAAGGCAACCAAAGATCGCCAGCGTATCATTGAGAACAAGCTCAAGGTAATACAGAATAAGCAACATCGTCACAAGACGGGACAAAATCTTGCAGGTACTGGCGGTGCAGCAACACAAGAATTTATTGATTCACTCCCCAAAGAAATAAGAGACTCGATAGAAGACAATACGGAAGTCATCTTTACACCCAACAAAGGGCCACAAGTTGACTTTCTGGCTGCTCCAGAGAAAGAAGTTCTCTACGGAGGTGCAGCAGGTGGCGGTAAATCTTTCGCAATGTTGGTTGATTTACTGCGATACGCCTCTAACGGTAATCACAGAGCGTTGTTGTTAAGGCGTACACTGGCGGAACTGACAGAATTGATAGATCAGTCCCGTAAGCTGTACCCCAAGGCGTTTCCTGGAGCAATCTTCAGAGAAGCAAAGAGTACATGGTCCTTTCCTAGCGGTGCGACAGCACTCTTTAGTTATGTTGATAAAGATCCAGACGTAACACGCTATCAGGGACAGAGTTTTACATGGATTGGGATTGATGAACTTGGACAATATCCTTCTCCATACGTTTGGAATTACCTACGCTCTCGTCTACGTACAACGGACCCTGATATTGAAACATATATGAGGGCTTCTGCCAACCCAGGTGGTATAGGAGGTTGGTGGTTGAAAAGAATGTTCATAGACCCAGCGCCACCTAATGAATCATTCTGGGCTACGGACATCGAGAGCAGGAAGATATTATGTTACGGACCCAATCATCCGTTACATGCCAACAAGCCTCTGTATCAGCGGCGATTCATTCCAGCAAGGCTAACGGACAATCCGTTCCTGATGGAAAGCGGCGAATACGAAGCAATGCTGCTCTCTCTGCCAGAAGTAGAACGCCGTAGGCTCTTAGAAGGTGATTGGGATGTTGCAGACGGAGCAGCCTTTTCTGAATTTGACAGGCGCATACATGTCGTTGAACCATTTGAAGTACCTTATAATTGGCCTCGCTTACGAGCAGCCGATTATGGTTATAGCAGTCCTAGTTGCGTACTGTGGGGTGCAATAGATTGGGACGGAACAATATGGATATACAGGGAACTATACAACAAGGGTTATACTGGCGAAGCATTGGCGCACATGGTTAATGCATTGGAAGAAGACGATCCCTTGATGCAGATTTCAGTACTGGATGGTTCTTGTTGGTCAAAGCATGGCACAGGGCCAAGTATTGCAGAAACAATGATACGTAACGGTGTACGTTGGATACCAGCAGACAAAAACAGACTTCCTGGCAAGATAGAACTTCACCGACGACTTGCACTTAACGAGCGTACAGATGAACCCCGCTTAAAGATCTTTGCAACCTGTACAAATCTGGTACGCACACTACCCACAATCCCACTCTCCAAGACGAACAGTGAGGATGTTGACACAAAGGCAGAGGATCACGCCTACGATGCACTGAGATATATGTGCATGACAAGACCGACAGGGTTACCGCAACATACCCTGTTCAACACAATCAAGAAAGATACTTTTGAACCAGCAGATAGAGTATTTGGTTATTAAATAAGATGAAAGAACTTAGACCAGAAGAAATTGTAGAACTTATTCAGAAAGTATCTGATGATACAGTTACTGTAGGTCAAATGATAGAAGCTGCTACTTTTGTAGATACTGAATGGGATACTGCAACAACTCTTTCAAATACCTTACAAAAGTCAGGAATTTCTCTGGATATGCCATTTAAAGATCTTTCCACTCCTAGAATGGTTAAAGAATTACTTGATAATAAAGCAACTTCTTCTGCAACTTTTATACAATTGTATGCAATGGAACATGGAGCAAAATCTTTTTATATTTTGAATAAGGATATTATAGATAATCCAAAAGCATATCCTTATACTGCAGAAAATTCAAAAAGAATAACTGGTGAAGGAGGTATTGCAAGAGATAATAGACTACTAGGACGAAAAGGAAAGTCACCTCATCCTAAATCTGTACAGGTTCGTGGATCTAGGAAATTTGATGCTATACCGAAACTAGATATAACTATTAAAAAGATTATACAGGGTACAAAAGCAATTCCAGATCCGCAGACTAGATCTGCTGTAGCTTTTAATGCCTTTGTTTTTTTCCGACCCAATGAAGTTCACGAATTAACTTTAGATGATGTGGATTTGGAAACAGGTGTTATTAGAGAAAAGAAATCTAATCCTGATGATAAAGGAGGATTTAAAAAAGTAAGGCCAAAAATTATACTTCCTAAAGATTCTTTTGCTCTTGAAATTTTAAGAGATGCTGCTGAACTGGCAAAAAAAGAAGGTCGTAAAGAAATATTCGATACAAATACAAGTAAGATGACTAAAGCATTACAAGTTCCAGGAGGAATTAAAGAACTTTTTTTACCAAATACACCAACTCTTGGAAGAGAGATAGTTGGTGTTTCTGATCTTAGAAAATTAATTCCTTCTGCAGTGGCCCAGGAATTAGGAGCAGATGCTGGTCAAATAGCTTCTATCATGGGACATCAAAATTCAGGAAATATTAGTTCGGATATAGCGAGAGTAGCTGGAAGGCACTATATTTCTCCAATTGAAGGTGTTGATGAAGTATCTACAAAAGTTCTTCAGATTACTCAAAATATGATTGCTCACGCTGGTGGTATTTCTACTGTAAATGAATTTGCAACAGCTTTTAATGTGAGTGCTTCAAATTTATGGGACGATGCAGCAGGAAGCGTAGGAAAATCTGGGGTTCTTGTTGTACCAACTATAGACTCTGGACGATTAGAACCTATAAAAAAACAAAAATTATCACCTTCTGAAAAAAAAGCAATAGAAGCACAACAGAAAGCAAATACTGAAGCTTCTTTGGAACGTGCTGCAATATCAGAAAAAGTAAGAGAACAATCTTTACTTGAAGCACAAGAATTAAGATTTTTAAGATACACAAAAAAAGGACAGATAGCAGAAGCAAGAGTTCTTTCAGATATACAGGAAAAACTTGCAAAAGCAAAAGTATTTGAAGAACTTGCACCAAATGAACGTGCGCTCTTATTAAAATATTATGGAAATATCGTACCAGATACTGCTGAACATGTTTCTTTATTTGAAAGACTAAAAATTGTAGTTGGAGAAGATTTTAACTGGTCTGGGGCAGAAGCCACTGATGATGATCTTGTTAAAAATGCAGCAAAGAGAAGAGTTCTAAGGAGATCAGCAAACGCAGCAGTCGAAGAAGCATTAGAAGAAGCAGGAGAAGATAAAGATAAAGCTACAAAATTAATTTCTAAAGTTTTAACAGATTTTGGAATATCTCCCGATTCCAAGCTAGGTGCGAAACTGTTAGGAAGAGCACTCGTAACTGGAGCTTTATTTGCTCTTCCAATTCCAGGTGCAAGAGCAGCGGCAGGGGCAGTCGCACTTGAAACAGGCGCGGAATTAGCTGTTCAGTCACTTTTTGATCATGGAACAATAGGAGGAAAGACCCCTGGAGATTTAGAAGATCTCTCACAAGAAGAATTGCTTCAGAAAATGCAATCTGCCAGAGAAGCTGAAGGCGGTACACCTTTTGGATATGGACGTTATGGTGAAACTTATGGTCCTGAAGATGTTAGAGGAGGTCAACCTATAGAGGGAATATCTCCAGCACCAGGAGCAAGAAAAAAGGGATTTTTAACATCTGATGTACCTGGTCCAAGAGGTGGTATTCCTGGAGAATCACATCAAAAAGAATTAGAAGAAGAAGCAATGAAGCGGTATTTTAAAGATGTGAAAGCTTCGGAAATAGATATGGCTCGAACCTATAGAGAACAGGGGGGTTTCGTCAAAACGCCGCCCACAGAAATGGATATAAGAAAAGCCTACGAAGAAGGATTTGTACCAACTAAAAGAACATCTTTTATGGATGAATACGACGATTATTTTAAACATATAACACCTTTTTAACCACAACCCAAAGGAGGGCAACAATGCCATACGGAAATCCACAAGCATACAAATCTGGTTACATTATGGGCCAGATGAAGAAACATGGAGAAATGTCCGAAGTCGATGAGGACTCTCTTTATCGTGAGAAACTTGAGTTCAAACCTGGAATTGACAAGGGTACACTCGTTGAAGCCTTCCCAGCGGAAAGCGGCAATAAGCATATGGGTAGCATGTCCATGATTATGGATGCTGACAAGCAAAAAGGGATAAATGGCTAATGGCTAGTCCTAAGAAACTCACCCCTGCACAGATCGTACGCAGAGTGCGTAGTCTTGTTGGAGGCACTGTCTCTCCAGGATATCTAAAGAAGGAGCAGAAAAAGATGGACAAGGGTGGCAGCGTTAAAAAAACAAAGGCAAGAACCCGTAAAAAGTAAGGCAAGTATATGGCTGACCAATCTTTTCTGGACGATAGCATAACAGACGAGACAGAAGGACTTATTGATCTCGACAATAAGCGTGAGGACTTTAACAGTATAATTGGAACTGTTAAGGCAAGATTCTCAGACGCTGAAACAGGTCGCAGAAATGATGAAACACGCTGGCTCAGATCCTATAAGAATTATCGTGGTATCTATGATTCTACAACACAATATCGTGATAATGAGCGCAGTCAAGTTTTCATCAAGATCACAAAGACCAAGGTTCTTGCAGCTTACGGTCAGATTATAGACATACTCTTTGCTAATAATAAGTTTCCTATTTCTGTTGAGTCTACGCCGATGCCTGTCGGCATTGACGAGTTTGCACATCTATCTAAAGTGCCTGTGGCGCAAGGTGAACAAATTGGCTTTGAAGGTGACGGCAATGAGCTTTTACCTGGAGCCATGCAAGCAACGCCAATGCAACAACAGGGACCAAAAGCAGCAGAACTTGGAGGATTAGCAGGTAAGTACGAAGGCGCTAATCTTGCTTCAGGTCCAGCACGTACGGGTGAACCACAAATTAGTCCTGCAGCAGAAGCCGCCAGAACAATGGAGAAGTGTATACATGATCAACTTCTCGATACGAATGCCGTTACTGTTCTCCGTCATGCTATCTTTGAATGTTCGCTTCTAGGTACAGGAATTATAAAGGGTCCATTTAACTACAGCAAGATGGTTCATAACTGGTCTGGTGGTGAATATACACCAATGGATCGTACAGTACCTCGCATAGAAGCAGTCAGTTGCTGGGATTTCTATCCAGATCCAAGTGCAACCAGCTTGGAAGATGCAGATTATGTCATACAACGGCACAGGTTAAACAGGGAGCAGGTACGTGATCTTTCTAACCGTCCATTTTTTAACGAAGAGGCTATCGAAAATGTTCTGCAAAGTGGTCCAAATTACGAAGAAAAGTATTATGAAAATACTCTCTATTCTAATGATGATGATCCGAATTATCAAGGTCGTCGCTTTGAAGTGTTTGAGTATTGGGGTACGCTGGATGCTAAGTTTGCTGAAGAAATTGGAATCGAAGCTCCCAAAGAAATAAAGAACGGGGATTCAATTCAGGTCAATATATGGGTTTCAGGTAACGAGATACTACGTTTTGTTGCAAATCCGTTCATACCCGCACGTATACCATACCAGGCTTTTCCGTATGAATTGAACCCCTATCAACTCTTTGGTGTGGGTGTTGCAGAAAATATGGAAGATAGTCAGATGCTCATGAATGGTCATATTCGTATGGCAATCGATAATCTGGCGCTGGCTGGCAACCTGGTCTTTGATATTGATGAGACACAACTTGTTCCTGGTCAAACAATGGACGTGTATCCTGGCAAGATATTCAGGCGGCAATCTGGTGTTACAGGAACAGCCGTAAACGGCATAAAGTTTCCAAGCACTGCTGTAGAGAATATACAGATGTTTGATAAGGCAAGACAACTTGCTGACGAGCAAACAGGCATACCTTCTATTATACATGGTCAGACAGGTGTTACAGGAACAGGACGTACTGCTGCTGGCCTAAGTATGTTGATGTCCAGCGCAGGACTAAGCATCAAGACAGTTATCAAGAATGTAGATGACTTCTTGTTGAAACCACTGGGTGAAGCTTTCTTCCAATGGAACATGCAATTTAACGAGCGTGTACCAGAGAAGATTGGCGACCTGGAAATTAAGCCCAAAGGTACTAGCGCAGTAATACAAAAGGAAGTACGCACTCAACGATTAACGGCATTACTCCAGACTGTTGCTAATCCGATGTTGGCACCATTTATAAAGATACCAAACTTGATCAGGGAACTTGCAATTAGTCAGGACATTGATCCAGATGCATTGGTAAACGATATAAATGATGCTGCAATCTTTGCAGAAGTTTTAAAGGGGTTAATGCCAAATGAACAAGGAACAGGCGAAACTGTTGCTCCCGCTGGCCAACAACCAGCCAGCATGGGAGGGACTCCAGAGCTACCTGCTGGAACTGGTCCAAATGATGAGACAGCAGTTGGTGGTGGCGGAATCGGAATTGGAAGTGCGCCGACTCCAGGGCAAGCTGGCTTTACTGGAAATATTAACTGATCTACAGAATGCAACAAATGCTACGATAAAGGCACATAAAGATGGTAAAAACAGAGGAAGAATATAATATACAGTTAGCAGCAGCTCTTTCTGCAGAAATATCAGAAAGAACTGGTACACAAACTGTTATTGAACCAGGACATCTTATACCGTCTTCTGGATCAAAAAGATTATCTTGGGGAGAGGTATTAAGACGTTACTTTGAAGGATTGTCAATAAACGAGGGAGAACTTCTTCCTGAAATTCCTTCAATTATAAAAGAGGCAGGTTTAAGTGCAACTGCTTTTTATAATATTTTAGGGGTTCCAGCTACATCTTTATCACAACCTCCTTTTTCTAATTTTACAACAGATGTTGCAGGAGGTACTAAGGCAGCAGCACAAGGTCAGACACAATCACAGGGTGAAGCAGTAGCAACAGCTTCTTCTGTTTTACCATCAGGACGTTTTTTAAGTGGACCTAAACAAACGATTGATACATTCGATGATGAACTAGATGATTTTCTTGATCCAACATCGTATGGCCCTTCAATTGATTTTGCTGCAGGTCTTATGGGTTTGTTACCTTTTGGTACTATTGGACAAGCAATGACGATGGACGAAAGTCCTTTAGGAGTAATGTTTGCAAAGATAAAAGAAGGGGTAACAGGAGAACCAAGTGGGTACGAAGGTTATATAAATTTTGATAATGCCCAACAAGCACATCAGGCGCTCAGAGAAGGATACGCTACACGAGCGCAATATGATGCATGGATGAACAAGCCTGGAGCTTATTATGGTGATGGTGCCTCTGCTACTGGTACAAGATGGGAGAGAGATTTTATAGAAGGAGATTTAGAACTATTTGGAGACATAGATCTTAGTCCTAGTCGAACTATTGAACAAATTATGGAAGCTAATAGATTACAGATGGAAGGAAAAGAAGCTTATGATGAAGCAAATCCTTTGAGAAAATGGTTGTATCCTTTTGGTGAAGATCAATATGAAAATAAATCAGGAATACCTGCAAATGTCATTGCCTGGGTGGGTGATTTGAAAGATGGTGTTGGAAAAACAGCAAGTGGGCAGTATTGGTCACCTCGATGGAGTTATTTTTCACATCTTGCCTTTGATCCTAATGATCCAAGAGGTGCTGCTATCGCAGAAGCAGAAATGAGAAAAGATATTAGCGATCTTGATGCTCAAATTGCAGGAAAAACATCAAAATCAGCAATGCCGCCTGATTCTAAAAAAATGACGCATAGTGCGGTAGGGTTTCAACCCCCTGACGAAAGTATTGATGTACGACCTACTTTCGCATCTGCCCAGCCAGGAAGAGGTAGGACATTTACTGGCTTTGATCCTGGATCTTTCACTGGAGGATTTGATCCCTATTTAGATCCGAGTTGGCAGACAGAAGATTACTCGAAAACGTTTTTTGAGCAGGATGAAGCTACTGGAAAATATAATCGAGCATATAATCCATTTTCGGATCTAAATCGTGCTTCGACCCAACAGGAAAGTTGGGTAAAGGAAGCTATGGGGGAAGCTGATTTCTCAAGTGGTACTGATGCTTGGATTGAGGCGGGTTGGATGGATAGACCAACTGTGGATGTACAGGATCTTTATGATACTTTTGATGATGATCCAATGGTGCCATCTTCTGCACGAGAGGAAGCACAGGCTGTAGGAAGACCAGACTATGGAACGTCCTACACACCTGCCCAGCAAGTAGCTGAAGCAGAAGCAATATCAGAAGCAGCAACAGCAGCAGATGATGATTGGGGCGGTTGGATGATGCAGGAAGGCGGTGCCGTACCACCAGAGGGCGCACCACCAATGCCAATGCAGCAACCACCACAGCAAGTCGCACCAGTAGAAGGAGACATGGCAAATCTTGGCATGATCAACGAACAGGCAGCACCACCACAGGAAGGCGGTCAGCAGTCTGTAGAGGACGATGTTCCACGAGAAGCAGATGAAGGTGATTATATTCTTCCATATGAGACTGTACTTCTTGTTGGCCTTAAACAGCTTAATCGATATGCCAGAGAAGCAATAGATCTTGCTATGAAGAATGATATTGATCTTACAGGTACAGATCTAGACCCGACAGATGATGTTCCTATCAAGGTTAGCAATTATGAATTTCACATACCAAAAGCACTTGTACCGTTCTTTGGTGGTGGCAAAAAGTATCTGGACAAGATACGTGATGAAGGTCTTGCACTTCGTAAACGCTTAGAGGAAGAGAAGCAGCCTTCAGCGCAACAACAGCAACCAATGCCAACAGAAAAACCTGCTCCGCCACAAATGGAACAAGCAGCACCTCCACCACAAATGGCACCAGCTCCGTCTCCACCACAAATGGCTCAAGCAGGACCAGCGCCAATGATGCAGAAGGGCGGATTTGTTCTTGATCCAAAAGAAAAGGATGTACCAACAACTGAATCCGTATTGGAAGCAGACGTATCTCAACCATCAACTTACAACCAACTTCAGACCATCGAGCGTTCGCGCAAGCAACAGCAACAGCCGCCAATGGTAGACCCAACAGGAAAAATTACACAACAGGGCTTTGCTGCACCGCAAGGTTATCAAGAAGGAAGCATGGTTGAAGATCCAGAATTAGCCTTAGCTGCAGAACCCAAGACAGAACCACCGTTACCAGATTGGGCGAATAGGGCTTTAGATCCTAAGACACCTGTATTGATGAACGAGGAAACAGGAGAACCTCAGACACTTGGCCTTATAACAGATAATATTAATAAGATGTTTCATGTCTATCCAACGATAAGAATGATTGGAAAAGAACTTAAACGATATGATCCAGATGAAGCTCTTTCAATAACAATGAAAAAGAAGGATTCTGTAAAATTCAAGACACAAGATGAGGCAAATTCCTGGTCAAATAATCTTGTAGAACAGGTTACTAGTTTACGAGATCTACAACAACCTCCACAATCTGATCTCATTGAACCCACAGTTATACCGACAGAACCACCTGTTCCTGAAGAGCCAACATTTCTACCGCCAGAAGGAGAAGAAATAGCAGAAGAAGCAGTTCTACCTTCCTTACCTGCTGAGAGACAACCAGGCTTCGCACAGCAGCCGATGATTGCCTAATGCAAATACGTGACGAATTTATAGAGTATATCAAACTTGTCGAGAATGGTGGCAAAGATGGATATCAAAGCGGCGTCTGGTCATCACATCCTTCACCAGAAGGCGGCAACGATACAATCGGCTACGGCCACAAGTTGCGTAACGACGAGGAATGGATGAAAGCTGGTGTTCCAGATGAACACATAGAGAACTTATTACTTAACGATATTCTTGAGGCAGCAAAAGGTGCAGAACAAGTAGTAGATGAATTTGATAAGATATCACAAAACTGCCAGGAAATGTTTACTGATTTTGTTTTTAATCTTGGTACTTCTGGTTTTCGCAGCTTTCCTAAATTTATAAAAGCTGCATTAACAGATGACAAGGAAATAATGACCAAAGAATACAAACGCTATTACCGCAATGGTTATGGCGAATTAAAGGAATTGGAACACCGTAATGCAGAGTTTGCAAGGATGTTCCTTTAAAAGACGGCTACCCGAATAACAAGATGTTGTTTGGCCCCGTCGCAGACCTACCGATGGCTACCCGTATAACATACGGCCCCACGAAAGAGAGGTAAGATGACTGACCGTAAGAACGTTGAAACTGCGGAGGAAGAGTACGAAGAAGAACGAGAGCCTACCCCATACGAAAATCAGTATAGGCAAAGCTTAAATGATCCAGACGATGACGAGATTGAAGATCCTGTAGATATGGTTACTCCGAAATCTGTCAAGAAAGGTCTGGCAAGTAGGAAAGATGATAATGTGTCTGATACCCATGATTACAAAAAACGTTATGGAGACTTGAAGAAACATTATGACACAAAATTAAACGAGTGGAAACAACAACAGGAACTCCTCGAAGCGAAGCTTCAGATGGTAGAAAAAACTTCAACATTACCAGAGCTACCAAAAAGTGAGGAAGAACTGACAGAGTTTCGAGAGAAGTATCCAGACGTTTATGATGTGGTCGAAACTATATCTGCTTTGAAGGCAAGTGATAAAGTCAAAGAGATTGAATCTAAACTGGATGATCTCAAAGTGAAGGAGCAGGAAGCAATTGTTCAAACTGCAGAACAAGAGTTGATAAGTATGCACCCTGATTTTGTTAATCTGAAAGAGGACGATACCTTTCTTGGTTGGCTTGATGAACAGCCGCCTAACATATCTGATGGTATTTACAAGAATAATACCGATTCGCAATGGGCCGCACGAGTTATAGACTTGTATAAAGCCGACAGCGGTAAAACTTCTAAAACGAGGTCAACAAAAAAGTCCAGATCCAGTAAACCTACGGCTCCTAAAAAGAGTGCTGCAGAAGCAGTTACTCGTACCAAACAAAGACGGTACATAGAGGAGTTGCAGGATGATACGAAGGTTTGGACTGTGGACGAAATAGCTAAACTTAAAGCTCACGAATTTGCAGCTTTGGAGAAAGATATCGACAAGGCAGCAAAGGAAGGGCGAGTTGTTCAGTCCATATAATTAAGGTTAAACCTGAGATGTAGAAAGGGGAAAGGCTATGGCTTTTTCAACTGCAGCGGGTTATGCAAACTTACCGTCTGGTAATTTTGTACCCGTAATCTACAGCCAAAAGGTTCTCAAATTCTTTCGTCGTGCTTCGGTAGCGGAAGCGATTACCAACACCGACTATTCGGGAGAAATCGAGAATTTTGGCGACACTGTGAACATTATTAAAGAGCCAACCATTACGGTTGCTTCGTATGTTCGTGGTTCTACAGTAAATACTCAGGATCTGGCTGACGATCAGATCCAGCTTGCTGTGGATCAGGGCAATTACTTTGCCTTTAAGGTCGATGACATCGAAGAGCGTCATTCGCACCTTAACTTCGAGTCACTAGCTACTTCTTCGGGCGCTTATACGCTCAAGAGGGCTTATGACTATAACGTTCTCAAAGAAATCTATGATAGCGGCGCAACCAGTTCAGGTGATACTGGTACAGATGCTTCCCCTAAAACGGGATCGTCAACTACTCTTACTGGTAATGAACTTGCTAATGTTATCAGCGGT
>Ga0114898_1001383_pt1 | contig 14559 bp, 14 predicted proteins | sample Malvired_Geostar_FD_83496 | JGI IMG/M metagenome (GOLD analysis project Ga0114898, IMG submission 83496) | Marine viral communities from the Global Malaspina Expedition - Malaspina viral metaG DeepMed_Geostar | ecosystem: Environmental > Aquatic > Marine > Oceanic | place: Mediterranean Sea... | reverse complement strand
GCGTTAATGCAGAACCCATGAAGTCAATAGATCGCGCCCAGTTGCCCTCGTACTGCATGCCAGCAGCTGAGAACGCATCGGCACGCATATGAAATGCCCGCTGTTCAATCTTGCTGCCAGCACCGAGCATCGCAGGTTCTTCGCGATACCAGGCTGCCTTGCCGGACGCAATCGTTGCCTCACGCAACGACATCATTTGACCGAACATTTTTGCCCGCAAGTCTCCAAAGGTAACATCGCGTTCCATGCCGCGCATACCGCGTGTAACCAGCTGGCCCGTTGCAGCCCCAAACGTCTCCAGGTTGTCGCTTAAAATCGCCGCTAAAACACCAGCGGTATTCTTTACATGGGAGTAGTAGCCGCTGAGAATTGAGTTGATCCAGACCTCATAAAAGGCATCCCACTTTGTGGCAGGTCGCGTAAGGTTCTTTGCCAGCTCCACGCGATCAGCTGGGTTTTCAGCAGCACGATACGCATTGATGGCTGCATCCACCTTGTCAACGCCGCCGAGGTCATCGAGTATGGAATTGACATCCCTGCTAAGGATCTGGGCGTCCGTTGTATTAGGAACCCGCAGAGCAGCCAACGCTCGAGCAATATCAGTCTGCGTTCCCTTGAAAGCCATCTGCAGCTGCGCCACCATCTCGGCCTGACGCCGCCAGGCAATCCGCGCTGCGTCACGCGGCGCACCCAGCGGTGCGTTTGCTGCCTCGTCGGAGAGCTTGTCCAATACCTTCAGCTCACTGATCAGCAGGTTTTTTCCAGCGATCATCTGTGCCGCGAGCTGGCCTGGCTTGTTCAGATCGACCTGGAGCCCGCCCATGAAATTCAGTTTTAATCGATCAGCATCCTCGCCAATCAAGTCACCCAGTTCGCGCATTGCATCGAGAGACATGCTTTTAAGCTGTTCAGGATTCTTGTCCGCAATGTGGCGTTCAACAACACCGCCTATGGAATTAAGCAGTGTCCTTACATGACCCTCGTCAGGGATCTTGTCATCGCCGCGTTTGCCGACAGCCCTGATGCCGGCAATCATGCCATCGACCATGTTGGGGTCGCCAGCTGCCCTTTCGGCAATGATGCGATCCATGTCCGCATCGCCGGTTGTAATTGATTTCAGCTAGTCGTCATTGACCTCCGCATCATCAAAAACACGCACCGGAGCCCCGCCCTGTACAACATCACCCATAGAACTGGGATGTGATGTCCGGCTTAAAATTTCCACTTCGCCCAGCGTTCCGCCAGGATCATCCAGCGTACCCCTGGCTGCGGCAGCTCTTGCATTCGGGTCCAGTGCGTCAACGGCGGCTTCCACAGGATGCGGAAACCCCTCCTCACGCATCTGCCGCAGCTCGTCCTCCAGCTGCAGCTGCTTCAGTTTTTTGTAGGCCGTGCCGAGATGTGGATTGCCAAACCCGAATACACGCGCTGCAAAGGGTCCGGCATCCTTCGCCGCATTAGCCAGCCAGGCAATCTGCGGTTCGTCCTGTTGCTCCTGGCTCGGCGGAAACATCGACGTGCCTGGCAAGGGCTCGTTGAGCAGACCCAGCTCTTCAGCCGTATCCGCCTGCATGGCTTCGGGTTGTATAAGCATTCAATTTTCCAATAAAAAACCCGCCGTGCGGCGGGTTGTAATAATCGATATCAAAATTTCAGTCAGGGTACAGGCTGTGCAAGAATTGCCCGCACCTCATCAGGGTCAACGCCTGGCGTGTTCTCCGTAACGATGCCCGACTGCACGTCATTTTCAAACGCCATCTGCCGGATTCGCATATCTATCTGGGACTGTCTCGGCACGACAGGGCTGTCAGTAACCTCTTCGGACGCCGCCTTGGCTTCCTCCATTTCCTTAGTCTTGTCTTTAATGAATTTAGCCTTCTGGCTGGTACTCATTTGGGAATAACTTTCCCTCTCTTCGGGACTAAGATTCCCGACAATCTTTTTCTTGATATCGGCCTTCTTTACAGAAGCCCTTCCCTTTTTGAGAACATCCTTCTGGACCTTCACTCCAGCGTCATAAGAATCAACATAGGTTTCGACTGCTTCGATCTTATCGTAGAAAGCTTCCTTGCCGCGCTTTGGGTCGAAGACCATGAAAACCAGATCAGGACGACCATTATTGGAATCTTTATAAAAGTCGTAATCCCAACCCTCGGGAGCGTATTTGTCATCCCACTTCATGCGGGCGACGGCCTTGAACTTGTTTAACCCATAGAGTAGCGGCAACGTAGTATCGAAAGCATCGAGCCTTCTGCCGCCAGCTTGCACAGCCAATTGAATAAGGCCAACGCTGGCATATCTATGGCTGGAGCCTTTCTGGTTGAAAACAGAAATGATGTCGTCGCCGTCCAGGGCAAACCCAGCCTGCTGGTCATCTGTCATAAACAGGCGCGTCCCACTATAATCATCCCTGATTGTAACGCTGCCCCCAGCTGGATGGGATGCAGCTGCTTCGGAAATACGTTCCCTAAATAATTGAGCCGCCTCAGTGGACGGCTCAAATTCGACTATATCCGGCCTGGATATTCGATCGTCATCGAAAACCTCTTTTACGTCATCCCGCTCAACTCTCCAGACATTCTTTACGCTAACGCCAGACGGTAGGTTTAAGTCACCTGCGCCAGTTCCTCTATCTGTTCGTCGGTAAGACTGGGGAAGGCCGCTTTTATTCCCGCCTCTAAGCCCCCGATAGGCGACACCTCTGATTCGCTCGCCAACCTTGTTCCACTCTCGTCGCCACTTGGTGGCACCGATGCGTCGGGCTGCGGTTGTGAGGTGTTGTTCGTAATCAGCTCGGCCAATACCTCCTGTTTCGCCTTCAAGGACGTTCCGCTGCTGTCCAGCTGGCCCATCAATTCCTCGACCGCCTCGTCCAGGCCCACCTGCGGCGAGTCGTTCAACTTGTTGACCATATCCACCCTCCTTTAAAATACTGGCATAAATTCCATCAGCCAATAATACTCTAAAATCGGGTACTGATGCAACATCTGCATCAGTTAGACCACCACTTTTCAATATCTGTTCAGCCGTTTGATCACCCGATTTGCTCTTCTCATACAGAGCTTTTGTAAACGACCAGACGGTTTCCTGTACTTCGCGGGGTGTCCAGTCATCGCCGGTGCGATCACTCAGGATCTGTGCCGCTTCACGCACCCGTGCGGAGTTGCCCAGATAAACCGGCCCTTTGCCTTTACCAAATCGATCCTTTCCAATATTGGCATAGTTCGCCATCCAGGCATCGTTGGTTACTTCCACCACGTTATCCAGAAGGTTCGCCATAAAACTGGAAACCTTGCCCCCGGATATATTAATATTTGCCGGATCTGCCTCACTCAAGGCCAGCACAGTATTGTTAAACCATGCGTTCAGAATACTTCCCTCACCTTTTTCGCCCTGTACATTTTCACCCATGATACGGCGAATAGATGCTTCATCCGTTGGACGGCCCGCCTTGTTCCATCCGTTCCAGATACGCAACGCATTTATAGCATTGCTCTCTACCGACACCTGGGGAGAGGTTGCCGCCAGTAACGCTGTGAAACGCCTGGCATCATCGGCACCAAAGACCTCAAGGATAGCTTTCGTACTATCAGCGTACCAACCACGTTTGGCTTTGCCGGCAAAAGCAACTGAAGCCATTTCCTCAGCTGACGGTAATCTGCGGAATACACCGGCCAGGCGGGTAGCTGTTTTCTTTCGCAGACTCAGGCGTTCCGGTTCAGTCAGGTGCGGAGCAATATTCCGGTAACCTGGAACTGTGTCGGAAAGCACGTCTCCAATTGGCCCAAAGCCTGTCCGAAATGTTGCGCCATCGCCGGTCATCGTGTCGGCTGCTTCACCAACCTTGCGGCCCAGATATTTTCCGCCCTCAATCGCGGCCCTGGATATCTGAGGCAGGTGGGTAAGACCCATTGTCAGGCCAAAGCCTGCACCAGCACCACCGGCCATTGCTGTAAGGCCGCGGCCTACGTTATATTCCCAATCGGGATTATCGCCAGCTTCCTGACGCTGGTGCATCATGTCATACAGGCCCGCATAACCGGAGCCCTCAACACCGACAAAAGCGGACCCTTTTATCTTTGATAGCAGCCTGTCGCGCATCATATTCTTGCCGCCTGCCTTGACCCCGCCAGCCAGAAGATGGCGGACAAACTGCAAACTAGCCAGCCCGCCCATATATGTAGGCGGATCAAGAGCAATGCCTTTGAAAAACCGTCCGGTGCCGGACCAGCTGACCATCGGGAGCCGCTTGTATAGATCGAGCAAGCCTGCGAGGGCTACCTGGACCTTCGGCGGCATGTTGTCCATCTCGGCGTAGGTCGCACCCGTGAACATTATGCTGTGCTCATTCATTCCAATAAAATCGAGCCCAGCCTGCGCCATCTGCGGGTCTGTCAAACCCTCGTCACCGATGTCAGTGGTTAGATCCGCAAGACTTTCAGACAGCGTCTGACTACTCGGCGGAACAGGAGAGAGCGCCCACTTCTGTCCGCCGTACTGAGCCGTTGCAGGCTCGGCGGCAGGTTTGACTGCAGCCTGCTTGTTTCTGAAATAATCACCCAGGAGTTTGGAACCATACAACCAGAGTTTACCATCCTCACTATCAGGGTTGAGCAGGTCGGCTTCCTCAACATCAAGGGTATCTTCCCTGTGGCTCGGCACCGTGTCCAGATCATATGCAATTTCTGGGTCCTGGCCGTTTTTCTGGAGTTCATCCGCCACAACAGAATTTAAAAAGCCGCCGCGTGCCTGCCTGTCCACAGTCTGGCCCAGCAAATCGTCGGCGTTACCCTGTCCAAGTACTAAAACCATTAATCACCTAAACTCTTCATCCAGTCTACTGCAGCGTCATAAGCCGCACCTGGATCATCAATTACCTTCTTGAACCAGGTTTTTTTCACGTCTGGTTCATTACCACCGCCATTACCGTCCGGCGGAGGCGGCGGTTTATTCGTTTCAGCAAATGTCCGCAGAAAATCAAGTCTCGCTTCCAGGGCAATCAGACGGCGTACAGTCATTCTCTGGGACTTTTTCAGAGAACCTGCCCGCTGAAGCGTACCCAGTTCCCTCGGCGTCTTCCCGAGTAACTCAAGATCAATCTCTTCTCCCCGGGCAGCCTTACGCAGCTGCTCGACAGCAACGTCAATATGATCGGGTGTCATCAGCCTGTAATCCTTCACCACCTCGTCCGGCAGAAAACCACGCGGCAGGGTCTTGACTTCATTTTTGACCACAACAGCCTTGTCATCCTGGAAAGCGGTAATCACATTCAGAAAGGCTTGTGCGGGCCTGATGCCCCGACCGAGCTGTTCAAAATAAAATCGCTCCCCGCCGATGGCTGCGTAACCGGCACCAGCCGCTGCTGCCTTCTGCTCATGGCCAATAATCCGCTGGGTCATAAGATTCCTGGATTGCATGGCCGCCTTGATCAGACTGTGATACTGTTTACGCTCCTGCGCCTCGGGCGTATTATCCCGCATGGCCTTGACTTCTTTGGTCAGTTCTTCAAACGCCTCGCCGCCAATATAATTTTTGGTGCGGTCATTTCTAAACCCGTCCTGGATCTGATCGAGGTCATCAGAGGTGACCGCGTCATAGATGTGGCGCTTTAGGTTGGCAACATGACTCTGATTATAAACCCTGTCTTCGCCCGCCAGGAGCTGATGGAGAGCCGCTTTCTGGGCTGGATTGACGTCCGCTTTCTGTATTTCTTCGCTTGTCGGCAGTGGCGTCTCCGGTTCCCGCCCTTTTGCAACATCTTCTCGACCATCTGTAATTAGATTATGCAGCGCATCATGCGTGGTCTTTTGGTCTCTTGTTTTTTTCCAGGCATCATCCCTTAACCCGCGCATTTCATCATTCTGCTCCTTGTTCAGGAGCCTGGTCGCCCTCGAGTGGAGCTGTTCAATTATTTTCTGGCGGGTTTGCGGCTTCATCCGCAGCACGTCCGCGTGAAACTCGTCGCCTTTTTTGGGCGAACCTATCTGGCGTATCCAGTCCTCCACTTGATGAGACTTCAAATTTTTGGACAATTGCTGGCGGATGGTAATTTCGCCGAGCCTGCTTTCAAAGTTTTCGGCCTGCTTACGCATGTAGTTTGTGCCGATGAACGGCGCCAGGGTATGGAAATACTTTGCCGATTCAATGGCGTCAGAAATGACCTTTTTTTTCGCTTCACCTTCCTTCATCAATGAGGCGGCGCCGGCGGCAGCGAGCAGTTCCCCCTCTATTTTACCCTTTGAAAAATCCATATATTTTGACCGCAAAACAGCATTGATCTGCGTCATTGCATTTTCGTTTGCGGTCGCCATTGAACTGGCCATGCGCTGTCTGACTACCCGATCCGTAATGCCGTTCAGCTGGAGTCTTGTCCTGCGCTCAAGTTCCTTCCTGAGAAACCCGCTATATTCAAAATAGGTAAAATGCTTGTTAGTGAGTGGGTCTTTCCAGAAGTCAACCGACTGCTCCCTTGCACTCTTATCAATCACAGAAATACGTTCCCGCATTTTCCTTGTTTCTTCAGCCTGGGCGGTCGCACGCTCGGTTTTCAGAAACGCTTCTGTCCAGGCTATCCCATGTTTTTCAATCGTCTGGCCGAGTTCTGATTGTGCTGCGCCAACAGCTCCAAAGGCAGCGGGACTTGCCTGCACCGTCAGCTGTCCGGCTCCGGTGCGTTGCGGCAGTCCTGTCTGGCTGCGATATTGGGGAACTTTCATTTCCTACCTCAACAGCATTGCCGTCTGGCTAATGCCGCCGAATGCCGCACCAAAAGCCCTGTACCTTCCTGCAGTCCGGTACTGTTGAGCGTTGATGCGATCGAGTTCAGCACCCATCCGCATGTTGATACCCTGCTCTTCCAGATTACGCTGCTGGGCAATAATGCCGGTCTTTCGATTGGCAACCTCCTCTTCCTGCTCGGCAATCGAGTCCATGAATACATCGAGCGCAGTCCCTGTATTTGCCCACCCGTTTTTCCGGTTGGAACTCGACACCATCGCGTTGAACCTGTCGGCATCATCCAGAAATTCCTGAATCTCCATGCCGCCGACAATGTTTGCCCAGTCTGCTTCGTATTCAAGCGCCTTCGCATTGCGATCCTTGACCTTGGCGTTATACCTGGCAGCTGCTGCCTGACCCTTGGCCTGGGCTCGCGCCCCCTGCACCGACATGAATGTTCCGAGCAGTGATGCTCCGGCTGCGACATAAGTCATTCGGGAATCCTCGCATACATAAAATGGTCAACCCCATCGGGACCGTAATTTTTCAAAAGACCCTCACGCCTGAATCCCATGAACTCGATGAACCGCACGGCCACCTCGTAGTCAGTGCGGACAGTCGCCTGCAGACGCCGGAGGTTGTCCTCCTCCGTAATCGATCCAATATAGTCCCGTAGAGTCTTGATGATTTTCAGTTTATATTTTGGTATCTGGTCGCTCGGGATCAGCCAGGCTTCCCCCATGCGCTCCCAGATCGGAATAATGCCGCCAGACACAACCAGATGGCCGTTGTCGATAAGGGTGAAGGCACGATCCTTTTTTTCCATTCGATCCAGCCAGTGCCGCAACGTGTACTTGCTGTCGGCAGTCGCCAGGGTTGTGCTTTTGGTAAACAGTTCCTCCGCATGATCAGCCTGGAAGTCTATGAGCCTAATCAAAGGTCTGAGCCCGTGCGATCACTGCGATGAGCGTCATGGGCAGTGCCAGATCCTGGCGAACCACAACGAAGCCGTCCTGGTCGAATCCGGTTGGCAGCTCAATCTGCTTGTCGCCGGTGAACAGCGGGATCGCCGCGTCCATCGCATCTGCGCCTGACCGAAAACTGATCCGATCAAGTGTTGTCAGATCACCGCCGACCAGCGCGTTAACCGTTCTGAACAGCCGCACAGTGACCTCGTCGATTCTCTTCACCTTGCCCTGGGCTGTGCCGTCTGTGGCACCGGCTTCCAGACGCATGGTCTGCAGGGTCGATGAGAACGGCAGGCCGACATGGGCCTTTGTTGTCGAGCGCGTCAGACTGACAGCACCGGACGCCACCGTCTGGTTGGTGTGCGTTGCCCCATTGGTGATGATATGCATGCTCTCTGTTTCAAGGTGGTCGAGCCCCGACAGTGTCGTTGCCGCCGTGCCGTCATAAACCAGCCCGCTGTCTACGAAAAACGCATCCTCGATATCGGTGCCGAAATCAAACGACTTCATATATTCGATGTACCGCTTGGTCGCGCCGTTGATCGTGCGCTGCACCACAATCCAGACCTCGTCTTCATCGGTGCCTGGTATCGTCGCAACGGACTCGACCAGTGCGTTGGACTGGCTGGTTACCGCGAGGCGGACATCATCCGTACTTTCAATGCTCAGAAAGCCGGTGCCGGCCCGCGTAGTCTCAATAATGGTAACCACGTTGGCAGCCGGGTTGGCGACAGTAAAATCTGCGTGAGCGTTGACTGCGGTAAAAATATTGTCAGCCGTCGTGTCATTACTTTCGTTGGGGCGAAACCCAAGTGTCTCTGCGGGTGCATCGCCGCTGACAGCTTCTGATGTAAACGTTATCACTGTGCCATCCGACTTTGTCAGCTTCAGTTCAGTCCCGACTGCGATATTTGCAAAGTCGGTAACCGTCACTGTCGCGTTGCCTGAGACGCCGCCGATCACATGGCGGTGCCAGGCCACAACCTGCTCCTCACGCCGGTATGTCATGCCGATCAGAACGCCGTCGTCACGCACAGCCCAGACGATATTGTCGGGCTCCTGCTGGTACGCCATTTCCGACAGCCCGCCTTCGGTAATATGCTCCGAGAGGATTGTCAGGTCTGGTGCAACGTAACTGTCTGAATCGTAGTTGTAGGTCAGCTCGCGGATCTTCCTGTAGGCCCGCTGCAGAAACAGCACCGCGTTACCGACCTGGACCGGCTGGACGTTGGCCGAGCCATAGGCGCTTTGCTGCTTGATCTGCGAATTGGTTGGCGTCAGGGGTTCGTCATTACCCGAGGCCCTGACCGCAAATTCACCGCCGCTTGTTCCTACCAGAAGCGATCTGGAACTGCTCAGATACCGGATGACGTTCACCTGGTTCGACCCGATGGTGTATGTCAGCGAACTGTCGGCGTTGGTCCCTCCTGTAAAATTTTCAAAGTCCGCACCGACTGAAAAGAAAAGTGTCTGCGGCTGATTGTTGGTTGCCGCCAGCACCAGACGCTGTTCGTAAAACGCAACGGCTGATGGAAAGTTCGTCAGATGGAACGCACCCAGCGCCCAGCTTGTGTCTGCAACCAGCTTGCCGACCAGCGTAATGGTCGCACTCGCTGCCTCTGTGACACAGTCATCGGATGGCGCCAAAAGCAATGTATCCTCGGTTACTGCAACCAGGAGGTAGTCAGTATTATTTGCGCTGGTGCTGGCATTTGTCGCCGTGATCGTCATGCCTTTTTCAAAGCCCTGCTCGACAAACTGCTTGGCCGAGTCGGTGATGCGGTCGTTATGTTCCAGGCCGGTTGAACTGGGATCGCCTTCAACAAACCCAATGGTGTTGGATGCGTAGGTAGGCTCTATCTCCTCGATGAAGTTATCGTTTTCGAGCGCAGTGGCAGTGACCGATGTCGTCGATCCCACCGCCGTTACTTTCGCGTAGCCGTGATGCAGTTTTATAAACCTGCCGATATCGACAGCTGCGGTAAACCCGTTGCCGCTGTTGACGCCGGTAACTGAGCTGGCCGTGATCGTGATCGATGATCCTGACCTGGCATTGGCCGTCATTGTTGTGGTTGTCGTGTTGGCGTCGAGGAACGGCCCTCGGGCGAATACAACATCCGTGATCGTCCAGGCTGTATGCGACGTCCTGCTGATCTTCCTCACCGGATGCGAACTATGAACGATGTACATCACGTCTGCCGACTGCGCGAATTTCAGATCAGGGATCTGCGCGGTGGTATATGTGGTTGTGACTTCGACGGCTGCAGCTGGCGATCCGCTCTCCACTTGCCCGCCGTCCTTATAAATTCTGAATCCGTTGTTAAAAAATTCCAGAATGTACGCCTGCTCCACGTTGAACTGAAAATTTATCAGCCTAGATTTGGCCGCACTGCTCTTACAGTCAGCAACATAGCGCGTGCCTGGACGCCTGGATGCACCGCCGTGCGGATGCACCAGGAAGTTCTCCATGACATTACAGCCATTATAATATTTGGCGAGATCCGTCCGCCCTCCCAGTCGGGGAGACAGCTCTCCAGCTGTAAAGTTTGAAAACGCGAAATTTACTTTAGCCATTAGGGCAAACCCTAAAGCCGCGCATTGATCAGTGTATTACTCTGCAGCGCACCCGAGCTGGTAACGCCCGAGACGGCGCCTGGAGTACCTTCCGTTGCATCCGTAAACCTCGCCTCGGACAGTTTCGATTCATACAGCGCATACAGGTTAGCCGTCAGGCTGGTGGACTGCACCAGGGCAAAACTGACTTCACTTGCAAGACGCGCAGCAATGGCCTCGTTCAGCAGTGCGTCCCACTGATTGGGATCGGAAACGCGGGCGAGATAAACCAGATTGATGGAGGATTCGTCGCAGAGGATCTTCCGGCCCTCGACGCGGAACTCGATGTCCAGGTAATCAAGGCGCATGACGCGCAGGCAATAGGGATCGGAGGGGAGAGTAAACTGGTAAGACCAGTCAAAGGCGGGACTGTCGCTATCAGCGGCGACGGCAGATCTGGTGACCAGGCAGTTCCAGGGATGTGCCCGGAAGACTGCATCGCGTACAGCATCAAAACGCTGGTTTGTTACACGCGCAGACTTGGTGTCTTCATCCCTGGCAATGATGTTTGTCGCACCCAGCATATTGAGCGCGGAATTTATTGTCTCTACTTCACTGGCCATTTTTAGATCCTAAAAATATAAGCAATACCTTTCGCACACCTTCGTGAGGTGTCACGCGATGTTCCTCATCGGAGGAATAGATCAGTGCGCCCAGATAATTGTCTGCAAACTGATCGGGATGACGGAACTGAAACACGCCGCCATAGAATGTATCCGGCGGCGACAGCAAAACACTGGCAGACCAGCGGCACCACGGCATGTGGCCGGAATCGCCGGTATCGAAATGCCAGGGGTGGCCGTCCCGGTTGTCCTCGACGCGGGCATAGGCCTGGGGCACGATGGCCGCACTGGTCATCAGGGCTGCCACTCGCTCAACCAGAGGATGGGTCAGCGGCAGGCGTCCGCACCACAGACTGTCGGCCTCGTCAGCCGTCACAATGTCAGGGTAAAGATACCTGGCTATTTCTTTTTCTTGGCCCAGCTCGGTCGATTGGTTCGTGCCCGAATTTCATCGGAGTCAATTACCTCGGTTCCGCTGGACGTAACTATTTTTTTTGGTCTAGCTTTCTTTGCCATAGTTCACCTGTCAAATTTTTCGATCAGAGAAGTTTGGGGGACCGCAATCGCCAGCCCCCCAATTTCATCAGTCTACAACGTAAGTGATGATGAAGCCGATATCCCCAGCCGCAGCTGTAGCAGCTGCCGCCTGGACCGTGAGGGACAGGTAGTACTGTCCGCCAGGATCGGAGGATTCGCCTGCATCTTCCCAGACGCGCTGGCCTGTGACGTTAACGTCACGCACCTCAAAAGCATACTCGGTGAAGGCTGTAGCAGCCTGGCCAAGCGTGATCGCGGTGGAGTAACAATCCTCATCCTTGACCACAGGGGTGCTGGCCGTGGTGTACAGGCCAACATTGAAGGTCAGTGATGGAGAACCGCCTGAGTCCATGTCGTCAGATGCCAGCTTGATCGACGTGATAGAAGCGCCAACAGGCACAGGTGCAAGGTGAATGATATCGTTGTTGTCGATATCAGTCGTTGCCAATGCAATCGTGCCTTGAGCGACTCTAGCTACGCCAGCCAGCTGGTAGCTGGGACTGAAGACTTGTGGGCTCGCTATAAAATTGGAAACGAGCGTGCTATTTTTTGTAGTCATCTAGCTATCTCCTTTCCTATTCCGAACAGAGTATTTCGCATACCTTGGCTTCCTCCATGCGGGTGGCACCAAAGGTGGCACACACATAGACTTGCGTGGAATACGATTTATCTGCGCGAGGTTCGATTTTGGACATAAGATCACGGCCCATCGCCAGCTTGATCCCGTCTTCAGCCCACGCAATAACCTTGCGATATGAGCTGGAGTCAGTTTCCAGTCTGGTTGAGGTAATGAATCTGAAGCCCAGGAACGTGTCGATTTCACCCTGTACAAGTGCCTTTCATACCAGCTACGGGTTTCCCCGCCGGATGTCTCCGTTTGTGGTCTGGACTATCCCTTCATCCGCTTGGGATGCTCACCGTCTAGTCTCTACACCTTCCCTTTCGGGCTTGGCTCGGGATTACCATCTTACAGACTTCCCCGAATTTGATGAGGTTTCGTCTAACTGTCGCCAGCTAGATAGGCAAAGTATTTACCGAGTTGTAATCTGCACTTGTCACCGTGGTGTTATTGAGCAGGTCTTCGATCTGCTCAGGTCCGACCGCGATGTATTTGGGTATCGATGGATCGACGCTGCCGTTGTCGAAAGCCTTTCGGGCTTCAACAAGCTTGGCAATTGTCAACCCAGCCGCCGGAGAACCGACGCCCACGCTGTTGGAGTTGCTCGTAGAAGTCGAGCCCGATTTCCCGGTATACGCCGTTCCCAGCGCCGCCGCAATAATCGAATCATCAACCGCACGCCCAATAGCATAGGCGGCAGCATTTGCATAACTGCTCGTCGGATCTACCAACATGGCAACCTTATCTGGATCGTCGATAAGATCAGCGTATTCGTAGGAATCCATTGTGACCATTCTACGAGAATGGGGGGTGTCCGTTTACTTCAACATGAGACGCTACTTCATGCCCGCCTTTCGGCTGCCCTGACTTTAACCAGGGTCGAGACTATATCATCATCCGCTTGGGATGTCTGGCGCTTCCACCGCGCTTGCGGCGTACTCTCTTGCGAGATAGTCGTTGAACGTTCCCTTTCGGGCTTCGCTGCTGATTGCCCTCGACTTTACGTTAGGGGTTTCCAGCAATTCACCAGATTATCGATTATGCGTTGCCGCATATCGGTCCTGTTACCAAGACAGCGGAGTATCCGCATGTCGTGACGTCCTTTTCTGTGCGGTAGCCGAACCGACCTGGTCGAAAAACGCTTTTTCGCCCACGACTGACTCCTCACTAACAGCTCGTCTCAAAAGACTACCCTTTTGCTGCGAGAGCATCTGGATATTCGTAGAGAATTGCTGTGAAAAGGCTGTAGTTACCTGTGTACTCATACAAGCTCCTTGCCTTTAAGTTAAAATGAAGAGCTACCCACAGAATTGTGGACTCAGGGTTTATGGATTTGCGGGGGCGAAAAGCTTATCCCGACTTGGTCGCGCCGGATTGCTGCCTGGACCTTGCGGTTTGTCAGACAGTCTGCCGGCGTGAATTAGTCCTCTTCGTTAGGGTGCTTCTGCTCATGCGCTTCAAGCACCTGCCTGACGTAGCTGTCATGCTGCGGATGGCGCTGGTCCCAATAGGGGCCGTCCTCGCGCATCAATTCCTGCAGTTTCTGATCGGCTTCGCCTGGCGTGATGGCACCGGAGCCCTTGTCGCCGATGAGTTTATCTTCCGAAACACTTTCCTGTATATAGTGAGCGGCGTTTATGATCGTCTTGACGAAAGCCGGATTGTTGATCAGGGGCGTGCCGTCCGCGAGACGCAGGTCCATGAGGTCTTCCGAGCCAAACTCGATGAGAAGATTGTTGCCGAGCTTCACGCGATCATCAAAGGCGTTGCCGTACTCCTTCCTCAGTTCAGCCACTGCCTCCAGCTTCGATGCCTCGACATTCTGGCTGACCGCTTCCGGGTCCGCCGCCTCAGGCATCTGTTCCATGTACCAGCCCGCAAGCGCCTTCGCCTGTCGATCAGACAAGCCTGCCTTATGGGCGACATCGGAAAACCCGTTGACAAAATCCTGATCGACCTCGGCCTCGCCGAAATCATATTCGTACCCTGTCGCGGCATCGGGCCGTCCCAGTTTTCCGTAGACCTCGGACCAGTCGTCGTCGGTTGCCCACTTGCCGGGGATGGGAATCTTTTCCGCACCGACCATTGACTGTGCGTGGATCATGGTCTTTGCCAGGGCGCCAACGTCTGTAATATTCTGTAACGACTGGTGATCCCTGAGATCATCGGGCAACTGGTCGCGCCAGCTGCTGTCCGTTGCTGGTGTTTCAGTTGTAGGTGTGTCTGCATTCATTATCACAGACGGTGCTACCTCTTGCGAGACATCCGCTACCTGTTCGTCAGCCACTAGACATTCTCCTCTTCAATGTTTCTGGGTTCTTTCAGCATGTTCTGCATAAACAGGATTACACTCCGCTGGCCGTCGCGGAATGCGGTTTCATGGGGGTCACCACTGGTAAACACCGGGGCGCGGATATGGAACCTCAATTCAAGGTCTTCCATGATCACCTCGCCGTCGTTGCTCTCCAGTATAAATCTGTACGCCGCCCGTAAATCTTCCGGCGTCATGCGGCACCAGGCCCTGGTATGATTTCAGCGCCTC
>Ga0114898_1001382_pt1 | contig 14564 bp, 20 predicted proteins | sample Malvired_Geostar_FD_83496 | JGI IMG/M metagenome (GOLD analysis project Ga0114898, IMG submission 83496) | Marine viral communities from the Global Malaspina Expedition - Malaspina viral metaG DeepMed_Geostar | ecosystem: Environmental > Aquatic > Marine > Oceanic | place: Mediterranean Sea... | reverse complement strand
GCCGACGTAGCTGTTGCCGTCGTTGAACAGGTTCATGTGCTTGAGCTTTTTAGGCAGTGCCATCGGGGCGCTCTCCTACGGCGCGGCCAGGGCCGCGCGGGTGAATGGGTCAGGCGTTGACGCGGCTGGCGAAGTCGACCAGGTAACGATCGGTGATGCGCTGGCGCAGGGTGAGGTCCTCGAGCGGCGGCACGGGGGTGTAGTCGTAGTCCAGGAACAGCTTGCCGGCCTTGAGAGTGTCCTTGTCGTTCGCCGCCTCGTCGTACCAGCACTCGCCGCCGATCAGGTAGCCGTTACGGACCAGCTCGCGGAACTTGGCGTTGATGCCCTCGACGATGTCGCGCACCAGGCTGGCGTGCATGGGCTTGTCGACCGCCCAGAAGTGCGCATCGGCCATGGTGTCCGCCAGCACCTGGGCGGTGCGGGTGTAGTTTTCGAAGGCGAACAGTGGGTCATCCGAGCAGGTGCGCGAGCCCCAGAAGCGGAAGCCTTCGCGGCGGATCAGCGTGGTGACGTCGGCAGCGTTGAGCAGGCCGGCATCGGTGGCCGGATCCTGCAGGTCCCAGTAGACGTCGCGGGACAGGCCGGATACGCCGTTGACCGGCACGTTGGACAGGGTTTTGTGCCAGCCAACTTGTTGGTCCAGCTTGGCGCGCATGCCCAGGGCACGGGCCACGGCGCTGGCGTTGGTGTTGGCACTCGCAACGGTGTCCCAGCTGACGAAGTCCGGCCAGATGAGCATCAGTTCGCGGGCACCGAAGCCGTCACGGTAGGCAATGGCCTCGCTGACAGTTTGCGCGTCGAAGGCATTGGCATAGGCGAAGGCCCGCAGCTTCTGCGCGGTGGCCACCAGTTCGGTGGTAACCGGCAGCGAATCCAGACCCGGCACGCCGAGAATCCGCGGTTTCACGCCCAGCTGCGCTTCGGCTGCAAGCAGCGCCTTGAGGCCGGTGTACTGGCCGTCGGCCGTCACGCCCCCGACGATCTTGCTGGTCTGGTCAGCGGCTTGGGCGGCTTCATCGGCTCCCTCTCCGTCCGCCACTCGCACCACGACGGTAACGGGGCTGGCCTGGTCGGCGATGGCGTCCAGGCTGCTGGCCAGGGTGCCCAGCTCGCCAGCCTTGCCCGAGGCGGTGAGCACGTCGGTGAGCAGCACGGGTTTGTTCAGGGGAAAGGTAACCGGGTCGGCATCGCTGGCGGTGCAGATCATGCCCACCACGGCGGTGGCGACGGTGCGGATGGGGCGCGTGCCCTCGTTGATTTCGAGGACGCGGACGCCGTGATGGTATTCGGTCGACATGCGGGTGGCTCCTGCGGTGTGTGCCGGATCAGTGAGCCTTGAGAGTGACGCGCGCGCGCAAGGGGCGCGAGCGGCGGGCCGTGTAGCGGCGGTTGTTACAGCGCGAAGTACAATTGCGCGAAACAATGAGAGGGAAAGTGAATGCTGAAGAGATACCTGATGACATTCGCCATAGCGGCCATGATCGCTGTGCTGTTCATCGCACTGGGAAGCAGCGACGAGAATCCAATGCTCGGCTTCGGCCTGTTCCTTACGCTCGCCGCCGGTTTGGTGACCATAGCTCTAGCTATTAACAGCAAGTTGGCAGCGATGCGTGTGCATTTCAAACCCACCGAAGAGCCAGAACATAAGAAATCGCAACGGTTCACACCTACCCCTCGGGTGATGGGCGTAGATAACCAAGAAACAGTGACGTCCAGAATGCTCCAAGACTTGTCCGCCTCGGTCGATGAGCTGGAGCTAAAGGTCTCCAGCTTGGAATTCGACCGACAGGTACTCAAAACGCACCTGCGAATATGTTTTGACAACATCCGATACCACGATGAGATAACCCTTCCGCAAGCCTTGGCATCATCTTGGGGCGGAACGGTCCTAAGTACCTTAGTGGGATTGACCGGTGCAATCATCGCTGCATTTCCACAATCCGCGTTTCGGTATGCCGTCGCCGTGAACACATGGCTTGTGTCCTACCTCTGAGGCGTCCATGCCTTCGGTCAACCCTGAGCGTTGCCCACCCCGGCAACCGCCGCCTCGATCGCGGCGATGGTCTGCTCGGCCAGTTGCTGCGCCTGCTCGGTTTCGCCGTCTGCCATCAGCGCGCGGATCTGCTCCTTTGCGGCCAGGCGCGTTTCGCGCAGGGCGATCAGCGCGGCGGTGTACTGCGCGGCTTCGTGAAGAATGTCGTCTGCCGCCTCTTGCGCGGTGCGGCCGTTGATAGCCCAGGCGGCGACCATGGGCGGTACAGCGCCCTGGTAGTCAGCTGCGGCGTATTGCTCGGCCTCGATGCGGGCTCGGTCGTATTCCACAGCGCGCAGCGCGTCACCTGCAACGGCTTGGCGCGCGGCGTCAGCGGCGGTGTCGATGCGCCTCAGCAAGATTTGCTCTAGCTCATCAGCTGTCGGCTCGACAGCCGGCAACACGAACGGCACCCCGTCTTCTCCAATTACCAGCGAGCGGCCCGTCGCAGCGGCAGAGGACAGCGCCTGGTACTCACTATCTGGCAGTTCGATCAACTCATCGGCAGGCGGCAGCTTGCAGTCAGGGTTCGGCACCTCAACAAGCGGATGCGCCGCATCGGGGTCAGCGACCTTGATTTTTGGCGCTACGGCCTCGGGCTCATCTTCCGGCTGCATCCAGGCGGGGTCATCGACCTCGATGACGGGGCGAATCCAGTCTGGGTCAGGCGCCCATAGGGTCCGTTCGCCAAACAGCGAGGTGCAGTAGAAATTGAGTTGTGTTTTATGGATGTAGTACGTGTCCATCATCATGTCCGCCAGGCTCCCCAGGGTGTTTTCAATAACCGATAGCGAGCCAGTCAACGCTGCCGCCCGCGTTGGTCGAATAGATCCGCATCTGCGAGGTGCCAACCTTAACGGCGGTCACTTCGTCGAATTCGCCAGCTGCAAGATTTTGCGTGGCTCCGAGGTGCACGAATGCGTTGGGGAAGGTCATGGGCAGTGTGATCAGCGTTCCGGCCGCACTGACGGCATTGTTGCCCCACTGCATGATCAGCCCGGTATCTCCATCCCTCGACCAGCCGCTCGCACCGAGCGAGGCGGTGTTCTTCGGCACGCTGACCCCACCCGCGTCGCAGCGCACCCAGGGCGTCCAGGAAGAGTTGAAGCAATTGCGTGCATAGACCTGCGTCGCTCCCGCGTTGTACGAAACGGCGACCTGACCACGGTTCCCGGTCGCTGAAATCGTGCTGTAGAACGTGGTCGTGATGTGCCAGTAAAGACTGGCGCTTGGCGAATTGGCATGGTTTGTCAGGATGACTGGATCAGTCGCGGAGTTCGGGTCTTGAATCGTTGACCCTTGCGTTTGATTGCGCACCGCGCCAGGGAGCAGGTCAATCGAGACCCCACCGGCGTTCAGGTTCGATGCGTTGTTCGCACCGAGCGTCGCGCGAGCAGTCGCAGCATCTGCGTCGTCGAGCAGCGTTTGAATAAACGCAGGGACGTTACCGGTATGGAAATCCTCGGCCCAGTTAGTCCAGACGCCGCTGTAGCAAGTGCGCATCGCAGACCGGTTGCCGACCAATGAAAACGCAACCTGCCGGATATAAGACGCGCTTTGGTGCCGGAAAACCAACACGTAGGGGTACATCGACGGAGTCGGCAGGTTGACACCATCATTAGGGAACACATAGACCCCTGGAATGGTTAGCGTATTCGCATCGACGGTGGCCGCTTGAGCCCTTGCGCTGCCTCCGTTCCAGCCGAAGGCCCCCACTTTCAAGAGCGCCCCTGCATTGTCATCTATCGCCGACGTTTGAGTGGCGAGGTTGCTGGAGGTCCAGGCTTCTGCCCAAGCAGACCATGCGCCACTGCTTTGCGTGCGAGTGAAAACTCTCGCTCCGATAACCGATCTGTAGGTTTGAGTCGCATAACCCGCAACCGCGACATTTTCGTGTACCAACCATCCATTGCCAGCGCCAGGGCTATTCGCGGGACTGTTGCAGTAATAAAACCCGGTTGGGCGCTCAGCATTCAGATCGGGCGTGCTCAGGGTGATGACGGACGAGCCCAGCCCAAACGCACCGACCGCCATCAAGCTACCGACGGTAGTGTCCGTAGCGGAGGTCTGCTTGATGAGGTTGTCCGAGTGCCATAGCTCATTCCAAACGGTCCATGCTCCGTTGTAGCAACTGCGCCATTTGACCGTGCCAGCGCCGGCGTTTGTGCCGTACGGAAACGCGACCTGGGTGCAGTTTCCTGTGCCACCGTACTCCAATACCAGGCAGTACCAGTGCGCAGTGCCGCCTCCTGGGTTGTTGGGGTTTGCTGTCCCCAGCACCTTCCGCCACCAGCCCGGCGAGGTGATCGAGTTCCAATCGGTAGTTGTATCTGCCCCGCCGATGGTCGACGGCGTAGCGAGGAAGGATGCGCCCTGTGCCCCAACGCCAAACGCCGCCATTGCCGCGCGGACGAATGCGGTCGTCGCGATACTGGTGTCGCTGTCCGACGGTAACGGCGTGGGCGCTTTTGGTTCGCCGGTCAGAGTAGGACTGTTGAGCGGCGCCGCGCCCAACGTGGCGAGGGCCGTGGCGGCATCGACATCATCAAGCAGGGTCCGGGCGAAGGCAGTCAGATTTGTCGTGGCGAAGCTGTCGGCGCCGGTGGCATAGATGAGCTGGTTCGCCGCAGTAACCAACGCCGCCAGAGCCGTGAGTGTCTGGTCTTTCGGCTGCTTCTCGTCTTGGAGCTTCTTGCCCTGGGCCGCAGTGAGGGCCTGCGAGGTGCTGAGGCTGGACAGCGTATCGTTGAGCTGTACCAGACCCGCCCGGGTCGTGGTGGCGGTGAGGCTTTTCAGCCCCGCCGGAGTGACGACTCGCGCGGCATCGGTGCCCGCCTGAGTCTCTTCGGGCGTGGCGAGCTCGACTACGCCCTGGACGGTGGTGGTCGCTGGCGGGTTGATAAAACTGATATCGCCGAACGTCAGGCTGGTGGCGTTCAGGCTCTCCAGGATGATGTCGGTGGCGAGCAGCAGCGTGGATGGCCCGGCCTTCTGGATGATCCAGCCCAACGCGGCGGGCTGCGAGTAGACGGCAATGAGCGTGCCCTTGTCGCTGAACAGGCCGAACTCGCCGACGTTGTAGCTCGAGGAGCTTTCGTCCAGCGCCATGACGTGGATGGTGTCCGCGGCCACGGCTTGCCCTGCGATCGACCCCACGCGCTTGACCTGCGCCTGCAGCGCCGTGCGCGTCTTCAACGGGGTGTACTGACCCGTGCCGAAGCCGATTTCGGTGATGGTGACCGGGCCGGTGCCGGTGTTCTGGGCGTTGATGATCTCGGCGCGGCCGGCATCGGTGATGGTGATGGGTAGTGCCATTACGGGGCCTCGGTGCATTGCAGGCGGCGGTAGATGACTGGCCGTGCGGCACCCTGCAGGCCGAGGCCTCCGGTGGCAGCCAGGCCGAGCGTGAGGGTGAAATGCGAGCGAACGGGCTTGGTGCGCTCGATCTCCTTGATGATGTCTTGCTGGTACGCAGCGGTATTTGGCACGCCGGCGCCCAGGGTGAGTACCACGTCAAAGGTGTGTGGTGCGCCCATGGGGCTCTTCTGCCACCACTCGCGCAGGGCCAACGAGCTGCCGAAGCTGCGCACCACGTCGCGCACGCTTTTGGCGGTGCCCTTGCGACGTTGGATGTCGACGGCCGAGCTGATACGGGCGCGCTTGACCGCCTCCGGCCAGTAGGGTTGCCAGCTGTCGAGCGAGAGCGTCCATGCCAACCAGGGCAGCAGGTTGGCTGGGCACGTCTCTGGGTTCCACAGCTCGCGCAGAGGCACGGCCAAGGTGCCGAGCCGCAGGGTCGCCTGCTCGAGCTTGCGCTCAAGCGGCGAAGCGTTGGGCGGCAGCAGGGAGGGCCGGTCACTCATCTAGGCCACCATCGGTGAGGTTGATGGCCGTGCAGTAGGAGGCGCTTTGACGGTCGACAACCAGGTTGGCGGTTGGCTCTGCGAGGTCGACACGCTGCACGCCTGGTTGATGCAGTGCGGCGTAAAGCCCGGACAAGGTCACGTCCAGGCCAAGCCTGTGCTGACCCTCGGTGTAGGCCTCGAGCGCGGCGCGTGCGTTGGCCATGATCACTTCACGATCAGGGCCTGCGTAGAAGTGCAAGGTCGCGGTTACTTCATACGGCACAACGGAGGCGCCTTGAACCTGGACGTAGTCAGTCAGCGGCCGGACGCTCTCGTCGCTCAGACGCGCCAAGACAGTGCTCAGCAACTCGGGGCTTGCCGTCCCGCTGCCTTCACGTGACAAGACGGTGACGAGAACCTGACCGGGGCTTGGGCTGGTGGCGCTCGCATCCATGACCTGGCCGGAGGCGCTGAGCGCGTGAAAGATATATGCCCCCTCGGGCCCGGCAGTGGACAGACCTTCCAGCGACAGCTGAATGCGGTACCGAAATTCACTGTCGCCCTCGTATACCGCTGCGACGGGGGGAACAGCGTCCGGATTGGCCGGGCTTATCTGCAGGCGCGTCACGCCAAAGAGCGCGCCAAGGTTGTCAAGGTCAGTGCCGGACGAATATGGCAGCATCACCGCACGGGCTGCATCATTGATTCGGGCTCGCAGCTGGAGCTCACGATAGGCGCAGACTTCAAGGAGCTTGACGAAGGGCTCGGATTCGATCTGGGCGTCCAGCTCCGGCGCACGCTCGATCAAGTCGGCGAGCATCGCGGTGAGGATCTGCTCGAAGTCGAGCGGCTCGATGACCTCCGGCGGCGCGACCAGGGCGAGGTTGATGGCGGTGAACTGGCTCATGCGATCGCTCCGAGGTTAAGCGGCACACGCAGGCTGAGCGGCTCGTTTACGTCTGCGCGGGTGCCTTCGATGTCGAGCACCACCTGCCCTGGTTGCTCGCCCAGGAACAACTGCACCCGGCTCAGACGGATGCGCGGCTCCCAGCGCAGCAGCGCCATGGCGGTGGCGGCATAGGCCTTCAACCGCGTGCTGTCGTTAGTCGGCCAGTCGATGAGGTCCGGCAGTTGGCTGCCGTATTCGCGGCGCATGATGCGCGTGCCGATCGGGGTGGTGAGGATGTCGGCGATGGACTGCGCCAGGTGGGCGTTGCCCTCGAGGGCGCGGCCAGTGGTGGCAGACATGCCGATCATTGCGGCTCCCCCGTATTGCTCGGGCCGCTCTGGACGCCGCTGTGAACGTGCTTGACCAGGCTGATGCCCGCTGCAACCACGTCATCGCTGACCGTTACCCGTCCGGTGATGACCACGTTTCCAAGAATGCTGACGCCACCGGGTGCGGTGAGCTGCGCCTTGCCGCCATCTGGCAGTGTGGCGCTCAGCGTATGGCTTGCGTGGTCGTAATCGATCACAGCCCCGTCCGGATAGGTCCGGCGGCGCACGGTGGCGCTATTCGACGGCGCCGGACGTTGCTGTGAGTAGAGGCCGACCAGGGCCACGCCCTGAGCCGGTTCGCCGCTGGGGCTGAATAGGATGCACTGCTCGCCGACCGTTGGCGGGTCCCAGTCGCTGCTGCTGCCGGCGCGCAGGGCGAGCCAGGGCAGGTTCGGCACGGTGAGCCCGCCCGATGTGACTGTGCAGCGCGCGGCCTCGTGGTCCACTGCGGCAATGGTGCCGAGGCGGATCAGGTTGTCGAGGCGGCGCATGAGATCGGTGATGTTCATGGCGACCATGCTGACGGTCGCGCGCGCGTGGCGCATTGGGGGGGCCATGTAGCCGGGGGCGCTACAGCAAGCGGTCAGCGCGCCAGATGATCGAGCAGCTGGTCGCGGATCATGTCGAGTTCATCCGGCGTGAAGCCGAGCAGCTCGCGACGGGCGTACTGGACGTCGGCGGCGTTGCGGCCAGGCCGGTCGCGCAGGCCGTACTGGTGAATGCGGGCAAGCCGTGAGGTGCGGCCGAGAAAGCCGATGCCGATGCTGCTGGCGTCACTCTGCAGCTTGAGGTACCGCGCCTGCCTGAGCTTGGTGAACATCTTGCGCTTGACCCTGCCCTGCTTTGCACGGAGCTGCTCACGGGGTTTTCGCGGCGCATAAGGTGTGCCGTCCGGGTTGCGCTGGGCGGCGATGCGCTGCTGCTGACTACGGCGCAGGTTGAGCGCGATTGTCTGGTTGAGCTTGCGGCGCTCAGCGGGCTGCAGGCGATTAAGCAGCGCGCCGGCCCAGTCTTCCAGGGCGGACAGGTCGTCAGCCATTGCTGCGGGCCGGGTGCGGGCTGGCGATGTCGGTACCGGTGCCTTGCATGCTCTCCCACTCGGCCAGTAGCTCACCCTTAGCGTAGAGCTGCCAAGGCCCCGCGTCGAAATACGGTTCCAGCTGCGGTTCTGGTGGGTGCTCCACCTGCAGGGTGCCGTCATCCAGGCGCTTGACGATGACGCGCTCGGTGAGCGGCAGGGTGATGCTGAGGTCGACCTTGCTGTTGTCGAGGATGTCCGCCTCGAACTTGATCGCGTCCCTGCCCTTTTCGAGGTTTTCCATCAGCTCGCGCTGGTTGGCCAGCACCCACGCGAACAGTGGGATGGCGATGGCGTCCGGATGGCCGGCGAAGTCGGTGAGGATCAGGTTGAGCGTGTAGCTGTATTCGAACGACAGCCCGGGCGCGGCGGTGCTGCGCATGCTGCCGTTGTCGACGAATGTGAGCAGGCGGTCGGGGTTGCGCTTGAGCTCGGGCACAGCGGCGACCAGATGCGCGCGCAGGGATTCGGGTTTGTTCATGGCTGGGCCGCCCGCTCGTTGTGCTCCACGACCAGGTCAACCTTGGCGGCGCATTCGCCCCAGGCACTCATCAGGTAGTCACCGTCGTCGCTGAGCTCGCCGTTACTGGCCGGTGCGGCTGGGTTCAGCGTACAGCGCGTCACGACCGGACAACCATTGACGGTAACCGGCTGCTCCGATGATGGCCGGTCGGTGGTGCAGGCGGCGAGCAGCATCAGGCAGAGGCTGATCAGCCCAGCTTTGATGGTCTGGATCTTCACGGCGGCGTTCCTTCTTCTTGAGCTGATCGGTGGCCTGGGCCTGCTGCTGGGCGCTGAGCGTTTGTTGCAACGAAAGCTGAGCGAGGCGTTGCGATGCCACCTCGCCGCCGAGGCGGACGATGGTGGCGGACTGTCGGGCGCTACGTTGTTCGGCTGCCTCTAGGCGGTCGGTGGCGAGATCCGCGAGGGCGTTGGCCGCGTCGATGCGCTGAGCCTGGACGTTCAAGGCCACCAGCAGCGCCACGACCAGCCCTGCTATGCCAAGCCAGACTTTCCAGCTCGTCATTGGCGGTACCACCCGGCAAGGTTCATGGCGGCTTCATCCAGCTGGTTGACGGTGCCGATCAGCACCAGGCAGCGCACGCCCGGTACCGCGACGTGCAACGCCTCGGCGAACTGCCCGGCCAGTTGCGGGGACGTGTCGGCCGGAAGCTCGAACACGTCGCCATCCTTGGGGCTGCGCTTGCGGATATGCTCGAGGTCGATCATGCGGCCTGCTCCTGGGCGTGTTCGCCAGCGAACTGCGCATAGGCGCGGGCGAGCTTCACGTCGTAGAGGTTCTTTGCGTAGTTCTTCCCGTTGTAGCCCCTCGCGAATGCCTTCCAGTTGCGAGCCTTGAGCGCCTTGTGCAACACGGGGTCGGCTTCAATGAACGAGACGAAGGCGTCGAGCTGCGCCGCTTCGCTGAGGGCCATGGTGTCGGCAAAGTGCCGGGCGTCGAGGTAGCCGAGGCGCTCCCAGTGATGGCCCATGATCTGGAACAGGCCCCAACTGGCGGATTCCAGCGCGGACGCGTTGTGGATCTGCTTGGCCTGGGCGAGGCGCTGATGCTCGGCGGTGCCGCCGGCGTAACCGCCCGGGCGACGGTTGACCAGGGCGGGAAACTTGACGGCCAGTGCCTCAGCCTCGGCCACGGTCATGCCGTTGGCCTGCAGGCGATCGAACATGACGTGACGCTCGAACAGGATTGCCGGGCGACCATTGACCTCGAAGCCTTCGCCGCGGCTCTCCACCTGGTTGACGGCCATGACGCTCGCCAGTGGCACGCCGAGGCGGTCGGCGGCCTGCTGCAGGTCCTTCTGCTTGAGCAGGCGCGACAGATCGGCGCCGGTCAGCGCGGCCAGCGTTTTGCTGCCGGCTACGCCGTCTACAACCAGCCCGAGCTTGCGTTGGTATGCTGCGACAGCAGCCTCGGTGGCATCACCGAAGTCCCCGTCGGCACGCAGCGAGGCGCCGTGCCCGTTGAGCTGGATTTGCAGCTGACGGACAGCCAGCCCGCGATCGCCGTTGCGTAAGGTCATAGCTGCTCTGCCTTTTTGGTGATGACCTTCTTGGCCGCTGCCCGGCTGGCTTCGACGCCGAACAGCCCGACCATGCAGGCGAGGAATACGCCCGCCTCCCGGGGCGCACCGATGAGCGCGGGGCCGTACGAGACGCCAATGCCGAGCAAGCCGCAAAGCGGTGCTTCAAGGGCAAGCTGGCGGAGCTTTCCGCCGCCGTAAATGATTCGCCACACGGCGATGAGCATGGCGAGCGCACCGGCGTAAAGGGCTGGGAAGTTGGCCTCCAACCAAGCGGAGAGCCACACCCATGTTTCCGGTCTGTCAGGCATGTGCTTCATTCCGATGTCCAAGGTTGAGGTTGTGGACGTGCCGGACGACTTCACCCAGCAAGGCCGGGCTGTACCGCTGCGGCAGCGGATAGCCCAACCCGGCGGCGCAGAATTCGCTGCAGAACATCCGGCGTTGGTTGTCGATGGTGATGGGCAGGAGCTGGCTGCCCAGCAGACCCAGCCAGTCATAGCCGCGGCCTTGGTTGGCGCGGAACAGCTGCTCGATGCGGTTGTGATCGGCCCACGGCACCGGAATCAGGTCCCAGTGCGCGAGGTCGAGCTCGATGCGCTTGGCGCGCACGCCACCGTCCATGGCCGAGGCGGAGAGCCAGCGGCCGTCCGGCATGACCAGTTCGCAGTGGCTGTAGATCGAGCGCGTCCAGAGGCGGATCAAGCGGTTGAACAACGTGCCGCGGCCCTTGTAGAGCGCGAGATAGATCAATCCCATAGGTTCACCAGCTGGCGTTGTTCAGCCTGTACGGCTGCGTCTGGCAGCGCGATGAGCGTGCCGTTGGGGATGACCGGGCCGAGGTCGGCCAGGCCGGGGTTCGCTTCGAGGACTTGCTCGACGACGCCTGCGGTGCGCCCGTAGTGCCGCCAGCAGATGGCGTCGACGGTGTCGCCTTGCACCGCGCGGTGGCTGGCCATCACTCATCGCCCTCGGCGTTGGCAATATCCGGATAGACGAATGGGCCGTTGTCAGAAACCAGTGCACCAGGCGAGACGCCCGTTTCGATTTCGCGGCAGATCGCCAAGCCAAGCGGGTGCATGATTTCTCGGTTGATCCGCTCCAGTAGCCCGCGACGGCTGATTTCGTTCCAGTCGATCGTTTCCATCAGATGAGCTCCACGGTGGTATGCACGCGACCGAGGATTGAGCGGATCGCCCAGCGGGCATCTCGGCGGTATTCGTCTGCGGTGGGCGTGAGGGCTTCGGCGCGTTCGGCACCGTCGCCGGTGGCGCTGTAATCGCGGTAACGCTCGGCCAGCTCGGCGCCGGCGCTGCAGTAGATGGCGCGGCGGTAGAGGTGCAGCAGCTCGGACTCGTTCTGGATCTGGTCAGCGGGCACGTCGGCCAAGCTTTCATGGCCGGCGGCGAGGTTGGCGAACTTGAAGCGCTTGAGCTCGCGGTTGACCTCGATCACGGCGTTGACCGCCGCGGTTTCCAGGCGGGCATCGGTGATGCTGCCGTCAAGGCGCAGCGCTTCGCGCATGTGCTGGCCGTCCAGGGGCGGAAACCAGCCATCGTTGGTGATGGGGTGCGGCGCTTGGCTGCCCCCTGTTGCGATGAATGCGCTCATAAATTCTTCCCTAGTTCGGCGGTGGTCGGGGCGTCACGACAAGGCAAGGAGAAAACCTGTCGATCAGCCCCGAGCCGCCGAGTGCGTGGGGGACGCTCAGTTAGCGGGTGGCTCGCCGGTACCGGTTTCGGTGCCCTGATTGCCTTCGTCGGGTTGATCGCCTTCGTCCTGTTCGGGCTTGGGCGTCTCGTCGACTGGTGGCTCGCCGGTACCGGATTCGGTTGGCTTGCTTTCCGCGTGTCTCTTCAGGAGGCGGTCAACCCGCTCCAAATCCTTTTTGCCGCCGCAGTTGCTGTGCAGGTCGATGGCACGGACGAGGTACTTCCGCGCAATGTCGAGCCAAGCGCGTGCGGCATCCGCTTCTACGCCATCCTCTTCGGCGAGCTGCAGGTTGGTGCGCCCTATCGCCAGGTAAAGCTTGGCGCGGGCCTGGTCCGGCATGTCTCGCTCATCCGTGAGCGAAGCCGTGCGCAGCAGCAGGGACAGGTCAAACGTGCCACCAGCTTTTTGAGTCTTCAGAGCATCGTTGGCGATCTCTTCGGCCAGCAGGCAACCGGTAGTGCGAGCGAAGCGGTCCGGCATCTTGAGGTTGTGCTCGATCACATAGGCCCCGATGGACAGCGCGTCGGCAAACTCGCCGGCATCGATGCACCAGACCATGATGGTGGTGAGCACATCGTCCTGGGCGCCGTTGCCGGCAGACAGGACGCCTTCGATGTAGGGCGCGTAGGCAGGGATCAGCGTGCGCTTGAGCTCAGCCTTGCCCTGCTCAGACTGCACCTGCTTGAGGCGCAGGCGGTCCTGGTTGAGCTGCAGCAGTTGCTGTTCGTAGGCGGTTGCGCCGGCCATGGATAGCTCGGGACCGGCAACGGCCGCCGCGGCGATGGCCGCGGAGACGCGCTGGAAATGGCGCTTGGCTGGGCTCATGGCCATAGCGGTCAGGCCTCCAGCTCGATGTTTTCGATGAGGCAGCCGAGGCCGTAGTCCTCGACGACGTAATCATCGTTGCTGGACTCGAAGTTCTCGATGCGGTTCTTGCTCGGATTCTCCTGGACGTGACGGCGGCGACCACCGGTCTGCCAGTAGATGGCCAGATTTTCCAGGCTTGTGATCAGCATGGCGCTATCCGGCACGTAGGGCACTTCGACCGGCTGTTTACCGCCCATGCGCTTCTGGGAAATGATCATGTCGGTGGCCAGCTTCTCGGAAGCGGGCTGTTCCTTGTTGATCAGTGGGAAGTATTTGTCGTGGACCAGGTTGCTGCCGAGGATGACGACGATGCCGGGGTCCTTGCGATGCCACGGGTCAATCAGGTTGGCGATAGCATCGAAGACCAAGGCGTCGAGGTTGTTGTAGTCGGCGAGTTCACTGGTGCCGATGACGATCTTGCCGGCAGTTTTTCCGTCCTTCAGGACGCGGGCCGCTGCATTGGTGCGGTATTTCTGCAGCCAGCCGATGTTGACGTCCTGCAACAGCGGGTTAGCGCCGCGGTCAGTAGTTGCGGCCGCGCTGGTACCGTTGAAGCCGATCATGATCCGGTCAAGCGCCTGGCGCTTGAGGATGGCGTCGCGCAGACGGCTTTGGAAATCAGGAAACTTTGCCCAGGCGTCGAGCTGGGCATAGCGCACGGCGGTATCGAAGTCCGTCTGGCGGCACTCGTAGCCGTCCTTGGTCAGGTCGGAAACGTCGCGCGGCACACGCACGCCCGCGCCGGTGGTGTCAGTGCGACCGGCAATGGTGCTGCTGACTCCAAGGCCGACTTTCTCACCCTTGAGCTCGTCGACACCGATCATGCCGATGCGGCTCAGGAATTCGCTGGATTCCTGCATGCGGGTTTCCAGCCTCTGCTGGACAGTGGGGTCGACGGCAAAGGTTTTGGTTGCGTCGGATACGCCGCTGAGCTTGGCAAGCTGGCTCAGGTAGGCGTCGAAGTGGTGGCGGGTATCGTTGCGCATTGGATTCTCCGGTATTCCGTGGCTATGGCGTGACCGTCAGTCGATCAGCAGTCAGTAAGTGCAGCGGGGTCGCCGCCGCCAACCGGCGGTCGCTTGAACTGCTGGGGGTCGGGGCTTTGTTCGAGCTGCGCTTTCAGTGCCTGGAAGTCGCTGGACAGCGTGCTGAACTTGGTCTCCAAGCCTTTGCGAGAAGCCTGCTCAGCGGATAGCGCTTCGGCTTGGTCTGCTGAGTGCTTGGCAATGGCTTCGAGCGTTTCGGCGAGTTCACTGAACTGCTCCTCGTTCTGCTTGCCTTTACCAAGCAGCTCGCTGACCTTCTTGAACAGGCCGGCAACTTTGGACGGGGTGTCGTCCACTTCTTCAAAGCTGAGCTCAGCCTCTTCCGCTGCGGAGAACAGGTTGTCCTTGTCCTGCTTGCGGCTGGTGAGTGTGCCGTGCTGCGCGCTGAACTCCAGGGCTTCGGTGCCGAGGCTCGCCGGGCTGTCGGTGACAGCCAGGCCGACCAGGTAGGCCTTGCCGGTATCGGAAAACTTGGGCTGGATCTCCATGGAGGTGTAGATCTTCTGGCCCTTCTTGTTCAGGGCCTGCAGCGCCTCGTTGGGCTGAATCTGGGCGAACAGGGCGAGTTTCTTTTCGCCACCAATTTCGACTTCCTCGACCTTCAGCGCGAGCACGTCGCCATAGGCGCCGAACTGCGAATCAGGCGACAAGCCTTTGATG